>Ga0310696_10001658_pt1 | contig 31698 bp, 36 predicted proteins | sample AusTroGonzalo_MG_4_FD_203885 | JGI IMG/M metagenome (GOLD analysis project Ga0310696, IMG submission 203885) | Bovine rumen microbial communities from tropical cattle in Woodstock, Queensland, Australia - Gonzalo_02 (v2) (version 2) | ecosystem: Host-associated > Mammals > Digestive system >... | reverse complement strand
AGATAACCTCCCGTTTCTTTGCCCACGGCATTTTCATGAGCTGGTTCGGAGAGCAGGCAGGGCGCGCTTTCACGGCCCGTTTCCCGGGGGTGGTGTACCAGTCTGACTTCGGGCCGATGATGGATTATATGCTGTTCCTCGCCGGCGGCAGGCGAAAGATGTACGTGCTCAAAAGTGCCGATCGTACCGGTGAAATCCGTCTGTACAAGCGATTTTACGAGTCTTATGGCATCCAGGTGGAGGTGTTGGAAGCCCCGGAGGTGGAAGACCGCCGGAAGGAATGGTGCCGGGACGCTTTCGTGGTAAGTGCCCTGAACCAAAAGGATATCCTGAGCTTTTCCATGGACACGCTGCAGGCCATGGACGATGCCGGAATGGTGAGCGACTTCAGGAATGTTTTCCTGGTGCACGACAAGCGATTCCCCGCCCTTTGGTTCGAAGACCGCTTTACGGATGCCTGCCTGAACAGGGAGGATGCCGCTTTTCTCCGCGCCCATGCCATCCCGAGTTTCCTTCAGATGCCGGAGGACGCTTATGACAACAAGGATGCCTATATCCTCAAACCGGTTCGCCTGGGCAAGAGCGAAGGCGTTATGGCCGGGCCCCTGGTAAGCGTGGATCAGTGGCACCGGCGCCTGGACCAGGGGGTTGAGGGCTGCCTGTTCCAGCCTTTTATCGGCCAAATAACCTTTCCTACCGTATGGGAGGGAACGCCCTTCCAGGATTACCTTTGCGGCATGATGCTCTGTGTCAATGACCGCTACTTCCAGTCAGGCTATTTCCGCTTTTCCAGCCTGCCGGTCACCAATGTGGGAGACGACCGCAAAGCCTTCCCGCTCTATACAGACAACCCGGAGATTCTCTCCCAATGCGACCTCCTATGATCCTTGCCTCCAATCAGCCCTATTTCCTGCCCTACTTCCCTTATTGGCAGCTGATTCACGCGGCAGACCGCTTCCTGGTGGCCGACGATTTCGCCTATATTAAGCACGGGTGGATTAACCGGAACCGGATCCAGATGGATTCCCGGGTCATCTGGCTGCGGGTGGAACTCCAGAAGATCAGCAGTTTCAAACTCATCCGGGACACCTTCCTGGCAGAGCCCCTGTCTTTCTCCGATAAGCTGCGGACCGTTGAAACCGCCTACCACAAGGCTCCTTTCTTCAAGGAAGGATACGCCCTGACAGAGCGCATTTTTTCCTGCCCGGAACGCAACCTGGCCCTTTTTCTGGGAGCTTCCATCCTCCAGGTGTGCGCCTATTTGGGCATTGATACGCCCATCGGCCGGACTTCCTCCCTGGAAGGGAATGTCCTCTTGAAGAGGGAACAACGGGTATATGACATGTGTCACCGGTTGGGAGCAACCCATTTTGTCAATCCCATCGGCGGGCAGGCGCTGTATGGGTTCGATGCCTTCCGCCGGCAGGGAATCCGTCTGAGCTTCCTGAACAGCCAGGCCTCCGAAGCCGGTAAACTGTCGGTGCTGGATGCTATCATGAATCATTCCCGGGATGAGCTGCACGCCATGCTGGACCAATACACTTTCATCGATGGATGAGCCCAAAGTAACCGTCATCTGCCTTGCGTATAACCAAGCACCCTATATCCGGGATGCGCTGGAAGGCTTCGTACGCCAGCAAACCACCTTCTCCTTCGAGGTGGTGGTGCATGACGACGCCTCCACCGACGGCACGGCCGATATCATCCGGGAGTACGTACAGCGGTACCCCACCCTTTTCCGGCCTGTTTTCCAGGAAGAAAACCAGAATTCGAAGGGTGTGGCCATTGTCCAAACCTTCTGCTTCCCGCTGGTGAGGGGACGCTACGTAGCTCTCTGCGAAGGGGACGATTATTGGACGGATTCCCTGAAACTCCAGCGACAGGCAGATGCTATGGATGCCTGTCCGGGGGTGGACCTCTGCGCCCACTGCGCGCGCGTAATAAAAAAAGGCAGGCCTCATGGTTTTATGGCACCCCGGCTCAGGGACGGCCTCATTCCCGTGGAAGAAGTGGTAAAAGGGATTCACTTTGCCACGGCCTCCCTCTTCTGCCGGAAAGAGAAGTATCTGGAACTTTCTCCAATGCGTGAAGTCCAGTTCAACGACCTGGCCCTGCTGCTTCAAGGCAGTGCCCGAGGCGGCCTGCTATACCTGTCCCACTGCATGTCCGTTTATCGCCTGCAAAGGCCCGGCTCCTGGACGGCTTCCCACCGGGGGGCGAAGCGGAAAGACGCGCGCATTCGGGACCGCGCCCAATTCGAAGCCTTTGACCGGTACACCGAAGGCCGTTTCCATTACGCCGTACAATGGCGGCTGGCCAAAATCCGGACAGACGACATCCTCACGGACCGCCGCTACTGGGAACTGTTTTCGCCACGAAACCTTCCCCTTACCATCCAGCGTCTTGGAAGGACCTTCCTGCGACGCTTCAGAAACCTTTATTTCCAATGGAGAAGCTCTATGTAACCCGCACGTCCCTTCCTCCGTTCGAGGAGTATTGTGCCGAAATACGGGACCTTTGGGACAGTGCCCTCATCACCAATATGGGCGTGAAACACCAACGCCTGCAGCAGGAACTGGAAGCCTTCCTGGAAGGACCGCTCACGCTGTTTGCCAACGGTCACCTGGCCCTGGAATCCGTGCTGGAAGCCCTGGAACTGCCAAAGGGCAGCGAAGTGATAACCACGCCCTTCACCTTTGTCTCCACCGTGCACGCCATTGTGCGGAAGGGCCTGGTCCCCGTCTTCTGCGATGTCCTGGAGGCCGACGGGACGCTGGACCCGGAAAAGGCCGAAGCCCTGGTGACGGAAAGCACCGCCGCCATCCTGCCCGTCCACGTCTATGGACATCCCTGCCGGGCAGAGCGGTTGGAGGCCCTGTCGCGAAAACACGGACTCAAACTCATTTACGATGCTGCCCACGCCTTCGGAGTACGGTACAAAGGCACACCCCTGGTCCGCTACGGGGACGCTTCCATCCTCAGTTTTCACGCCACCAAAGTGTTTTCCACCATAGAAGGCGGGGCCGTCTGTTTTGCCGATGAGCGCCTCCGGCAACACCTGGAGGACCTTGCCAATTTCGGTATCCGGGATACCGAGCACTGCGAACGGGTGGGCGGAAATGCCAAGATGAACGAGTTCCAGGCAGCCATGGGGCTTTGCAACCTGCGTCATTTCCAGGAGGAAATCGGCCGGCGGAAAGCGGCGTACACCTTGTACAGGGAACTTCTTCCGCCAGAGGCACGTCTGCTGGAACCCCGTGAGGGCACGGAGCCCAATTATGCTTACTGCCCTGTGGTATTCGGGAGCCGTGAGCAACGCGACAAGGCCTGTGAAGCCCTCCTCCGGCAGGGGATCCATCCCCGCAAATACTTCTATCCGCCGGTAAGCGACTTCCCTCCCTACCGCTCCTGCGCGGGAGACGGCACCCCGGCAGCCCGCTCCCTATCGGCCCGTATTCTCTGCCTTCCCCTTTCCGCTAGCCTGTCCCCCGCAGAGGTGGAACGAATCTGCCTTTCCCTTCGGGAAAACCTGTAAGTCTTCCTTTTTTGCAAAAAATATTGCATTTTATAGTACCTTGTGTTCAGAACCGGGAATCTTGTAATATTCAGTGGTGTCTTCACCCAGCTGAAACATAGGAGCGTATTTGAAAGTTGCCATAGTGGGAGTGATTTGGTTCTATTATCATACATAATATAGTCATTTTCGCGCGATTTATTAATTTTCCGAAAATTTTAGTACTTTGTATTGCAAAGTATCAAAAATAATTTATATCTTTGCACCAACAAATATTTTGTATACTATGAAACGAGTGACAAATGCCTGTGTCGGCGGGCGCAATTTCACGCTCAACGACGATGCTTACAACCGTCTGGATGCCTACCTGCGGAACTTCAAGGCCAAACTGACCGTCCCCGAGTCCCAGAAGGCGGAAGTGATGGACGATATCGAGAGCCGGATCTCCGACCTGTTCTTCCAGGAAGTGGGGGAGACCTCCCGCGTGGTGACCCTCGAGATGGTGGAGAAGGTCGTGTCGACCCTCGGCATGCCCGACGGTTCGCCCGAGACGGGCTACGCCTATTCCCAGGCCTTCGCCGAGGACAAGGCTCCCCGGAAACTGTACCGGGATATGGACAACAAGGGCGTGGCCGGCGTCTGCTCCGGCCTGGCCTGGTACTTCAACATCGACGTGACCATCATCCGGATCATCATGCTGGTGGCCCTGCTGGCCGGCACGTCGGGATTCTGGATCTATCTGGTGCTGTGGATCGCCGTCCCCAAGGCTGTGACCCCAGCCCAGCAGTGCGAGATGCGGGGCATCCCGGCCACCGCGGAGAACATGGCGCGTTGCAAGAACCACGCGCAGGACACTGAAAACCGATAGCCCTATGGAGAGCACGACCGACAATGTCCGTTCGCAGATGCGGAAGGGCGTGCTGGAATACTGCATCCTGTGTATTCTCAGCAAGCAGGAAGCCTACGCTTCCAGCATCATCGACTCCCTCAAGGCCGCGAACATGATCGTGGTGGAGGGAACCCTGTACCCCCTGCTCATCCGGCAGAAGAACCAGGGCCTGCTGACCTACCGCTGGGAGGAGTCCACGCAGGGCCCGCCCCGGAAGTACTATGGGATTACCGAGAAAGGCCGCGCCCAGCTCGCGGAGATGGACGCCGCCTGGCAGGAAATGGTGGAAAGTATTGACGCACTGAAGAAATGACCGAAATCGAGAAAGTGAGCATCGGAGGCTATGCCTTCACGCTCGAGAAAGCCGCCGCCGAGGAGGTGGGGCAGTATCTGAAGAACCTGGAGGCCCATTATCTGGGCAAGCCGGGCGGCAAGGAGATCATGGAAGGCATCGAGGAAAGGATGGCCGAGCTCCTGCTGGAACGCCGCGGAAGCAACGGTGTCGCCACGATGGCCGACATCCAGAGCCTGATCGGCATCCTCGGCCGCCCCGAGCGGATCGAGGCCGACGACCCCGAACCGTCGGAGACGCAGGCCAAGCCCCAGAAGAAGCTCTACCGCGACCTGGAGAACAAGAAGATCGCCGGCGTCTGCGCGGGTCTGGGCAACTATTTCAACTTCGACGTCGTGGCCATGCGGATCATCTTCTGCGTCATCACGCTGGCATTGTTCTTCACCGGCGTGGAGGAAGGGGTATGGTCTCTGTCCGGATTTGCTGTGTACGTCATCCTGTGGCTGGCGATGCCGGCGGCCCGCACGGCGCAGGAGCGCTGGGCGATGAAAGGCGACGCGGGCACGCTGGACGACATCCAGCGCAACATCCGCAACGGGGTCGAGGAGATGGGGGACGCGGCCCGGCGGGGGATGCGCGAGGTGACCGACACGGTCCGCGGGCACGGCAACGAGCTGGGCAAGATCCTGCTCCTGGTCATCGGCATCATCCTCCTGCTCGGAGGCGTGTCCGGACTGGCTTCGGTGTCCGTCATCGGTCTGAAGGGGCCGACGCTGCTGAGTGCCCCGATCGACAGCTTCCTGGATGACATGTCCCTGCATGCGCCCGCCTTCTACGAGATGGTCAATACCCCCTGGATCCTGGTTCTCGTGATTCTGGCCGTCGTCCTGCCCCTGATCGGCCTGATTTACGGAGGCATCCAGCTGATCTTCGGCTTCAAGCCGCCCAAGTGGCGTCCCGGCCTGGTGATCTTCGTCCTCTGGCTGATCGTGCTGGTGGTCCTGGCCGTCCTGTTCGCGATGGGGGTCGTGTCGACGGAATACCTGCACGTCTGATTGGAAGTGTCCGTGTTTTTCCGTACTTTTACGGAACCAACACGGACACTATGCTATTGACTTGTCTCGCCGCACTCGTCGCCGCGGCCACCATCCAGATCCATCACTGTCAGGTTCCCGTCATCCAGGACAAGGACGTTCCGGTAGCAACCGTGACGGTCCCGGAGGGGGCGGATCCTGTTTTCAAAGTCTCTCTCCGCGGATTGCGCCGCAAGGCCCTCCGCTCCTGGGAAGTCCGGGACGGCGTCTTGTATGTGAATCTGGACGCGGCTCGCGTGAAAGATATCCGAAAGCCTTTCTCCTTGAAAATCAAGGCGAAAGGCTTTTCTATCCAGGAAGACGGCGCCCGGAAGCACCGGCTCGCCCGCAAGGTGCGCACCGCCGGCGACGACGGGGTGGCCGCCTACCGGATCCCTGGTCTGGTGACCACGAAGAAAGGAACGCTCGTAGGTGTGTACGACATCCGGCATGAGAATTCCCGCGACCTGCAAGGGCACGTGGATGTGGGCGTGAGCCGCTCCACGGACGGCGGCCGCACCTGGGGGCCGATGATTGTCGCCATGGACATGGGCGAATGGGGCGGCCTGCCGCAGAATGTCAACGGGGTCGGCGATCCCTGCATCCTGGTCGACGAGGTGACCGGGGACCTGCTCGTCTTCGCGGCATGGACCCATGGCGGCGAGGCGGGGAAGGCGGCCTGGTGGACGGCCGGCAGCGGCTTTGAGCCCGCCACGACTCCGCAGTTGATGATGGTTCGCTCCACCGACGACGGCCTTACCTGGTCCGAGCCCGTGAACCTCACGCGGCAAGTCAAGCAAGAGGCCTGGAATTTCACTTTCCAGGGCCCCGGCCGCGGCATCACGATGGACGACGGCACCCTCGTCGTCCCGTTCCAGCACCAGGAACCGGAGCCGGAGCGCACCCCGGCCGCCGGCATCATGTACTCCACGGACCGCGGCCTCACCTGGCACGTCCACGAATATGCCAAGATCAACACCACGGAGTCCCAGGTGGCCGAAATCGCGCCCGGCGAGCTGATGCTCAACATGCGGGACAACCGCAAGACCGGCCGCGCGGTGTATGTGACGAAGGATATGGGCCGTACTTGGACCCCGCACGAGTCCGACGGCCAGCTCGTGGAGCCCGTCTGCATGGCCAGCCTCCTGAAGGTCCGCGCCTCCGAGAACGTCCTGAAACAGGACATCCTCCTGTTTTCCAATCCGGCGGACGCGGACGACCGCAAGAACATCACCGTCCAGTTGAGCCTGGACGGCGGGAAGACCTGGACGCGGAAATGCCTCCTGGACGAAGGAGAGGGGTGGGGCTATTCCTGCCTCACGATGATCGACAGGAAGACCGTGGGCATCCTCTACGAGAGTTCCCAGGCGCACATGACCTTCCAGGCCATCCCCCTGAAAGACATCCGATAACTATTCGTACCGGAAAGCCCGGTAGGAGTGCGGCTTGACGGTCATGGCCGCCTTGGGGGAAGGCGTTCCCATCCGGCGGAAGAAGGCGGGCATCTGCTCCACCGTCGCCTCGACGGTTTCTCCGGTTTCCAGGTCGGTCAGCTGCTTCAGCCCGGCCGTTCCCACCAGCTTGACATCGACCGGCTCATCGTTGAAGTTCTCGACGATGACCGTCTTGTTGTCATACAGGAACAGTCCGACTTTCGCAGGCCCCTCCAGGTACAGGTCCAGATCCCGGCTCATCCGGCGGCGGATCTCGTTCAGCGCGGCTTCCGGATAGTCGTACAGGTTGCCGAAGTCGTCCGGGATGGTCAGGACGTAGAGCGTGCCCTGGGAGTAGGTGGCCCGGTGCAGGATGGGCCAGCCCGAAACGCCGCGGCTGAGCGGCCGGCCGGCGCTCACCACCTCCCAGCTGTCGTTGGTCCAGTAACGGACCTGCGGGATGATGATGTCCCGCCCGCTCTTGCCGTAGCGGCCGAAGTCGTTGACGATGGCCTTCAGGTCGTCGCAGCGGAGCTCGCAGATGGGCGCGATCTTCTCGGGGACCGCCTTCAGCAGGCCGGTCGTGATGACGACGTCACCGCCGGCTTTCAGCTGGCGGTCGATCTTCTCGGTCAGGGCAGGGTCGGCCGCCGCCTGCGCGGTCAGCAGGACGGTCTTGCGGCCTTCGGAGAAGGTCGGATACATGTCCATCGGCAGGCCGATCATGCCCAGATAGTTCTGCAGGAACTCCTCGCCCGGCTGGTGGTAGATCTTGTAGGAATGGATGCCGACGGGATTGCCCAGCTTGCCCACCAGTTCGTCGGTCTTGCGCAGGACGATATCCGCGATCCGGGCCATCGTGGTCGGCGTCACGGTCTCCTTTCCTTTCTGGAACGGGGCCGTCATCTCGTCATAACTCCAGCTCGTGCCCTGGTCCTGCCAGGGGGCGCGGAACATCGGGTTGAGTTTGACGTCCACGAGCTGGTTGTAGGCGAACAGCATCACGTCCCGGCCCTTCGCGATGGCCGTGAGGAAGAGCTGTTCCGCATAGCGGTCCATGCTCATGGTAATGCCGCCGGAATCCACCCAGCCTCCACCGTTGCGACCGCCCGAGATATTCTCGAAATACCGCATGATATTGTAGCTGAGGTAGTTCTGCAGATGCTGGTTGCCTGCCGGGTCGCGGGTCTCGGTGCCGGTCCAGACGCCGTCGAAGATCTGCGGACCCCATTCGAGGTTGAAGCCGAGGCCCTGGAAGTCGTCATACCAGTTCGGGTACTTGATGATGACCTTGACCTTCGGGTTGACGGCCTTCGCGGGGCCGACGACCAGGTTGCGGCCGGCCTCGTTCATCCGCTCCAGGCGGTATTCGGTCCAGCTCCTGTCCCCCTTGGCGGCGATTTCCACGTCCTTCTTGCTGCTGGTGAAGAAGAAGTCGTCCAGGAGGAACTCGTCGAAATGCCGGGCCGTCGTCTCGGCCACTTTCTTCACCCATTCCCGGTCCTTCGGGTCCGAGTAGCTGAAGGTTTCGAAATCGTTCGGTTCGCTGATGGTGTAGGTGATGCCGCCGGCGACTTCGATGCCCTGCTTCTCGAAGAACTTCTTGGCTTTCTCGAGCGTGGCGTCGTCCACCAGCAGCATGTCGCGGTGGGTCTCCAGGTAGATCTTGTCCACATCCAGCTGGCTGGAGATGGTCTTCCAGGTGGATTCCAGCCACTGGGTGTCCTTCATCTTGTCCACTTCGTAGGCGCGGACGTAGACGGAAACCTTGAAATTCTTGTGATGCGCCATGGCCGGTGCGGCCAGGAGCAGGAGTCCGAACAGGACCACGTTCAAGATTCTTCTCATGATGAAAACCGGCGGACGCCTTTTCCCGTTTGGGCGGCATCCACCGGATACAAAGATAACAATTATTTGTAAATCAGGTTGCTACTTGATGAAAGCGTGCGCGGAGGTCATCGCCTTCGGGTCGAGGGCCTCGTCCAGCTTCTCCTGGGTCATCAGGCCGTGCTCAAGCACCAGGTCGTAGACGCTGCGGCCGGTTTCGAGGGCTTCCTTCGCGACCTTGGTGGAGGCCTTGTAGCCGATGTACGGGTTCAGGGCCGTGACGATGCCGATGGAGTTCTTCACCATCTCGTAGCAGTGCTCCACATTGACGGTGATGCCGTCGATGCACTTGGTGCGGAGGGTGTTCATCACGTTGATGAGCCAGGTCTGGCTCTCGAGGATGCACTGGACGATGACGGGCTCCATCACGTTCAGCTGCAGTTGGCCGGCCTCGGCGGCGAAGGCGACGGCGGTGTCGTTGCCGATGACCTTGAAACAAACCTGGTTCGTGACCTCGGGGATGACCGGGTTCACCTTGCCTGGCATGATGGAGGAACCCGGCGCCATGGGCGGCAGGTTGATCTCATGCAGGCCACAGCGCGGACCGGAGGCCATCAGGCGCAGGTCGTTGCAGATCTTGGAGAGTTTGATGGCCAGACGCTTCAGCGCCGCGGAATAGCTCACGTAAGCGCCCGTGTCCGGGGTGGCTTCCACCAGGTCCGGAGCCTTCTCGAACTTGTCGCCCGTGAATTCAGAGAGGCGGATGGTGCATAGCTCCGCGAAACCCGGGACGGCGTTGAGGCCGGTGCCGATGGCGGTTCCGCCCATGTTGACCTCCTTCAGGAGGACGGCATTGCGCTCGAGGTTCGCGATTTCCTCTTCCAGGTTGTTCGCAAAGGCGTTGAATTCCTGGCCGGAAGTCATCGGAACGGCGTCCTGCAGCTGCGTGCGGCCCATCTTGATGATGTCCTTGAATTCCTGGCCCTTGGCGCGGAAGGAGGCGATCAGGTCGGTGAGGGCCTTCTCGACGTGGCGGTTCATCCGCACGAAGGTGTAACGGAAAGCGCTCGGGAAAGCGTCGTTGGTGGACTGGGCGCAGTTCACGTGGTCGTTCGGGGAGCAGTACTGGTACTCACCCTTGTTATGGCCCATGATTTCGAGGGCGCGGTTCGCGATCACCTCGTTGGCGTTCATATTGACGGAGGTGCCGGCGCCGCCCTGCATCATGTCCACGGGGAACTGGTCGTGGAACTTGCCGTCCACGATTTCCTGGCAGGCCTTCACGATGGCGTCCGCGATGGTGCGGTCCAGCACGCCCAGTTCGGCGTTGGCCTCCGCGGCGGCCATCTTCACATAAGCGATCGCGATGATGTACTCCGGGTAATGGAGCATCTGCGTCGTGGATATCTTGTAATTGTTGAGGGCCCGCTGGGTCTGAACGCCGTAGTAGGCGTCGGCCGGGACCTGAAGTTCACCGAGGAGGTCGCTTTCGACCCGGAATTTGGTTTTAGCCATTTCGTAAATGTGTGTTAGTTTCAATTTGACAAAGATAACGAATTATCTTGGTTTTCCCAATTTCCGGTTAGAAACCGTAAGCGCCTACTCCAGCATGATGCGCCGCAGGTCGTCGATGTCCTTCTGGGGGACGCCGATTTTCAGGAGGTATTTCACGATCCGTTTCTGATAGGTGCCGCTGTCGGTTTCGCTGAAAATGGTCTTGTAGATGGACTGGAAACTGTAGGTGCTGATGATATGCTGGTATTTCCCCTGGTACATGCTCCAGTCTTCCGGCGAGAAGTAGGTGAGTTCGTAGTCCTTGGCCATATCGCTCTCGCTCACGCCGAGCGCTCCCTCCAGGAGGACGGCCAGGGTCCCCGTGCGGTCGCGGCCTGCAGAGCAGTGGAAATACACGGGTTTGTTTTCCCGTAGGCACTGCACCACGAAGCAGAAGGTTTCCTTCACCTTGGGCTGGTTGTCCCGGATCATGTGGTTGTAGCCGCTTTCGAAACCCGGCGCGAAGAAGGCGATGTCGTCGCCCATCGGGGACTTGGAAGGAACGTCGGATTCTTCCCGGAGGTCCAGTTCCGCCTTGATGCCCTGGGCCCGGAACTCCGCCTTCCCAGCACTGCTCACGCGGGAACCATGGATGGCTCCCCCGCGATAGAGCTTCCGGAAGGCCAGTGTCTTGCCGCCGAGGCCCTTCCAGCCGCCCAGGTCACGGGCATTGCGCCCCTTGGGTTCGAAGTATACCTGGTGCAGCAGGCCCTTGGTCTTGAACGAGCCCCCGGCCACGACCTTGCCGCCCGCGGTGGAAGTCACGGTCCATTTGTATTCCCGGCCGGGGACCAGGTTGGAAATGCCCTGTCCGGATGCTCCGGCGGGGAGGCTGTAATCCCGGCTCCAGTCGCCTTCCTGGACGTGCAGATTCAGGCTCCCGACTGTGGCGTCGGCGGTCCAGGAGATGGTGTGCGTAGGAGGAATGTCCGCCTCGCCGGGGCCGCCGCCGGGATAGCCCAGGATCTTCGTTTCTTCGTTTTCGATGCCTTTATAGGTTACTTCCTCGAGGTATTTCTGGACATACTCATTCGTCACGAGAATGGCACTCTGGTCTTCTGACGGGGTGGGAGGCGTCGGGGTCGTTCCGCCGTTGTTGCCGTTGTTCCCGTTGCCGTTCCCTTGCTGGCCTGCGGGCTTGCCGGGAATCGGGATGACGATTTTCTGGGCGGGTTTGTCGCACGCGAGCAAGAGCGGCAGGGCGACCAGGAAGAAAGTGAGCAGTCGTTTCATGGCGGGATTCTTTTCGTCTGTCACAAATGTAGGAAAAAGCCTCCTACAATCCACCTGGATTACGCAAAATGGTCCTAAGTATCCGCGAATTGCGAAGTTTGCCGGTGTCGTTCACCGCGATACGATCCGGGCATACTTATGGTAATAATACAAATAACTGTAAAAAACCTTGAAACAATCCTCTGGATTTCGTAAGTTTGTTCCGGAAACCGGAAAAGACCGGACCATCTGGATAATGAAAAGACTGTGCATCGTTTCCCTGCTGATCCTTGCCGCGGTGGCGGCATCGGCCCAGCCCAAGAAAGTCTCCGTGCTGGGAGACTCCTATTCCACGTTCCAGGGGTATAATCCCGACAACTACAGGCCGTTCTATCCGGACGCCAACAACGACGTGAAGGAAGTGGAGCAGACCTGGTGGAGCCTGTACATCCAGGCCAAGGGCTATGAGCTGGAGAAGAACAACTCCTGGGGCGCCACCACCATCTGCGGCGCCGGCTTCTTCGGCAGGGACGTGACTCCGTCGTGTTTCCTGAGCCGCGTGTTCATGCTCGGCGACCCCGACATCATCTTCGTGTTCGGCGGCACGAACGATGCCTGGCAGCGCGTCCCGCTCGGTGAGTACAAGTATGAAGGCTTGACGAAGGCCGACTGCATGACTTTCCGTCCGGCGCTGGCTTACCTGTTGCAGACCCTGAAGCAGCTTTATCCGAAGGCGAAGGTCGTTTCCATCCTGAACTCCGAGCTGCAGGAGGAGGTCAATGAATCCATGCGGGAGGTGTGCAGGCACTGCGGCGTGCAGCTCGTCGAACTGCACGACATCGACAAGCAGAACGGTCACCCGTCCATCGCCGGCATGAAGAGCATCTGCGAGCAGCTGCTGGAGCAGGTCGCCGACTGATTATTTCTTTCCCAGGAACTCCGAGGGCGTCATCCCCGTCGTTCGCTTGAACAGACGGGTGAAATGCTGCGGGAATTCGAAGCCGAGCAGGTGCGCGGTTTCGTTGATGTTGTGCCCGTTCATCAGCAGGTTCTTGCCCTGTTCGACCACGAAGGAATGGATGTAGCCGATGGCGGTGCCGCCGGTGGCCTTGTGCATCACATCCCCCAGGTAGCTGGCCGAATAGGCCAGCTCATCGGCGCAGAACCGGACGGAGGGGACGCCCAGGTCCAGCTGCCGGCCGTCCAGATAATAGTCCCGAAGCAGCTGATGGAAGCGCTTGAGCAGGTCCGATGAGGCCTTGTCCTCTTTCGACAGCTGGCGCAGGTAGATCCGCTGGCAGTATTCCAGGATGATCCGGATGTAGCCCAGGATGACGGCCCGGAGGGCGGGGGAGTCGGCATTTTCCTGCAGTTCGTGCCGCAACTGCGTGAGCAGCTGCGTGATCCGGCCCCATTCCGAAGGCTCCATCTTCAGGGTTTCCGTGGCGAAATAGGAGAAGAAGGGATACTCCTTCATCCGGGGTTCCAGGTCCGTCCCGTGCAGGAGCTCCGGCGAGAACATCAGCACCCAGCCGCTGATGTAGATCGTTTCGCCGTCGTCTTCCCTTCCGCCGATCTGGCCGGGCTCGACGGCGATGATCGAGCCGTCAGGCACGTCGAACATCTTCATCCCGTAGGTCAGGTTCTTCGGAAAGTTCCGCTGGATGAAGAGCCCGTAGACTCCGTAGCGGTTCAGGCTGGAGTGGATGGGGGACACCTCGTCATAGTGGATGACACTCACCAGCGGATGCAGGACGGGAGCCCCCAGAAAGCGGGCGTACACATTGGGGTCGGAAACGGAGAGGATGTTCTTCATAACGATTGTAAAGGTAGAAATTTCCTGTAAAATATCCAATTATCTGCGATATTGGTAGGAATCCGGCCAAAATCGGTAGCAAACTCTCCCGCGGGCTCCGTACCTTTGCAAAAACAAACGGAAGATGAAAAAGTTTCTCTCCTTTTCCCTGGCAGCCCTGCTGCTGATCGCCTGCAAATCGAATACTGAAAATACCATGAGCACACTCACCCTGACCCAGGAATGGGACAAGACCTTCCCGAAATCGGAACTGGTCAACCACTGCAAAGTCACTTTCCACAACCGCTATGGCATCGAACTGGCGGCCGACATGTATGTCCCGAAGGACGCTGATGGCAAGCTTCCCGCGATTGCGGTGAGCGGCCCTTTCGGCGCTGTGAAGGAGCAGTCTTCCGGCCTGTATGCGCAGCACATGGCGGAAAGAGGCTTCGTGACGGTCGCCTTCGACCCTTCCTTCACCGGTGAATCCGGTGGCGAGCCCCGTCGGATGGCCTCCCCGGACATCAACACGGAGGATTTCCTCGCCGCCGTGGATTTCCTTTCCAACTGCGACCTGGTGGATCCCGAGCGCATCGGCATCATCGGCATCTGCGGTTTCGGCGGCATGGCCGTCAACGCCGCGGCGCTCGACCCGCGCATCAAGGCGACGGTGGCATCGACCATGTACGACATGAGCAAGGTCAATGTCGAAGGGTATTTCGCCAGCGAGGATACGCCCGCCCAGCGGATGGAGAAGCGCAAGGCCATGGCCGCGCAGCGCACGAAGGACTATGCGTCCGGTACCTACGAGCGCGCCGGCGGCGTCATCGACCCGCTCCCGGACGACGCACCCTGGTTCGTCAAGGATTATCACGCCTACTACAAGACTCCGCGCGGCTACCACAAGCGCAGCGGCAATTCCAACGACGGCTGGAACGTCATCGGCTGCCAGAGCTTCCTGAACCAGCCCCTGCTGGCCTGGGCCGGCGAGATCGAGAATCCCGTCCTCCTCATCCACGGCGAGAAGGCCCACAGCCGCTATTTCAGCGAGTATGCCTACAACCTCCTGACCGGCAGCAACAAGGAACTCATGATCATCCCCGGCGCCTCTCACGTGGACCTTTATGACGACGTTGCCGGCGTGATTCCCTACGACAAGATGGAAGTTTTCTTCAACGAGAACTTGAAGTAGTATGTTCCGTCCGATCCTAATCTGCCTCTTGGCGCTGCTGTCATGCACCAAGGATCCGGATCCGGTTGTGACTATCCCTGACCCGCCCCAGGAGAAGCCGAGCGATAACGGCGGCAACAACGGAAATAACGATACATCCATGCCTACTGAAATCAAGATCACGGTTTCCGGGAAGTCGCTCCCGGTGAAAATTGAGGATAATGCGGCCACGAAGGCCCTTGTAGCGGCCCTTCGCGAAGCATCCATCACCTATGAGGCCGACGATTACGGCGGGTTCGAGAAGGTGGGCGCCCTGGGCCGGTCACTCCCGACCAGCAATTCGCAGATCACCACGCAGCCCGGCGACGTGATCCTGTACAGCGGCAACCAGATCGTGCTGTTCTACGGAAGCAATTCCTGGAGCTATACCCGGATCGGCAAGATGGAATATGGGACGTTGGATGAATTAAAGTCCTTCCTGAAGGCCGGACAAGGGAAAATATCCGTAACTTTGTCTTTATAACGATCGACAGCTGATGCCCGGAAGGCGGCCCAATCCACCCCAGGAAAGCGAAAAACGATGAGAAAACTGACTTTTACCTTGGCGGCTATGTTCTTGACAGCGACCGGGTTGTGGGCGCAGATCGACGTCCACAGCCATGCCATCACGGCCTCGTATATGGATTTCGTCAAGGCCCATGGGGCCGAGATGGACGAAGGATTCCCGATTCCGGGCTGGAACGTGGAGGATCACCTCGCGTTCATGGACCAGGCGGGTATCGAGACGGCTGTCCTGACGATGCCGGCGCCGCAGCCCTGGTTTGGGGATGGTGCCGAATCGGCGGCTTTCTGCCGCAAGTACAACGAGGAGTGCGCGGCGCTCAAGGCCCGGTACCCCGGGCGCTTCCTTTTCTGCGCCGCCCTGCCGTTGCCGGATGTGAAGCGGGCGGTTGAAGAAGCCATCTATGCGCTGGATGTCCTGCATGCGGACGGCGTGAAACTGGCCACCAACGGCTACGGCCAATACCTGGGCGATCCGGAGCTGGAGCCGCTGATGGAGGTGCTGAACGCGCACAAGGCCGTGATTATCACGCATCCGCATAAGCCTTCCGCCGTCAATGACAAGCTGATTGCCGAAGTGCCGCTGGCCTCGTACGAGTATCTGGCGGAAACCACCCGGACCATCCTCAATATGGTCGCGCACGATGTCCTGGTCCGGTATCCCGACCTCAAGGTCGTGGTTCCGCACTGCGGCTCGTTCTTGCCGAATGCCCTTCCGCGTTTCAAGGGTCTCCTGCCCGTCATGATCAAGCAGGGGTATATGAAGCCGGTGGATGTGGACGCCAACGTCGCCCGCCTGTACTTTGACCTCGCCGGCGCCGCGACGGACGATGCCGTCCGCTCCCTCCTGACCATCACGACTGCCGACCATCTGCTCTATGGCTCCGACTATCCCTATGTTGCCGCTCCGGCGCTGGTCGCTGCGAAGAGCTCCCTGCAGCAGCGTCTCCCGGCGATGGGCCTGGACCCGCAGGCGGTCCTGTCGGACAACGCCAGCAGGCTCTTCGGCGCAGACATCCCGGTGCGGGAGTATGGCGAAAAGCTGGTCCGGCTGGCGGAGATCGAGGTCGTTCCGGAGAAGCTCGAGGAGTATCTGAAGTACGCCGCGGAAGTCGGCCGCGTGTCCATGGCGACGGAACCGGGCGTCATCGCCCTCTTCTCCATGCAGGACAAGGCGGATCCCTCCAAGGTGTACATCCTGGAGGTCTATGCCGACCAGCAGGCCTATCAGGCCCACATCCAGACCGCCCATTTCCGCAAATACAAGGAGGGCACGGCCGATATGGTCCGGTCCCTCAAACTGATCGACACCATCCCGCTGGTGATGGCGGAGTTCGTGAAGAAGGCACAATGACAAGACAACCGATGATGAAGACAAGAATCGGGATGCTGGCCCTGTTGCTGACCGCATCCGTTTCACTTTTTGCACAGAACAATATGGCACTGACTCAGAAACAGCAGGCGCTCGCGGCCATCGCGGCCAACGAGGCGAAAGGAAATATCGACGGGCTGAAGGCGGCCCTGAACGAAGGACTTGAACAGGGATTGACCGTGAGCGAAGCCAAGGAGGCCCTATCGCATCTTTATGCTTACACAGGCTTTCCTCGCTCGCTGAACGCGCTGGGCGCCTTGCAGCAGGTCATCAAAGAGCGCACGGAGGCAGGCCTTCGCGTGGAGGAAGGCCGCGAGGCCGACCCGCTGCCGAAGGACTACGATGCGCTCCGGCAGGGCACCGAGGTGCAGACGAAACTCGTGGGTGGCCAGCCTTTCACCTACGCTTTCGCCCCTCAGACCGATTTCTATCTGAAGGCCCATCTGTTCGGCGACATCTTCGCCCGGAACAACCTGACTTTCGCCGAGCGCGAGATCGTCACGGTCAGCGCCATCTCGGCCCTGCCCGGCTGCGAGCCGCAGCTGGTGGCCCACGTCTCCGGCGCCCGGAACATGGGCGTGTCCGATGTCGAGCTCCGCGCGCTCCCGGCGTTCCTGGAGGAGAAAGTGGGCTTTGCGGAGGCCGAGCGGCTTCGCGGCGCGCTGGCTTCCGTCCTCGGCGGCACCCATACGCCCGTGCAGACGGTCGATTTCTCCGTCTGGCCCCAAGGCGAGCCGAACTCGGCCTATGCCCAGTATTTCACGGGAAACAGCTACCTCGCGCCGATGGAAGGCGGCATCGCCAACGTCACTTTTGAGCCCCGCTGCCGCAACAATTGGCACATCCACCACAAGCAGGTGCAGGTGCTGATCTGCGTGGCCGGCCGCGGCTGGTACCAGGAATGGGGAAAGCCGGCGGTGCCCATGACGCCCGGCACGATCATCGCCATCCCGGCGGAAGTCAAGCATTGGCACGGAGCCGCGAAGGATTCCTGGTTCCAGCACCTGACTTACCACAAGGACGTGCAGGAAGGCGCTTCCAACGAATGGCTCGAGCCCGTGACGGACGGTCAGTATGATGCGCTTTGATGCGGTCTTTCCGCAAAAAAGCGTATCTTTGTGGCTATGAAAGGATTGAAAGGATTATCGGCAGGGAAGAGATTCCTGATGTCGCTGCTGGCCACGACGGTTTCCATCGTGCTCACGTTCGGTACCACCGCCATCGTCGACCGCAAGAAGCAGCGGGCCGAAAAGCGGGAGATGGTGTTGATGGTGATGTATGACATGCGGGAATCCCTGAAAGAGTGTGAGCAGTGCCAGAATAACATGAGGGCCTATTGTGACTTGCAGGTGGACCTGGTGGCCCATCCGGAGCAGTTTGCCGCCCGCAGCGTCGATCTGTTGGATTTCCTTCCCTCTTTGACCTATACCACGACGACGGAGAATATCTTCAAGTCCAATATCGAAACGATCAGCACCATCGGCAACATCCTCTTTGTCGAGACCGTCTCCGCTTTCTATAACGAACGTGATAATTACAGCAAGAATGCGGTGACGGGTTTTCAGGATGAAGGGTTGGTATTTCCGATGCTTTATGAGGATTTGGCAGCATTCAATGCTCCTCGCTTCCTTAATTTGGGCGAACTTCATTATCTGGCCATGAAACGGTATTTCGAGGAGAGCAAGGCGCTGATGAAGGTAAGCGAGGAGGACTTGGATGTGTTCAGTAAGGAACGAAAGCGCGTGGAGGAGTCCCTCCCCGGTGAATCTATGATGAAAGAGAGGACCGAAAAGGTTATCCAGGAGAGCCTTCAGCGGAATGCTGCCCTGCAAAAGGCCCGCGAGGAGGGCCGCAAAGCGCTCGGACAGGACTGATTCCTTCCGTCAAACGCCGGCTTTCTTGGTGAAGGCCAGCGAATCACCCCAGGCGTTATACAGGATCTTGTGACCGATGGCCGCCAGCCGGATATCCAGGCAGGACTGGCACTGGTCGGGCGTGTCGTGGACGCACGCCTTGTCCGGGTAGATGAAATAGCTCTCGCGGTATTCCCCGGGCGTGAGGTTCGGCATGATGACATTGGCCCCGGCGGAGATGGCCTTTTCCCGTCCCTGGGGATCGACCGTCTGGTTCGCCGTCGCCGCCACCATATTGATTTCGGGCATCAGGAGGCGGAGGATGGCGATCATCTTGAGGGTCAGGTCCATGCGCTCGGCGGCGGAAGGGATGAGGTCCTTGAACTTGTACAGGGGCGTGTCGGGATGGGGGATGTACGGCCCGAGCCCGACCATCGCCACATCCATCTGTTTGAAGAAAAGCAGGTCCGCGGCCAGGTGGTCCAGCGTCTGGAAGGGGAGGCCCACCATCACGCCGGTCCCGGTCTGGTAGCCGGTCTTTTTCAAAATCTCCAGGCATTCGACCCGGTGGCGGAAGTCGTGCAGGCTGTTTTTCGGATGGATCTTGTAGTATAATTCCTCGTTAGACGATTCGATGCGCAGCAGATACCGGTGTGCCCCGGCTTCGAACCAGCGCCGGTAGGTTTCCTCCGTTTGCTCTCCGAGCGAAAGCGTGATTCCGAGGCTTCCGTTGTCGATTTTCTTGATTTCCCGGACCAGGCGCTCGATCCTTTCAATGAAGGCCGGGTCGCTGCGCTCGCCGCTCTGCAAAGCAACAGACCCGTATCCCAGTTCGTGAGCCAGGCGGGCGCAATCGAGGACTTCCCCGTCGCTGAGGCAGTAGCGTTCCACCCGGTCGTTCCCGCTCCGCAATCCGCAGTAGAAGCAGTTCTTCTCGCAGACATTGCCGAACTCGATGAGCCCCCGCAGATGGACATAATTGTCCAGGTGCTGTAATTTGACCGCCAGCCCGCGCCGGAGGAGGCGCTCCTTTTCGTCGCCTTCTGCGGCCAGGAGAACCTTGATTTCCTCCAGGTTCAGATCCTGCTTGCGGAGTATGTCGTCAAATGCCGGAATCATCGGGCGTGATCGTCTGGAAAACGAATCCAAAGATAGCAATTATTTGACAAATGGACAGGATGCAGGAATAATCCTAATCCAGACTCGTTCTGACCTAAAAAGTCCCGTTCCTTTTGCCGATATTTGCAACCTAAAAGATCGGTATGAATTACAGTGGCATCCTTGTCGGCGCGGCCGTATTCCTGAGCATCGGCATCTGTCATCCCCTGGTCATCAAGATGGAGTACCAGTGGGGGAAGCGGAGCTGGTGGATCTGGCTCGTGGCGGGCCTGGCGTTTTGCACCCTCTCTCTGCTCGTTCAGAACGATATCCTGTCCATCGTCATCGGCGGTTTCGCCTTCTGCTGCCTCTGGGGCATCCATGAGATGTTCCTCCAGGAAAAGCGCGTGCTCCGCGGCTGGTTCCCGGAGAATCCGAAACGTCACGCCTATTACGAGGCAAGACGCAAGGAAATGGGCATTAACGGATAAAATTCATGCCCCTCCACGGCTCGTCGGCCCGTCCCGGAGCCGGTTTTCCGCCGGTGGCCTTGAGCAGCCAGGCCATGTTGTTGGCCAGGGCGCGCATCGTCTGGAGGCCTTCCGTGTCCATGGATGCCTGACCCGGGGCCGCACCATAGAGGATATTCCAATACTGGGAGCCCACCACGGGCATGTTCATCATCTGGAAGGGCATGTTCAGCGTTTCGAAAGAGGCCGTGGCGCCGCCCCGGCGGCATACCGCGACCGCGGCGGCCGGCTTGCCGGAGATGCTGGCTCCGTTGGAGTAGAACGCCCGCTGGATGACGCTGAGGACGGCTCCGTTCGGCTGTCCATAATACACGGGCGAGCCCACGATCAGGGCATCGGCCTCGGCAAACTTCTCGCTGATGCGGTTGCAGATATCGTCATCGAAGACGCACTTCCCGGGTTTCCGGGAGCAGCCCCCGCAGGCGATGCATCCTCGGACGGCCTTGTTGCCGATCCAGACAATCTCGCTGTCGATGCCGTTGACCTTCAGCTGTTTGGCGATTTCGTCCAAGGCTACGGCCGTATTGCCCTTCTGATGCGGGCTTCCATTGATCATCAGTACTTTCATGGTCTTTCCATTCTTGTCGTTTGCCAGTGCTTCAACGCCCGTGGCCGACAGCAGAGCTCCGCTGGCCGCCAGGGCCGATTTCTCGATGAAATCTCTCCGGTCCATATCTACAGTTTTGATAGAGGCTAAGTTAGCAATTATTTTCCACCCGGCCAAGAACCGGTATGCCAGTACAAGAAACGCTTCTCGGAAAAAATGCTTATTTTTGGAGAAAGAACCAGAGCTATGGATGTGCATCCGACATTCCGCCCGATGCGGCGGTTCAAGCAGGAACTCCCCGTGGAGGAGTGCCGGGAAATATTGACCCACGCCTACAGGGGCACGCTTTCCGTCATCGGAGACGGCGGGTATCCCTATGCGCTGCCGATCAATTTCCTGTATGCCGACGGTCACCTCTGGTTCCATTGCGCCCTGGAGGGACACAAGATGGACGCCGTCAAAAAGTGCGACAAGGCCTGTTTCACGGTCATCGATGAACCCGTGAAGGAGGAGAACGACTGGTGGTATCACGTCCGGAGCGTCATCTGTTTCGGGCGGATCCGGGTCGTTTCTGAGGATGCCGAACGGCTGGCCCGCCTGCGTCAGTTGGGCGCCAAGTATTTCCCGGAGGGATACGACATCGATGCCGACCTTGTGAAGAATGGCCCACGGGCCGCGATCCTGGACTTTGAGATCGAACACATGAGCGGCAAGCGGGTCCGCGAAAAATGAGAGAGATGCGTATGAAAGAACTATATCGGCGCAAGAGTTAATTTTGTTCTGACAGTATGGCTTGCAACGCAGATTTTGTACAATTCATCGTCGACCAGTGCTCGGGCGCCGGTGACATCACGGTCAGAAAGATGATGGGGGACTATTGCATCTACTGCAACGGAGTCCTGTTCGGTCTCATCTGCGACAATAATTTCTATGTCAAGGTGACGGAAGCCGGGGAGGCCGTCCTCGAAGAAGTCGAGCTCCGGCAGCCCTATGAAGGCGCCAAAGACTATTTCTATGTCGGCAATGTCGATAACCGGGATTATCTGGAGGACATCGTCAAGGCGACGCTGCCCGAGCTCCTTTCCCCAAAGGCCAGGTCCCGGAAGCAGGCGCGGAAGAATCGGCAGGTTCCCCTTTCGCTGCACGAAGTCATCGCCCCCGATCTGGTCTGTTCACAGGACCTGCGGGCCTTCTTCCAGCAGCATTTGGGCCCGGATTTCCGCTTCAAGGTGGAGTTCCAGGACTGGCTGCATCGGAACGCCGGCCTCTCTTACCGGGATGCCGTGGAGGCTTATAGACAATTCGTTCCGCTTCATTTTGACTGAAAACCCTGAACTATGATCATCAGACTGGAAAAACCCGAAGAATACCGCGCGGTGGAGAACCTCACGCGGGAAGCCTTCTGGAATGTTTACCGCCCCGGCTGCACGGAGCATTTTGTCCTGCATCAATACCGGAACAATCCGGATTTCATCCCGGAGCTGGACTTCGTGATGGAGGAGGAGGGCCGTCTGATCGGCCATGTGATGTTCTCCAAGGCCGAATTGGTCTTGAATGACGGCTTGAAGAAGCCCTCCTGGACTTTCGGCCCCATCAGCATCCATCCGGACTATAAACGGAAGGGCTATGGCCTGCAACTGCTCCGCTATGCGCTGGAGGAGGCCCGCAAAATGGGCGTCGGGTTCCTCTGCATGGAAGGGAACATTGACTTTTACAAGCACGCCGGCTTTGTCCTGGCCAGCACATTCCATATCCACTATCACGACTTTCCCAAGGAGGAGGAAGTCCCGTTCTTCCTGGCCCAGGAGCTCATTCCCGGCTGGCTCGCTTCCCATGGAATAGGGGAAGCTACTTATTGTCCGCCCAAGGGCTATTTCGTGGCCGATGAGGATCCGGAAGCGTTCGAGGCCTACGACGCCACTTTCCCGAAAAAGGAAAAGCTTCGCCTGCCGGGGCAGCTGGGGTATGACGGCGTTTTCCTGGAATCGGGCCGGATCGTACTCCGTCCCTGGCTGGAGAAGGATGCGGCCGCTTTGTATAAATATGCTTCCGACCCGGAGGTCGGACCCCGTGCGGGCTGGCCGCCCCACAAATCCATCGGGGAAAGCCTGGAGATTATCCGGACGGTCTTCCATAGTGACACGACCTGGGCGATTGTGCTGAAAGAGACAGGGGAACCGCTCGGAGCGATGGGGTATATGTCTTCCGATGGCAACCTGCTGCCATCCCGGGAAGGGGAGCCGCTGGTGGGTTATTGGGTCGGCAAACCCTATTGGAACAGAGGCATCTGCACGGAGGCTTTGCAATTGATGCTGGACCACATCCGGAAAACCACGGAGATCAAATCCCTGATCGGCAGTCACTTCATCGACAACCCGGCCAGCGGTCGGGTGATGGAGAAATGTGGATTCGTCCCGACCGGCGAAACCTGTGTGGATGAATCCCTGGCCAGCTCCGACAGTCCGATGCGGGTGCTGAGATTAGAAATCAAATAATGTGAAAAACCGTCATGGAACAGAAGTTTTGCCAGAGCTGCGGAATGCCGCTCACCGATGAAATCCTCGGCACAAATGCTGATGGAAGCAAGAATGAAGATTACTGCATCTACTGCTACAAGGACGGCAAGTTCCTGCAGGACTGCACGATGGATGAAATGATCGAGCACTGCGCCCAGTTCGTGGACGAGGTGAACAAGAACCTGCCGCAACCGATCACCAAGGATGAATACATCGTCCAGATGAAGATGTACTTCCCGCAACTCAAGCGCTGGCGGAAGGCATAGAAACAGCCATGAAACAGGTTCTGGGATACTTGCTGGGGTTTGCCATTTTTATTCTCGGGATTCCGGCCTTGATGTGGCGGGTCTCCGGGATGCCCGCTATTGCGAGTATTCCGACGGGACGTCTGGTTCTATCTGCCCTTATTGCTCTTGCAGGGCTGTCGCTCAGCGTTTGGAGCATCGTCTATATGAAACGTGTCGGGAAAGGCAATCCGTTTGATGCGATGGGACACGAGGTGGCGCCCCGGACCAAACATCTGATGACGGACGGGCCCTATCGGCTGTCCCGGAATCCTATGCTGTCTGGGACTTATCTTTATTACATCGGCGTTGTCGTTGCCTGTTGGAGTTGGTGGGCGCTGCTGGTTTTTGCCGTCGTGGCCGGCTTGATGATGCTGCAAGTCCGCTCGGAGGAGAAACGCCTGGTGGCGGATTTCGGAGAGGATTATCTGGAATATAAGAAGCGCACAGGCCGTTTTATCACGTTCCATGCCGCTCGCCGATAAGGTCTTCGGCGGCAGAAAAGACGAGGCCTACTGGAGCGCGTCGATGGGGAGGGGGCTGCGGCCGGTGTAGGCCTGGCCGGTGAAGGTGGCAATCCGGACACCATCCTGGTTCGTGACCTCCACTTCGGCGGTCGGTAAGCGATGGTGGGCGCAGGACAGATGCCCTTCCGCCCGGAGCGTGTCTCCTTCCCGCGCCGATACATGGTAGTAGATGGTCGAATTGATGGCGAAAGTGAGATTCTCGCCCTGATTGACCAGCGCCGCGAATGCCAGGTCGGCCAGGGTGAAGATGGCTCCGCCCTGGCAGACTCCGCCGGCGTTGAGGTGTGCCGAGGTCACTTTCAGTTCGGCGACGGCCGAACCGGGGGCGATTTCAACGAGACGGGCTCCGATGCCCGCCGCGAAACGGTCGCCTTCGTTCAGGTAATCCTTCAGAGTCATAAGCGCTTTTTTTCTTTCCCAAAATTAACCGTTTTCCGGCACATCGACAAATACGCTCATTTCCGGGAAGGCGTCTTGCCGCCCGCTTTGCCGGGCTTCAGGATCATGAAGATGACGGCGGCCACGCAGATGGCGATGCCGATCGCCATCCGGAAGGTCAAGGGTTCTCCGAACAGCAGGGTGCCGATGAGGATGGCCGTCAAGGGTTCGAACACGCCCAGGACGGCGGTCTTGGTCGGGCCGATGTAGCGGGACGAAATCGCCAGCGTGAGCAGGGAAATCATCGTAGGGACGATGGCCAGGCCGAGGAGATTACCCCAATCGGCAGCGGTGTCGATCCCGTCCAGCATACCTCCGCCCTGCGTGGTGCGGATGATGGCGAACAACAGGGCGCCGGTGACCAGCGAATAGAGCGTGATCGTATGTTCGGACGTGTTCCGGATGCGTTTGCTCCGGTTCACGATCACCAGATAGAACGAGTAGCAGAGGGCCGACCCGACGGCCAGCAAGATGCCGGGGATGCGGATCTGGGCGTTGCCGGAAGGGGCGGAAAGCAGGAGGATGCCGCCGAAGGTGGCCAGGATCGAGAGCCAGGTCTGCCAGCTGGGATAGATCCGGAGAAAGACCATGATCAAGGCGACGAATACCGGATACAAATAGACCAGCGTCGTGGCAAGCCCGGACGGGATAAAGTCGTAGGAAAAGAAAAGCGCGAGGCTGCTGCCCGCAAAAAAGAGCCCCAGCAGAACCAGAAGGCCGATTTCCCGCCGGCCGGCCCGGAAAGACTCTTTCCGCAGCAACATCCAGACGGCCAGGATGGCGGCTGCGATTCCATATCGGAAAAAGAGCATCACCAGAATGGGGACGCCGCTCTCCATCAAGGCTTTCCCGAACAGCGGGTTGGTCCCGTACGAAACGCCGGCGATGACGCCCGCGGTAAGGCCGATGAGCCTTTTTTTGCCGATATCCAGCTTCCTTTTCATTATCCTTATCCGGGTTTGGGGCGCAAAGATACGGTTTTTCAGTGATAAATCGCCATAAATAGGGATTTCGCGCAACAGGAATGCTCCGTAATTTTGCAGTCGTGAAACGCGAGACTGTAAAACTATGAAACCCATTTTCAAAATCATTCTGCTGGCGGCAGCCTATCTTCTCACGTACGTTTTGGGCTCTTGTACCGGCCTCATTCATCCGGCGTGCTACGCTTATGTCGGGGCGATTCTGCCCCTGCTGACGGCATTCATCTATCTTTTGACCTGCGCGACAATCCGAGGTTTCGGCGCGGCAACGGTCCTGAACGGATTTGTCTTCGTCATGTTGTTGGTAGCGGGCGAGGCGGACCCGACGCTTGCCATCGGTTTCGCTATCCTGACGGCATTGGCCGAGATCATCCGTTACCTCTGCAAGTATGACACGCTGAAGGGCGTCCGCTGGAGCTTCATTCCCTTTGCTTTCTCCTTCTTTGCCTACACCGCCCATTGGTGGACGGACACGGAGGGCTCACTGGCCGCGGCCGTCGAGGAAATGCGCGCCGGGTACGACCAGCTGATGATTCCGGTCATCGACAACATCCCTATGCTCATCGCCGTCCTGGTCCTGACCATCCCCGTTTCCATCCTGGCCATGCGTCTGGCCGAACGGTCGCTGAAGAAGCAGACGGAGGGATTGAAATAACCCAATCGGTCTCGTCCCTTGACAACGAACATCAGTCAATCAAAAAACTGCGGGGATAAAAATCGCTGTAGAAGCGGCCATCGATCGCGGTGAACTTCAGCACACAGTAGTTGGGATCGGTTACCCCGCCGGGATAGTATTGTGTGTCACCCTTGCGCCAAATCATCTCCTTCGAAGCGGCATCGGTCAGCACTTCCATCGTGCCTCTGAGCATCATGCCCTTGAATCCTCTGGCATCGCAAAAATAGACGCTAGCCTTCGGGTTGGCCTTGTATTGAGCCACACGTATGGAGAAGGTGTTGGTCGTAAAGTAGAAGGTTTTGACACCCTCACGCTTACGTGGCTTCAACATGGCCTTGGTCCAGGGAAAACCGTCCTTGTCGATTGATGAAATGTAAGCGATGGGCAGTTTGTCAGCCATCCGGGCAATGAGCTCTTTGACGCCTGCCAAAGCAGGGTTGACAGTTGTGACTTCATCGTTACTGACGTTCAATGATTGGCGCCAACGCTTCAGCTGGGGGAAATACGCTTTCATCTGGCCGATATACTCCTCTTTGGTAATGGGTTTCTCCAGCCCCTCGTTGACGGCATCGACAAACTGCGCGCAATGTTCGATCATCTCTTCCATCGTGCAGTCCTGCAAGAATTTTCCATCCTTGTAGCAGTAGATGCAGTAATCTTCATTCTTGCTTCCGTCGGCATTCGTGCCGAGGATTTCATCGGTGAGCGGCATCCCGCAGCTTTGGCAAAACTTCTGTTCCATCATTTGTCCACATTTTTTCTGCTACAAAGTTAGCGCATCCTGCGTTCCGAAATAAAAAAAGATATGGACAAATAGGTGGACAATCCAGCCCTTTACGCCCAGTACCCCTTGGACAACGCTGCCACTTTTTCTATTTTTGTAAGGAACTGTTTCGGAACATAGATTATGGCAAGACCACTTACCGTTACCAAGGAAAGGATCCTTTCAGCCGCCCTGAATCTGGTGCGTTCAGGCGGTCCGTCGGCACTGACTGCCCGCCGCCTTTGCGAAGCATTGGGCTGCGGAGCCAACGCCATCTTTTCGTCTTTCGGCTCCATCCAAGGGGTTCGTGATGCCGTCAAGAAGGAGGCCAGGGTCCTGTACCGGAAGAGGGTCAGTGCCGGGTTCTCCCTCAACCCTCCTTTCAAGGGCTTCGGGATGGCCCTCCTGTGGTTCGCCATGGACGAGCCTCAGCTTTACTCGCTTGTCATGGAAGCGGATATGCCCACGGAGTCATTTGAAAACTATGCGGATGAATATGTAGGTTTCAAGCAGGAGAGCCTTGCCGCCATCACCGCTTCTTTTGGTCTTCGGGGGCATGATGCCGAAATGCTGTATTATCAGATGGTACTGGTCGTACTTGGACTTGCGCAGGCCAGCACAAGGGGCGGATGCCCCCTCAGCATCCCGCAGGTATCCGGAATCCTTGGGAAGAATGTCCGGGCCTTCCTGATGGTTATCCGCGCCGGTTCCGACGAGCGGGAGAGGTTCGTTCCGCAACCGGACACAGGTCCTGGTGGCGATGTTGACTCCTATGTGCTTATGCAGACGCTGGCGGGACAAAACCATCTGCTGGAACAGCTCCACGCCGCTCCCCGGTACATCCAGGATGGAGAATGGGACGAATTGGAACGCGTGCTCCGTAACTCCTTCAATCTTACTCCTGAATCCCTTCAAGTATCGTATCCCGGACTCACGAAAGGAGACATCCGCACCTACATCCTTTCTCGCTTGCAGTTCTCCGTCTCCGAACAGGCCCTCCTTCTGGGCATTTCGCCCGCCTCCGTCACCAAGGCCCGCCAGCGGCTGAAGGCAAAACTGAAACGATAGCAGGCATTTGCCCGGCCATGATCGTTGACCATGATCGAACCGGGTTTGATAATGTGCCGTGGAATCCGTATGTTTGTTCAGAGAAAGCGGAATCATCGAAGACACAGAATTTTTTATTCATATGAAAATCAGAATCACCGCCGTCAGGAAGGCTTCGTATCCGGATTTGATGGCGAAATATGAGAACCCGATCGAGCACACTTGTGATGTGCTGGAGGGGCAGGAATGGATTTCTGTCGATGGAAAGTGTCCGGAAGGGATGTGCCCGTCGGCCTGGGGCTCCATGCGGGAATTCGTCGAGGCGCTGGCCCGCGGTGAGGGAAACTTCTATGACGGATGGATGAAGAATCCCCTGAGCGCCATGATCAGCTGCAACGACGGCTTCAGACCGGTGAGTTTCTACATAGAAGTGATATGAAGACACTGAAGATCATCGATGAAGAGTTTTGCGTCTGCCAGGTCTCAGACTACGCGGCGGTCGACCTTTCCGCCCCTTTTGTTTTTGTCGGGTCGGCAGACGAAGAGAAATCATTGGTCTGCCCGATCCGTTCTGTGCCGGAGAACACCCTGGCGCGGGAGGATGGATGGCGGGCCCTTCGTTTCGAAGGGACACTGGAGTTTTCGCTCGTCGGTATTCTTGCGCATATCTCGAAAGTCCTTGCAGACGGAGGAGTTGGCATCTTTGCCATTTCGACGTTCAACACGGATTATATCCTGACACGATCCGAATGCTTTGAACGGGCTGTCGGACTGCTCCGGGCTGCCGGTTATTCGGTTAAGTAAAGGGTCTGCGGCTGGACGGATGTTGTTCCTTTGAATAGAAAGACGAATAATATGGCTTGCACTTCAGATTTCGTTCAATACATCCTTGACCCGTGCTACATGAAGGGGAATCTTGAAGCCTATATCGCTGGGAATCAGCCAAATATATGTCAGATTTGCGTCCTGAAGGACGGACAGGAAGTCTATTCCCACGAGTGGAACGGGTATAAGAGGACTGACTGTACGCACATCATGTCCGCCACGAAGAGCATCATGGCGCTGCTTGTGGGAATCGCCGTCGAAAAGGGAATGATTGGGAGCGTGGATGACAAGGTCCTTTCCTACTTCCCGGATTATCAGGTAAAACGTGGAGAGCAGGCTATTTATGACGTTACGGTGAAACACCTGCTCACCATGCGCGCCCCGTATAAAGGGAAGGGCGATCCTTGGAGCAAGGTCTGCTCCAGCATGGATTGGACGAAAGCCTCCCTGGATTACCTTGGCGGCAGGAAAGGGATTACAGGCGAGTTCAACTACAAGACGGTTTGCCTGCATATCCTTTCCGGTATCCTGTTCAAGGCGACCGGGATGCGGACCGTGGATTTTGCCAACAAGTACCTCTTTGGCCCTCTCGGAATAGCCGTGCATTCGAATTATTATGCTTTATCTGCTGAGGAGCACGTGCAGTTTACCATCGGCAAAGAACCTAAGGAGAATGTCTGGTTCGCTGACCCGCAGGGACTGGGAACTCCGGGTTACGGACTCTGTATGAGCGCGGCCGATATGGCCAAAATCGGTCAGTTGTGCCTCCAGAAAGGCATTTGGAAGGGCGGGCAAATTGTTCCGCGTCCGTGGATAGAGGAGATGACCAGACCACAAACGGTTGAAAGCAAATCCTTTCGTGGGATGTCTTATGGGTATCTATGGTGGATCGTCCATCCGGGGAAAGGAGTTTATGCGGCCGTTGGCAATAGCGGAAATGTTATTTATGTGAATCCGGGTACCAGCATGGTGGTTGCTGTTACCTCTTATTTCAAGCCAACCGTTTTAGACCGGGTCGATTTCATAGAGGACGTGTTGCTGCCGACGATTGATAATGGATAATGGATTGGCTAAAGAAGCTGGGCTCAAAGAATTTTAGAAAACACAAGTAATTGCCGGGTTTGATCATGTGCCGTGTAATTCGTATGTTTGTTCAGATACTTAGTAGTTTATCGGTCTTTTCCAAAACTTTTTCATTTTTTTCTTGACTCGTACCCTACGGCATGTATTATCTTTGCCGACGAATAACAAAAGTGCACGAATTGTTATGGGTAAAAACAAGTTGAAAATCGGGGAGTTTTCCCGCTTGGGCAGAGTGACCGTGAGGGCGCTGAGGCATTACGAGGAGATTGACCTGCTCACTCCGGAGATCGTGGACCGGGATACCGGGTATCGCTATTATTCTGTAGGTCAGTTGCAGAAGGTATTCAGCATCACCAAGCTTAAGAGTATGGGTTATTCGCTGGAGGAGATCCGGGACCTGTGGGACGATGACCAGCATTTCCCTACGGTGGAATCGCTGGAGGAGAAGATCCGGAAGTGTGAGGATGAATTGGCCTTGCTCAAGGAACGGAAACGGATGCTCAAGGCGGTGGTGGCTTCCCAAAAGAAGTTGCACAAAATGGAAAAAGTCTACTTTGAATCGCTTCCGGCCATCACGGTGGCCAGCCATCGTACCATCATCCCTTCCTTTGAAGACCTCGGTCGCCTTTGCTACGAGGTGATTGGCCCGGAAATGGCCCGTTTGGGCTGCGAATGTCCGGAACCGGGCTATTGCTACACCGTTGAGCACGGCGGGTACAAGCCGCAGGACATTGACATCGAGTACTGCGAGAAGGTAACAAAGAAGGGCACAGACTCCGCTCTCATCAAGTTCAAGGACATCCCGGCTGTGCCGCAGGCTGCCTGTCTGAAGGTCTTCGGCCCGTATGAGAAACTCTATGACAACTATGTCGAACTCTTCGCCTATTTGGAGAAGGAGGGCTACAAGATTGTCGATGCTCCCCGCGCCGTTTACATCGACGGCATCTGGAACCAGGAGGATGCCGATAAGTGGCTCACCATCATCCAGGTGCCGGTGGAGAAGGCATAGCAGTTTGTCCCTGTCATCCGCGCCCTTGCGGAAATGGCCGCAAGGGCGTATCTTTGTAAACAAAGAAATGATTCAGAAAGATGCCGTTTGATTTCAAGAAAGAATACAAGGAGTTCTATCTCCCTCCGAGCAAGCCAGTGCTGGTTACAGTCCCGAAGGCGAACTACATCGCGGTGCGCGGCAAGGGCGATCCCAACGAGGAAGGCGGCGCCTATCAGCAGGCCATCGGCATCCTGTATGCCGTTGCCTATACCCTGAAAATGAGTTACAAGACGGACCATCGGATTGAAGGCTTCTATGAGTATGTCGTTCCACCGCTGGAGGGTTTCTGGTGGCAGGAGGGCATCGACGGCATCGATTACAGCAACAAATCGACCTTCTGCTGGATTTCCGTCATCCGTCTGCCGGATTTTATCACCGAGGCCGATTTCGACTGGGCGGTCCAGACCGCATCCAAAAAGAAAAAGATCGATTGCTCCAAGGCGGAGTTTTTGTCCATCGACGAAGGTCTCTGCGTGCAGATTATGCACATCGGCCCTTACGACGATGAGCCGGCATCCGTCGCACTCATGGACCAGTATTTGGCGGAGAATGGCTATCTGAATGATCTCTCGGCAGCGCGCCTGCATCATGAGATTTATCTCTCCGACGCCCGCAAGGTCGCTCCGGAGAATTGGAAGACGGTTATCCGGCATCCCATAAAAAGAGCATGAACCGACGGATTGCCTTCCGGCGGCATGGGCCGAATGTTATAAGTAAATGGGTAGAATTATGGAATATATTAGGGTTACAAAAGACAATCTGGAACAGGAGCATATCTGTTGCGCCA
>Ga0310696_10001657_pt1 | contig 31705 bp, 33 predicted proteins | sample AusTroGonzalo_MG_4_FD_203885 | JGI IMG/M metagenome (GOLD analysis project Ga0310696, IMG submission 203885) | Bovine rumen microbial communities from tropical cattle in Woodstock, Queensland, Australia - Gonzalo_02 (v2) (version 2) | ecosystem: Host-associated > Mammals > Digestive system >... | reverse complement strand
CTGCTGGCACCAATAAACAAAAGAATGCGACATAAGCGTAGAAGAACGGGCCGATATTTAGAACAAGCGAATTGCCGGTGTTTGCGAGCACGATATCTGTATATAATAAATCTGGTTTGCAAATGAAGGCGATGGCATAAAGGATACCGAGAATTAAGAATGTTAGCGTAATAGTGCGGCCTCTTTTCTTGCGCCAGCTAATGTAGCCAAGTAGGGCGATATCAATAAAAATTGAGCTAAGGAAGGTAGCATCAACCATCCCGGCCATGTGTGGCTCCCAGTCTGGTTTGGCGATCAAGAAGAGAGCAATAGTCACCATCCAAATTGTTGCAAAGGCTGTGGCAGCGAAAAACCAAGCTGAGCGAAAGCGGTCGCCTTTTTTGGCGCCTAGTAAAACCGCAAGGCCCGATAGTAACGTCAAAACTGATACCGTAATAAGTAATATTGCAACAAGTTGCATTGTGTACCTCCTTTATGTCTTTATTATAGCATAAATAGTATATAAAATATAATAATTAGATTTCTTCTTCGCAACAAGGTTCGGATAATAAGACTTTAAGGTTCATGTTTTTGACGCGGATGGCGTCAAGAAAGTCTTTTTCTTTTACGTTGTGGCGGAGTTTGACTTCGTAGGTAAGTTTGTACAAGCTGCCCATATTCATGGTTTTCATTTTCACTAGATGGTAGCGTGATGTATATTTTTTGAAAATATCTTCAAATACATCTTCATAATCCATATCTTCAGGAATAACAACTTTGAGAACCCTTTCATGACGGTCTGGCTCGAGGAGATGAGTATAAGTAAGCAGAACGATCGCAATGATGTAAATAATCATAATTACTGTCGCAAATAGGACGTGGCCCATACCGAGCGCGAGGCCAATCATCATCGAAGCAAAAATTGCAAGCAAGTCCTTGGCGCGACCAGCAATCGAACGAAAACGAATCAAAGAAAAGGCACCGAGAATTGCGATAGATGTACCAAGATTGCCGTTTATCATAATCATTACTGCCATCACCAATAGTGGCAAGAGGGCAAGTGTAATCATCATTCCTTTGGTGGTTTGCGAGGTTTTAGCGTGCGTAATTGCCAGTGCAATGCCAAGCACCAATGCAGCACCAGCACAAATCAGAGCAGTTGTAATCTCCAACCCTGCGGCGGTGTTATCGAATATACTATTGAATAGCATCTTGTTCCTTTCTTATCTTTTTGTAAATGTTACCAATTTTACTAAATCTTTGCGGATAAATTTGTTTTTCTGATAAGGCGTGCACCAACCACAGTGGCAAATAACCCTTCGCCTTTATCTCCATTATAATACATTTTTTGTCATCAAAATAGGATTTATCGGCTGAATTTTTAGAAAATTTTAAGTTTGTGGCGCGATATTTGAGTCGAGTGTCGAAAGTGACACGGAGATCATCCTCTCCTTTATATGATTCACGATCATACATGACAAGGATTTTAGGTTTTAAATCAAAATATTTGATCATATAATCGATTTCTTTGGCAATTTGATAATCGGTTTTTTGCTCCGTATCGCGCGTGGCAATTGTCATAAAATCAGCTTTTTTATTGATGTAATCTTTATAGTCTTTTTTTGTAATTAATACACGGCGCTTGTAACCTATATTCTCATCGCTATCATCTAAATATCTATGATTGAGCTTGGTTTTAATTTCAAAAAATACTTTGTCATAGCCTTTATATGAGCGAGCGCGAAGTTTTTGTTTGAAAATTGGATGGTCGATGGATTGAATTATTAAATCGTAATTATCGTTATCAAAATAGATGTTATAAATACTTGATTTATGATACCCATCTTTTTCCATGTGGGATTTGACCAACTTAACAAGATAATTATACTCACTTCGCGAAATGACGTATTTTTTTTCGGTACGGTCAAAGATTTTTTCGTCCATAACGTAATTATAACACGCGTTTATATGGTATAATGGTTGTGTATGTTGGAGTTAAGAGGCGTTACTAAGGTCTATGAGACCGGTGGGTTGAAACATGCCGCGCTCGACCATTTGTCGATTAATTTTCGTGCAAATGAATTTGTGGCAATTTTGGGGCCCTCTGGCTCAGGGAAAACCACGCTTCTAAATATTATTGGCGGCCTCGACCATTACACGTCTGGTAATATCAAGATTAACGAAGTATCTACTTTGAAATTCCGTGATAAAGATTGGGATGCATATCGTAATCACCGAATTGGTTTTGTGTTCCAAAATTACAATCTGATTCCACATCAGACTGTTTTAAATAACGTGCGGCTTGCATTGACCTTGTCTGGTATTTCAAAACGTGAGGCCGTGCGACGCGCTAAGAAAGCACTTGACTCTGTAGGACTGTCAGAACATATTAATAAAAAACCGAATCAGCTCTCGGGCGGGCAAATGCAACGTGTAGCAATAGCGAGAGCTTTGGTAAACGATCCAGAGATTTTGCTGGCAGACGAACCGACTGGTGCGCTCGACACCGACACGAGTGTCCAAATTATGGATATTTTGAAGGAAGTGGCGCGTGACAGACTCGTTGTAATGGTAACACATAACCCTGAGCTCGCAGAAAAGTATGCCACGCGAACTGTAACTTTGAGGGACGGGAAGATTACTTCCGACTCCGACGCATATGATGGCAAGGTTAGAACTACTCTCAAGAAAGCTGATGCCAAAAATAAAGGCCGTCACACTAAGATGTCGTTCTTCACAGCGCTTTCACTTTCGCTTAAGAATTTATTAACTAAAAAAGGCCGTACCGTGATGGTGGCTTTTGCCGGTTCGATTGGTATTATTGGCATCGCTTTGATTTTGGCCGTGTCAACTGGTTTTCAAAATTATATTGATACGATTGAACACGACACTTTGACTTCTTATCCTTTAGCCTTAATGCGTGATTCAACTAATGTCACCGGTATACTTTTAAGTTTGACTGGCGGGGCCGGTGAGGCATCAGATGGTAAATTAGTAGAGAATCAAGTCCTAACTTCTTCGCTCGGAAGTGTAACACATAACGACTTGGATAGTTTTATGAAGTATTACGAAAATCATAAGGACGAACTAAAAGATGACGTGCGGTTGGTTGAATATGAATATAATGTTGATCCAATGATTTATACGGTAGATGCAACCGGAGAACTTGCGAAACTCAATCCGAGTAGTTTGTTTACGACAATTCTAGGTAGCAATTCTTTACTAAATTCGTATTCCAGTATGACGTCGGTTTTTCGCCAATACGATTCAACGAATTTGCAGAATGACACAAAACTACTGGCTGGCCGATATCCAGAAGAATACAACGAGATGGTGATATATTTGTCTAATGCTGGCGAGGTGTCGGAGCTTTTGACTTATTCGTTGGGTTTTCATGATACTGATGAATTAAGTGAAATAATTACAAAGATTATGGGCGGCGAGAAGGTAAATATTAAACGAGACCCGCTAGAATTAACTTATGATGATTTATTAAACGTAGATCTTCGTTTGTTGATGCCTGCGGACACGTACCAATACAATGAAAAATACGAAGTATATGAAGATATGTCGAGTAATACAGACTACATGTGGGACGTATACAATAATAAGTCCGAGAAACTCAAAATTGTCGGCGTGGTAACTATGGAAGACAGTTTAATGGCGGTGGGGAGTGGAATTTTGTATTTACCAAGCCTTACTACACATATTATTGACGAATCGTCGAAGACTGAGATTGTTAAAAGGCAGATTGCAAATCCGACTATTGACATTTTTTCTAATACTAAATTTGGCGAAAAACAGAATAAATTCAATTTCGAGTTTTCGGATTTTGTGAGTATTGATGAATCTAAAATTGCCGATGCGATACAAATTAATGTCGACCAAAACGCCGTGGCCGCTAAGACTGAAGAATATATGAAAGAAATCGCCGGAGAAGTGACGGCGGATGTAAAACCGACACAAACGGCTTTGACGGACGAGCTCATATCGTTAGCGCAGGCAACCATTACTGATATTGTTGGAGAAGCACCGATGGGAACATTTATGTATAGCGATATTGATGCCATCGTAGCGCGTGTAATTGAGGCGGATTCGGATAAGCTTACGGAGATGGGCGAATCACTCCTGCTCGGCAAGGAACAGTTTGAGGCGATTTACGGAAGTATTATTGGCGGAATGCTCAACGGCTATGCTGAGCAATACGCGGAGAATATCAAGCAATACAACCCGAGTTATGATTTAGCGACGGACCCAATAATGGTGCCGGCTGCGGCTGCCGACACGATTGTGGATGGACTAACCGGTTCAGCCGAAGTGGCGGCTACTTTTGAGAGCCTGGCTATTAAAATCACTGAGTTTCAAGTACAAATGGGTGTTGTAGACAAAGTGATGGGGCTAACTTCATATCTTACCTCGTCATTTACAAATGCTTTTGGGTTGGATGCTAATGCCTTGATTGGTGCGTTTACGTTGAACTTCAGCGAGGATGAACTGGCACGGGTAGTCTCGGCGATGTTTAACGAGAAGGATGCTACCTATAATACCAATTTGGCGCTTTTGGGCTATCAGGATTTGAACGATCCCATGGAACTAGCGTTTTACTTTAATTCTTTTGATGGCAAAACGCATTTTATGGAATTTCTGGATCACTACAATGATTTAATGCGTGAATATAACCAGGAAAGCAAGGTGATTGAATACAGCGATACGACTGGCGTTCTGATGGCGTCAGTTAAAACGATTGTAGATGCGGTAAGCTATGTTTTGATTGCGTTTGTGTCGATTTCGCTGATTGTTTCGTCGATCATGATTGGGATTATTACCTACATTTCGGTTTACGAAAGGACCAAGGAAATCGGGATTTTGCGCGCAATTGGTGCCAGCAAACGTAATATTTCGTCGATCTTTAACGCCGAAACGTTTATTGTGGGGCTGTTGTCTGGTTTGTTTGGTATTGGGGTGTCCTATATCCTAATTCCAATCATTAATATGATTTTGCATCATTTTACTGGCGATATTCCACTTAATGCGGCCCTAGCACCCATCAGTGCGTTGATATTAATTATTCTTAGTGTGATTTTGACTTTGATCGGCGGATTAATTCCATCTCGGGCAGCCGCAAAGAAAGACCCGGTTGAAGCATTAAGAAGCGAGTAGATTAATACTTGAATTCTTCGGGCAAAAGCTCGGCGATTCTTTGATGAAAATCGTAGTCGAATTCAGGTAGTTTGGTGGCGTTTTTCTTAAGATATTTTTTGCGAATCTCGTTAGCAGTAAAAGGCTGGCCGGGAATTAGCTGATATTTTTTGAAGAAATTGAGATTGCGTTTGTAATTTTTGGGTGGGAGAACGGCGATGGGCAGGAAATCACAATCGATTTTACTGTCTTTGAATAATTCGATTGCAAGCACTGACATCGTAGGAATAATTGGTTCTTTTTTCTCGTAGACTGCTTTGGTTTTGAAAACAGTGGCCTGGCGTGTCGCAGCGGGCGCGACAAAAATCACACCACCTTCTTTCATAATATCGTGGCTGAGTTTGGTATACAAATCCCTAAAGTCGTGTTTGATCCTGTTGCCGGCTTCGTAAAGGCTAGAACCTTTTTCGAGGTTCATTTTGCTCCATGTAGATGGGGTGATGGTGGGCGTAATAATAATGCCGAGCTCTTTGATACGATCATAATTGGGGGCAAGAGCCTCGTACCATGGTAGATTCACAGGGAATAGCATAGGTTTGTCACCCATGACATCAAATTTCATCATCAAAATCCTAGTAATTTCGCCTAATGATGGGTGATTGAAGCCTATAACAAGACCATTTTTAGAATCTTTTGGAAAACCTTCATATGTGCCTGGCGTCAGCCTTTTAAGGTGCTTTACTAGCTTGGCGCGGGCTTTTTTGATACGCTCTTTTTCGTCTGTTTTTGAAGTCTTCTTAGTGGAACCGAGAACATAGTTAATCGCGGCGTTACAGATTTTACCAATTGGGACCATTTCTTTGCGAAGTTTTTCGGCGTTTAGTGATTTTAGGAGTGAATAATTCTCGTGTTGAAGCTTGTCGATGATTTCTTCTGCCGATAGAGTATTTAATTGTTCTTCAGAGAATACTTTTTTATTCATAACATGTACTATTATAACATAGTTGAGGAACGGTATTGATGATGGTTATAAAAATGAAAAACCGGGGCACAAGGCCCCGGCTCTTCAGCTTGGATTATCGACGACTTTTGATGTACGTTTTAATTTCGTACACCATTTCCAGACCTTCGTCGGTGTCGATATAAAAGGAAAGTTGTCCATTGCCGGAGATTACGTAGTCTTCGGGGGCTACTTCGTATTCCGTGAATTCGCCCCCCACGCGTTCGGCCACAAAGAGCCGGTCGTCGTTCTGGTAGGCAAGGTTCAGATACGATTCACCCCAGTAATTCACAACAATGACGCCAGAGTACAGCGGTGACAGTGTGGCATTTTCGAAATCCACAGTATACAGCGTGTCTCCAGAATAGAAGAGTGTGGGCACGATTTCCTCCGCACCCGGAACAATGAGAGCATCCCATTCATTTCCATCCTTCACGTCGTAAGTGGCAACCAGGTCGCCATTTCTCTCAACGAGCACAGCCTTTTTCTCTTCGACGAGAATTGCAAGCGTTCTGCCCGTGGATTGATCGGTGTAACCGTTGGACATACCAATGATTGCGTCTTCACTAACAGAAGGGAAAATGTAGGAATAGCACCATTTACTGCTTGATGCGGAGTAAATCGCCAGCCCCAGCGAAGAATCATACCTTACGGTCTTATCTGCGCCGGCCAGTATCAGGGAGCCATCCCATGTTCCATCGCGGTACATCTGAGCGAGTTTGCCCAGGTCATAATCCTCAATGGACTGAGATACAATAAACCCAATGTGGTCATTGAACTCTATCATGGTCTGGCTTTTGCTGTTTTTGTCGTATTTTCTCAGTGACACGGAGCCGCTATAGGCATTTAGTTCATAGACTTTTGTATAATCTTCCGACCATACAAGCCAGGTTTCGCCATATTTGGCCTTGCTCCATTTGCCGTCAAAATACGATTTTTCCAGTTCCTGAAAAGACTCTTTCGTGGTGACGCCAGGGATAACTTCGGGAATTCCACCGACATGCAGCCAGCCATCTGGCGTCATGTAGGCGTAGGGTTCTTTTCCACCCTTGTATTCTTCCCGCATCACGGGCGCGCCGTTCCAGTGGCCCTCCAAATACTTCGTGGCATAGGTTTTCAGGTCCCGCCACATTTCTTCGGCTGAAGGCTCATCGACAACGGGCTCGCTTTCGGGCTCGAACACAGGGTTGAGCGCGGTCTCGATTGTGGGTTCGTTTGCAGGTTCATTCGCAAGAGGGATAACGATCAATTCGTTCGTCGCCAAGCTCTTGGCATCTTCGATTTCCGGAGTGGTCCGTACGAAGTTGCATCCGCAAAGGACGCCCAACATGATTGCAATGAGGATAACGGTGACCATTTTCTTCATTTCTTTCTTCTCCTTTTTTTCAAGCTGTTAAGGTTCGAGTTTTTAAGCTTATGTTTTAATTATATCATACTTTCTCTGAAAAGTCAATGTTTAAAGGTTTTGGCGTAGTTTTAATAAAATTATTGGTCAGTATAGTAAATTTACAGAGTGTATAATTGACTTTTTATTATATTTATGCTATAATTGTATAGATATGCATACTGGGCGTATGCTCAGATAATTATCGTAGTTTTCTATCTATTTGCGCAAAAATCATCAATACGGGGGGGAAAATAATGAATTCGATGAAGTACGTGAAAAAGATGGCCGATCTGGACGGATTTACGGCCGCCAAGCTGTTTGACCAAATCAATGGCGGACTGGTGAAGTTTGTGATTGACAGGGATGGCTCCTACGGGTCTGCCGACGGCCTCCTGCTGGTGACCGACTGCGATCCCGATGAGCTGACCTACCCTGAGGGTTGGTACTTCGCAAAGGGGACCTACCGTAACAAGCACAACACCACCACTGGGTACTATTCCGAAATCCCTATGTTCAAGACCAGTGGTGAGCGCTGGTAGGAGCCTACGCCCTGTTCACGCACGCGCAAATACCCTTGCCCCGCTTCTTCTGCCTTCAGGCTGGAAAAGCGGGGCTTTTCCATTTTAAAAGAAATTGTTTGTGGTTGACAAATTTGGAAAAATCATTATAATATGTTGTAATATGAATATTTCTAGTGAGGATAAAAGATATTTCTTAGTGTCAATTTCAAAGGGTAGGTTGGCTCCGGATGCTTCATACGCTGAGGCTATTCATTTTTGGTATCATCGGTCAAATTATAGCGATATTTATGAGGCGGTGGTGAGGATTGCCTTTACCACTCTTGCGCGGACCATCCACGGGATTCAGAAAAACCCCAATCATGACTTAATGAAGTCTGAAGCATGTAAGTATCTTGTTGGTCGTATCAAAGATTTATCTGTTAAAAGCCAAGCCGAGTTTGACGCTTGGCACAGGGAAACAGCCGAAAAATTGGTTTCAATTTTTGCTAAATACAACCAAAAATTTTCTTTTGGCCAAGCCCAAAAATGGATTAACATGGCTCTTAAACACTTGGCGCTTGCCGATAGCAAAATTACTGAAGATTATTACGAGTTCTGCCATGTGCCTATCGATAGTTATATCATTAACGGCCTTAAAACGAGCCTAGTTTCGGCAAAAATGAATCAAATCGACGCCAGTTTTGGCCAAGATCCTAGGAAAACTGCAACTTGGAGTCGCATCGATAATTATGATGTTTATCTGAAATTTCAAAAAGATTTCCGCGATGCATGTGGTGAAAAACCGCTAGATTATGAATTCCACCTCTGGCAAAAACAAAGGGATTCGATTTAATGTCGGACGGTTTAATTGACGTGTTAAGAGATAAAACCCGTGGCTCATTAATTGGCGGTGCCATTGGCGATGCTCTTGGTTATCAAATTGAGTTTGAAAAAAATATTAAACCTAGGCAGGTTACGAGATTTTTTGATGATTACGGAGTGATTTCTGACGATACACAAATGACTCTATTTACGGCGTGCGCTTTGCTTTGGCGGGAGACGCGGTGGACAATTCGTGGTATTGCAATGTTGCCGCCTGAAGCTATATATCTTGGTTACCTCGATTGGCTTAGTACCCAACAACGAGTGCCGGAGCACCGGCCAATTTCGTGGATTGCCAAGATTCCAGAATTGAATGTTTTGCGTGCGCCAGGTATGACTTGTATTGACGCGCTTTCATCTGGTAAGGCCGGAAGTATCAGCGAGCCAATCAATGACAGTAAGGGCTGTGGTGGCGTGATGCGGATTGCTCCAATTGGGCTGTTTGTTTTGTCGGATGAGCAGGCAGGGGTGTTTTCCGCTGAATCTTGCGCCCTTACGCACGGGCATCCACTTGCTATATTGTCGGCGTATACTTTGGGGTTGATAATTTATTACGTAAGAGATGGGTGGACGATTGAAAAGGCTGTAAGAACCGCTATCTCAAAGATGAATGCATGGGTGCCGGAAGCGTATCACGATTCGAAACCTGTGAAAATGGTTTGGGATAGAGAAAAGGCGGAATTATCCGAATTGATTGAGAGAGCAGTTTTGCTCGCTAACGAAAATATCGGTGATTTGGAGGCAATTTCTAAATTGGGCAGCGGTTGGGTGGCTGAGGAAGCTTTGGCAATTGCGATTTATTGCTCTTTGAAGTATAAAGATAATTTTGAAGAGGCCGTGATAGTCGCCGTTAATCATGATGGCGATTCAGATTCTACGGGTGCCATAACCGGCAATATTCTCGGTGCAGCGTTGGGCTATAAGAAGATTCCTGATTATTATAAAAATAACGTTGAGCTTAAAGATACAATATTGGAGTTAGCTGATGATTTGGCCACTGGGGTACCAACGGATAAAGAGGGCGAAATTGTAGACGAAAAGTGGCTGAAAAAGTATTTTTATTTGGTCTAAATTAGTTTTAATTATTTATCATGATATCTAGTAGAAATTAGGCTGTCGATTGGATTGTAATCATCTGTCAGTATTATATCGTCGTCGCTTAAGTTAACCGCGACTGTTTCTGGCTTATAATCGTCATTATCTGTCGCAATTACCATCCAGTTGGTAAAGTCCTCTTTGGTGGCGTTTTCACGCACGCGAACCACGTAAACATGATTAAAGACTTTTTCAAGAGTTTTGATCTCGGCGCGCAAAAACTTTCCGCCATCACCATCTACCGCGCTTAGGACGTTTGACATATATACACCGCCGGTATTTAGCTGCTGTTTTATCGTTTCAGCGGCCTCTAATGTTGCCAAAGTGCCCACCGGGACTTCGCCCGAAAAGGCGTCATTTAAAATTGCGTCGTATTTTTTATTGCAATTTGATAGAAATATTCTGCCGTCGTCGTTGTATAGCCCGAGACGCTCTTCTCCGTATGTATCTATCAAATCATCCAGGAAAAAATATTGTTTTGCGATTTCTGTGGACACCGGGTCTATTTCAATGACGTCTATTTTTTTATCTGGAAAATGCGAAATGAAATATTTTGGATACTGATAGGCCGCGCCACCAATCATTGCAACCTGTTTTACGTCGAGAAAATCAAACATCATATCGTATTTTTTTATGTAATTATAAACTATCTCGAATTTGCGTTCTTCGTCTAAATAGGTGGCAGAGGAATATGCGCCGCTTTGGCGATAATATCTGACGCTTTCTCCGCTATATTGGCCATTTTCAATTATGATTCTGCCATACTCCGTATCAATACTTATCGTGTCATGTTTAACGCCTTGGTTAACTACCACAATAGAGATGATACTTATCATTATGGCTGTAAATAGTATTGCGATGTAGCCGACTTTGTATTTTTTTATCGTCACGCTTTTTAGTGGCCTCAATAGAATAGCTACAGGTATAATAATTGCACCGAGCAAAGCGAAAATCATTTTTGTCCCTAAGGCTGGAATGAGCAGGAAACCGCCCAAGAATGTGCCGACAAGGCTACCTATTGCTATCGTTGCCGTAATGCGGCCAGATTCTTTGCCTTTGTCTTTGCTACTGCCGATTCTTTCTTTCATGATGACCGGTGTAACGGTGCCAAGGATGATTGAAGGTACAAGAAAGAATATGATACTACCAATTATTGATGAGGCTTGCACGCCGATGGCTACCTCTTTAAGGGATTGTAAGATTGGCGCGTCGATTACTGGAGTGAAAGAAATATAAATTGAGGCGAGAAGCAAGATGGAGCCCGCCCAAAATTTAGGGGTTTTCCATGAGGCAAATTTGCCGCCAACGATGTTGCCAAGGCTGGTAGCCAGTAATATGATGCCGATGATAGCGGTCCAAACGAAATTACTGTTGCCAAAATATGGCGATAATAGGCGCGCAGCCACCAATTCTAATATCATTTCTGAGGCATTAAGCACAAATAAGATTAAATAATCACTTTTATCCTTGAAAAATTCTTTTATTCTCGACACACTTCGTTTCATATTCAAGATTATATCATAGTAGTAGATTTTTAGACCTTAAGAGTATACTTGAATTTTTAGGGAATTATTGTATAATTATAGTAGAATCATTGATTCGTTCATTAATTTTAAGAGATTGATTAGAAACTAATCTTGTAGAAAGGGGGTGAAAGATTGGAGCTTTTGTTTTTCGTGGATGAAAGGTTACCGAAAGCGCTTACAGACAGGTTCGAGGAACTAGCTAATGAGGTAAGTATTATCTACAAGAATGCCTCAGTTATCTATGCTGGATCGACGCCTATTAGTGGCATTTCTGGTAGCTATTTCACAAATGCGGGGAGTATTATCCGGACAACGGCAGAGTATGGCACGCAAAGAGATGCTGGTCGTATGATTGGCAAGATATTCGAAAAACTCAGAAGGGATGGGCGACGAGTAGTATTCTTTACGACGAGCGACATAACCCGCTATTCCGGAGATAGTGGTTACCTGAATTTTGTTTTTGGGTGTACAGATCCCACCGGCATTGTCATCAGCATGGCTAGATTCAAACAATACCCGCTTGAGACCCAAATGATAATTCTATCAGGTTTGGTCATGCATGAAATCGGACACGTGTTCAATGTCGCCGGCGATACTATGCGCGCTAACACCGTGTATAACATCGGCATGCACTGCACAGATGAATGTTGTGTAATGCAACAGGGATTAACGGCCGAGCAAATTAGAAAAAACTTCTCGAGGACTTGGAAAGCCCATGGTAAGAGTAGAGATCTTGCAGGGCGATACTATTGTACTTTATGTAGAGAAGATATCGACAGGGCCACATCAGTACGTCCACTAATGCCAAAAAGAAAAGCCACGACAACTGTACGTCCACCAATGCCAAAAAGAAAAGCCACGACAACTGTACCTGCACCAATGCCCAAAAGAAAAACCACGACAACTGTACCTGCACAATTGCCACCGAGACGGGCGGAACATTAACAATCAATCTCTTTAAAAACGGGCGCCAAGGATTCTGAGGCGCTCGTTTTTAATGGTGAAAACTCCTTTTTCTGGGTGGGGATGAGGGATTAGGAGGGATGAGGGATTAGGAGGGATGAGGGATTAGGAGGGATGAGGGATGCATAATCCCTATATCCCCTGCGAGCCAGATAATCGTCGATTGAAGAAACTAGGGACTTCGTCCCTACGGTCTACTCGTAATATAAAAAATACTAGAGCAAGCTCTAGATTTTTTATATTCTTCGTATCCCTAGGAAAGCAGTGCTTTCCTAGTTTCTTCTGGCTCGAACGATTCTCATGGCTGGGGATGAGGGATTCGAACCCCCGAATGGTGGGACCAGAACCCACTGCCTTACCACTTGGCGAATCCCCAACGGTTATGGATATTATATCACATTTTTTCCAAAAAGTCTTGTATTATTTGCTAATTTGCGGTATACTATTGACAAGTCTGGTATCAGACTTTTTTGATGTGTTATAATTGAATAAAAGGAGTATAATGGCAAAGATTACCAGAATCAAGGCAAGCGATGGGCCACGTAAACCAGAAGTCCAGGACGAGCCGACGATTACGCGCAAGAAAGTAGTCGTGCAAGACAAAAAGTCCGAAAAAGCCAAACTAAAAGAACAGAAAAAGGCGAAAAAAGCCGAAAAGAAAAGCCAAAAGAGTGGCAAAAAAGTATTTATATTATTCCGCCCGTTTGTGGCGCTTGGCCGATATTTACGAGATTCTTGGAAGGAAATTCGCCAAGTGCGTTGGCCAAATCGCAAGGCAACTTGGAAGATGGTGTTTGCTGTTTTTGTCTATACCGCCCTCTTCATGGTCATTATTCTACTCCTCGACTTATTCTTTAGATTTATATTTGGATTAATATTAGGTAATTAAAGAAAGGATTATAAATGGCAGTAAACAGATATGATGACACTCGAGCGTGGTATGCAATTTCCACCTACAGTGGCTACGAAGATAAGGTGGCTGATTCGGTTAACCAGCGTGTGAAAACCCCAGAAATGAAAGGTAAGATTTTTGAGGCAATCGTGCCAAAGGAAAAGCAAATTGAAATTAAGAATGGTAAGCGCAAGGTTGTTGATCGCAAGATTTTACAAGGTTATGTGTTGGTTGATATGAAGCTTTCTGATGAAACTTGGTATATCATCCGCAACACTCCTGGCGTGACCGGCTTTATTGGTACTGGTACGCAGCCAACTCCTGTTTCTGAAAAAGAAATTTCCAAAATCAAGAAGCGTATGGGTGTAGAAGATCCAAAGTTCTCAGTCAAATACGAAATTGGCGAGGTGGTGTCAATTACCGATGGTCCATTCAAGGGCTTTGAGGGAACAGTTTCTGAAATTGATGGTGCTAAGGGCAAGCTCAAAGTCATGGTGAGTATGTTTGGTCGTGAAACTCCAGTCGAGCTTGATGCGTTGCAAGTGAAACAATTGGCTTAATTTAAAAAACTATTATAAAAGTGATTGGCCGCCCCATACGGGGCGGCCTTTTGCAGAGAATTATTTGCGAGGGGGGGTCTTCGAGGAGAGTCCGTAGCAATAGCAGCGTTTGCTGTAGCCGTTTTTTTGCAAATAACGGAATTCTTTTACGCGGTTGACGATGCTATTGTAGGCGTGATTCGTTTCGATTATGTCCAGCAAATTCATGGTCCTGGGCGGCAATTCTTCCGCGTTAATATCTCTCAGATATTCGCGCGCCGAAACCTCGTCGAGGCAAAAGAAGAATTCGATAACCGGGTACTCATTGATGATGCCTTTCGGCACGGTGTAGATCGGACAAATTTTGGCCTTGCGACGCTCGGCCGCAAGAAATTTGTACTCGATGATTGCCGTGCGATAACCTTCGGCGAAATCCTCCCACAGTTGCATTGCCGTAGTAAAAGACTCTTCCCAGAGCTCTTCATCTTCCGGTGATTCGAAAAAGATGCTCTTTCGTATCTCGCTAACTTCCTGCAAGTGTTCCTGTGTCACTTTTATAACCCCCATCTTATTGTATTTTCCGCCAGACACACAAGACGGAATATTTTTTTATTATAGCATGAACCCAACAAAAAAGCAACGGCGTGAACCGTTGCTTTTAGGGACGTGTTTATTATTATCCTTCGACTGTGACGCCCATTGAACGAGCGGTGCCAGCGACGATTTTAACTGCACCTTCTAGGTCGACAGCGTTGAGCTGGTCCATTTTCTTTTGGGCGATTTCCTCGAGCTGAGCACGAGTAATTTTACCGACCTTGTCGACATTTGGCTTACCAGAACCCTTGTCGAGCTTGATCGCTTCGCGAATCAAATCATCAACTGGTTGACCAAGACAAACCCAATCAAAAGTACGATCTTCGTAAACTTTGATGTGGACAATCACGTTCTTACCCATGAACTCTTTGGTTTTTTCATTAAATGGATTGATGAAATCCATCATGTTCAAACCCCACTGACCAAGTGTAGAACCTACCGGAGGGCCTGCAGTTGCTTTGCCGCCGGGGATTCGTAGTTTCAAATTCCCAATTACTTTTTTCTCTGCCATAGCAAAATCCTTATTATTTTAATATTTTAGAAGCATTTACGTAACGCCTATTATTATACTCCTGTTTTTTACTCTTGTCAATTCTTTATTTTTTTGGTATAATATCTGTATTCAATTAACCGTGGGAGGGTCACACCCGCTAGCACCACAGAAAGGATAATATTATGGCTGAAGATGAAGCCAAAAAACTTGATAATGTCGAAGCTACTGAAGTAGTTGAGACCGATACTAAAGAAACAGAAACGGCAGAGCCTGAGACTTTTGCCAAGTCTGGTAAGAAATCTAAGAAGCACTACGAAGAAGTGAAAGCCGAGGAAGAGCGCCAAGCCCGTAAGGCTGAGCGTGCTGCTGCGGACGCTGCCGGTGAGAAGCCGAAAGGCGCGAAGCCAGTGACTCGTCCACGTATTGAGCGTCGTGGTAAGAAGTACCAAGAGGCCTATAAATTGATTGAAAAAGGAAAGGTTTATAACCTTAAGGATGCTTTGGAACTTGCTATTAAGACTAGTCCAGTGAAGTTTGATGCTTCCGTAGAAGCTCACGCTAGACTCGGTGTGGATCCACGCCAGGCTGACCAAAATATTCGTACCACCATCGTTTTGCCAAACGGTAATGGTAAAAGTGTACGCGTAGCAGTGTTTGCTCCGCTTGACGTTTGCAAGGCCGCTAAAGCTGCCGGTGCTGATATCGCTGAGGATGAAGAATTCTTAAAACAGCTCGAAAAAGGCGTAATTGACTTTGATGTTTTAATTTCTACCCCACAATACATGCCAAAACTTGGTAAATATGCTAGATTGCTTGGCCCCAAGGGTTTAATGCCAAATCCAAAGGCTGGTACTGTAACGATGGATGTCGAAAAAGCCGTTAAAGAATCTAAGGCTGGTAAAGTTGAATATCGCGTTGACAAGCAGTCAATCGTGCACATTGGTCTTGGCAAGGTATCATTCGGCGCCGACAAATTGCTCGAGAACGCTAATACCTTCTTTGATTCTTTGAAGTCTCAAAAGCCTGCGTCAATTAAGGGTACTTATGTGAAGAGCGTATTTATCACTACTACCATGGGCCCATCTATTGAGATTGAAAATCTATATAACTAACAAACAAGTTATGTTATAATGGTTTCATGAATATAAATATTAGCTTTAGTTTTCTTAATCAAACAGAAGTAATCATGATGGCAATAGTGGGTTTATTGCTCCTATTTGCCGGTTTTAAAATTAAAAAGATTGCGTTCTTTATTCTTTGGTTCTTACTTGGTTTTAACTTAGTGGTGATTTTCCTGCCATTACTATCAAATGTGATGCCAGATATTGTAAATGATCCATTCTGGCAGAACGTTTTTCCGCTAGTCGGTGGCTTGCTCCTAGCAATGTTTGGATTTACTATCGAAAAAGTTTGTATCGGTGTTGCGGTTTTTGCGCTAACCATGTTGGTGACAGTGCAGTACTTTGGTACAGACGTTCAAACCATAATTATCGGAGCCGTAATCGGCACAGTCTTGGCTGGTGGAGCCGTAATGCTAATCAAACCAGCTATCATTTTGGCAACTGCACTGGTTGGCTCTTATACGATGACTACCTTAATACTGTATTTTGCAACTGGGATGGATCCAGCAGTCTATTATTTCCCGCTCTTGTTTGGTGGCGCCGCGCTTGGTAGTGCCGTACAGTTCATCACAACAAAGGGCGAAGATTAAGAATTCTACAAAAAACCACCTTTTAACAGGTGGTTTTTTGAACAATAGCTAGCATTAGTGTGTTTACGCGAGTTCGACGGTCGCACCAGCTTCTTCGAGAGCTTTTTTCATTGCTTCGGCGTCGGCTTTGGCGACTTTTTCCTTGACGGTAGCAGGAGCGCCATCTACGATAGCTTTTGCTTCGCCAAGACCAAGTCCAGTAGCTTCCTTTACAGCTTTGATAACTGCAATCTTCTGAGCACCAGCTTCTTTCAAGATAACATCGTACTCAGATTTTTCATCAGCGGCAGCAGCACCTGCATCACCGGCGGCAGCAACAGCTACAGCGGCGACAGGCTCGATGCCATATTCGTCCTTGAGGACAGTTTTGAGTTCGTTAACTTCGAGCACAGTCATGTTGACAAGCTCTTCGGCCAACTTCTTAATATCAGTTGCCATATTAATATTCCTTTCTAATAATTATTGGTTGCTTTCTGCATGCTTTTCCAAGCCAGAAACGACGCCGTTGATACCAGACAACAAAGTGTCCACCACCTGGGCGATAAGTTCGTTCTTGGTTGGGAGGGAACCGAGAGTTTTGACTTCTTCGGTTGATAGGCTTGCGCCTTCGGCGTTAAAACCACCAATGAGCTCCATTTTGTCATGAGTTTTGGCGAATTTAGTGAGTACCTTTGCAGCATCGAAATCTTCGTCGGTACCAAGTGCATAAAGCAATTGGCCGGTCAAATTAGATGCCTCGGTGTCTTTGTAAGCAGCGATTTCTTTCATCGCTACTTTCACTAGACGGTTTTTCACTACTTTGATTTTAACACCTGCCTCGCGTGCCATTTTGCGAAGCTCTTGAAGTTCTGCGACGGTGAGTCCTTGGTATTTCGCATAGACTACCATTTTGGAATCATTCAAAAGCTCGGTAAGTTCAGCAACCAATGCGTTCTTTTTATCTTTTGAGATTGCCATAAAAAGTCCTTTGGTTATTGTTAATATATAGGCTAGCTTATTGTTAAATAGCGTCACCAAATAATACAAGATTTGCCTCGGTGGCATGATTAAGTGCTGTCTGCACCGCCACTGTCTTTGGTAACTATCTTAATTATATCATACTTTTTTCAGAAAAACAATGTATAATAGGATATATGAAAGATTTTGACTATTTGGGTGAAGGGGAGGTATATCTAGATGCGGCGTGCCAGAGCTTGCGTCCGCGACCAGTAATTGAGGCTCTCAATAAATATTATACTGAGCACAATTCTTGCGGCGAAAGAGTTAAATACAAATGGGGGCGGGAGACCGATTTGTTAGTAGACGGTGCACGCGAGAAAGTTTTGAAATATTTGAAGCTGAAGGAGCGAAAATATACAGTTTCGTTTACGCTTAATACTACGTACGGCATTAATCTGATTTTGTCGCAGATTGATGATTCTAAATTTAAAAAAATAATGACGAGCGATATTGAGCACAACTCGCCTTTTCTTGGCACTTTGGCTTTTTCTGAGAGAACTGGGTTGCCGCGCGAGGTGATGACGCGTGAGGATAATGGCTCGATCGATGTCAGCGCATATGATTTTTCCGATGCGATAGTCGTGATTAATGCTGCTTCGAATATCGATGGGCGGAAGTTATTAAATATTAAGGATGTATGTAAGGCCGTGCATAAGGCTGGTGGTATTTTGATTATTGACGCGGCACAAGCAATGGCACATTCAGTGGATATTTTACGCGGAATAGAAGTAGATGCAATTTGTTTTTCGGCACACAAACTGTACGCTCCATCACTGGGGGTAATTGTCTGGAATGATGATTTGGCAAAGGTTTTGAAGCCATATTGGTTGGGTGGTGGCATGGTAGATGATGTAAAGAAGGAATCCTATCAGCTGTCGGCAGAGAACAAAGAGCATCGTTTTACTAGATTTGAATCTGGCTTGCAAGCTTGGGGTGAAATTATTGGTCTTGGTGCGGCAATCGATTGGATTGAGAAATTGCCGAAACGTGATTGGCGGAACCTGGAAAATAATGCCAAGGAATTGTTTGAATTTTTGAATGCTTCGCCGAAGGTACATTTGATCAATAAGGAAGCCAATCCAACTATGTCGTTTTATGTAGAGGGGGTGGATTCGCATCTTCTCGGTGAGGCTTTGTCGCGCGAGGATATCATGGCACGGACTGGTTATTTCTGTGTGCATTATTATCTTGATCACGTGTTGGGTTGCCCGCCACTCGTCAGGTTTTCTTTGGGGCTTCACAATCGTCCGAGCGACATCGAGAAGGTCAAAAAGGTACTGGGCAAAATAATAAACTAGTGGTAAAATAGTTTTATTATGGTGTGTATAGCTGCTTTTATTATCTTGGCGCTAATTGGAGTATTTGTTGCCATTGTTTCAATCTTTAAACCTCAAGTCGGCAAATCTTATTGGAAAATGTTCAAAAAAGCTTGGGGGTGCCTTTGGAAAAAAGTACGTTTGCAGAAGTGTGAAACTGGTTTTAAGGACGATGTTAAAAATACAATTTTGTCGCGCGTGATTGTGAGGCATCCAAAATGGGTGAAACCGCTGTCGGCTATTATTGAAGTCTTATCGGTAATTATTGTGATCGTGGCGATATGGGCTCTGCTTACCGCGATTAAATCCTTGTTGGCGCTTTGGGCACTTGGTTCATGCAATGTCACTAAGCCGTCGGCTTGTTCACTCGGTGCGGAAATGTGCTCAATAGACCAAAATGAGCCGAAAAATGTATTTGAGGCAACTGGGCGATGGTTTGAAGAATGGGGAGAGATATTTGAGGCCATTCCAGATAAATTCCGTACTTATAACGCCGATGATTATAGTTTTAATTATATTACCGTGAACACCGAGGTAGCAGATGGCGCGCCAGTGGTGGTAGATATTTTCGATCCGGGTTGTTCTGTATGTATGACCTCATATCGCAATCAAAAAGAGGCAGGTTTCTTTGATGAAAACAATGTTCGTTTAGTGCCATTCCCAATCCAGGATGCCGATGGAGCCTACAAATTTGCAAACTCGGAAATCATTACCCGCTATATGTTTGCAGCCGAGCAGCTACGTGCTGGTGCAGCTCTAGAGATTCTAGATAGAATTTTCACATGGAGAGATGATGATATGAGATTGTATCAGGACTTGTTTAATAGTTATTATTCAAGAGAAGAAGCCATTGAAATATTGGACAAATGGTTAACTGATTACGGATTTGATAAAGATGGGCTTAAAAAACTCCATGAAATTGTTGAATCTCCTGAAATTACCGATAAAATGAGTGAGAATCGCAATATTGTCGAGAATGAATTAAAAGTGCGTGGAATCCCGACGATGGTTTATAACGGCAAGAAACACACTGGACTTTGGAAAGCCGACGAATAGATATTAAATGTATTTTTTACAACATTTTGAGCATTACCGGTGTTAAAACGGTGGAAAACTTTCGGGTGAAAATGTTGACTTTTTGGACGTGGTGATATAATATAATATTAATACTATATATAGACAGGATGCGAGGTGATGTCTGAAATACCAGAAAAACAAATAAAAAGATTGCGTAGCCTTATCACTGAGGCTGAGACGAATTTAGCAGCAGCAAAAGAATTGTTGGTTTCTGTTTTGGGCGATGGAGATACTATTACTGCGCCAAGGGACACTGTATTGTCTGGCCCTGAAGGCAAAGTTATCGAAGGAATTTTTGATGGACAAATCATGATTGGTCCGGATGGCAAGAATTATCCAGTACCAGCCAACTACGCTTCAAAGTCGAAGTTGGTGGAAGGCGATATAATGAAGCTGACAATTGGCGATGACGGTAAATTTACCTATAAGCAAATTGGGCCAGTTGAGCGTAAGACGGTGATCGGCACTTTGACGCATCATGATGATAAATACTTTGTTGAAGTTTCTGGACGCGAATATCAGATTCTTTATGCATCGGTAACTTATTTCCGATTGCGTGAAGGTTCGCAGGTATCGATTACAATTCCAGCTAGCAACGATGATGCTACATGGGCAGCAGTAGAAGCTGCAATATAGATTCATAGCGTGTGTTATAATTGATTACATGAAGAGTTTGTATCGGAGATATCGGCCGACAAAATTGAGTGAGGTTGTTGGTCAGGAGCAGGTAACTGGGCCTCTTGCCAATTCTTTAAAAGAGGGAAAGATTAATCATGCTTATTTATTTATTGGCCCGCGTGGAACCGGTAAGACGAGCGTAGCTAGGATTTTTGCGCACGAGGTAAATAATTTTCCTTATAGCATAGAAGATGATTATGTAGATATCATCGAAATCGATGGCGCATCAAATCGTGGCATTGATAATATTCGCGAACTTCGCGAGAAAGTAGCGATTGCGCCCACGGCTGGTAAATATAAAATATATATTATCGATGAAGTCCACATGCTAACAAAGGAGGCATTTAATGCCTTGCTCAAAACGCTTGAGGAGCCGCCCGAACATGCGATATTTATCATGGCCACAACTGATGCCTATAAAGTTCCAGTCACAATCACATCACGTTCACAAACCTATACTTTCCGCTTGGCTGAACCAAATGTAATACTACCTTATATTAAATCGATTTGCGAGAAGGAGAAAATTTTAATCGATGACGATGCGCTCGCTGTCGTAGTGAAGCGAGGTGGTGGTTCATTCCGCGATACATTATCGTTGCTTGATCAAATTTCAACACTGAGCGATAAACAAATCTCCAAAGAAATGGTAGTTGGTGCTTTAGGCTTACCAGAAGATGAGCAAATTAAGAATATGCTGGCCGCCTACCAAAATGGTGATTCTAGTACCGTTGTAGATGAATTAAGAAATATTTTATCGTCCGGAATTAAGCCGGAAACTTTGGCCGAAGAGCTAATTTCCACTATCGTCGCAGAACCAACGTCCGAACTACTACCACTGCTCGCCAAGTTGCCTGATGTCAAGGCGCCTTTTGCTGAGGCCAAATTATTAGTTGCGTTAATGTATGGCAATGGTTTTGCGCCAGAACATAGTCCGAGTCCGCGCGCTGCACTTCACGTTGCTACGCCACAAAAAAAACCGGAACCAATTCCAAACACGTCTCCAACAGATTCGCCTGCACCTCGCCAAGAAGAACCAATAAAGAGCACTCCAAGCTCCGGTGCATTTGATTGGAATGATTTTGCGAGTAAGGTTAAGGAAGCGAGTGGTGCGTTGGCTTTGCAAATTGCTTCGGCCGACTACGAATTTGATAATACGACGCTTAAAATATACCCAAGTAATGATTTTGCAAAGTCTTTCTTGTCGCGCGACAAAAACAAGAAGATTTTGATTGAATGTGCCGATGGTTTGAAAATTAGTATTTGCAACGTAAGAGACAATCCAAAAATTAAAAATGACGAACTAATTTCAAAAATGTCTGATATAATGGGTGGTGAGGTGACAAATGATGGAGGAGGTAACCCATTCAACTAGCGGTGGACGTGTGCCACCACAGGATATCGCGGCCGAGAAGTCTTTGCTTGGCGCGATTATGATTTCTGAAACCGCTGTCACGGACGCGTTAAGTATTGTGCGCCCAGCTGATTTTTACGAACCGGCACATCAAACGATTTACCAAGCGATGATAAATCTATACGACCAACATCGGCCGATTGATTTGTCTACAATGACGGCAGAATTAAAAAGGCTCAAGAAGTTAAAGGAAATTGGTGGTGCACCTTATTTGACCGAGTTATCTAACTTTACTCCGGCCGCATCACACGCAAAAGCATATGCTGATATTATCGAAAAAGCCTCTACTAGGAGAAGGCTGATTAAGGCTGGTACAGAAATAGCCAATAAAGCCTATGAAGATGATGCAAATGTGGGTGATTTGGTTGGCGCCGCAGAAAAACAATTATTTGAAGTATCAGATAAGATTGTTAAAAGCGATTACGTGGCAATGGGTGATTTGTTGGTTGATACATTTGATAGAATTGAGGAGCTTCATAAGAATAAAGGGAGTTTGCGTGGCCTTAAAACCGGATTTCGCGATTTGGACCAAAAAACGGCCGGTATGCAAAAAGGCGATCTTGTTATTATTGGCGCACGTCCAGCAATGGGTAAAACTACTTTCGCCCAGAACTTAACTTACAATATTGCCAGCATTAATAAGCGTGGCGTACTCTTCTTTTCAATGGAGATGGCAGCGAATGAAATTGTGGAAAGAATGGTTTCCGATGTATCCGGCGTAGACAACTGGAAAATTCGAACGGGGAATTATTCCGACGAAGACTACCAGAAAATTTGCGATGCAATGGGCGAAATGGGCGAATTGCCGATTTACATTGATGATACTAGCTCGATGACGGTGATGGAACTGAGAAATAAGGCGCGACGCGCGGTGCATGATCATGATATTGGAATAATAATCGTTGACTACTTGCAGTTGATTGCGGGTTCGGGCAATTATAAAGGCAACCGTGTACAGGAAGTGACGGAGATTTCGCGTGGGTTAAAAATCTTGGCACGTGAACTTGAAATACCGGTGATAGCTTTGGCCCAGCTTTCCCGTAACGTGACTGGGCGTGACGATCCAAGACCAGTTTTGTCGGATTTGCGTGAATCGGGTTCCATCGAGCAGGATGCTGACCTTGTGATGTTCCTGCACCGTCCAGATTACTACAAGATGAATGACGATAATTATGAAGAAACTCATATTACCGAACTACTAATTGCCAAGCATCGTCATGGCGCGGTCGGAAAAGTTGAGCTCTACTTCCATCCAGAACTACTACGATTCATGTCACTTGATAAAACTCATGATGAATAGTATAATGATTATGTGAAGAAGATAATTATATCTAAACTCTTTTTATACCGTCATCGGTTTCTGATTGGCTACATTATTCTCGGTTTAGCGTTTGTTGTTTTATTGTTTTCTTTACCGCTGATTGCACAATATGGTTTATCTGATGCAGAGATGGCTTCGGCTGTTGGCTCTTATAATTTAAGTATTGATGCACCTTTAAATGGCGATTTAGTTGATTTGCCGTATCGCTTCTTACAAAAATTATCAATTTCAGTTTTTGGCTTGACGCCATACGCTGTTAAGCTACCAAGTATTATAATCGGTTTGCTTTTGGGTTTTCTATTAATACTACTCCTCAACCGTTGGTTTAAGAATAATGTATCACTCTTAGCTTCGTGTCTTATAATACTATCAACACCGTTTTTATTCCTCGCTGGCTCTGGTACGCCTTTGATTATGATTGTGTTCTGGCCAACATTGCTCCTTTGGCTCGGTTCAAGAATTCAGGGCGAGAAAAAGCCTAAGCCACTTTACTCTTTATTATTTGCGGTCGCATTATTATTGGCTATCTTTACGCCATATATGCTTTACTTCGCTGTGTTCTGTGTTTTATTTGTATTCTTGCAACCGCATTTGAGATTTATTGTAAAAAGCCTACCGAAAGTACCGCTGATTGTTGTAGGTGTTTTAATACTTGGCGGTATAGCAGCTCTCATTATGAACATTGTGAATCATCCAGAGACTTTGATGGAATTGTTGTTTGCTAGTGGCTTCCAAATAGGTGATATTTGGAGCAATTTAGGCACAGGATTTGCCCCGGTCTTTGCTTGGTGGGGTGGAGTTGAGAGTGTTTTCTTGGCCCCGTTAATGAGCTTACCTACGTTATCTATAGCCCTGATTGGTCTGTTTAGTACTACAAAAGGTTTCTTTGCTTCGCGTAATTCCATCGCGTCATTATTGCTCGTGTTTACGGTTGTCATTACGGCATTTAACCCAAATGCGGTAGTATTCTTTATACTACCAATCGCTATCCTTATGGCACACGGGTTAAAATACTTACTCGAAAAATGGTATGGTCTTTTCCCGGAAAACCCATATGCACGGGTAGCAGCAGTTATACCGCTCTCCATCTTGTTTGGCGTAATTTTAGTACCATCACTTTTCCAATATGTTTACGGCTATCGCTATAATCATGATGTGGCTGGCCAATTTAATTATGATATTGCGATCATTCGAGATAACCTTACCGATGAAACTCTAGTTGCCAAAGAGAATTACGAGTTTTATAAGATTTTGGAATACTCGACAGATTTGAAAGTAGTGAGCGAATTGTCTGATGCGGATTCTGAACGAGTTGCTATCCTTCACGGTACTTTAGACAGTCCTTATTACACACTTTCACAGATTATTGCTTCGCCGATGCGCGAAAAGTCTGATATAATATACTTATATACTGTAAAAGGAGAATAAAATGGGACAGACGATGGACCAGATGAAGCTTTTGAACCAGCTTCGCAAGGCACAAAAAGAACTTAAAAATGAGATTGTCGAAGTTGAGGCGGGCGATGGTGCCGTGGTGGTGCAAATTTCTGGTGAGCTCAAGGTTAAGAAAGTTACGATCGATCCAGAGAAGGTCGATTTAGACGACATTCATGAACTTGAAAGATGGATTGAAAACTGTATGCGTGATGGCTTCGCTAAGGCGCAAGAAATCGCTACCGACAAAATGAAGCCTCTAATGGGTGGTTTGCAAGGTTTAGGTCTTGGCGGAATGTAGTATATGCTGCCGCAGGCCCTCAATAACGTAATTGATGCGCTCGGGATGCTCCCGGGCGTAGGGCCGCGTACCGCTGAGCGATATGCCTATTTTTTGTTTAAATCAAATCCCAAGGTCGCTGAGGGAATTGCCGATTCTTTGAATTCGCTACATTCCGGCGTAAAATCTTGCCCAGTGACTTTTGCTTTAATCGATGCGGACGAAGACGTTTCGCCGCTTTATTCTGACCCGGCGCGCGACAAGAGTTTAATTCTAGTCGTAGAAGAACCGCTCGATATTTATGCGATTGAGTCTACCCACGCTTTTCGTGGCGTCTATCACGTGTTAGGTGGCGCAATTTCACCAATTGACGGCATAACTCCAGAGCAATTGCATATACGCGAGTTGGTTGACCGGCTGGAGCCGGATGATGTAAATGAAGTAATTATTGCAACTAACCCTTCAGTAGAAGGAGAATCTACTGCACTGTTGCTTGAGAAAGTCTTGCACGGGGCAAAACCTTCATTAAAAATCACGCGGCTAGCAAGAGGATTACCGCTCGGTGTAGATTTATCATATGCTGATCAGATTACTTTGTCAGCTGCGCTTGAGAATCGAACAAAACTATAATTTTTTACGCCCATTTTGAGAGGCGGGCATATTCGGGGGATTTTTTGTCGTATGAATCTAAGATATCTTCGATGTAGGTTTTGCCGTTGCTGAGATTAAGAGTCTTAACGTCAGGCATGGAGGAAAGCAAACGAATAATGGCTTCGTCTGTATCTGGATTAGTCATAGAGTGCTTCGGATCAGTAGAGTGCGAATGAACGCGAAGTTCTTTATAGACAAAACGTTTAATTCCAGCTTGCAGACAATATTTAAGACAATTTTCACAGGTAGCAACACGATTATAAAGCGTACAACCTTCAAGATTCTGATGTGCAAAGAGTACTGCATTCATTTCGGAATGAATTGCAAAATAATACTTCATCGGACGCTCACTCAAAGTCATTTTTGACTCATCGGCGCCTTGAACCATACCGTTGTAGCCCAATGATACTACGCGTTTGTTTTTGTCTACAATCACACATCCCATTTTACTGGATGGATCTTTTGATTTTACTGAAACCGCTTCGGCGATTTGCATGAAATATTCGTCCCAAGATTTTTGCTTATCATTCATAATACTTCAATTATAGCATACGTAAGTTTGGATTCTCTATTTTTTCTCATACCGTTTACGTTTTTAACTGGGGCAGAGAAGTATGGGGTTGATTTTTGCAATAACTTATGCCTACAATACCTCACTAATAAAAAAGGAGAAATTATGTCCAGAAAAAAGTTATCAAAAATTAAGTTTTTAGTTTGCCTCTTTGGTGGATTAATTACGTGTATAATGACACAATGTTTGAGTCCGCATCATGTAAGTGCGGCGAGTTGTCCGGATTTGAAAGTAATTTTCGTGCGGGGTAGTGGTGCAACTCGTTATGACAATGAGGATTATCAGACTTTTAAATCTGCACTAGCTGAGAAGCTCTCGCTCATTGACTTAACTTACGAATTTGACGATTTGGATTATCCGGCTGTGGGCGTGGGGTTCGACAATATTTGGACGGCGGCCGGAGCATATTTTGGTGGTGGCGACGCCTATGATTTTGGCAATAGCGTAAATAAAGGAGTAAATGAGCTGGTTCGCGTCGTAAACACCGACTGCAATAGCACTAAATACGTGATAGCCGGTTACTCTCAGGGCGCAATGGTAGTATCAAAGGCTTTGCCATCCCTTAATCCAGAGCGTATTATTTACGCGGCAACCTTTGGTGACCCAAAAATTTATTTGCCAGAAGGAAAAGCCGCTTTGACTGTAAAAGTAGCAAGTAAAAATGGGTTAAAAACAGGGACTATTCCGCCCGCCTGCAAAGGGGAAAATTTATCAAATTATCGTGCCTATGTGCCAGATTGTTATGCATATGAAGGGTTGCTAGGTAGCTATCGCCCTTATCAGCCAGACGGATTTCGAGATAAGTTGGGCACCTGGTGCAATAAATTCGATATTTTCTGCAGTTCTTATTATGATATTGGTAGCCACGTATCATATATCAGTGACAAACTTTATGAGGATGCAAGCAAGACTATCTTCTCAAAAATTGTCAGTGCATTTGGGGGTGAAAACACTTTTACATCTACACACGATACGGCAATTATTATCGATTCAACACAATCAATGCATATTTTGATTGATCAATTTAGAGATGAGGCTTTAAGATTAACGGAAAAAACTTTGTCTTCTGGTGGACGAATTGCGTTGTATGACTACCGCGACTTGGCCGATCCATATGATTTGGTCGAACATTGTAATTTTGATACCTGTACGCTTGACATAGTTCGTTCAGAATTAGAAGGATTAAAACTTGTGGGCGGTGGTGACGACCCGGAATCTTTACTTTCAGCGGCATTCACGACCATGAACAGGCTGTCTTGGAATTATGGTGCGACAAAATCCGTAGTTGTACTGACTGATGCTGGTTTTCACTCACCAGATCTTGATGGCACAACTTTTGCAGATGTAGTCAGCCTCAGCAAGCGCATCGACCCAGTAAATTTTTATATTATCACCGTTCCGGAAATCGCTGACGAATACACCGAGCTAGCAAATGCTACGGATGGACTCGTAGCAACATCGTTAGATGATTTGTCGTTATTAACTGATACGATTATGGCACGTTTTGATAGCTTACCGACGGTGGAAGAATTGGAAGTTAATACTATTGGAGCCTATATTATAGATGATGAGATGCCAGAAATTACAATTACTGACGTTGAGGACAATTTGGATAGCTCAATCACTATAAGGTTTTCAAACACTGGTACACGAACCTTGGTGGCTTTGAATGATTCGATACTCGGTTTAGCTGAAGGAGATTTTGTTGTAATAAGCGAATTGAATAGGAATATCCAAAATCAAATTAGGCTAATACCGTTGTCTGACTCTAGACGTGGTGCAGCCGTGGAAGTACTAATTGGAGCTGTTTCTACATCCGAAATAGTGGTACCAAAGGCCCCGGATACTGGAATTGTTAAGTCTTTTTAAACTTAAGTGTTGTGGTTGTATTTGTCGCTAAATTATGATATAATAGCTTTTATGACTTTAAACAAAGATTTGATTCGTAATGTGGCAATTATTGCCCATGTTGACCACGGTAAAACCACGCTTGTTGACGGGCTTCTTAAGCAGTCACACACTTTTCGTGACAATCAAGCTGAAATGTCTCAGACACTGATTATGGATTCCGGCGATCAGGAGCACGAGCGAGGGATTACCATTACTGCGAAGCAAACTTGTGTTTATTATGACGGCTATAAAATTAATATTATCGACACACCTGGGCACGCAGACTTTTCTGGTGAAGTTGAACGCACGCTTAATATGGCAGATGGCGTACTTTTGATTGTTGATGCACAGGAAGGTCCAATGCCACAGACGAAGTTTGTATTGTCGAAAGCATTGGCGCTTGGCTTGAAGCCGGTTGTCATTATTAATAAAATCGACAAACCGGCTGCACGAATTTCGGAAGTACTAGGAGAGGTCGAAAGTCTATTTTTGGAACTCGCCACAGATGAATCGCAGCTTAATTATCCTGTTTATTATGCGATTGCACGCGAAGGTCGGGCTGGCCGCACTACCGAGCTTGACGATGACTTACACGTGATTTTTGAATCAATTATCAATGATATACCAGCACCATCGGTAGACCCTGATGCTTCTGAGGCAAAATTACTAGTAGCGGCATTGGCAGCTGATAACTATCTTGGTAAATATTGTATCGGCAAAATCTTTGGCGGCAAACTTAAAAAAGGCCAGAGCGTAAAAGTACTACACAATGGGGAGTCTAAAAATTGTAAGATTGATAATTTGTTCATTTATAAAGGCCTCGGCAAAGAAGAGGTAACTGAGGCAATCGCTGGTGATATTGTGGCATTAACTGGAGTATCTGAAGCAAATATCGGTGATACGGTTGCAACTGGCGAAAATCCTGAGGCTTTACCGACAATTGAATTAGAGGCGCCTACTTTGTCCATTTACATTGGGCCTAATACTTCACCGCTAAAGGGGCGTGAGGGCGATTTTACGACTTCTCGCCAAATTGCCGAGCGACTTGAAAAAGAATTGGAGACCAATATCGCTCTTAAACTGCAACCAGACGGTTTGGGTTACAAAGTATCTGGGCGTGGTGAATTACATTTGTCTGTTTTGATTGAAACGATGCGCCGTGAAGGATACGAACTAGAAGCTGGTAGGCCAGAGGTGGTTTACCGAGAAATTGACGGCGTTAAATGTGAGCCGATTGAATCTCTCACTGTGGAAGCTTCACCAGAATTCGTGGGTGCAGTTTCGCAGGAATTAGGTATCCGCAAAGCAGAGCTTAAATCTCAAGAGCTCACTTCTACTGGCACCACAAGATTCGTTTATGAAATTTCTACGGCAGCCTTAATTGGTCTTCGGAATAACCTACTTACCGCGACTAAAGGCACCGTAATTATGTCTTCTATCCCGTCTGGATATCGCCCGGTTGAGGGAAAATACCGCCCAGAAAGAAATGGTGCCCTAATTGCCTCTGAAGATGGTACCTCTACGGCTTACGCCTTGGACGGCGCACAGGCACGTGGTATATTATATATACCGCCACAAGTGCCAGTTTATCAAGGTATGATTGTGGGACTTTCGAATAAAAAAGAAGATCTTGATATTAACATCTGCCGCGAAAAACAGCTGACAAATATGCGAACCCACGCTTCGGATGGAGCAATTCAATTAACTCCTTATACGCAATTATCTCTCGAACAGTGCTTGGATTTCTTGCTTGATGATGAATTACTTGAAGTCACACCGAAATCCCTGCGCTTGCGCAAACGACAACTCGATCCTATCAAGCGAAAGCGAGAAAATCGTGTTAATTGATACCCATTGCCATTTGCATGATCGGGAGTTTTTTACTGCCGAGCGAGCAGAAGCAATGATTGAGCGCGCCCACAAGAATAATGTGAAGCGTATTATTTGTATTGGCACATCGCACGAGGATTCGCTTCAGGCAGCTGAGTTTGCAAAAGAGCATAAAGATATTTATTGGACTTATGGTATACATCCTGAAGGGGCAGGCTCAGTCACTACTTCACTTAACGATATCTCAAAATTATCGTCGACCAAGCCAATTGCCATCGGAGAAGTGGGATTAGATTATCATTATGAAGGATATGACAGAGAAGCACAGATTCGTTTATTGGAACAAATGTTGCAACTAGCGGTTGATAATGATTTGCCGGTTTCTTTTCATGTCCGCGAAGCATTTGATGACTTTTTTGGGGTAGTGGCTAACTTTCCAAAGGTGCGAGGCGTGGTACATAGCTTCTCGGATAGCAAAAAGAAATTAAAAAGAATTCTTGAAACAACAGATTTTTACGTTGGCGTAAATGGGCTTGCAACTTATTCAACTTTACCTTTGCCTCCTCTAGAGAGAATTCTGCTTGAAACAGATGCGCCATTCTTGACTCCTACACCATTTCGTGGTATAATTAATGAACCAGCTTATGTTCCATGCATAGCTGACTGGCTAAGCAAAAAGATGGATGTAAGCCTTGGTACAATAGAGAAGGAGACGACCCGAAATGCAGAGAAACTCTTCAACTTTTCAGATACCGTCATTTAACGCCCCAGAGGCGTCTAATTCTGATGTTGCTACCAATATTACTAAAACTACAACGGTCATTGCCAACAATGTTGCAAAAAATGACGAGATTGAAGGTCTCGTTAATTTGAATATCGATGGAGTTATTGAAGACGGCCAGGGTTATCGCTTTAAATACTATGATGAGCTTAATCAAATAGCAGAGGAGATAGAAAAATGTCGCTCGCGGAACTCTTAGGATTCAAAAAGTGGGAACGAGGGCCATCACCATTTAAGATGACACTTGATGACTCCTTTTTGTATAGTAGCCGAAGATATAGTAATAGGCTAACCTACGAAGATTTAATGAATGCCGAAAGCGAGCTCGGTAAAACGATTTTTGGGCCAATACCAGTTGGTCATGAGAGAGCATTCTTTAAAAACCGTGGCAACATGTGGATTTGGCATGAAAGTTGGACCGATGCGTTGGGAGTCGCGCAAAGCACAACGATTACTTACGACGTACGTCCAGAAGGTGTGTTCAAAAAGGTTCCTGGCGCTTCGTATCAAAAAATTGAAGGTCTTGAGTTGGAAAACTTCGTGACGGCTGCACGAACTTATTATGGGCTCGTAAAAAATAACTTATATAGTTAATTTTCGATAAATGTAGTACAATTAAAGCATGAAGAAAGATAATGAGCCAAAACAAAAAAACAAAAAGAAATTAATCGGTTTAATCGTATTGATATGTGGAGTCCTAGCGTGCATAGCTGGACTCGTTTTTTTACTTATTAATCTTTTCACTGGACCGGGGCTACGTGACGCG
>Ga0310696_10001656_pt1 | contig 31712 bp, 29 predicted proteins | sample AusTroGonzalo_MG_4_FD_203885 | JGI IMG/M metagenome (GOLD analysis project Ga0310696, IMG submission 203885) | Bovine rumen microbial communities from tropical cattle in Woodstock, Queensland, Australia - Gonzalo_02 (v2) (version 2) | ecosystem: Host-associated > Mammals > Digestive system >... | reverse complement strand
CGTTGTTCAGGCATGGCTTCCCCACTGACGACTGGTCCAACCTGAACTGGTGGGAACTGTTGAACAAGGCGCAGGTGATGAACCTGATGGAACTCCCCAAGGACTATCAGTCGCCCATCCAGCCTATTGACACGTGGCACGTGTCACGTAAGTTGGGCATGCTCATAGAGGCCCGCGTGCTGAAAGGACGTCTGCTGATGATTACGATGGATATCACTAAAGACTTGGAGCATCGCATGGTGGCCCGACAGATGCGCAAGGCTATCCTCGACTATATGCAGAGTGATGATTTCCAGCCCACGATGACGTTGACGCCGGAAACCATCAGTCACTTCTTCACCCGCCAGGCACCCGCTGTGGATATGTTCACAAATGATTCGCCTGATGAGTTGAAGCCAAAAATCAAATAGATAAAAGAAGGGTGCTGAAAAAACTCAGCACCCTTTTGATGTCATAATATGTAATACCATTTCATCTGTCGGTCCCATACCATCAGCCCCAATAGCTGTGAGATTATGGATGCTTCGGTCTACACAGTCGTCCACAATACCTTCTTCGCTGGTCACGCATTTGCCTTCCATCGACAGGAGGGCAGAGAGGATGGCGGTGCTGACTCCTGATGTGATCTTCAGCGAACATGAGGGTTTTGCACCATCGCAAATCATACCCGTTAGGTTGGCAATCATATTCTTCACACTTCTACAACAGTGATCATAATCACCGCCCATCAAATAGGTGATGCCCACGCTGCTACCAATAGAGGCTACCACACATCCGCAGAGTGCTGATAGCGTACCTAACGACTGTTTGATATAGATAGCTGTGAGGTGACTGAGCGTCAAAGCGCGAATCAGTTCTTCCTCCGTGTTCTCATTCTCTTTGGCATAGACGCAGACCGGATTTGTTGCACAGATGCCCTGATTGCCAGAACCTGAGTTAGACATCACAGGAATCATAGCTCCTCCCATACGGGCATCGCAGGCTGCAGCTGTGCGTGAGATGATATGTGAGAAGATAGTATGTCCAAAGATACCCTTAGCCAGCGGGCGATCAATCGTCTTACCTAAGTTATGACCATAATTGCCCTTGATAGCTTCACGAGCAGCATTCATGTTGTAGTCGCGAGTTTCCAATATAAAGCGAATCTCGTCGAGGGGAGCAGTTGTGGCAAAGTCATAGACAAGGCGGAAGTTGAGGGGGATAGACTCACTAGAAGTGCTAGACTCACTACTAGGACTAGTTATACTAGTTAAACTAGAAATGAAATTGGTATGACTGCCTGCGATAATTGCCGTTTCGCTCTTATCTCCAGCCTTGCAGGTCACCTCTACATAGAGTTTCTCTGTTATACCCTGCTTCATCTGAATGTTGATGCGTTTCTCGCTGACATATTTCTTTCCCTCTTCCAGACTTTCTGGCGTCAGGTCTTTCAGGACTTCAAGTTGGTATTCGCTTTTCCCAATGAGGGCACCAAGAGCAATGGCAATCGGGAGACCTATCATCCCAGTGCCAGGAATACCAACACCCATTGCGTTTTTCAGAATATTACCGCTTAATCGGGCCTCAATCTTTTCTGGTTTCTGACCAAGTTGTTCTGTGGCCTTAGCAGTACAGAGAGCCACACACATAGGTTCCGTACAACCTATGGCAGGCACTACTTCACTATTGATTAATGCAATAATCTGTTTGCGTGTTTCTTTTTCAATCATAGTTTTTAGACCGTTGTGTAGGAATCATAGAAATTCTATTGATGGGCAAAAGTACGAAAAAAAAACGGCATACGATTCATTATCTCAGTCGTTTTATAGTTTTTTTAATGAACTGCCATTGCTAATTTGTTGAAAAATCAGTCTTATATAGAAAAAGAATGAAAAACTCTTGTCGCTTTCAGATATAATTACTACTTTTGTCATCGAATTGAATAATGCTTTTTGACAGCAAACAATATTATTAACCTAATATAAAAATACTAACGAAATGAAATTTAAGACAATTCTTTCTGTGTTGCTGTTATGGATGACAGCAACGAGTGCGATGGCTGATGAGATTGCGTCTTCACTGAATGTTTTCCTGAAAAACGGTGATATGGTGCAATTTGTCTTGCCAATCCACAACCCTTCTGTCCGTTATGAAAATGGCGAGATGTATGTGTATGCTTATTTGAATGGAGGTAGATACACTCCTGTGATTTTTAGTCGTGATGAGGTTGACTACCTGAAAATAGAAAAAGTAGATTTGACCAGCGTTGAGGAAGTAGCGAGCGACGAACCTCGTATTCGTTTCGACTTGACTCGCAAGGGCGTGGTGAGTATCAACGGACTTCAGAGTACTGACCGTATTCAGGTGTGCAGTCTTGACGGTAAGAGCGTTGGTGCTGCTATTAGTTATCACGACAGTGAGGCGACGGTAGATCTGACCCAGCAGCGACGCGGTGTCTATGTGGTGAGTGTGAACAAGAGTTTTACCTTTAAACTGATGAAACCATGAGAAAACTGATACTTTCAATTGCTGTGGTTGCACTCTCGATGCCAGCCTCGGCACAGTATATCCTTGTAAATGATGAGCTGCCCATACCGGTAAGCGACGTGGATAAGATTACCTATGAGCATGACGACGAATTTGATAAGCAGTTGCTGCCAAGTCAGTTAGCTGGCGATCAGAAGATTTCGATCTTCACTCAGGCCTTGCAGCTGACGGGGTTGGCTGACACGCTGAAGACTTATGCCTATGCTCAGATTGATAATCCTTCAGCCCCAATGTATTACTATCGTTCTCATACACATAGTGAGGTGGCATGGCCCTTCCAACGGAAATTCAAGGAATTTACGGTATTTGCAGAGACTGATGAGGCTTTTGCACAACAGGGAATTACAAATCTGGAACAGTTGAAGACGTATGCTAAGCAGGTCTATGACGAGGTGTTCCCTGAGGATGCAGGTGTTAGTAACCCAACAGATCGTCGCAACTCGTTGAATCGCTTTGTGGCTTATCATATCATGAAGCATAAAAGTACTTACTGGTACCTGACGGCTTATGATGGCACAGCAAACGGTACTTTCTTCCAAAATACGAATCTTGCGGATATCGCTGCTTGGTATGGCACTCTGTTGCCTTATGCTTCGCTGAAGTGCAGTTACCCGATGGGCAGTGAAGTGGGCGTCTATCTGAATCATAGAGGTTTAAAGGATGGACCTGATAAGTATGGCAAGCAGGTGCGTGGTGCTAAAGTAGTAGCTGATGGCGAACAGGGATTTGATCATGAGTGCTTTAACGGTTGCTACTTCCATATTGATCGTATCTTAGCCTATGACAAGACCACACGTGAAGATGTGCTGGGTAGTGAATTGTGGCGTGTTGACTTCAAAACGCTGACTCCGGAAATCATGAGTTGCGCTAAGGATTTGCGAGGCAACTATATGGCGGACGATGCCTATAGCTATAGCCTGAACACAGAGAACGGTAAGAATATATATTTTAAATGGGACCGCATGGAGAACATCACAGGTGATTCCACAAGGAATAATCTGGGTTTGGTGAATCGCAGAGCGCATTACTATTTCTGGTCTTGGCAGGGCGATGAGGTGAATGCCTTTGGCGACTATGATATGACGATAAAACTCCCCTCTGTGCCAGCAGGAGAATGGGAAGTGAGAATGGGTATCTGTGGAGGTATTGAAACCAGAGGCGCTGTAAAGGTCTATTTAAATGGCGAGGTAATGGTTGACTCCATCAATATGTGTAATTATTATTATGATGAGACGATGAATTTCGGCGAATTGTATATTGAAAGAGAAATTCTTGATTATATGGCAGTTCATTATCTTACTGTAGAACAAACGACGGATGGTAAATTCCTTCTGACGGATGTCAAGACGGGTGAGAAAATATTGATGGCAAGAAATCCGTATGATTGGAATAATAGTATCTTGCGGAATGTTGTTATACGTTCTTTCCTTGGCCAGAATCCCACGACAGGAGAGACTGTTGATTGGACAGAACGAGTAACCCTTTATCGGGAGCAGGCTAAAAAGGACTACATTGCTACGTTGCCAAAAATCATGAGGGCACCGCGTGAATGCTTGTGTGGATCAGGCCAAAGCTTTGCGGAAATTCCTCAAGTTATGAGATATCCAATAGGACGTATAAAAACCGACGGAAAGAGTGACAATTATCTACGCCTAGAATGCTTGCCGATTCATATTTCTAATAATGTTGAGGCTCAGTTCGACTATTTTGAACTTGTTCCCAAGTTTGTGTATGATAATCAGGAGATACCAGAAGAATAAACATGAGGAGGAAACAAATGATGAAAACAAAGACTATATTTTTGACCGCAGTTTTACTGGGATGCTTTATCGGTGCTGCTGCACAGGATGTAACTGTTCTGCACATGAAGGATGGCACCACTAAGCGCTATCCGAATGGGTTGAGACAGAGTACGTCGATGAGTTTCTACGAATACGCGCACGCATTTAACTTCACTGTCAATGCAACGACGACACATGAGAACGGTTATAGTGCTGATTGGGGAGTTAATCAAGTGCTGAAAAGAAATGGCGAGTATGTGGTAGGTCTCTTGTGGGAGGACAATGTGCCGATTAACTTCCATGCTCAACATGGTGTGTGTGTGGGCACAGAGGCTGGTTTGACAGTTGATAACTGTCTGATGAAGGTGTATGCTTCAGATGCAAAAGTGAAGTATAATGGTTACACGAGCAACTTGTTGGATATGTTTGGCGGACATTTTCATTATGTGTGGATTGGAGCAAATAAGTCCCAAAGTGCAATGATGAATTATGCTCAAAATGAACTTGAGACTCCTGATACACTTGTAAACTATATCACAACGCCGTTGGAGAAGGGAAAAACATACTATTATCGTTTATTCTCAGAAGGCAAGGTGTTGGAGGGTGGACAAGAGAAAACGGTTGTGTTCTATGATGATGAACGTAGTTTCCGTGTGCCGCGTGTGATGGATGATTACGGCTATTTTGCTTATCCATGTGCTACAGATGAGGCTCTGGCTGCCTTTGCTACGGCTCATCTTGATACGCTTGCCGTACCATCCTGGAAACAATTAGAACCTCTATGGAACAAATGGCGTGCTGCAGATGAGGGTAAGGATTTTGACCTCAGTACTTATATCACAACAGAGCAGTTTGACGACGGAACGGGTTACCGGCTGAACCGCATTCCTGATGAGTTCTATACATGGGCAGCAAATCGTGAAATCGTTATTGATCCGTTTGATGTGGCGGATATTAGTAAGATTTATGATTCAAATTCGCAAGATTCTATATATTCTGTAACGTTAGACAGTATTACCAATGTAGATCCAAAATGGGGAGTACCTGGTGGAAAATATGTACGTTTCGAACCTGTTTTAACTTCGGTGAATCATAGCATAACCTATAGAAGTCCTGGCGTGATGGCGGGTGTTCGCTACAAGTTACAATTGAACTTTGCCCCAGAGACGAATGAGGATGCAGCTCCAGATTCAACGTGTTTCTTACCAACGAAGATCCGTGTTTATACTATTGAAAATGGTACAGCAACTCGGATAGAACTCCCAGCAGGTGATAATAAGGGAACAGCTGTGATTCCAGCAACAGAGACAACAACGATAGAAGTGGAGAATTTCAGTACTGCGACAATGGGATTAGACATGTATTACAATACGATGGTGCTTAATAGTGAGTTGAGAAAGGGTCTGTATAACCGAATCCTTCGTGTCGCAGAAATCCGACTCATTCCGATGAAAGATGAGTAGCCTGTTTATTTCCCAAGGAAGTTTTGCTCCAGATATTCGTTGAAACGATCTTTGTAGAGATCACCAATGGGAAGATAGGTGTCTGCATCAAGGATGACACGATTCTTGTTGACTTCCTGAATCTTCTGCAGGTTGACGATATAGGAGCGGTGGATACGCATGAAAAGGGTGGGGGGCAGATAGTCCTCCATCTTTTTCATACTGAGCAGGGTGATGATGGGCTTCTGATTATCCAGGTGAATCTTCAGGTATTCACTCATGCCCTCGATATAACGGATATCGCTGATGGCGATACGTACCACACGATAGTCGGTCTTCACAAAGATAGTGCCATCGGCTTGTACAGGACTGCTCTGCTTCTGCGGCGTATTCTGATGGCGTAGATTGTACTGTTCCTGCACCTTCAAGGCTGCTCGCAGGAAATCGTTCATGCCGAAAGGCTTCAGCAGATAGTCCACCGCATTTACCTTATAGCCCTCAACGGCATATTCTGAATAGGCTGTGGTGAAAACAATGAAAGGTGGCGCTGCCAACTGGCGTACAAAATCCATTCCGCTGAGGTCGGGCATGTTGATATCGCAGAAGATAGCATCTACCATCTCTTGCTCCATCAGTTTTTGGGCCTCCAATGCACTATGACACTGACCTGCCAATTCAAGGAATGGCACCTTATTTATATATGTCACTAATTGTTGCAGAGCCAAAGGCTCATCATCGATAGCTAATACTTTTATCATAGCGGTAATTTTAAGTTGACGGTATAGGTGTCATCCTCGTCCTTGATGTCGAGTGTATAGTTGGTGCCGTAGATCAGTTCCAGACGACGTTTTACATTCTTCAGGCCTAAGCCTCCGTGACGGTCTTCATTCTGTGGCACTTTACTGTTGCGGATGTAGAAGATCAGATGGTTGTCGGTAACTTGAATATTGATGTCGATGAATGAATGTCGTTGATAGCTAACACCATGTTTGAATGCATTCTCCACGAAGGTAATCATCATCAGCGGTGGAATCTCGCGGTCTGGGATAACCTGTGGGATTTCAACGGTAATATCTACTTTCTTGTCTGTCACACGCATGCGCATCAATTGGATGTAATTGTCCAGGAAGATAAGTTCTTGACGTAGAGGCACCTTCTGCTTGGATCCCTCATACAATACGAAACGCATAATCTTCGACAGTTCCACGATGGTATCCTTTGCCTGTTCGGGGTCAATATCCACCAGGGCATGAATATTATTGAGCGTGTTCATCAAAAAATGAGGGTTGATCTGATACTTCAGGTATTCCAACTGCTGTTCCAGATTCTGACGTTCTAGTGTGATGAGACGCTCACGGTCTTGTCTATGTCGGAAATAATATTTGATGCCCAGATTCATACCCATAATCAATAGCAGGATGATGACTGATACGATATCGTGCTCTCTGAACATAGTGGGAGGTTTATGACCACGTATCTCTGGCATCTTGTCAGAATGAGGGCGGGGTCTGTCGTCTGCAAAGAAAGGCATGTCGGGTGGATTATCTTTATGGGCAGGCCTGTCTATCATTTCGTGGAAGCGTGGATGGCGAGGCTCGAACTTGGGCTTGGCAATATACTGCGTTGCTATGAAGGCCGACAGAAGCAGAGCTATGCCAATAGAATAAGGTATGCGTTTCTGATGGAAGATCAATAGTGGAGCCAACAGAAAATTGTGAATCAGAAAGGCAACAAACAGGATGATGTAGTGTCTCCAGATAAGCCAAAGATCAATCCAAGGGAATACGTTGGTATCCTCAGAACGGGTATATCCGATATATGCGCCTAGCAAGGGGGCTATGAATAGAATAATCCATAGTGCCAAGTAAACGAGTAGTTCCTTTTTTTGATTTCTTGCTTGTCCTTTCATTATCAGGTGTTTTTATGGTGCAAAGATAGTTAAAAAAACGAATCGGGGTTAATTCGTTCAACGAAAACCCCGATTCGTTCAGTAAATCGATTACAGACCGATAGATTTCAAAGCCTTATTGGCTGCATCCTTCATCTCCTTGTTGGTCTTCTGGGCAGCCTCATTTACTTTTTCATTGGCTTTCTGGGTGGCCTCGTTCACCTTATTGGCAGCCTGTTGCTTGGCAGCGTCAACCTGGGCGTCAACAGCTTCCTTCACGGCATCCTCAGCACCCTGCTTCATTTCGTCGGCTTTATTGTTGATAGCCTGCTCTACAGAATCCTTTAAGTTTTCTGCAGTTTCCACTACGCTCTGACCAGCTGTAAGGACGTTGATGACAGTCTCTGCAGGAGCGTCAACCAGGGTGTTTACTAGTGCCTGAGCTGCTGCATCTTCACCGACGATGGCCAGAATCTGTTCCTTGTTCTCGTTAACAAATTCCTGTACCTTAGCTACATAGGTCTTGGCAGCCTCGGGGTCGTTAGCAGCCAATTCGGCAATCTTTTCCTGTGCTCCTTCAAGGGCAGACTGAACGCCTGCTGAGTCTCCAGCTTCAATCTGGGCTTTCAGGTCGTCGATAATCGCATCTGTGTTTTCAGTTTTCGCATTTTTACTGCACGAAGCCAGTCCTAATGTCAGGGCAGCTGCGGCTACAAATAAAAGCTTTTTCATGTGAAATTGTATAATTAATGGATTAAAAAACGTTCTTTTCTGCGGCAAAATTATGAAAATATTCGGATATAAGCAAAAAAAATCGGATATTCCTTTGGCTTTATATTTTTTTTTACTATTTTTGTCGCATTAAAAGCCAAAAGCTATGATACAACGTACAGTTAAAACCAGAGTAGTGGGAATAGGACTGAGCATAGATGAAACGGTTTATGCTATTGTCGATGTCAGAGGTAACATTATTGCTAAGAATTCCTTTGCCACGACAGACTTTGTCAATGTTAACGAGTTTGTCACTTTCTTAAGTGAGAAAGTCGTGGAAATGATAGAGAATAACGGAGGCTATGAGTGCATACGTTCTGTGGGTATTAGCGCACCTAGTGCTAATTTTCTGACAGGATGCATTGAGAATGCCCCCAACCTGCCCTGGAAAGGACAGATCCCTCTGGCCGCAATGCTGCAAGACCGTCTGGGCTTGGCAGTAGCATTGGGCAATGATGCTCATGTGAGAGCTTTAGGTGAATATGTATTCGGAAGCGCCCATGGTATGAAGGACTTCATCGTGGTCAATCTAGGACATGGCGTCGGAAGTTGCATCTTTACGAAAGGAAAGGCACATTTGGGGTCTGAAGGTTTTGCTGGCGAGATAGGTCACTCCTGCGTAGAGCATAACGGACGTCTATGTGGATGTGGTAATCGCGGCTGCTTGGAGGCTTACGTTGGTTCCAAGGGTATTCTGATGACAGCACAGGAAATTATGGATCGCGATCCGCGTCCATCACTGATGCGAGGTAGGAAGAATATGACGCCAGCTGATATCAGTGCTTTTGCCGACGAGGGCGACGAGTTGGCGCAGGAGGTGTTCCGTCATGCAGGTCATCAGTTGGGTATCGGTTTGGCAAACTATGCTTCAATCCTGAATCCAGAGGGAATCATTCTGGCAGGTGGTATTTCTCATGCAGGTCATTGGCTGTTGGATGCTGTTAATGAATCGTTTGAAGAACATGTGTTCCATAATGTGAAGGGCAAGGTGAAGCTGTTGTCTTCAAATCTGGAACAGGCAGAGCGAGACGTGCTTGGAGCCAGTGCTCTGGCTTGGGACGTGAAGGAATATTCGCTATTCGTATAAGTTTATCTGAATGAACGTAGATAAGATAAAAGCAATTATTGATTCAAAGCCTAATCTAAGTACCGCCCTCGGGATGGAATTTATCTCCACACCCGAGGGCGATACGTGTATGGCGCGAATGAAGGTCGACGAGCGTAATCGTCAGCCTTTTGGTTTTCTGAGTGGTGGCGCTTCTCTGGCATTGGCCGAGAATGTGGCAGGTGTAGGTTCATCGGCTCTCTGTCCTGGATGTGCCTGTGTTGGCATCGAGGTCAGTGGCAGTCATGTAAAGGCTGTCGTTGAGGGCGACACGGTGACGGCTTATGCCCGCATGTTGCATCAAGGCTCCACGCTCCACGTATGGAATGTAGATATAAAGGATACGGCAGGTGATTTGATTTCGAATGTCCGCGTCACCAATTATATTATCAAACAGAAATGACGGGATTCGCTCTGTATAGGTTACCTTATGAGCAACAGGTGACGCTCGTGACACAAAATGGGGGCGAACCCTTGGAATTGCCTTCTTTCGAGGCACTAAATGGGCAGACGGGTTTCGTGGTGGCACCTTTTTCCATCAGCGACACTTGTCCTTTGGTGCTTATCCGTCCAGATTTGGTTCGGTCTTTTTCTTCCTCTTTTGAGTGCTCTCTGGATAGAGACGTGCTCTCGCTTGCAGAGAAACGGCCTTCCTCTGCTCAAGAAACGGCATGTCTCAATCGTGATACTTACTCTGATGATTTTAGTCGCTTCTTTGCTGGATTGTCCGACGGGCGTTTCAGTAAGCTGGTTCTCAGTCGTTGTGCAGAACAGTCAGGAAATCAGAATCATCAGCCTTTGAACTTATTTCAACGGGCCTGCGAGATGTACCCACGCATGTTTATTTCGCTGGTCTATACGCCTCAGAGTGGTATGTGGCTCACAGCAACGCCAGAGATTCTGCTGGAGGGCATCAATAACCAATGGCGCACGATAGCTCTGGCTGGCACGATGAAACTGGAGGGTGACGATTTGCTGGGAGAGGGCGAAAATATGACGTGGAGTACAAAGAATATTCAGGAACAGCGCTATGTGGCTACTTACCTGACAAACTGTTTGGAACATGTGGCAGATGAAATCCATGAGGAGGGACCGCGTACGGTACGTGCGGCAAACTTGGTGCATCTGCGTAGTGACTTCACTTTCACCTTATATAATAATACGCGCGTGGGAGAGGTGCTTCAACTGTTGCATCCTACGCCGGCCGTCTGTGGACTTCCTAAGAAGGAAGCCTATGACTTTATTCTCGACAACGAGCATACGCCGCGTCTGTATTATAGTGGTTTTATGGGACCGTTAAACTTTAAATCTCCAACCTCCAACCTCCAATCTCAAACCCATCTCTATGTCTCTTTGCGCTGTATGCAGATTACTGATAGCTTATATCGCTTGTATGCTGGCGGGGGATTGCTGAAAGACAGTGTTGAAGATCAGGAATGGATGGAGACAGAGGCAAAGATGGAAACGATGCGACGGGTTATTGGTTGAAAGCTTTTATAAAAAGACTTCCAATAAGAGTGGGTGTTCGCTCTCTGTTGTTATAAGCCAATTGATGCCTTCCTGCATCTGTTTCATATCCTCTGCGCTACGATAGTTGACATGATTCTGCTGACAGATACCTTGTGCATTGGCATGATGCTCTGCAGCTACGTATTTGTCGCGTGCGGGACTCTGTTCCAACCCAGGTAACATGTCGAAGATGACGCCCTTGCCGTTATTCATCAGGAGTATGCGGAGATTGCCTCGCAGATTCTGATTCCACAGAGCATTCTGGTCGTAGAAGAAACTCAGGTCGCCAATCACACAGAATACGTTGTCGCCTGTGACGCACGAGAAACCGGCAGCTGTTGACAGTGAGCCCTCGATTCCATTCACACCTCGGTTACAATAGACGGGTGTCTTGGCGTAGGTATTAGCCAGTCGGATAGCCATACTGTTTGCATAATGCACAATATTCGCTCCTCGCTGTTGCTCGAAATATTTCACAACGGCTGCTTGTGAGTATGTTGGCTCGTTAGCCTCTATCTGTTGGCGTATCTGGGTCAGTAGTGCCTCCCATTTCTGTACGAAGGGATGGGGCATCTCTTCCAGGTTGAATCGTATCAAATCGGCTACTACCTCTGGATCTGCTTGAATGACATGTGTCAGATTCATAAACGTATCCGTCACCTCGCCTTCACGGTTCACCACCCATGTCTCTTTTGCTTTACGCAGGAAACGTTTCAGACGTTTGCTAACGATAGCCCCTCCTGCATAAAGCACGAAGTCGGGTACGTACTCGTCATCATCACCAATCTGCATCACTGCCTCGTCCATCAGCGGATTCATGGGTTGACCAGCAATCAGCATGGGGCGTTTGGCTTGCATGAACATACGACAGACATGTGTCAGCGTGATGTTTGTAGCATCGGCAGGGATGAGGTCTATCTTGCGTTCTTGTGGTAGTGCTGGTGTGTCAAACTGAAACAGTGGTTCTGTAATAGGTACATTGATATGTACTGGCGCATGTTTTTCTATCAGGGCCTCGTTAATCAGACGGTTGCAATACCAGCGGGTGTCCTCGTCATGAGGCTCTTGTAACGAGATGGCCTTACGTACAAAGCGGCCTAAAGCATCAGGCTGAGGTAATGTCTGTCCGTCAAGTTGGTCAATCCATTGTTGGGGACGATCTGCCGAGATGACCACTAATGGGCGATGCTGATAGTAAGCCTCGGCAACAGCAGGTGCCAAATTCAGCAGCGCAGTACCAGAAGTGACACATACAACCACTGGTTTTTGCAGAGCCTGTATCATTCCCAGAGCATAAAAGCCTGCCGAGCGTTCATCCGTCACAGGGTAACATGTGATATCCGGACATTCGTTCAGATTGTGCACAATAGCCGCATTCCTGCTACCTGGGCACACCACTGCATGATGGATGCCGTGAGCCACTAGCAAACTCGTCAGTATATTTACATTCTCCTTATTGCTATACATCAATTCAAAACCGTCTGTTTGTCTGTTATTATGTCTTTAGAACCTGTATGTTTTTATGTCTCAAAAACCAGTTGTTCTGTCTTTAATACTTGAATGACGAGCCTCCCACGAACTCACGCATAATACTTGTAGGCGGTATTTCCTTATCACTCACGGGTAGGAAGAAATGGATGAATTTCATCAAACGGTGAGCCTCGGCATACTCAGGACAGTTCTTTGGAACGGAGGCAAGGATGATTTCTGCGTGGATGCGTAGCACGGCGAACTCAATGTTGAGGGCAGAGTTAAACATCACGTCGGCACTCTCCTGGAAGGGGAATATCCATTTGTCCTCGGCCTCACATACGTTCTTCCATTGTGCGATAGTCTCTTGCGCCGTATAAGCTCCCTTGTTGTAGTCGCGGATGATGCGGCGTAGCAGTCGGTTGTCACGTACTGGAATCCAGTTGTGGTCATCCAGCGAGATACTTGTCAGGGCAGAGATATAAATCTTGTATTTCAGTGAGTTAGGAATCTTTTTCGTGAGTAGTGGGTTCAGGGCGTGGATACCCTCGATGATCAGTACGGTGTCGTTAGAGAGCTTCAGCTTCTTTCCGTTCCACTCACGCTTACCTGTCACGAAGTTATACTCAGGTATCTCTACACGTTCGCCTTGCATCAGTCGGAGCAAGTGGTCTTCCAGCAACGAATACTCTACCGTCTCGATATTATCGAAGTCATAGTCACCATTGGGTAGTTTTGGCGTGTCCACACGATTCACGAAATAGTCGTCGGTCGAGAATGATACAGGACGCAGTCCGCAAGCCAAAAGTTGTACGCTCAGACGTTTGCAGAATGTTGTCTTTCCAGATGACGACGGTCCTGTAATCAGCACCATCTTCACTGGGTCTTTCTCTCGATGGAATCTGCGTTCTATCTCTTCGGCAATCTGTACGATTTTCTTTTCCTGCAGGGCTTCGCTCACCTGAATCAGCTCTGAGGCATGTCCGCGCATGATGGCTTTGTTCACGTCACCGGCATTCGATAGACGCATGATGATGTCCCAGCGTGTTTTCTCTGCAAACATCTCGAAAGTCTTGGGTTGGTCCACCTTCTCTGCCACCTGATTGGGGTTGTTCCAATCGGGAACGCGCAGTAACAGTCCTTCTTCATATCGCTCCAGATTCCATACCTTCAGATAACCGGCTGAGGGTACCAATGGGCCGTAGTAGTAATCCACGGTGTCGCCCAGTGTGTAGTAATCTGAATAGATATGTCCGCTTGTCTCCAGCAGTTTTACCTTGTCTGCAAATCCCCGTTCGGCAAACACGCGGATGGCCTCCTCATTGGTGGCTTCCGTGCGACGGAAAGGCATATCCATATCGATGATTTCCTGCATCCGCAGCTTGATTTGCTGCACGTCGTCGTCAGTCAACTGACTGCCGTCCTTTTTCTTGAAGTTGCAGTAATAGCCTCTGCAGAGTGAGTGCTCAATAAAGAGTTTCGAACCAGGGAATACGTCCTGTGTAGCTTTGTAGAGCACAAAACTAAGTGAGCGCACATAGACGCGATGTCCGCTGCCCTCGCGAGCATCCAGAAACTCTACGTCGCGATTCTGATACAGACGGAACTTTAGTCCCTGTGAGGCATTATTCACTTTTGCCGAAACCACAGGGTAGGGCAACTTGATTTCATCGGCAAACTCCTGATAGACGTCGAGCAGGGAAGTTCCTTCAGGGAAACTCTTCGTCACATTATTGTTCTTGCAACGGATTTGGAGCATGGTATTCTTTTTTTTAGTTTGTTGCAAAGGTACATCTTTTTATGGAAAACGCCAAATCTTTGTCACCATTTCCACTTTTTTGTCAGTCCTGCCGCTTTGTGTTGTGCGGAAATCTCAAAGTAGATTTGGTATTTCTCTCGATTTGCAGTATCTTTGCAAGCGAATATGAATTAAAGGAATCTGATACAACGATAAGAATATAAGTGATATGGCGCAAAGAGAATGGAAAGAGATTAGAAAATTCGAGGAGATTCTCTTCGAAGAGTATAATGGTATTGCAAAGATTACGATAAACCGTCCTAGGTATCGTAATGCATTTACACCCAAGACAACGCTAGAACTGAGTCAGGCTTTCGCGCAGGTGCGTGAGTTGCAGAGAATTCGCGTGGTGTTGCTGACGGGAGCTATGAGCGAGGTGCCTGAAGGAAAAACATTGGCTGACGTGAAGCACGCCTTCTGTTCAGGTGGCGATATGCATGTGAAGGGTCGTGGTGGCTATATCGATGATGAGGGCGTGCCCCGTCTGAGTGTGCTGGATGTGCAGATGCAGATTCGCCGATTGCCAAAGCCCGTCATCGCGATGGTGAATGGTTATGCCATAGGCGGTGGACATGTGCTGCATCTGGTGTGCGACCTGACAATCGCATCTGAGAATGCAATCTTCGGACAGACAGGTCCTAAGGTGGGGTCGTTTGATGCAGGATTCGGTTCTTCATACCTGGCTCGCATCGTAGGTCAGAAAAAAGCGCGTGAGATTTGGTTTATGTGTCGCCAGTATTCGGCTAAGGAGGCTGAAGAGATGGGGATGGTGAACAAGGTAGTGCCTATCGATCAGTTGGAGGATGAGTGTGTGAGTTGGGCAGAGACGATGATGGAACGTTCGCCTATCGCTCTTCGTATGATTAAGGCTGGCCTGAATGCGGAGCTGGACGGACAGGCTGGTATTCAGCAGTTGGCTGGCGACTGCACCATGCTCTATTATTTCCTGGATGAGGCACAGGAAGGTGGAAAGGCGTTCCTGGAAAAGCGTAAACCCAATTTCGATCAGTATCCGAAAATTCCGTAAGAAGGGTATAGGGAAAAGTGAATCGTGAATAATTTGCTTCCGCATGATGAAGATCGATATTGAGGAGCGAGTGCTCCATTTCAAACAGCCGGCAGGTACCAGTCGGGGGATATATACAGAGCGAAGCCTGTGGTTGGTTACCATCACTGATGGCGATGCTGTTGGTGTGGGTGAGTGTGCACCTTTGCTTGACCTGAGCTGTGATGCTATGAAGCCATCTATGTATAATAAGGTGTTGAGAGACTTCTGTAATCAGGTGGAACTGACGGGGGAGATTCCCTATGAGGAGATGCGTGATTACCCCTCAATGCTCTTCGGCCTGGAAACAGCGATGCAGAATGTCAGATGTAAGAAGGAAAAGGGAAGATGTAATCTTTTCGACACAGCCTTCAGCAGGGGCGAAGTGGGCATTCCCATCAACGGATTGGTGTGGATGGGAAATCATGAGGAGATGCTACAGCGCATGGAGGAGAAACTGAAACTGGGCTTCCGTTGTGTGAAACTGAAAGTTGGTGCTATCGACTTTGAACAGGAACTGGATTTGGTGAAACGTATACGTGAACGCTTCTCGTATCATGAGGTGGAATTGCGACTGGATGCTAATGGCGGTTTTACTCCTGATGAGGCACTGTATAAATTGGAACTGTTGTCGCAATATGCTATCCATAGCATCGAACAGCCTATCAAACAGAAACAGTGGGCGATGATGGCTGAGCTCTGCAGAGAGTCACCCTTACCCATCGCCCTTGATGAAGAACTGATTGGTATTAATGACCCCGATGCAAAGCGTCAGATGCTGCGTATCATCAAACCTCGATATATCGTTCTAAAACCATCATTGCATGGCGGTATGATGGGATGTCGCGAATGGATAGAGATAGCCAAGGACGAGGGCATCGGTTCGTGGATTACCTCGGCATTGGAAAGTAATATCGGGTTGAATGCTATCGCACAATTCTGTAGTGATGTGTATGGCGAAAATATCAAGATGCCTCAGGGACTCGGCACAGGACAACTCTTTACGGATAATATCCCGATGCCACTGGAAGTCAGAGGTGATAAACTATGGATCTCGAAGAATTTCTAAAAGAATGGCATAACGATAGTCCCACGGTGTTAGTGCATACCAGTGGGTCAACAGGCAAGCCAAAGCCTATGCTCGTAGAGAAACGGCGCATGGAGGCTTCGGCTCGTATTACGTGTCAGTTCTTAGGACTGAAAGAGGGTGATACGGCGTTGCTGTGTATGTCGCTTGATTATATCGCAGGTAAGATGATGGTGGTGCGGGCGCTGACCTGCGGACTAAAGCTGATTGCGGTAAAACCCTGCGGCTGTCCTGAATGGGAGGGTGATGTTGACTTTGCGGCGATGGTACCTATGCAGGTGTATAATCTGTTGCAAAGCGAAGAAGGGCGAAAACGACTGATGGCTGTCAAGCACTTGATTATTGGTGGCGGAGCTATCGACGATGGGCTCGCTAGTGTGCTGGTTGGTTTTCCTAACCATGTTTGGAGTACCTATGGCATGACGGAGACCCTTTCGCATATCGCCTTGCGAAGATTAAACGGCCCAGAAGCGAGTGAGTGGTACACGCCTTTTGAAGGTGTGAAACTATCGCAGACACAAGAAGGCTGTCTCGTTATTGATGCGCCTGCCGTGCATGATGGGGCTTTGGTGACAAATGATATTGTGGAGTTTGGCTCCCCCTCTCTTCGGAGGGGAAAGGGGGGAGGCCCCTTTCGTATCTTAGGACGCAAGGACAACGTGATTTGTTCTGGTGGTATTAAAATACAGATTGAGGAAGTTGAAAGGCTATTAAGACCTCATATGCCGGTCCCGTTTATGATATCGAAGCGTCCAGATAAGAAATTCGGAGAACAAGTAGTCTTGCTCACCGAATCTGTGGATATGGATGAGGTAAGGGGGATTTGTCAGCTGGTGTTGCCTAAATACTGGCAACCGAAATGCTATGCGCATATTGATGTTCTACCAATGACTGAGACTGGAAAACCTGCTCGCAAAGAGGCTGAGAAATATGCATTACTTCACCCTTCGCGGTAGAAGTCTAAAGCTTCTTCAATCTCCTCTTTCGTAGCAGTCTGGTTGATGCGGATATCACCAATGCCACCCAGTAGCGTGAAGTTGATGGTGCTACCAGTATTCTTTTTGTCGTGGGTCATCAGTTCCAGCAGGGTGGGATAATCGTCGCAGGTGATAGGCATGCGTCCGTAGTGCTCGAAGATAAAACGAGTCATCTGGCGCATCTTCTCTACAGGGAAACCAGTTTTGGCAACGCTCAGATACAATTCGCATACCAAGCCCCATGCTACGGCATAACCATGAAGCACGGGCTTGCGCTGAAGTGCCAATGACTCGAAAGCGTGGCCTACGGTATGACCCAGGTTCAGGGCTTTGCGGATACCCTTTTCCGTGGGGTCTTCCATTACAATGCGTTCCTTTACTTTTACGCTTTTTGCTACTAAAAGTCCCAATTCCTTGAAATCGGGTTTCTCAATGTCGAAGTTCATCAGTTCGGCCCAATGTTCCTCCGTAGAGATGAGGCCGTGTTTCAACATCTCGGCATATCCAGAGAAGATATTCTCTTCATCCATAGTTTTGAGAAATACCGTATCCAATATCACGCAGTCGGCATTATTGAATACGCCAATCTCATTTTTCAGTCCGCCGAAATTAAATCCCGTCTTTCCGCCCACGGAAGCGTCGACCATTGAGAGTAGGGTGGTGGGGATATTAATAATGGAGATACCTCGTTTGAAAGTCGATGCGGCAAAGGCGCCTAAGTCGGTCACCATGCCTCCGCCTAAATTGATAAGAAGTGAATGACGGGTGGCTCCCATACGCTGGAGTTCACTCCATACATGAGTGACAGACTCCAGCGTCTTGTTGGTGTCGCCTGCAGGAATCGTAATTTCCTGCGCACCTTCTATATATTTGTAATCTTTGACAACGGGCAGGCAAAGCCGATGAGTGGTCTCGTCGGTAAGTATAAATATACGGTCTGCTTTACATTCTGCGATTTCTGTGCTGAGCATCTGTTCCAGTTGCTCGCTGATAATGACTTTCTGCTTCTCCATATTGTTGCAAAATTAGTGGAAAATGTTTAATCTGCAAAAAAAAATGCCGATTGTTTGAAAAAAAAGTGTAACTTTGCACACAATTATTACTAATTGTAACTATATCAATAACGAAAAGAGAATGAAAATAGCAAAATTATGGGGTGCTTGTCTGATGGCTTGTATGGCTCTCAGTGTCAATGCCCAACAGTCGTGGACAGCCGATAATGGCAACGGAACCTTTACTAATCCTTTGTTTTATGATGAGTTTTCTGATCCTGACATCATTCGTGTAGGTGACGATTACTATCTGGCGGGTACTACGATGCATACAGTGCCGGGATTGGTCATCCTCCACTCAAAGGATTTGGTGAACTGGGAGAATGTGAGCTACTGCTTTGATCGTTTTGATTTTGCTGATGATAAGTTCTCGCTGAAGAATCATCAGGAGATTTATGGACAGGGAATCTGGGCACCTGCTATCCGTTATGCCAATGGTCAGTTTTATGTATTCTCGAATATCAATGGCAAGGGCTTGCAGTGCTATACCGCCAAGGATATTCACGGACCATGGACACACCATAATATGCAAGGAAATATCTATGATCTCAGTGTGCTTTTCGATGATGATGGTAAGATTTATGCCATTCATAAATATGGTGAGGTGCATTGCACGGAATTGAAGCCTGATATGAGTGGCCCTGTTGAAGGCACTGATCGCGTGATTATTCCTGAAGGGAATGGTGTGGGCGAAGGACATCATATGTATAAGATAAACGGTATGTATTATCTGATTTCAACAGACTACTCGCCTAATGGTCGTACACTTTGCTCGCGTTCAAAGAGTATCTGGGGCCCGTATGAGACGCGTGTGATTAGTGCAGATGAGACTTATGGTTATCATGGCGTAGGACGTACGACGGTGCCTCGTGGTACGAAATTCCGCATCGGTGAGGATGGTGCAAAGTTCGGCGTATCGCCTGCCAGTCCTGATGCAACAGGTTGTGATAATGCCCATCAGGGTGGTATTGTACAAGCAAAGAACGGTTCGTGGTGGGCACTGCTGATGCAGGATTTCCATTCTATAGGCCGTACAGTGTGCTTGATGCCAATGACGTGGGAAGATGGATGGCCGATGATAGGTCTTAAGGGTAATCTTGGTCGTGCGCCACGCACATGGTACAAACCTGATACGGAAATGGGCTGCTATGGCATTGGCGAGGAGGCTCAGCCTATTCGCGCTCCTTATGATAGAAATGAAAATTTCAATGGCAAACAGTTGGGGCGTGTGTGGCAGTGGAACCATAATCCTGATGATAAGATGTGGGGCTTGAAGGGTGGTTGCCTGCGTATTCAGTCGCAACCAGCTGAACAGTTGATGTGGGCACGTAATACGCTGACTCAGCGTGTGATTGGGCCTAAGAGCGTTGCTACTGTGGAGCTTTATGTGAAAGGATTGAAGGATGGCGATGTGGCTGGTCTGGGTAATATCAATATTCCTTGCTCGTGGATTGGTGTGATGAAGGATGAAAAAATGAAAGATTTTGTGCTTCGTGTCTTCGATCAGTCAATTAACGACACCATTGTAGAACCTGTTGGTCTGGTCAATGGTAAAATCTATCTCCGCTGCATCGGTGACTATGATAATAATGAGATGCAGTATGCCTACTCTACTGATGGTAAGGAATTTAAGACGCTGGGACGCATGATGCCGCTGACATATCAGCTCATTACTTTCCAAGGTTCTCGTCATGCTCTTTTCTCTTTTAATGTGAAAGGGAAGAAAGGGGGCTATGCCGAGTTTGATAATTTTACTGTAGAAGAGCCCATGGCTGATCGCTCAAAGAATATTCCTTACGGTAAAACAATTCGTATCATCAACAAGGCAACAAATCGTCCGGCTGTAGCCCTGAAACATGGTATGCTTTATGATACCCATGCTGGTGATAAAAGCGACTTGGCGAAGTTTAAGGTCATAGATCGTAATCTGGGACGTGTGGCTTTACAGTGTGCTGACGGACGATATGTGAAGGTCTATGGTGACGGTCTGCCAGGTGATGTGCGCTTCACAACCGACCCGAGAGAGGCAGAGGAGTTCCTCTGGCAGGATTATCTGGATCATGACTTCATGCTCCTGTCATTGAAGAATCATAAATATTTAGGAAAAAGTCCTACAACAGGCAGTCCGTATAGTATGGACTTCGTAGGTCCGGATCCTGCCAGACGTAACGGCGCCGTGTTACGTTGGGAGGCAGAATGATTATAAAAATGAAAAAAGAAGGGAAAATATTTTGCTAATTCGCTGAATTTGTGTACCTTTGCAGCCGATTTGCTTAAAATAGCTTGATGAAACCTGACAAAAAACAGAACCAATACCGCGTCAACGAACAGATTCGTGTACGAGAGGTCCGCATAGTAGGCGAGAGCGGATCCACGGTGATGCCTACTAGAGAAGCGCTTGATATGGCACGTCAGCAGGGTGTAGACCTTGTTGAGATTTCGCCCAATGCTAATCCCCCTGTGTGTCGTCTCATCGACTATTCTAAGTTCCTCTACCAGCAGAAGAAACGTGCTAAGGAGATGAAAGCCAAGCAGGTGAAGGTGGAGGTGAAGGAAATCCGTTTCGGACCTCAGACTGATGAGCATGACTATCAGTTTAAACTGAAGCACGCCAAGGAATTCCTTGAGGAAGGTAATAAAGTACGTGCATACGTATTCTTCCGTGGACGAAGCATCCTGTTCAAAGAGCAAGGCGAGGTGTTGTTGTTGCGTTTTGCCAATGATTTGGAGGAAGTGGGTAAGGTAGAATCAATGCCCAGTCTCGAAGGAAAGAAGATGTTTCTCTATTTGGCTCCTAAAAAAGCTGGTGTGGCAAAGAAGAGTCAGCAGGCCCGCGACCGCGAGAATGCAGAGACGGAGCTGAAAGAGGCTAAGAGACAGCAAACCGCTGAGATTGATGCAGAGACTCCTGCTAATGGCGGACTTTTTGCAAATGCAAAGATTAGTGCTGATGCACTGAAAAAGTTGACTGAAACAGAAGAATAAGGCGTAATAACGTAATAACGCCTAGAAATTAGAAAAGAAAAAGGGTGGCGCGCCCGGTATATGCGTAGCTGCCGATTATTAATAACAATTTTAAATTTAAAAAACAATGCCAAAAGTAAAGACAAATTCCGGTGCTAAGAAGAGATTCTCATTCACTGGTACAGGTAAGGTTAAGAGACATCACGCTTACCACAGTCACATTCTGACTAAGAAGACCAAGAAACAGAAGCGTAACTTGGTAGGTTCAACTATCGTTGATCAGACCAACATGAAGCAGGTTCGTGACCTGTTGTGTCTCCGCTAATTAACCCTATTGTCTAACATTTAAAGTAAAGAAACTATGCCAAGATCAGTAAATCACGTTGCATCAAGAGCAAAACGTAAGAGAATCCTGAAACTTACTCGCGGTTACTTCGGTGCCCGCAAGAATGTTTGGACAGTAGCGAAGAATACCTGGGAGAAGGGTCTGACCTACGCTTATCGCGATCGTCGTAATAAGAAGCGTAACTTCCGCGCTCTGTGGATTCAGCGTATCAACGCTGCCGCTCGTCTGGAGGGTATGAGCTATTCTAAGCTGATGGGTGCTCTGTCAAAGGCTGGTATCGAGATTAACCGTAAGGTTCTCGCTGACCTCGCCCTGAACAACCCCGAGGCTTTCAAGGCTATCGTTGCAAAGGTGAAGTAAATTGCATTTGAAACAAGAAAAAAGATAACCGCCGGCATTGCCGACGGTTATTTTTTTATTCCTAAGTATATTGGCTTGTCTGTCTTAAGCGGTAGAGAAACCGCTGAGGCCGTTTAGAACGGCCACCAGCTCTTCTTTTTCTTGGAGTGCCTGTCTTCGTAGGCGTCCATTCTGTAATGGCTTACCTCCTCGTCGATAATATCGTTCCACGTCTTGTGTCTGGATATCATACGATAGATGGTGCCCCAGTCAGGGAGACCGCCAAGATTGCGGTCGTCAATCCATACGTCGGCCTTCAGCTTACGTGAGAAATGCTGGTTGTTTTCTGTGCTTTCCTCGGGGTAGTCGCGATTGACGGCGTAGAACTCCACACCACGCTCCTTACACCAGTTAACAGCGTCTTCCAATAGCTTGCCCTCGCGAACCGACCACAGAATAACTCTGTGGTGGTCCTTGATGAGCATCTTCAGTGTGTCAATGGCAAAGGGAATCTCCTTGCCAATCTCAGGATATCTGTGCTCGACGATGGTACCGTCAAAATCAACAGCAATAATCATATTTACTTCTTACTTATTTCTTGATAGAGTTATCGTCCTTGTTGCCGTAATGGCTCTCGTTGTAGTTGCCATAGTTGCCATAGCTTCCGTATGAACTGCCGTAGCCGTAGCGTCCGTAGCGTCCATAGCCATAACCGTATGCATAGCGTCCGTACTTACCATATTTACCATAGCCGTAGTAGTAGCCGTACTTCTTCTTTGACATGTCGATACCGTTGATGACAAGGCACATGTTAGGCAACTTCTCTTCCTGCTTCAGGGCGTTGATCATGCCGAAGCTTGACTTCGGCGTGTAGTCGGCACGACAGACAAATACGGTGACATCAATGTATTTTCCAATTTGGAAGGTGTCAGTAACCAAACCAACAGGAGCGGTATCGAGAATGATATAGTCATACTCCTTGCGAAGCATATCCATAATCTGTTTCATGTTGTCACGAGCCAGCAACTCTGTGGGGTTTGGAGGTGTAGGACCAGCCAACAACAGGTCAAGGCTGGGGTTGATGCCAGATGATCTGATTTGTGATTTCAGATCCTCTTCGTCAATCTTATCCTTAACAAGCAAAGAGGTGATACCGATTGCACGGTCCTTGATATCAAACAGACGACCTAATGCAGGCTTACGGATATCAAGACCAAGCAGGATGGTCTTCTTACCTAATAGGGCGAAGCTGACAGCCAGGTTAGCAGCGTTGAAGGTCTTACCTTCACCAGATGTAGATGAGGTGAAAAGAATGGCTTTGTCGTTCTCCTTCATCATGAACTGGATATTCGTACGCATACTGCGGAATATTTCGTCTGTCTGGTTGTTCTTGTTCTCGTGAACTACGATACCTGCAGCTGTCTTTGCATCTTCATTCGCAATTGCCACATCTGCCACAATGGGAATGTCTGTCAGACGCATTACATCTTCGTGACCTTCAATCTTGTAGCGTAGGAACTGTATCAGATAGGTGACGAGCAAAGGAATGGCAAAACCCAAAACAAGTGCTACAAGCAGAATGATTGCATCTTTAGGACTGACTTTACCACCGAAAGCTGGTTCGTCAATGAGGCGACCTTTGTCTGCTGTAGCAGCTAGTGAGATAGAGTTCTCTTCACGCTTTTGGAGCAGCATCAGATAAAGACCTGACATCACATCCTGTTGGCGACCAATCTCGGTCAGGATACGTTCCTGTTCTGGTGCATTGACAATCTTTGTCTGGTATTCTTTGTATTGCTTCTCGATGCCCTGACGTGCAATGTCGGCAGTGCGACGTGCCTGTCTGAGTGCTTCTTTTATACTTTCTCCTAAGTTATCCAATAATTCTGTGTGGGTCAGAACCAATGGAGAGTTCTCTGATGCAGAAGCTAACAAGCGGTTGCGCTCTAACACAGTTTTGTTGTACTGCGCAATCAGTGAATTAGAGGCTGCGTCCTCCATACCAACATTTGATGGTATAATCTGGTACTTATTGCTCGGGTTCTGGACATATTTGCTCAGATCGTCCAAAATCTGAATTTGCGTGTTTGCCTTTGACAGTTCACCATAGTATTGGTTGGCCTGTGTCATGGTCTGCGTTGCATCCAATCTCATCTGAACAAGATTATTGTTACGCTTATAGACCTCCAGCTTACTTTCTGTCGTGCCTAACTCGTCGCTAATCTTCTCAAGACGAGAGTTGATGAATTCCTCTGTCTTGTAAGCTATCTCGTTCTTGTCGGCATTGGCCTGTCGGTTATACACAACGGCCAAGTGTTTCAAGTAGTCCAAAGCACGTTCTGCACTTTGGTCTCTGATGGTGAGCTGAGCAATAGAGGTTTGCTTAGATGTTGGGGCAATGTTGATAATCTTGGCATATGCTGCCGCCATGCTCTTGGGTGATGTGATGGTGACAATCCAAGATTCGGTCTTGTGTTTTGCTTCTTTTCCCTCGTTCTTTAATAATGCCTTTCTAGCACGTTTGCTCAACTGCTCCAGATTCAGATTCTCTGTGAAAGTCAGGGTGCCGTAAGGTGATTCTACCGTGGCAGGCAGTGACTTGAAAGATCCTTCGAACTTTGCTTCGTCGACTCCCTGAATTTTATAGATGTTTTCTTCCTTGATTAATCTGAAACTGAATGACCTTTTTACGGAGTTGTCAAGGTCTTCCAGGTCTTCTGACGTCATGTCCGCGTTAATTGGCTGGCTCTTGTATAACAAGGGATTGGTGATACGTCCTTCCGTGCGGTATTCTACATAAAGTTTGAGGTCCTTTACGACTTCAAGAGCCAGAATACGTGACTTCAGGATTTCAATTTCGTTGTCAATACCTGCCGAATTGGTGATGAAACCAAGGTCTTGCATGTTGGCCAGCATCTGTCCACTGCTGCGTCTGTTGTTTGTTTCATCTTTAATCAGCATTTTTGCTGATACTTCATAAACGGCAGGCTGATATCTTAAATAAAGGTATGCGCCAGCAATAAAGATGATGAGCGACACCAAGAACCATTGCCAGTTAAGTACCAGCAGGGTAAAAATTGTTTTGATGTCAAATGATGACTCTTCTTCTTTCAGTCCGTTATCAATAGGTGATTCAATGGTTTTATTCTCTTCCATTTCTGATATCAATTATATAATGTATATTAGGTTATTGAAAATTAATTCTCTGCTAACTGGAGCAAATACTGTCCATATCCATTCTTAATCATTGGTTGAGCCAGTTTCTTTATTTGGTCCTTATTGATCCATCCACGTTTGTAGGCGATCTCTTCCAGACAGGCGATTTTTAATCCCTGTCGTTTTTCGATGACTTCAATAAATGTGCTAGCTTCGGCAAGTGAGTCGTGCGTACCGGTATCTAACCATGCAAATCCGCGTTGTAGTGTCTGTACCTTCAGCTTCTTTTGGGCCAGATACTCCTGATTCACGGTGGTTATCTCCAGCTCGCCACGTGCACTAGGCTTGATGTTCTGAGCGATGTCAACTACACTGTTGGGATAGAAATACAATCCTACTACGGCATAGTTTGACTTGGGATTCTCTGGCTTTTCTTCGATACTCAGGCAGTTGCCTTCTTTGTCGAATTCAGCTACGCCATAGCGCTCAGGGTCGTTGACATAGTATCCAAAAACTGTAGCGAGGCCGTTCTTCTCTGCGTTTTCTACGCTTTGCTGAAGTAGTCCGCTAAAACCGGAACCATAGAAGATGTTATCGCCAAGAACAAGGCAGACACAATCATCTCCAATGAATTCCTTGCCGATGATAAAGGCCTGTGCTAAGCCGTCGGGGGATGGCTGCTCTGCATATTCGAAATGAACGCCAAGTTCGCTGCCGTCGCCAAGAAGTCTTCGAAAACCGGGAAGGTCGTGTGGCGTCGAAATGATTAAAATCTCGCGTATCCCAGCCAGCATGAGCGCTGATATGGGATAGTATATCATCGGTTTGTCAAAAATGGGAATCAGTTGTTTGCTGATGCCTTTTGTGATGGGGTAGAGGCGTGTGCCACTTCCGCCTGCTAATACGATTCCTTTCATAAAAATAACGTTATATGGCTGCAAAGGTAAGCATTTTTTTCTTCATTAGCATCTTTTTGGTAGGAAAAATACGACAAATTCGATAAAAAAGTGTAACTTTGCATCCGATTTAAGACTTAATTATGGGAATACTTTCAAATTTTATCGGTCGTAAGTCGGCCGATACCGAACAAAAGGTCGGTGGCATGGAGGATTTCATGACCCTTATCCGAGTATATTTTCAGGCAGTGATCGCTAGTGATCTTGGTATTACGAATCTGAATGCATTGCCTGATTTGCGCGTGTTTAAAGTGACGTTGCGTGTGCCAACGCAAGGGGGAAAACTTGGTATTGGCGAGAAGGCGCGTTGTAAGAAAATGTTGAAGGAACTCTATGAAATGGATGACGACTTCTTTAAAGAGATAGATCAGAGTATTCGTCACCGTTGTAAGAAGATTCAAGATGTACAGACCTATCTGATGCGGTTCCAGACTTATGTACAGGATGTGATGATGCTGTCAGGCAATCTGATGAAATTCAAACTCCGTCTTCCCAGTTTCTTTAAGGGGGCAATACGTACTGCAACGGAAAAGACCGTTCATGACATCTTTACAAAGAATGACTACAAGGATGCCAGTGTGCTGAAAACGGTTGTCTCTGTGCGTGAACTTGATAAGCGTCTCGGTTTTTCTGAGAAATGGACCACGGATTTTGTGTATCGTGTTGTGATGCTTGCAAAGAAAGAAAAGCAGCCTCAAACCGATGCTAAATAATTAATAAATATTAAATATCTTTTGGAATAGTAGGCAAATTAACTATTTTTGTCTACTTTTGTGGGATAAAAGAGTAGTTATGGCCCAGAATGAAAAAGTTTTAGCCAACTTTCAAACCCGAATGCGGCAGATGATTCTTCGGTTTCAGGAACTGAAGAAGGAGAATGCTGACCTGTATGCAATGGTTGAGGATGGTGAGCAGCGTATAAAGCAGCTCGAGATGAAACTGGCTCAGCAGGAGCGTGACTACCAGTCGTTGAAAATGGCTCGCATGATTGAAATCACTGATGGTGACTTGGATGGCGCTAAAGATAGGGTTGCCAAATTGATCAGGGATGTAAATAAATGTATTGCCGTGTTGAGCGACGAGAATGAATAACTGACGAGAAGAATATGGCAGAGGGAAATAAACTCAATATAACGTTGCACGTCTATGATGAAGACATTCCTATGGTACTTCACAATCGTGAAGACGAGGAGTACTATCGTGCAGCAGCCAAACTCATCACCGAACGCTATGGAGCCTATGCACAGGTTTACAAAGGGCGCAAGAGTGATCATACTATCGCGTTGATGACACTCATTGAGATTGCATTGCGCTATGAGAAAGAGTTGGGCAAAAATGATACAGCACCTTATGATAATATTCTCGCTCAGTTGATTTCGGAAGTTGAAGAAGCATTGAAGAGTGAAAAGTGAAGATTTGCTTTCGCTATGAGAGAATATTAACAATCTAAATATATATATTATAATTAACTATGGTGGATTTAATTTTTGTGGTATTAATAGCCGTAGCAACCTTCATTATTGGAGGATTGTGCGGTTATTTTGTTTTCCTTAAGGTCCTCAAGGGAAAATACAATACGATGGTCGATTCAGCTAATAAAGAGGCTGAGGTCATCAAAGAGAAAAAGCTGTTGGAGGTTAAGGAGAAGTTTCTTAACAAGAAGAGTGAACTTGAAAAAGAGGTACAGCAGCGTAATCAGCATATCCAGCAGAGTGAGAATCGCCTGAAACAACGTGAGATTTCACTAAACCAGCGTCAGGAGGAACTGGGACGTCGTAAGAACGACCTTGACAATCAGCAGCAGCGCATTGATAACGAGAAGAAAGCGCTAGCCTTGAAGCAGGATGAGTTAGGTAAGATGCAACAGAAAGAGCGCGAGAAATTGGAAGAGCTCTCTGGACTGAGTGCTGAGGAAGCAAAGAATCGCTTGGTTGAGGCTATGAAGGACGAGGCCCGCACCGATGCTGCTGCCTATGTGAATGAGATTATGGACGAGGCAAAACTGAATGCGAATGCTCAGGCTAAGAAGATCGTGATTCAGACCATTCAGCGTGTAGCCACTGAAACTGCTATTGAGAACAGTGTGTCTGTATTCCATATTGATAATGATGATGTGAAAGGCCGTGTGATTGGTCGCGAGGGTAGAAATATCCGTGCGTTGGAGGCTGCTTGTGGTGTTGAGATTGTTGTTGACGATACTCCCGAGGCAATCGTTATCAGTGGTTTTGATCCTGTTCGTCGTGAGGTATGTCGTCTGGCTCTCCATCAGTTGGTGAGCGATGGTCGTATTCACCCCGCGCGTATTGAGGAGGTTGTTGCAAAGGTTAAGAAACAACTGGATAATGAGATTATCGAGACAGGTAAGCGTACAGCAATCGACTTGGGTATCCATGGCTTGCATCCTGAACTGGTACGTATCATTGGTAAGATGAAGTATCGTTCAAGTTATGGTCAGAATCTGCTGCAGCATGCTCGTGAGACTGCAAATCTCTGTGCAGTGATGGCATCTGAGCTTGGCTTGAATCCCAAGAAGGCAAAGCGTGCTGGTTTGCTTCATGATATTGGTAAGGTGCCCGATGAGGAGAGTGAGATGCCTCACGCACTCTATGGCGCTAAGATTGCAGAGAAATATAAGGAGAAGCCTGATATCTGTAATGCTATTGGTGCTCACCATGATGAGATGGAGATGCAGACTCTGTTGGCACCAATTGTTCAGGTTTGTGATGCTATCAGTGGTGCCCGTCCTGGTGCCCGTCGCGAGATTGTAGAGGCTTATATCAAGCGTCTGAATGACCTTGAGGCTATTGCGATGAGTTATCCCGGTGTTACTAAGACCTACGCTATTCAGGCTGGTCGTGAGCTCCGTGTGATTGTCGGTGCCGACAAGATGGACGATGCGGAAACAGAGGCATTGAGCGGTGAAATAGCTACAAAGATTCAGAATGAGATGACCTATCCCGGTCAGGTTAAGATTACCGTGATTCGTGAGACAAGGTCTGTCGCTTACGCTAAGTAAGTAAAGCAATACATGAAAAAATCGGGTGGCCAATTGGTCACCCGATTTTTCTATTTGTCAAGATCGAAGTTCTTATTTTGCTTCTTCCATATCGCCTTCAATATAGAGTCGGGTCATTTCCGTGACTCCGTTGGTGCGAACGGTGATAGACTTTTTGAAGTGTCCAGGGAATTTTCCTGTGCCGTTATAAGTTACTTTAATCTCACCTTTCTCACCTGGCTTAATAGGTGTCTTGGTGTATTCTGGCACTGTGCATCCGCAAGATGCAATAGCCTGGTTGATTACTAACGGTGTCTCGCCGACGTTCTGGAAGGCAAAGGTGCAAGTAACGATAGGATCCTTCTCTGAGAATTTTCCGAAATTGTGAGTCAGTTTGTCGAACTTAATCTCAGCCTGTTTCTGTGCCATTGCGAAAGTCATTCCGCAAATGAGCATCATGGTGATAAGTAAAACCTTTTTCATAAGTCGATAGTCTTTAGTTATTTATTTGACGTTCTTGTTATTTAATAGTTTAAAATATTCTGCGGCGCCCAATAAGAAACATCCAGTGCCGTAGTCTTCAAAGTCGGGAACTTTCGCGTAGCTCAAAGGCTGACCGGCCGAGGGATCTTTTCCTGTTCCCTGCATCCAACCAAGGAAACCGTCTTTGTGAACAGCATCTTTTATCATTGCTGTCCAAGCCTTCTCACACACGGGACCGTATATGCAGGCTTTCAGATAACCTTTCTGTATACCCCATGCCATACCGTAGAGGAACAGAGCAGTACCGCTTGTCTCCTGCATTTCGTAGTTGGTGCTCACGAGGCTGGGGTTCCAGAAACCATCCTCACGCTGACATTTCAGCAGTCCTTTGCTCATCATAAGGAAGTCTTTCTTTAACTCCTTGTAGGCTTTTTCCTTGGGTGATAGCTCATTCATACAACGTACCAGTGCAGCATATACCCATCCGTTTCCGCGACTCCAGTAGCAGTCTTTGCCATCTGGCTCCTTGTAGGGAGGAACATAGTCGGCATCGCGCCACCAAAGTCCGTCCTTAACGTTAAATAGTCCTCCTCCACATTCATTTCTGCTCCAGCGATACATATTCATACCGTGATCGCGATATTTCGTCTCGCCTGTAATCTTGTACATCTGCATATATACAGGCATTGCCATCTGAATAGCATCAATCCAAGTCCACCAGCCATAGAGTGATGGCTGCGTGCTCAGGGTCTTTGCCGTTGCGTTTTTTTTCTCGTTAGGTGTCTGCATCTGATGATCCAGATTCTCGCGCACTTTTATCATCTTTTCCTCACCTCCTGCCTGCATATAGCGCATCAGGTAGGTCTGGGCACAACACTGGTCATCAGCATCACATGAATTCACACCGTTTCGTGGTGTCCATTTATGGAAGCTTGCCCAGGTGTCTGTATAGTCAATGTAGCGTTGCTGTGGGTCAATCTCATAGAGAGCCATCAGACCTTCATAGTAGACGGCGCGCGTCCAAAGGCTCGAAGGCCTAATTTTCTTGACGTTTGTAGGTACCGTAGGGTCGGCATACTTCTTCATAAAGTAGTCGTTGGCTTTCTGTGCTACGCTCAGCACGTCATTGGCTGTTGTTTGTGCTGTTGCTCCTATTGTCATCATGGCAGCCAGCATCAATGTAGATAGTCTTTTCATTGTAGTCTTTTGTTTTTATTTCGGGTGCAAAGATACGAATAAGTGTGAGAAAAAACAAATAAATTATGAAAAGAAAACAAATTTCTTTTTGCGTTTCGCTATCTTATTCGTACCTTTGCATCTCGAAAATAAAAACATAATATATAAAGATGTATAGAACTAAGACTTGTGGTGAGTTGCGACTCACCGATGCCGGCAATGAGGTGAAACTCGCCGGATGGGTTCAGCGCACACGTAAGATGGGTGGTATGACCTTCGTTGACCTGCGCGACCGTTATGGAATCACACAGTTGGTGTTTGACGAGTCAAAGGATGCTGCTCTTTGTGAGCGTGCCAATAAATTGGGACGTGAATTCTGTATCCAAGTTGTTGGCGTTGTGAGTGAGCGTCAGTCCAAAAACCCCAAGATGCCTACAGGCGATATTGAGATACTGGCTTCTGAGTTGAATGTGCTGAGTGAGAGCTTGACACCTCCGTTTACAATAGAAGACCAAACAGATGGTGGTGATGATATCCGCATGAAGTATCGTTATCTGGACCTGCGCCGCTCGGCTGTTCGCAAGAACCTCGAGTTGCGCCATAAGATGACCATCCTGATTCGTAACTTCCTCGATGCTCAGAATTTCATCGAGGTTGAGACACCTATCCTGATCGGTTCTACCCCCGAGGGTGCCCGCGACTTCGTGGTGCCCAGCCGCATGAACCCCGGTCAGTTCTATGCTCTGCCTCAGTCTCCCCAGACCCTGAAGCAGTTGCTCATGGTCAGTGGTTTCGATCGCTACTTCCAGATTGCCAAGTGTTTCCGTGATGAGGACCTGCGTGCCG
>Ga0310696_10001655_pt1 | contig 31716 bp, 25 predicted proteins | sample AusTroGonzalo_MG_4_FD_203885 | JGI IMG/M metagenome (GOLD analysis project Ga0310696, IMG submission 203885) | Bovine rumen microbial communities from tropical cattle in Woodstock, Queensland, Australia - Gonzalo_02 (v2) (version 2) | ecosystem: Host-associated > Mammals > Digestive system >... | reverse complement strand
ACACGCTGTTCAACGGCTACAGCTCAACCACCGGACGGTCTGTATACAGCAACCTGTCGGAAGGCGGCTACGAGATTACAGCTATGGACGCCAACGGCTGCCAGGAGACGCATAACATCTACATAGTGGAGCCCGAACCGCTTACCATCACAGCAGAAGGCACCGACCCGTCGTGCAAGGGCAACAACGACGGCCAGATAGAGATAGTTGCAGTAGGCGGCACGGCACCTTACATGTACGGATGGTCGGAACGCTATACTGACCAGCCCGTCATCCCCGCCCTGTTTGCCGGCGACTACACCGTAAGCGTAGTAGATGCTAACAAGTGCTCATATTCGGTAGACGTAACCCTCAACCAGAGCTACGAGGACTGCATAAAGATACCTAACGTGTTTACTCCCAATGGCGATGGTATCAACGATACATGGATAATTGGCAACATCGATATGTTCCCGAAGGCTCACATTTATGTTTACAACAGATGGGGACAACTTATTTTTGAATCAGAAGGTGTTGATAGCGAATGGGATGGTCGTATAAGAGGCGGAGGCTTGGCTCCAGCAGGAACCTATCTGTATATTATTTACTTGAATACAGGAGAAAGGGTATATAACGGAACTGTAACAATAGCATTTTAGTTGATAATGCAAAAGGAAGCGGGGACATCTCCGCTTCTTTTTTATGACAGCTAGTTGTTTGCAAAATAAAAATTCAAAAAAATAATAGCATGTAAAAAAATAATCTTAATTTTGCACCGCCTTTTAGGAACGGGGTGTGGCGCAGTTGGTAGCGCGCTACGTTCGGGACGTAGAGGCCGGAAGTTCGAGTCTTCTCACCCCGACAAGCGAATCTGGATCAGCAGGTTCGCTTTTTTTGTATTCTGTATAGAATAAAATCTTAAATTTGCACTATAGAATAATTGGTTATAGGTATGGACTTAAGCAGTGCGCAGCAGCAAATTGATGATAATAATAGGCGAGTGCTAAAGCTTCTCATAGAACGCAACAGTATCGTAGAAAAAGGAAAATTGTCGGCAGATAAGATGATTCCTGAATACAAGATAGATTCAAACGGTAAGTTCTTAAAAGTAAACATCAAGTTAGCAAATTTGCTTGGTTATTCCAGCGAGGATGATCTCATGGCTGCCATCTCCGATAACAAGTATATGATTATTAAGTCGGATTTGATGCAGAGTCTTGCCAACAAAGATTATTACATTGACAGGCCTTTGTATCTGCGAAGAAAAAATGGTTCGTACATAAGCCTAATGGAGGCATTGATAAAGACAAAGGAGGACGGTCGTGTTTGCTATTTCGGATTGATCAAGCCCAAAGGAGGGTTTGGCAGGGTAAGGCAGGAAGATACAATATTTTTTAATACAGTAAGTCAGCTATATGGCGGAATGAAGTCTGGTGTTGTATTGTGCGACCAGAGTGGAATGATCGTATACGAGAATCCTGCTATGCGCAATATCCTTAGATATGATGAAAATGAGGAGTTGCCGAGCCAATTAGTATCAAACTATGTGAAGCAGGATTGCCTTGGCAAATTGAAAAATGGTCTTGACAAGTTGTTTAAGACAGAAAAGCAGACACCTAATATTTCATATACCCTCATTGGAAATGGCGGACGAAATGTAGAAGTTGAGTTGTATTCATTCATAATGACATTCAGAGAACATAAGTTTTGTGTGGCGGTAGTGTCGAAGATTGATGGAGCAACGAAGAAAATACATGCTTCGCATCGTAGTGAGGTGAGGTATCGTGATATTTTCAATATCATGTCCGAATTATACCTGCTCATTTCGGTTGATGGAGACATTTGCGACATAAATACGGCGGCAATAAACATGTGGGGCTGGGACTACGATTCATATCTTACCAAATCAATTTTTGACCTTGGTAGTTTTACGTCGTCAGACATGAAGAGGAATCTCAGCATGCTTTGTGAGAATAGTGCAGTTTATGAATATATTTTCATAGCGAGAAATACTGTGTGGGGCGAGCAGATGTTTTCGGCGCGCATGTATCCGGTGGGCAACGGCGAAGAAAAGTATGTAGCAGTAGTCATGGAGAACCGTCGCGAGTTGCAGCAGCTCAAGGACAACCTGCAGGTAGAATATAAGAACAACATGGCGATGTTTGACAATTCGCTGTGCGGAATAATTATTTTGCATGGCAGCGAGATTGTAAAGACAAATAGGCGTGCGTGTTCTATGCTAAAGATAAATTACGATATTCGCGGTGAGTTGCTTTCCGATATATTCAGGGATACAAAACGCAAGAAGCGGCATATAGCAATTTCTCAGTCGGGCAGAAGGGAGGAAGCTTTCGAATATGAAATAAGTTCGGAAGGAAGAAAGGTATTGCTTGAAGTTCACATGTACGATATTGACAAGGACAATACATTGTGTTATTTTGTAGAGATGCCTCAGCGCAAAACTAATAATGTATTGCAGCGTGATGCTGTTTCCCGTTACAAGTCCATTGTAGAGCAGTCGCCTTGCGGAGTGCTTATAGGCGACAAGAATGGCGACATCATAGAAGTTAGCGATCAGTTTTGCGAAATGATAAAGATGCCTTCAAACGAGATTCTTGGGAAAAATATTTCAGTATTATTCACAGCAGGCAGTATAATCAGCAAGCCATTGGATTATACTAGTGTTGATGCTGGTGAAATTATAAGTGCCGAAAGAGAATTGAGGTGTGGCGATGGTACTGTAAAGATTGTAGAAATGTATTCGAGTATTATTTCTTCGGATATGTATCAGGCTGTAATACTTGATGTTACGTCGAGGAAGATATACGAGAACCAGATGCTTGGCTATCGTAGGCAGGTGCAAAATATGGAAATGCAGAAGTCGCATTTCTTGAAGATGTCTAAGGATATTACAGTCGTATTTAATCAAAATGCCGAGATACAGGAAATTTTTGTTGGCGAAAGTTCCCCGTTTTTCGAGTATTTTAAGAATGAAGATGAGTTTATTGGCGTTTTCATAAGATATATTTCTCGCAAGGATTTGGATATACATATAAGGCAGGGCGTAGCAAGGGCGTATGAAGGAAATGGCAACGAACCGTTTTTGAACGAGGTTATGGTTGGTGGTATGCAGTATATTGTCGAAGTTCGTTTTATGCCTATTGACGAGAATGTACTCATGGTAGTCACCGATGTTACGGAGCGGGAAAGAGTTTTTAAGGAACTTAACTTGGCGCTGAAGAAATCGGAGGAGAATGAAAAATTACAGGCTGCTTTTCTCAGCAATCTTTCGCACGAATTGCGTACTCCTATGAATGGCGTTATAGGATTTGCCGATCTTATGCTTGTGTCGGAGGATAATCCGGAAAAGCGCGAATACTTGAAAATAATACTTGATTCGTCGTACCAGTTGCTAAATGTTCTGTCCGACATAATTGAGATGTCGAAGCTTGAAGCAGGTGTGGTTAAGGTAAAAACGGAAATAGTAAGTGTAAAGAATATAATTTGTGATATATATACGGCTATGCGTACAGATCGCATGGTGTCTGAAAATAATGTAAAGTTGCTGAATCTTGCACAGAATCATGAGGATGTGCTTATTGTTTCAGACAATGTGAAGCTAAGGCAGATAATTACAAATCTTACTGTAAATGCGATAAAGTTCACGAAGAATGGATCTGTAGAACTGGATTACCGTGTCGACGACGGTAAGGTGTGCATAATGGTACGCGATACAGGTATAGGGATTCCAAAGTCTGACATTGGCAGCATATTCGATCGGTTCTATCAGAGCAGCAATACAGAATTTGCGACCAAGGGTGCTGGTCTGGGGCTTGCAATTGTGAAGTCGTATGTAGATATGCTTCAAGGAACTATCAAGGTTGAATCTGAAGTGGGGAAGGGATCTTGTTTTTATGTAGAATTGTCAATCCGTTACTGATATGAAATATAGGATATTGTTTTTATTATTTTTAGTGCTGGACTTTTCGCTGGTATTTTCACAAGTGAGCGAATATGGTGTACCGCAGATAAAAAATTTCGGACCGGCCGACTATAGGCAGGAGAGTCAGAATTTCTGTGTTGTACAAGATCAAAATTCGCTTATGTATTTTGGGAATACCAATGGCATAATGGAATATGACAACGAAAAGTGGACAATAGTGAAAGTGCCTGGAAGACCGAAGCTTTCGGTGAGCAGGAACAATGAAGTTTATTATGGCGGATACAATTCTTTCGGCAAGGTACAATACAAGGACGGACACATAGATGTGGTTGAGTTTGAAAATAACCTTGACTGTACTTTCGGTCAGATAACAAAAATAATAGCTTGTGACGACAATGATGTATACTTTGCTTCTAACGACAAGCTGTTCTTGTATTCCCAATCGTCGTTTCGTAAGATAATCGAGGGTGAGCCTTTTAGGTTGTTGGAACTGGACGGGAAGGCGTATGTGCAGAGGCTGTTTGCTCCTTTGCGCTTGCTTTCGCACGGAAATTTTGAGGTCGACAACCTTTGTGCGGCTGTAGATACTGTTGATGTTTTGGATATGATTAGTTATGGTGATCATATCATTATACGTGATTTTGCAAGAAAAAACTTTCTGTACTATTCAGAGAAGGAAGGTCTTAAGAATTTTCCTGTCGAGCTGAACTCATATATAGACAAAAATGAATATTTGCGTATTTGTAGTCTGCCTGATGGAAGTTTTATTGTTGCCACTCATTACGGAGGTGTTGTTTCTTTTGATGCTGAAGGGCGGACAAGGTATTTGCTTAATTCTGCCAATGGGCTGGCCGACAATCCTATAAACGATATATGTGTTGATAATCAGGGCAAGGTTTGGCTTGCTACCGAGAATGGTATAACACTTCTCGAAACCAATTCTCATTTGTCGTTTTTCAATACGCCTAGCGGAATAAGAGGTGCAGTATTGTCTATTATACGTTTCAACGAAAAATTATATGTAGGTACCACGGTAGGTCTGTTTTGCTACTGCGAGATAGAAACTCCTTATGGTAAGGCGCGTACTTTCAGACGGGTAAGGCATATTACGGATAACTGCTGGCAGCTGAGAATTTATAATGAACATCTTTTCGCTGTAGCTCATGATGGTTTGTTCGAAATAAATAATCTTGAAGCTGTTGAGGTGCTGGAAGGGTCTTTCATCACAATGAAGCCAATTGTTATAGATTCCACCGAGTATGTGATGCTTGGCGGTACAAATGGACTTACGTTTACTAAGATTGAAGGAAACAAGGTTCAGCAACTCGGAAGACTTAAAGGTCTGCGTTACACGTTGAGAACTCTTGCCGTTGATTCGAAAGGCAGATTGTGGATGGGTACCGACCGTGATGGTTTGTATATGGTAGAACTTGGCGATTCTCTCGATATGAATGCCACTGTTGTAGGGTTTGGCAAGGATGACGGGCTTCCGCCCGATTTCGACTGGGTTGATGTGTATTCAACACATAAGCTGGGCATGGTGTTTTCGACATCGGTAGGCGTGTACATGTACAACGAGCAGGAAAAAAAGTTCGAAAAAGATGCAAAATATTTTTGTAGCGGGCAAAGATGTTCCGGTGTATATGGCATGATAGGCGAAGATTCGGACTACAATATATGGTACAGTTGTTCGTTCTCAGATGTTTATGAGCGTGAGGTAGGTGTTATAAAATTCGGCAACGATGGCAGTTTTGTGCGTGAAACAAATCATTTCAGCCAGATGAGGGAATCTGTAGTGGAAACAATTTATCCCGATGGCAACGATGTTGTTTGGTTTGGAACGTCCGAATCGCTGATAAAATACCAGAATGACGGCAAGAAGCCTTTTGTGCTAGAAGATGCATTTACATGCATGATAAGGAAAGTCACTGTAGGCAACAATTCGATATTATATACATTTGAAAGCGGGTCAAGCGGTAATTATGAGATTCGTTTCCTTGACAAAAAAATACGGTTCGAGGTGGCAGGTTTGTCGTACAATACTTTTGGCGACGTGGAATATCAATACAAGCTTGAAGGGTTGGATGAGGAATGGTCGGAATGGACTACAGATTCGTACAAGGAGTATATTAGTCTTTCAGAAGGTTCATACAAGTTCATGGTTCGGTCGCGTAATGGATATGGACAGATAAGTAATGTGTCTGAATTCAGCTTTGAGGTAACGCCGCCCTATTATCGTTCGGTGATTGCATATATTCTTTACGTGTTGTGTTCCATAGTATTAGTATTGATTATTCTTGTATGGAGAAACATTGTCCATTCGCGCGAAAAATATACTCTGGAAAAGCTTGTTGAGTCGCGTACCAACGAACTTGTTTTGCAGAAGGAGCAGACCGAGCGTCTTGTGAAGAAACTTTTACCGCAGAATACTGTTGACGAGTTGCAGCAAACAGGTAATGCAACCTCGAAAAAATATGAAATGGTTACAGTGCTGTTTTCTGATATTCAAGGTTTTACTAAAATTGCTGCAGAGACAAATCCAGAGGAGCTTATCAAGTACCTTAACGAATTGTTTGTGTCGTTCGACAATATTATTTCGAAGTACAATATTGAGAAAATAAAGACGATAGGGGATGCCTACATGTGTGCTGGCGGTATGCCGAACCAAGATGCCACGAATCCTGTGGAGGTTGTGCTTGCCGGTATGGAAATGCAGAGGGCGCTCGACGAGCTTAATAAGAATCATGATTTAAAGATGAAGATGCGTGTTGGTATTCATACAGGACCTGTTGTGGCGGGTGTTGTTGGTGCGCAGAAAATAGAATACGACATCTGGGGCGACACTGTGAATATTGCAAGCCGTATGGAATCGCATGGTGAAGTGGGCAGGGTAAATGTGTCGGAAGAAACCTACCGTCATGTCAAGGAATTTTTCAAGTGTGAAGCTCGCGGTGTGATGAACGTGAAGAACAAGGGCGAAATGGAAATGTATTTTGTCAATGGCATTCTTGATGATTTGTCGGAGAATGGAGATGGAATTACTCCTAATCATTTGTTCAATGTGCGCAAGCAGAGTTTGAATTTCTCGCTTATTCAGGATGAAATTCTTGGACAGATGCAGAGAGACTTGCCTACGAATCTGTATTATCACAATCTTAAGCATACTACCGATGCCATTTATAGGGTTACAGATATTGGAACAAAGGAGAAAGTTTCGGAGGAAGATCTGTTGCTTTTGCGTTGTGCAGCATTGTTCCACGATAGCGGATTTATGGCAAGCTACGACAATAATGAGGAGATAGGGGCAAGGTTGGCTCATCAGACATTGGCAAGATACAAATTCTCGAGGGAGCAGATCGATGTGGTAAAACATATTATCAATGCTACCAAGGTTCCGCAGAATCCTCACAATCTGCTCGAAGAAATAATGTGCGATGCCGATCTCGATTATTTGGGACGTCCTGATTTTATTCCAATATCGCATAATTTGTTCCGTGAACTCTTTGAACGAGGAAAAATTGATTCAATTGATCAATGGAACAAGATGCAATACAAATTTATTATGGAGCATCATTATTTTACCGAAACGGCAAAACGTAGCGGTGAACATGGGAAGCAGCAGGTGCTTAAAGAACTAAAGGAGGCTATTTGATATTATTCCCGATTCGTCATCAGTTAGCGAGATGTCTAGTTTGATTAGTTTTCCCGCGATGCGGATGGTTTTGTTTGTCTATTTTGTATGGGTGTTGTCTATATGGTTGATATGCAATGAGTTGTGTTTGTGTGCGTTGTCGTGTGCAAAAAAGTGTTGAAAAATTTTTGCCAGTTGGATTGAAAGTATTACTTTTGCAGTCCAAATTTTTAAGAAATAGAGAAATGTACGCAGTAGTAGAAATTTTAGGCCAGCAGTTCAAGGTTGAAAAAGGCTCGAAGCTTTTTGTGAACCGTATGGCAAGCGAAGAGGGCAGCAGTGTCAAGTTGGATCGCGTTCTCCTCGTTGACAATGAAGGCAGCGTAAAAGTAGGCGCTCCAGTAGTAGAAAATGCTTCAGTATCAGCAAAGGTTATCAAGCACTGCAAAGGCGAAACCGTTCTGGTATTTAAGAAGAAGAGAAGAAAAGGCTATCAGACTCTCAATGGTCACAGACAGGCTTTGACTCAGATTGAAATTGAAAGTATTAACGCATAAAACAGTAAAATTATGGCACATAAAAAAGGTGTTGGTAGTTCGCGCAACGGTCGTGATTCCGAAAGTAAAAGATTAGGCGTTAAGGTTTATGGCGGACAGATTGCTATCGCAGGTAATATCATAGTTCGTCAGCGTGGTACTGTTCATCATCCAGGCAACAACGTAGGTATTGGTAGAGATCATACCTTGTATGCTCTTTGCGACGGTGAAGTAAAGTTCCAGAAGAAGAGAGACAACAAGTCGTATGTTTCGGTTCTTCCTTTCGCTGAAGAAGTGACTGAATAAGGATCTTAATAAATTTTTCATAATAAAGGTTTTAATTGTTTCTTGAGTGATATTCCCCATATCACTCAAGATTTTTTGTGTATTATATGAAAAAAATAGGTTTACTTTCGGATACTCATGGCTTTTTGGATTATGATGTACTTGATTTCCTAGAGTCGGTAGATGAGGTGTGGCATGCTGGCGACATTGGTACGGAGGAAGTGCTTGATGTTCTTGAGGCGCGTAAGCCTGTACGTGCAGTTTTCGGCAATTGCGACGGCTGGGGAATTCGTATGCGTACCACCGAAATAGAACGCTTTACAGTTGAGGGTTTAGATGTATTAATGACACATATAGGTGGTTATCCAGGTCGTTACGAGTACAAGATAAACGAGATAATGAAAGTTCTACCTCCAAAACTTTTTATTTCTGGGCATTCACACATTCTCAAGATTGTAAACGACAAGAAATATAATTTGCTTCATATAAATCCAGGTGCTGCGGGTCGTATGGGCATACATCGTACTATGACTTGTGTACGTTTCGACATTGACAATGGTGTTGTGAAAAACCTTGAACTTTTCGAGAAGGATAGGGGAAATACGCCACTGTAAAGATATTGCAATAAAAACAACAATTTTCAAAATATTTTTCTATCTTCGCCCTCGAAAACAATATGGCGATGAGGAAATTATATTCTATAATACTTTTGCTTGCTGTTTGCGTTGGTGCATTTGCTCAGGAAATAACAGTTCGCTTTTCGGGAAAACTTAACGGCATTGAATATTGTCGTCTGGATAGCGTTGTGATTACAAACCTCGATAGCCATTGGTCGGAAACGGTAGTATATCCCGATTCGGTCATTGTTCTTGCTGTCAGAACTGGAAGTGATGCCGTGATTGCCGAGAGTCAAGGTTTGTGGCAAAATGTGCCTAATCCGTTTGATTCCGAAACAAGGGTTGACCTTACTGTTTCTAGTCGTGAAAATGTAAGTATGAGGTTGCTTGATGTGGCTGGGAAAGTTTATGCCCAGTACGATGGCAGGGTGAATGAGGGAACCCACACATTTGTTGTTACGGCGACTAAACCGCAGACATATATCCTTAATGCAGTAGTCGGCGAGAAGTCGTATTCGATAAAGATGGTAAATGTCGGCTATGGAGGCTCTTGCGGTATCGAATATGTTGGGATTTCTGGCAATATCACAACAAAATTAACTACAAGCAATGAATTTCATATTGGCGACAATATGCGCTATGTTGGTTATGCGACAATTGGCGGAGTTGCTGTGTCGAGTATTGTGGTTGTGCAGCGTCAGCGAGAAAACGAGGATCTAGTATTGAATTTTTATTATCCAGGACAAGGAACTCTGAACGGACACGAATGGGTTAATCTTGGTCTTCCAAGTGGTACTCGTTGGGCAACTTGCAACGTTGGTGCTTCTTCGCCCGAAGGCTATGGAAACTATTATGCGTGGGGCGAAGTTGCGCCTAAGGCAATCTACGACTGGAATTACTACAAATATTGCAACGGAAGTGCCAATACGCTGACCAAGTATTGCAATAGTCCGACCTACGGCAGCAATGGTTTTACAGATACTTTGACTGTTTTGGAGCCATCTGACGATGTTGCAACTGCTAATTGGGGCGAAGGCTGGCGTATGCCGACTTCTGCGGAAATGCAGGAATTGTTTGAGAATTGCACTCGTACATGGACGGGTTACGGATTGTTGTTTGTAGGACCCAACGGCAATTCTATTCTTCTTCCAGCAGCAGGGCATCGTTATGAAATTGAACTTTATCAGGTTGATACCAATGGTGGTTACTGGACGAGTTCCGTTGGTGAATATGCGCCATACGCGCAATGTGGAAGTTTCAGTTTAAACGGATTGTATGTTTTCGATACATATCGTTTCTGGGGGTTTTCTGTGCGACCGGTTTGTTCGGCAGAAAATTAACGCATGTTAATGTGATAATGGGCAATAGTGTTGTTTTTCAAAAAAATACTATCTTTGTCCTTGTAAAAAATATGCAGCCGTATGAATGCACAGATGAAAGACAAGATATGCAAGTATTTTGCAACTCAGCCGATCGAAAAAGCTTGGGTGTTTGGTTCGTATGCGCGTGGCGAAGAACGTCCTGACAGCGATGTCGATATATTAGTTGTGTTTGATAAGAATGGCAAGGTTGGACTTTTCAAGTATGCACATATTGTAAACGAACTGGAAGCAGTATTGGGCAAGAATGTCGATCTTGTTGTGGATGGCGCATTGTTGCCATTCGCTGTTGAGACTGCAAACCGTGATAAAATACTGATATATGAGAGAGCCAATTAGAGACAAAGGTAGGCTGGAACATATTCTTGCTGCCATTGATAATGTATTTGAGTTTACGGAAGGTGTGACATACGAAGGCTTGATTGAAAATAAACTCGTATATCATGCAACGGTTCATAATGTTCAGATAATAGGTGAAGCTGCATATAAATTGACACAAGAATTTAAAGACTCTCATCCTGAAGTGTGTTGGAAAGACATCATAACGATGCGCCATATACTTGTCCATGATTATTATACAATTGAACCGACAATATTGTGGAATGTTATCCATGAGGATTTGCCTCCGTTCAGAGTTCAGATTTGTAAGTACTTGGCGGAAATTGAGTGATTAGGTGTCGATATGTAAAAAAATGCGACGCTGTCGCATAAATCTATAATAATTCCTATCTTCGCACCAATGATTCTAAATGGTCCAACATATAAGGCAATTTTACATAACTGCTTGCAGCACAAGCGACAACTTGCAGTTTTGGTAGACCCCGACAAGCAGTCGGCGTGTGAAACTGCGGCGTTTGCACGAAAAATTGAGGCTTCGAGTGCCGATTATGTGTTTGTAGGTAGCAGTTATATGCTCGGAAACCTCGACAAATGCATCGAAGCGATAAAGGACAACACGCAGAAGCCGGTGATAATCTTCCCGGGACACGCAAGCCACATTTCCGAAAAGGCTGACGCCATTCTTCTGCTATCGCTCATTTCGGGACGAAATCCGGAATTTCTCATTGGAAACCATGTGGTTGCGGCAGCTTCGCTTATGCAGATGGACATTGAGGTCATAAGTACTGGTTACATTCTTGTCGATGGTGGCAGAACGACCTCGGTGGAATATGTAAGCAATACGCGACCAATTCCTGCCGACAAGCCCGAACTTGCCGTTGCAACTGCCGTGGCTGGCGAAATGCTCGGTCTTTCAATGACTTACTTGGAGGCTGGTAGCGGAGCCCTCAATCCAGTGCCCGACAAGATGGTGGCAGCGGTGCGCAAAACGACAAAAACTCCGCTCATTGTCGGTGGTGGACTTAGAAATATTGAAACGATAAAACAAAAATACGATGCAGGAGCCGACATAATTGTCGTTGGCAACGCATTCGAAAACAATGAATTACAAATAAATCAATTTTAAGATGACAGCACAGGAAGATGTAATGAAGTATGGCTTCGTGAATCAGCCAATCGACAGCAATATCGACTTGAAGGCGGAGATTCTCCGTATGAAAAAGGAAAAGAATGCCGTTATTCTTGGGCATTTCTACATAAATTCCGAATTGCAGGACATTAGCGACTATGTTGGCGATAGCCTCCAGTTGGCTCAGATGGCCGCCAAGACCGATGCCGAAATAATTGTGTTCCTTGGCGTTAACTTTATGGGTGAGACGGCAAAAATCATCTGCCCCGACAAGAAAGTTATAATTCCCGACCTCAATGCTGGTTGCTCGCTTGCCGATTCTTGTCCTGCCGACGAGTTCGCCAAGTTTATTGCCGAACATCCGGGACACACTGTTGTTTCGTACATCAACACCACGGCAGCCATAAAGTCGATGACCGACATTACAGTGACTTCCTCCAACGCAAAGCAGATTGTCGATAGTCTGCCTGCCGACGAGAAGATAATCTTCGGTCCCGACAAGAATCTTGGCGGTTACATCAACGCGCAGACCGGCAGGAATATGGTGCTGTGGAATGGTGCTTGCCATGTACATCGCCGTTTCGACCTTGAGGCAATCTTGAAACTCAAGGAGGAGCATCCCGGAGCAAAGATTATTGCTCATCCCGAGTGCGAAAAGCCGGTTGTCATTGTCGCCGATTTCGTTGCAAGTACGGCTGGCTTGCTGAAGTATGTCAAGAACAACGATGCGAAGGAATTTATCGTCGTTACCGAATCGGGCATTCTGCACCAGATGCGCAAGGCTGTTCCCGAAAAGACCTTGATTCCTGCACCTGCATTGGATTCAACCTGTGGATGCAACGATTGCAACTTTATGAAACTTAACACATTGGAGAAACTTTACAACTGTCTGAAATACGAAATGCCTGAAATTACCATTCCAGAGGATGTTCGCGAGAAAGCCTATCGTCCGATAAAGAGGATGCTTGATGTTTCGGCAAAGTTGGGATTGTAAAAAGGGTGTGACATTTTACAAAATTAAAAAGGACGGCGAAGAACCGTCCTTTATTGTTTCTTTTAGTCTCCTGCGGAGAGAAATCTTACAAATTTAATCAAATTTTACAAATCCTATTTGTTTGATTTGAACCCTATTTGTCAAATTTCTGCCGTTAGGCACTCCTATTCCTTTACGAATCTTCGCTGGCTGAGCGTAGCCGAAGCCGCATGGATGCGTACCATATAAACCCCCGCCTTCAATTCTTCCACATCGCATACCGCATTGTCACTATTCACCTCAAATCTCTTCACAACCTGACCCATCACGTTTACAATCTCGATTTCCGAAATTGTTTCCGATGATGTGATGTTGAGAATGTCGGTGGCGGGATTGGGGAAGAGGGCAATTTCGTTTGCATAATCATTGTCAATGCCAGTGCTACCGCAATCGGCTACCTCCTGTATATTTCTGAAAATGTACCAATATCTCTCATAATCGGCAACAGTACCGCATGGCACTATTACTGGAGTCATTGGTGAAAGACCGGAATCGAATGAAGAAGTATATATTACTGGCGGATTAGTGGCAGCACTTGTAATACTGGTGAATGATTTGCATTTTTTGAATGCATTGTCTGGTATGATAGTTACGTCTTCTCCAATATTTAAGGTTACCAACGATGTGCCGCAGTCTTCAAATACAGGACTTCCTGAACTTCCCATTGTGGTGCAGTTTGCTGCATTGAAATTTACTGTCGTCAAATTATGGCAGTTATAAAATGCACCTGATCTAATGCTAGTAACACCACTGCCGATTGTAACCGTTCTCAGTCCAGTGCAACTAGCAAAAGCAGCTTCTCCAATACTTGTAACAGAATTAGGGAATGTAACCGATGTCAATCCACTGCATTCAGAAAAAGCAGATTCTCCAATACTCGTAACAGAATTAGGTATTGTAATAGATGTTAGACTGCCACAATTTTCGAATGCATTATTCCCAACACTTGTAACGGAATTGGGTATTTCAATCGTTCTTAGGTTGGTGCAATTCTTAAAAGTAGAGGCCATAATGCTTGTAACAGAGTTGGATATATTAACTGTTGTTAGGTTAGAGCATCCAGAAAATGTACTAGGTCCGATGAATGTAACAGAATTTGGTATTGTAACAGAAGTTAGTCTGGTACATCTCGCAAATGCGGAAGACCCCATACCTGTAACAGAACTGGGTATTGTAACCGATGTTAGACCCTCATTGTCAATGTATTGCCCTCCATCTTGAAAAGGAATAACAGCAGCAAAAGCTTCGTAGTCAATCCCTGTAATATAATCAGGAATTACAAAGTTACCTGTATAGTAATAATTAGAAGCAGAAAATCCATACTGACTGAGAATATCCTCATAATCTGACAAATTGTTACGGCACCACCATGGACTTAATAGCGTATATTCGCCATTATCCTCCCCACGAAACCAAATAATCTGTCCATTTGCTTCATCATAATAGTAATTTTCGGCAAATACCGAAATGCTGCATATAGCAGCAAAAACGATTGTAAAAATTAAATTTCTCATTTCCTTTACACTTTTAATTTATTTAAAATCTTTGTTCTTCGCCGTAAGCCCACAACCGGCAGTTTTCAAAATACACAAATAAAAAAGTGGGCTTTCGTTAAACTCTTACTACTTCAAGGTTCTGGAAAATACCCGTATCACAATAAGAAAAGCCCACGATTACTCGTGAACGCTCTTAATTTTACCAAGGATACTTTTTTGAATTTTCCAGATTCTGAAGTATGGTAAAAGCAAAAACGCTTTTTTATTTTAAAATCAAATGTTTACAAATCAATAGTCTTTGTTATGCTACATAGGCGTAATGTTTTAAGTTCGACTTCATGTTAGTTTTACGGGACAAAAATAATGGATTGGGAGAAGAATGCAAAGGGAAAAGGGAAAAAGTTTTAGGGCTAACGCCAGTTTCTATGCCTGCGGCGTTTCTGGGTTTCTAAGTTTCTCGCTACTTGTGCTGAGCGCAGTCGAAGTACGCTGTTTCAATGGCTTCGCCGTTTCTGAGACGCAATGAATTGCGCCTGTACAAACGGCTTCAAGCCTTAATGTCTGAGAGCCTTTTTGCCCTATATCAATAAAAAATCGTCAATCGTAAATCTAAAATCGTAAATAAGTTTTATTTTTGCCATAAATTTCTGTTTATGGAAAGGCGCAGATACCCAGTTGATACGCAGACCTTCAGCAATATTGTTGAAGGCAACTATGTTTATGTTGACAAAACAGCTTTGGTTTACAAGTTAGTAAAGGAATATCGCTATGTATTTCTTTCCCGTCCACGGCGTTTTGGCAAGTCGTTGCTGTGCAGCACCCTGAAGGAATATTTCGAAGGCAACAAGGAGATGTTCAACGGTCTGCAAATGGCAGAACTTGAAAAGGACTGGGTAAAGTATCCTGTGATACATCTTTCGTTTGCAAAGGCAAAAACCAACGATTTGGAGATATTTAACCAGACTGTCGGATATATGCTTTGCGAATACGAAGAGAAATACGGCATATCAGCCGAGGGAAATGGTTTCAACATCCGCCTTCTTAAAATTGTCGAACAGGCTCACAAACAGACAGGACAGAAAGTTGCGATAATCATTGACGAATACGATGCCCCAATGCTAAATGCCATTGATAACGACATTTATCAGAATCAAATCCGCACTGTACAGAACAACTTGTTTTCCCCATTGAAAGACCTTGACCCGCATCTGCGCTTCGTATTCATTACAGGCATAACTAAATTCTCGCAGATGTCGATTTTCTCTGCGCTGAACAACTTGAAAGACATATCACTAATGCCAGAGTTTGAAGCAATTTGCGGAATTTCAAAGGATGAACTTTTTACACAGTTGAAGGACGGACTTCAAGATTTTGCAGATAAAAATGGTGTGTCTTTAGAACATACTGCTAGAATGTTTAAAAAGAAATATGACGGCTATCATTTTTCAAAAGAAAAGCAGGATATTTTCAATCCGTACTCTGTGGTTAATGCGCTTAACGACAGGTCGTTAAAGGACTATTGGTTCGATTCGGGAACACCATCGTCACTACTCAAACTCATAAATAAGTTTGACTTGAAAATGGAAGACTTTGAAAATACCGAGTGTAGGGCTTCTCGCTTCAACCAACCAGTAGAAAAAATTACAGACTTAGTCCCTTTCCTGTTCCAATCTGGCTACTTGACAATCAAGGACTTCAAGTCGTTTATTACTGATAGCGACATAATGGAAACCTACACCTTAGGCTATCCAAACGGAGAAGTTCGCACTGCGCTTGCCGATTCTTTGTTCAGAAATTACTATAAGGTAAACGACAGCATTGGTTTGCGTACTGCATACATGGATTTTATGCAAAACGATGATATAGATGCTTTTATCGAACATCTGAAAATCTTTTTCGATGGATTTCCGTTTTCGATGAATAACGAAAAAGAGAATGAGTTGCACTATCATTCAATACTCTACACTGTTCTTACTTCGTTCGGCGCCGACATTGCTGCCAATCAGGAAACGGCTCTCGGCAAGGCAGATTTGGTGCTTAAGATGCCACAGACGATTTATGTCATTGAAATAAAGTATAATAGGTCAACCGATTTGGCAATGAAGCAGATAAGGAACCGTCGTTATGCCAAGGCTCATCTGGATTCGGGCAAAAGAATTGTGAAACTTGCAATAAATTTTTCGTCAAAGGATAGGAATATAGAGAGTTACGAGGCGGAGGAAGAAAAATTATAAGGCACTTTTTATAGACTTGAAGAAGTATATGTTAAATTTAACGGATTTAAAAATATGAGATTAGCAGTAGTAGGAGCCACCGGAATGGTCGGCACTCAGATATTCAGGGTTCTCGAAGAACTCAACTTTCAGTTCGATGAACTTGTTCCCGTTGCATCGGAACGCTCCATTGGTCGAACAATAACCTGCAAGGGCAAGGAATACAAGGTAGTAGGACTATCGGATGCTGTTGCTATGCGTCCAGACCTCGCAATTTTCTCGGCGGGCAAGGATGTTTCGCTCGAGTGGGCTCCAAAGTTTGCAGAAACTGGCACCTACGTAGTCGATAATTCGTCGGCTTGGCGTATGTACCCCGACAAGAAACTCATTGTTCCCGAAGTGAACATTTCGGAACTTACTGCCGACGACCACATTATTGCTAATCCTAATTGCAGTACAATACAGCTTATGGTTGCGCTCGCTCCGTTGAAAAAGTACGGATTGAAGCGCCTTGTAATATCAACTTACCAGTCGGTAAGCGGTTCGGGTTTCAAGGGAGTGAACCAGCTTATGTGCGAACGCGAAGGCAAACCAGTTGAAAAACCTGCCTATCCGCATCAGATAGACCTTAATTGCCTGCCTCACGGTGGCGCATTTCTCGAAAACGGCTATACCGAAGAGGAAATGAAACTCGTGAACGAGAGCCGTAAGATATTGGGACTTCCACATTTGCTTGTGACTTCTACTGTTGTGCGCGTGCCAGTGGTTGGCGGGCATAGTGAGGCTGTAAATGTCGAGTTCGAGCAGAAGCCCGACTTGGAAAAGATTATGGCCGACTTGAAGGCGGCTCCTGGGCTTGTCGTTCAGGACGATCCGAAAAACAACCTTTACCCGATGGCGATAAATGCGAAGGATAGAAACGAGACTTTTGTTGGTCGTATTCGTCTTGACTATTCTTGCAAGAATGCCATAAACATGTGGGTTGTAGCTGACAACCTGCGCAAGGGTGCGGCAACCAATGCAGTACAGATTGCACAGTATGTAAAGGACAAGTTTATAGCGAAATAGGTATAGATGACATCGAAGCGCAGGCGGAGTAGGAGGAGAAAAATCCTATTGATAATACTTGTAGTGGTGCTTGTCGCTGTAGGTTTTTATTTCTCTTTCCCATATCTGAAAAATTTTTACAATAAGTTTTTTGGCGATGGGCGAAACGATGTTACAGGTGAGTTCCCGATGCAAGTATATCGGGAGAAATATCCGCAGTACAGCCTTTTTGGAATAGACGTCTCGGAATATCAAGGCGATATTGATTGGGAAACGTTACTTGACAAGAACAAGGTTGATTTTGTTTTTGTTCGCGCTACAGCTGGTGACGATACCGAGGACAAATATTTTAAAGAAAACTGGCGACAATTGAAGAGACATAGTGTGCCGCGTGGTGCATATCATTATTATCGACCCAATGAAAATAGTACGTATCAGGCAAATCTTTATATTCGTACAGTAAAACTCGAATCGGGCGATTTTGTCCCTGTGCTTGACATTGAGAAATATAGTAAGGTTCAGAGTATCGCAAGCCTGAAAAACGGGTTGCTTAACTGGTTGTCAATTGTTGAGGATCATTATGGGGTTGTTCCCATGATATATACTTATAGCAATTACTACGAGAAGGTTTTGTCCGATGATAAACGTTTTTCGCGCTATCCGATATGGATTGCCAACTTTTCAAATTCGGATGCTTCCGGTAAATTGCCTTCTGGGTGGTCGTTTTGGCAAATCAGTGAGAATGGGAGGCTCAGCGGCATAGATGAGAATGTTGATATTGATGTTTGTTGTAGCGCTGAGAAGTTCAGGTCATTGAGAAAATAGTATTCTTCAACAAAAGTCCGCACTTTATTAGTTCTTATTCAGCCACATAGCAAAGAATCTATCGTAAATGCTGTATTCTCCCCGTTCAAAGGTTAGCAGACCTTTGTCAATAAGTGCTGGAACCGCTGACTTTATTGAGTTTGCAGAAATTAATCCGTATTTCTTTATGAATTTCCCTGATGTTATGTTGGTAGCCTTGCCTTCTTTGCCAATGGCTTTTAGTACAAGCGCTTGTTTCTCTGGAAGTTGGTAAAGCAAATCCTCGTATATTGGTGATGATACATCAATTATATTGCAAACGGCAGCGTCAATGTCGGATATTGTACAGGTATTGTCTGCTTGGGTATGTGCAAATAGTTCATTCATAACTCGTTGCATATAATATGTTATGCCGTCGAATTTGTCGTAAATAGTTGCTATGACATTATTGTCTATGTTTTTCCCTCGGTTGTTGAAATGGGATATGCAGAAATCTGTATATTTTTCAAGAGGCAATGGCTTGAGAGCATATAATGTAACGCTTTGATAGAAAGGGCGTGCCGGAGATGTAAACATTGTTCCCATCAGGTGCTGTCGTGAACCTGAAAATACGAATTTTGCGTTGCTGCAATATTGTATATAGGTGCGTAGTGATGCTTCTATGCCATCATCGTTGTATTTTGTAATCTGCTGAAACTCGTCAATGGCTACAAGGCAAGGTTTGTCGGCGTTTTGTAGGTACGAGAATATTTCATCAAGAGTAGCAGATGGAGAGTCGATATCGCCAACGCTCATAGTCCACGATGGCATGCCGTTCATATCGAAACTTATGCCTTGTTTCACAGACGATAGTGCCGAAATGAACTTTTCCCACGATTTTCTACCTTTAGATTTTAGTGTTTCAAGAATGGTTGAACCCAATTTGCCAACTAATTCCGAAACCGACTTGGTAGAATATATGTCGATTATGAAAGTGTAGTAATTGTTTGCGATTTCTGGTTGGCAGAAACAATGACGTAGCAAGTCGGTTTTTCCGTAGCGGCGTGGAGATACGAGAGCAACATTGTTGCCGTTGCGTAATATTCCGATTATGTCTGCTGTTTCTTTTTCTCTGTCACAAAAGTACTCTGCTCCGACATATCCTGTCGTAACAAACGGATTGTCAATTGTTACACTTTTTTTTGCCATACTATTGTATTTTTATTGAACACAAAATTAATACATTTTCCATAAAATGGAAATCATAAAATGGAAAAATATGCTATATGTTGATTAACAAATATTTGAGGTTTTGATAATGAATAGAAATGTCGTTTCATTTTTATTTTGTTGGTAATATAATTTGTTGTACCTTTGCGCCCGCAGTTCGGGTAACTGCGAGTTTAAGTATTTATTTAAAAAAATTATTTTATGTCAGTAAAAGTAAGACTTTCAAGGCATGGACGTAAGGCAAGAGCTTTCTACCACATCGTCGTTGCCGACAGCAGATCACCACGTGATGGTAGATTTATTGAAAAACTCGGAACCTATAATCCGATGACAAATCCTGCAACAATCGAATTGAACTTCGATTCTGCTTTGGCATGGCTCCAGAAGGGTGCACAGCCAACCGAAACCGTAAGACGCATTCTTTCGTACAAGGGCGTCCTGATGAAGAAACACTTGCTCGAAGGTGTAAAGAAGGGTGCTTTCAACGAGGCAGAAGCAGAAAGACGTTTCAATGCATGGATGGACGAAAAGAACATTAAGGTTAGCAACAAGAAGAGCGAACTCGCAGCAGCTAAGAAGGCTGACGAAAAGGCTAGACTTGAAGCTGAAACCAAGGTCAAGGAACAAAGAGCAGAAGCTATTGCTAAGAAGCGTGCTGAGGCTATGGCAGCTCTCGAAGCAGAAGCAAAGGCAGCAGCTGCTGAAGCTGCAGACGAAACTGCAGAAGCTCCAGCTGAAACTCCAGCAGAATAAGCTAATAAGCTATGCTGTTTGACAACAAGGAGTTGGTTGAAGTTGCTCAGGTTGCTAAAACCTACGGACTCAATGGTCATCTCAGCCTAAAGTTCGACAATAGTTTCTCCGACGACTTGCTTGACGAAGAAATACCGGTATTCCTTCTTATCGAAGGTTTACCGGTTCCTTTTTTTGTAGAGGACTACAAAAATTCTGGCGGTTATGTCGCCACAAAATTCAAATATATCGATAGTGCCGAGACGGCTGAAAAATATGTAGGCTGTAAGGTGCTTGTATTTGCTAACGATGTGCAGGACGATGAGGAATACGATGAGGAAATGGATCTCATTGGCTACAAGGTTTTTGATGCGCATCACGGATATGTGGGAGAAATTGCGGATTTCAACTTAATTCCAGGGAATCCAGTCTTCGAAACCGACTTCAACGGCAAAACAATAATAATTCCATACACAGAGGAAATCGTTGTTGACATTAACGATGACAAGCAGGAGGTTTATATCGACGCTCCTGAAGGTTTGATTGAGTTGTATTTGGAGTAAGTCTAAATCTTTCTGTATCTTTTGGATATTGCGTTGGAAAGTTCTTTCATTTCCTTTCGCAGCGATGGGGGTGATACAACTTCTATTCTGTCCAGATGGCATAGAAGTTCCTGCTTAAGTTCAAATGTAGGCTTTAACTTGTACTCGAATATTGCGTATTTGTTGGTTGATTCATTTGTGATTTCGCGTTGCGACTTATGCAGTGGCAGCGAGCGCAGATAGCAGTCCTCGTAACCGTATTCCTGTCCCTTGAATGCTTTTATGCGTATCTTCTCTATTTTGCCGTCGTATGGGCTTACTCCTATGATGTTGTCGAACAGTTCGTTTGGATTTTCGTCGGGGAGTTCGTATTTCTTGTCGGTGAGTTCTATGTTATTGATGCGATCGAGGGCGTAGATGCGTATGCCTATAGCCGATTTTGCAAGCACGTACCAGCGGCGGCGGAAAAGTTTTACGCAGTGCGGTTCTATCATGAATTCGCGTTCCTCTTTGCCAAAACTTTGATATGAGATTCGTAGTTTTCGTTGGTCGCGGATTGATTCAATGATTGTCGTGAGATATTTTTGTCTGGATGGTATGTTTTCGAGCAAAATCCTTTTTTTCAATTTCTGGCTTTCGCAGACGAAGTTGTGCAGCGACATTGAGTTAAGCAGCCATGTTTTGGTTGAGTCCGACTCGCTGTCGTCGTTGGTGATGAAGTAGCCGTAGTCGCCACAGCCCTCACATTCGATGTCGATGCCAAAGATGTCGGCAATGTCGTTTATATGGCGTAGGAAGGTGCGTTTGCTGAGTTCCATTCCGTCGTCGCGACCAGCGCGTTGCCAAGCCTTATTTATTTCCTTGAACGGCACCTTGCCTCTGCGACGTATGAAGTCTATTAGCCAGACGTAGTTGTTTATGAGCGATTTAGTGTCCATTGCGCGTGTGTTTTTGTGTGTTTGCGGATGCAAATTTAGAAAAATGATACGACAAAATATGGCGGAGGAGAAAGTTTTTTGTGGGGCGAAAAGAAGAAAAGGCTAAAAGGCTAAAAGAAGAGCTGCCTTGATGTCGAACAGAAGACCAGTCGATAGTTTGGCTGTCAGCCTGTGAGACTGCAAGACTGCAAGCCTGTTAGCCTTCAAGCCCCCAAAAATCCGTCTTCGGAGAGATTAGTGACCGGCTACGGCTTATTCTTAGTAAATTATAAGCATATTTTAGTTACGCTTTTAGTAGGTTATATCATATCTTTCAGTGAAAGTCCAATCAAATCGACGTCGTATTCCTTCAAATACTTTCTTATATGCTGGTACTTTTCTTCAAACTCCTTTGGCTTGTATTTTTCTGGATTTCGCTTGACTTCGGCAACAACGGCGTGATGCTCCAAATCCTCAAGAGCAATAAGGTCAATTTCATTTTTACCTTGGCTGTCCCACCATTGCGAAACCTCTGTTACACGCTCTTTTTCTCCATACATCTGCCTGAAATACTTTTCCAGCACCAAACCGCTAAACTGCGTATAATCTTTGCGTATCGCTTCTTCCAAAAGGTTGAATTTGCCAAGTTCTACGTATGAGCGATTGCTTTCAACGAATCTGAACCAGAACATCAGGAAGCAGTCATCTATATAAAACTTAACGCCCTGACTATTTGGCTTAGCCCACATCGGTCTGCGTTTCTTGATTAGCGAATATTCGTTTTCCAAAGTGTCCAGATAGCGTCCTGTATTTTTCTCGATTACACTGTCAATTTCCGACTGGCTAGTCATTCCCGAGGCGATGAGCTGCAATATGCTGTAATAAATTTGGAATTTGCGTCCAAACTCACCAACAAGCAGTTCCGTTCCTTCTTCCAGAAATATGCTTGACGGACGGCAAACATCGCGTATCATATCTTCCCAAGTTTTACATCCGTCATCCATCAGTTGAGCCACATACTTTGCAACTCCGCCAGTAATGGCATATAGCATAAGCAAATCCTCTGGAGTGAAATTTGGATTGTAGTCGTGGAGAATTTGCTTTAGTACCGAAGTAGAGAAAGGTTTGAGGTCGATTCTTGCGGTTTTTCGTCCGAAAAGTGGCTCGTTTCTGTCCTCGAATATTCTTTTCATCATGTTGTAGATGCTACCGCAAGCGATAAGGTGAATGTGGGCTTCGGTCTGATGCTTGTCCCATACGCGCTGAATGTCACTGATAATGCCATCCCCAATGTCAGACAAGCGTTGAAACTCGTCAATTATGACGGTTGTTTTATGCTGTTTGCTATATATGAGAATTTCTTCCAAGAGCGTAGCGAAAGAAGAAATCTGTCCGTGAATGTGCAGTCCCAGAACCGATTCTACCTGTTTCTGAAAATCCAAGCACTGTATTTGTTCGGCCTTTTTCCCGATGAAAAAATAAAGGTATGAGCGTTCTTTTAAGGCTTCAGTCATCAATGTGGTTTTTCCGGTACGCCTACGTCCCATCAGTACGGTAAACTGAGCAGTATTGTTTGCCATATCGTCAAGTCTTTGCAACTCCTTGATTTCCTTTTCTCTATCGTAGAATCTCATTCTTTACAAATTTGTAAATTACAAATAATTAAATTTCAACGCAAAGGTAATAAACATTTTTATACTGCTTAACTTTTGATGGATTTTTTTGCTATATATATGCGGAAATAGCAAAAAGTGCTTGAAAAAAGAGGAACTAACAAAAAAATCCCCACTGGGAATGGCGGGGAAAAGGAGAATCTTGTAAGTTTTTTGCTACAACAATAGTAATATAAGCATTTATAAAATGCAAATCCGACACTACGGTGTTTTACTCAGCATTTTTATTGTCATTATATACTTCATTAGCCATATTTGGATAATTGATAAATTGAATGCTGTTGTACTCTTCTCTTAAAATACTCTGCCAGTTTTGCTGCAATTCGTATCGGTTATACCACATATATTCTTTAATCCTGTATAATTCATCTTTGTCATCAAATAAAGTTGGTCTTTGTGCTTGTGTGTCACGCCCAAATCCGACATTACCATTTTCCCATATTGAGTCTTTATCGTTCAACTTACCTATTATTGCATCATAAATAATTGCTTTTTCAGATCTTGGTAGTTTTAATTTATAATCCAATTTTTTATATTCGAAGTATTCTTTTCTCTTTTTTTGCAACATAGTATTTATATCTATTATATTGCCGCAACATTCGTCATAGAAACGCCAAAATGCACCGCTTCTAACGATGCGTTTCCATTCTTTAACAAAATACTTTCCATCCGACTTGACATGCCAAAAAACATCCTCTTTTCCATTATCCTTGGAATAGAATAGAAGCAGACTCTTAAGAATGTTAGGATTTTTTTGGGGCTGTAACTTTTTCGTATCAAATATGTTTACCAAAAAGGTTCTCACTTTTTCGAATTCGTCAAGCGTAGTGCATTTGTTAAAAAAACTCATTACTGTACTACCTCCACAATTACTTCCGTCTCTAATCACTGGAATATTTTGAATGTTCCAAATTACCTTTTCAGATTCTGGCATATGGCTATATAATGCTTGGAGTTTTATTTCTTCTTCATAGAAAAGATTATCATCCCCTTCTTCATCCGTTGCCGCCTCACAATTGACAAATGCAGCTTCATAATTATTTGAACAAATGGAATCTACAACCTTAAAAATTTTCTTGTAATCTCTTTTGTCACAATAATATCGGATATAAAACAAATGGATTATTCGTAGTATATCCCAGTAATGTTTTTCCAACGATTTTTCCCCCATTAGAAGGCGTTTGATAAAATACATCCAAGGCCAAAACAACATCGTTTTTTGATTTGCTGCATCAGTTGTTTTTTCACCCCTCGACCAGTCTTGTGCATTCAAGATGTTCCACAATTTGTATCTAAAGTCACCCAGCCATTCAGTAGGAAATCCTATTTCGTTCAATTTATCCATCAGTGGATCCGATTCCAAAGTTTTTTTCTCGTAATTACTATTGGTTACGACACATAACGCAGTTATATACAGTTCGTAATTTATTTCTGCATAGTTAATTTCTGTATTTTGTTTTAAAACTTTTTCAACTTGTTCGAGATCATGGATACAGTGAATGTAATTATTAAATCCCTTATCTGCATTTTCTTTTTCTGTAATAGTGTCCTTACCTTCAATACGATGCCACCAAAATATATTTTGCCATTTTTCCCATCTTTGTCCGAAATCAATTTGGTTGTTCTTGGAAATAATATCGGCCTTTTGTATTTCATTTTGGGCCAATTGTTCACCAGTGGAATTCATTGAAATATACAGTTCCTCACCTTGCGTAGTGATTTCCGTCTTAAAATGCCAGAAATGAATGTTTTCTAACAAGAAATCAAAATAAAGATTATCGTCATTTTCAAATGATTTCTTGAGGACAATGAGACTGTTGCATATAGATATAACTGTTGGATCACGCTCAAAATCGGACAAAAACCACGTTGGTCTGTCTTTTTCGTAAATGAAATCTAAAGCAGTTGAGTCTCCGACATTTATTACATGCTTAAGTAGGCTATCCATAAAGTTTTGCGATATTTCACGAACTTTATAATTGAAACATTCGGCAAAACCATCTTCATGAACCCTGCAAATGTTCTTAAAATCCCTAATTCTATCTTCAGACACTGCCCTAGACAATAACAGCAGGAATATGGTGGTGATGCGTTGCTGCCCATCAATAAGAAATTCATCAAGGTATCTTCCTCGTTCCAATTCTTGATATGGTGGTTTGTATGAATATAAAAAACCAATATTGTTGTTTCTCTCTGAATGGGCTCTTTTGCAAGCATCACAAATTTTGGCATAATTCTTTATGTCGTTAATAAATTTTTGAAGGACATCTTTATTTTCTCCCCATACATAATCCCGTTGAATTTCGGGAACTATCAAATTGTTAAGAGCCAATAGAGTTAAAATACTCTCATCTTGTAAATATGTGGTTGATTTCATATTCCTTATATTATATATCAATTGTTAACTACTCTTCTTTCCATTTACCAGTCAAATAACTATTTATCGACTCATATATGTATTTTCTACGTTTAATAATGTCATCTTTTTTCCATAAGTTCATAATATCGTTAGATATTTTATCTGATTCTCTTTTCTCCCATGACTTATCAAAAGCTTCAATCACATGTGGACGAATATAAGAGCCATTAAAATAATTATTGACAACAGCCAGTCGTTTTGCCGTGTAAAAATCGTTACCATAACTACGATTAAGACATTTATCCAACAAACAAATGTTGCCTAAACAATTGATAGGAATTACTTTTTTTATCTTTTCGTTTATTTCAGTTTGTAGTTCTTCGAGGTCTTTCGACTGCATCTTTGTGTCATCCCATTTATCAATTGGGTCTGATATATTGACTTTATCTTGACCATCAACACATTCATTAACAAGGTTTACGTATTCTTTAAGAATAGTTTTCCTATCACCAATCTCTTTTTTATTTGTAACAGCTCCTAGTGGGGTTTGAGGAAATATGTGTTCCTTGTCAGCACCATTGCTTGTAAACATATCTACAGGGAGGCGCTTACCATTCCTTTCTTCGTGAATAATATCAAGGAGGATCATAATTGGTATGACATTATCGTCTTCATACCAATTTTCTTCAAAACAAATCTTTTCATATTCTGTTTCTGATAAATTATTACTTTGGTCGGATTTATTTACAAAAAGATTTTTTGAAATATTATCCAATAAATATTTATAGAAATTGCCAATGCTTTTATAATTCCATTCTTTGAATATATCCTCTATTTTTATGCTTTGGCTATACCTAAAAAAAATAAATCCCAATGCGTGATAAAGTTTGTCGTCATCATACCATTGTTCCAATATGCGTTGTAACTGCTGAATTTCTTTCCACTGAGAAACGATATCTTTCTCAAAATTTTCAAGGGCAATTGTCTTTTCTTTGTGATAGCGAGTATATATTTTATACAAATAATTCAGAGGATTTTTCTTTTCATCAAACTCAACATTGGAGGTCATATCCGTTTTGACAGTTTTGGACAAAATCTGATAGAATTTTTGGTGTGATTTGTCTTTCCACCAATGCATAATTGTGTCTATTTGAATACCAATTCTAACGCGCTTTTCGTTAATCACCAATTTTCTTTTGAGAACATCGTCAATCTCGTCCGTTTCAATTCTAGCGACATTTGTAATAATCAAGGCTCTCACAAGGTCAGCACCATCTAATTGAACTTTGTTGCTATTAAGATTCCCGAAAAGCGTTGCCTCACTTTCAACATCTGGCACATTGTTAACAATCAATTTTACATGATGCAAAAGTTTGTATATAAATTCTTTGCGAGTTTTTTCATGTTCGAAAAGCCACTTACGGATAGATTTATAAGCATTAAACAGGTAGAAAATGTCTTGATAGTCAAATTCATCGTAAGATTCGACAAAAACATTCCAAGATGATGTATCCTCACCTTGAAACAATTCATGAAAACGGACAGAACTTCCGTCAATGCCAAAATTATCATCATTAACAAGTTTGGTGAGAAAATCTTGTGTTATCTCTCTGATATTATATTTAATTTTAGATTGAAATTTTGGAAATTCCAGTTTGTCGTCAATATGTCGCATACAAGCAAGAATAACGGTAATGGTAGTCAACCTTTGTTGTCCATCAACAACATAATATTCAATACCCGCCTCATCGTGTTTAACAATTGTTAGGTTATTAAGGCAATAGAATTTTTCATCTTCACCTCTAATGTCAAACCTGTCAATATCATTTAGCAACTTGATGATTGGAGCCTCTCCCCATTTGTATCCGCGTTGATATTCTGGTATAACGAAACACCATTCGCCTTTTGCGTCCAAAAAGTCATCAGAAAATAACTCAAAGATACTATATGTAAGTTTACTCATAGTAATTAATTTGAGGACTTCTATAAATTATTTATTCCAAAATTGCCTTCAAAATCTCGCCGAAGTCCATTTAAACAGATTCCGAGAAAAACGACCTACAAATTTAAAACATTCTATCCGTTTTACAAACATCATCCACCAACTATTTTCGACAGAAATTCAACATTGCTATACCACGAATTACTTCTCGTGATGGTTATATGAAACATTTTCAGTATTATAGGTTGTTCAAAACTTTTTTCGGCAAAGAAAAGCCATATATGCGCCAAAATTTGTCGTAGATTAGGTAAAAAACGGAGCCAGATTCTGAAATAAATTCAGAATGACATGCTCCGTTTTTACTGATTCCCGATTTACACTTCCCTAATCAGAAATGCCATATAGAACGGTAAGGTAAGCAACGCATCATCCCGCCCAACATTGTAGTCGCCAAGCTTTATTGCATGGAAAACATGATAATGTTCGGGATGCTTCATAACTGTCTGCAACGATTTGGAATTGCCTGACTTGGCCTTACATTCCACTGGGTAACATTCACTTTTGTAGCGAATCAAAAAGTCGAGCTCCAATCCGCCTTCCTTTTGGAAATAATAGAGTTTACGTCCCATTTTGCCAAAAATGTCAGCAGCAAGATTTTCGAAAATTGCGCCCTTGTAACCGCCCAGATTGCCCTGCATGATGCTCCATGCCGTACCTTCTTCCAACATATTGACCAACAGACCAATGTCGCTCATATACACCTTGAAGTTATCTGGAATTGCATTGCCACTGAGAGGCAATTCCGTTATGCTCGTATTGTAGCAACGCCTAATAATCCCTGCATCTTCAATCCATTGTAAACTACCGCCATACTGGCTTGCCCGTCCACCTTTTCTTATAATAGAATACTGGAACTTTTTGTTGTCTTTTGCCAATTGGGCAGGTATAGACTCAAAGCACTCACGAATGCGCGATTTGTCTTCCTGAAGAGCATATTTAAGCATATCTGCCTTGTAGGTTTCGATGATACCATGTTGCACGTCAAAGACTTCGTTCATGTCATTGGTTTCAAGGAAAGCTTTCACTGCCTCCGGCATACCTCCAACCACAACGTAACGAAACAATAATTGTCGCATACGCTGGTGAACACCTTCGTTGACAGGGGTTTCCTTGTCAAAACATTCCTGCAGATAGTCAATGTGCTGCTGCTCAATGCCATTTGCCCAAAGCCATTCCTCAAAGTCCATTGGATACATTGTAACTATCTGTTCGAATCCGACTGGAATAGACGCAGCAGACTCTTCTTCCTGCTCTTCCTTTGATTTGTAGCCGTTTACCCCAAGAAGAGAACCTGTGCAAATTACATCGTAGCGGCCATCCAATTTGAAAAATTTGAGTGCCGAACGGGCATTGGGGCAGTCTTGAATCTCGTCGAGGACAAGACAAGTATCATTAGGTATAAACTTTGCATCTTTCACACCGACAGATATGTTAAGTGTAAGAGTGTCAACATCAAGAGCACCAGCAAAGAATGTCTTGTATTCTTTGTACTCGTGGAAATCCAAATACACAACATGGCTGTAGTTGTTTTTAGCAAACTCCATTACCGAACTTGTTTTTCCGCACTGACGGCAACCCTTTATAACCAGTGGTTTATGGTCTTTTTTGTTTTTCCACTGGAGCAGCATTTTTTCTATCTTTCTTCGGTACATAGTTCCATCTTTTTTGTTATTTTCCAACCCGCTGAAAATAAACATGTTGACATTTTTCGGGGCGACTTTTTTCGATTGCCATACACTTTTCGGGGCGACTTTTCGGTACAAAGATACACTTTTCTGGGCGACTTTTGCAAGAAATTGGATAAAATTTTTTGGAGGATTGTAGTTTTACAAACAACCGAATGTCAGCCTTCTTCCCAAAAAGCACCAGATGCTGCACTTCGACTTCGCTCAGTGGGCAGTTCAGCATGACAAGTGCTGTTTTTTCGGCCGAGAAACCATGATTTTGGTTACACATTTTATGAATATCCAAAATATTTTACAACTTATTGATTACTAAAACTATTTCACATTTTATGAACCATTTTTATGATGATTTTACACATTTTATGAAGAGCAGAACAAAAAAACTCCCCACTTTTGGCAGGGAGTTTCGGTTTTTATTATTATGAATAGTTTTTTCGTCAGTTCCCCTTATCTCCGTTTCATCCAGCTTCTTCCGCTGTTGGTTGAGACGTACAGACCCTTATCGGTATTGGCTAACAATTCGTTACCTCCGTCCATTAGGTTGAGGAATGTGCCGCACGAAGTCCCGATGTAGCGTATATACCAATGGCGACCTGCGTTACTGCTTGAATATATCCCCTTGCTGGTAACGGCAAGAATTTCATCTCCGTAGGAAAGCAGATCGACAAATGTACCGCACGAAGTTCCGAGGTAGCGTACTGACCAGAAACGGCCTCCATTGCTTGAAGATTCAATACCTTTCGCTGATATGCGAATCATTTCATTTCCTAAGTTAATCATCTGTGGCATAATCGTAATTTTTAATTGTTGTCAAATTTGTTTATCGGGTGCAAATGTAGCAAACTGTTACGCCAAAACGTGTCGTACATTATAGTTTATTCATCTTCTAATTCCTGTTTTTCCCTTGTCCATTTCAGCTGTTTCTCCATAAGCTTCATTTTGAACGCATCGTACATTCTTTTGTCTTTGTGTGTCAAGTCGATACTATTAAGTCTTTTGCGGATTAGCCCGATGGACTTGTACGGCAAAAAAAGTTTTGTCATACATTCTTTGTCAATTTTTATGTAGAGCGACATCGATTTGAAGTTTCTTTTTATGTAGTATTCGCAACCAAGCAATTTCATCTTTTTCTTTACCAGTGCCGTAACGCTCAAATCCCCTACGTCCTTCCACTTCTCCAGCTTTTTATATTCTACGTTCCACTGATCCAGTTCGTCCTGCCAAATTGGAAGTATCTTATCCAGTTGCTTAAGTTGTTCTATTCCAATCTCCTTGTTGTGAAAATCCTTTCTACAACTCTTGGAGACACGAATCGAAACATAGTCGTTCTTTGCTATTACCGTGAAGTTTTCAAATGACAAGTTTGCCTCGCTCAAAGTTTTATTAAGCGTGGTGCCGGCATTGATGTTATCGCGGCATTCCATAAGAAACAACTCAATTCTGTATTCCAAAATGCTGTCCACCGAACACTTCCCTTTCAGCACCCAATTGCGCTGCCAGTCCCTTATGTCGTTGCCGAGTGTAACTATCATGTCGGCGAATTCTTTTTCCCATTCGGGCATCATGCGGTCAACCAACTTTATGTATTCAATTATGTTGGGAGTTTTGTAAACCCGCAGCGGAGACCAGTAATCATTTCTTTTTATTAGAATTTCGCGCCCACCAAAGCCTATATAAAAATCCGCATTTTTAAGTTTCATCAGCAGACTGTAGATCCTGATTGACTTTATTGTCGCATCAGGAAAAGACTTTTCTAATGTTTTGATACAGCAATACTCTAGTATTTCAGTTATGGTCGTGTTCTTTTTATGTTGTTCAAGCAGCATTTCCAGCTTTTCATCGTAAAATGCCCTCTGGATGGTCTGGGGATGCAATGCAAACTCCTTAATCCTTTCCGCTATGTCCATATCGTTTTTCGGTTTGGTACGAGTGCAAAATAATGAAATATATGGATGCGGATGGGAGTTCTGCTAGTAGCAGAAAAATTTGGAGTAGGGGGATAAAAATTTTTATAGCTTCTCGGACCAGCGTATTTTAAGGGGACAGTGGAAAAGGTGGGTGGAGATTTATGTTGGCAACGCTAAAAAACGGAATTCCACGAAGACGAAATTCGTTTTTTTACTCATCGCCTTTGGCGATACCTTGATTGCCGCCTTGGCTGGTGAG
>Ga0310696_10001654_pt1 | contig 31726 bp, 24 predicted proteins | sample AusTroGonzalo_MG_4_FD_203885 | JGI IMG/M metagenome (GOLD analysis project Ga0310696, IMG submission 203885) | Bovine rumen microbial communities from tropical cattle in Woodstock, Queensland, Australia - Gonzalo_02 (v2) (version 2) | ecosystem: Host-associated > Mammals > Digestive system >... | reverse complement strand
GGGGCAAAGGTACTGCTTTTTTATGAATTATGTATCGTCTGTGTACTATATTCGGCAGTCCTCATGCTGCGCTCTGCCACGGAAGAATTAAACTGCGCCCTTTTAAATAATTATCCGCAATGGAGTGCAACTGACGCTGGAAGCGTCACCTCTCAATAGCCGAGGGTACAAAGTACTCCCGGATAGATGGATGAGAGTGACATCGACCCCAACGGGGTCGCCCCAACCGCATCGATGGGAGGGTCGCCCTTGACCACGGGCGACCCCTACAGGGTCGATATTACCGACACTCGCGTATTCCGTAGGTCGCATTCCCGAGCAAGCTCGCCTACCCGCCTTTCCGACCAACGGCTATTGAGAGGAGACGCTTTTAGCGTCTTTGTCACCTGATTACGGATAATCATTTTTTATAATTTTGAAATAGGGTGTTCAATATGTTGTTCCCACAATCTGTAAGTTTTCCGACGGTGTAGGGGCAGGCCCTGTGCTAGCCCGATGTCCCGTAAGGGACACAGATACTTGCCGTTTCATCCGCGAATATTGCCCCTTTGGGGGCATCGGGCTGGCACAGGGCCTGCCCCTACCAGAAACCCACAATGCGCGTGGTGCTCCTTCAGCAGCGCCACCACCTGCTTGACACCAGCGACCCCTTAGCCACCCCGCCGCGTTGGGGCAGCAAGGACAGCGAGAACCCGTATGACTTCGACTAACTGCTTCCCATCGTTGCCTTTCTTTCGAAGGACAGGAGTCAGGCGGTTCGCCAGCGTTTTTCCTCTGCCTATGCCACTTTTTCCCCATAATCTTGGTCATTTCCAGAAAAAGGTGTAATTTTGCAGACGCTTAATAAAACCAACATTATGACGAAAGAAGAAAGAGATTTACTGATGCCCGTTGTACGTGAAATCATGGGCAAGAGCAACAGAGACATCACCGACGATGACGTGCTGAAGGCCTTGAAGCATTTGGACATGGTGGCCAATGCCTCCGCCATGTCGGAGTATTTCTACGAGCTTCCCGACTATGGGCAGATGGTGGGCGAAGTGCCCGACATCCTCCGCCCGTTGCTTGACACTGGTGAAGACCACGATGGGCTGCCCAGCGTGGATGATTTCATGACCAGCTGCTCGCAGCTTGACCGCAGCACGCTGGCTACAGCCGTGGACAGTATTATCTACTTCTGGCTCGACCAGTGGCACAAGGGTAATGAAGAGTATGGTGACGGCGTTTGGATGCACCCTATCCACGTGGCCATCATGCTGGCCGAACGGTTCACGCTGCGCGAGTGTCTGCCTGCCCTGCTTGAGATGGAGCGTCAGGACCGGGGTTTCGCCGAAGTGTTCTTCGACGAATGTGACATGGTGGGCATGGTGCCCGCCTGTATCTACTGCATCGCCACCGTTGATGACTTGCCGTTGCTGGCCGATTTTATGCGCGAAAGAGGCATCCACTCGTTCGTAAAGGCCGAGGTGGCGGCTGCCGTCAGCACGCTGCCGCGCCGCGCGCCGAAGACGCTGCCAATGGTGCAACAGTGGCTCTGCGACCTGCTGGCTGTCTTTGCCGACGACATCGACCCCGCCGTGGGCGACGTGATGCTGCTGGAGGCCATCATCCATTGTTGCATACACACACGCTGTGAGGCCGCCAAGGCAATGATTATCCGTATGTACAGTAAATACAAACTGCCCAATATCCTCATCCCCGGCGGGGTTAACGAGGTGCGAAAGAACATCAAGAAAGCCGACATCGGTGTGCTGAAAGAGGAACTGGAATGTGCGGAGACCATCTGGCAAAACGCACAAACCTCATGGGATGACGAGGATGACTATGAGGACTATGATGACGATGGCTATGATGACTATGATGACGAAGAGGATGATGACTTCGATGACGAGGGGCTGGCTCCCCGACAGGAGTACTGCGGCTCTACATACGGTGGAGCCTACCGTTATATGCCTGTTCAGAAATTGAAGAAATACACACTGCGCATAGAGCTGAAAAACTCGAATCCGCTGGTGTGGCGTGAGCTGGAGGTGCCGTCGAGCCTCTGCCTCAGCTCGCTGGCAACGGCCATCCTGCTGGCTATGGGCTGGGACGAGGACCACTTGCATCAGTTCAAAGGGAAAGGCAGGGACTGCTACTCCACCAGCGTCAACGATCCGGGCGACAGCTTCTTCTCGCAAACCAAGGACGGCAGCCGCTATGGCATCAGCCACCTGCTGCAGAAGAAGGGCGACAGCACCATATTCGAATATGACTTTGGTGACAGCTGGTATCACACGGTGAAGCTGAAAGAGGTGGGCGAATATGCCGACGGCGAGGCCAAGAGCGTGAAGCTGACAGGTGGCGCCAACGCCTGCCCGCCCGACGATTGCGGCGGCATTCACCGCTACAGCTATCTGGTGGAGCTGATGCAGAATAAACCACGGTCGAGGGAGCTGTCAGAGTTTTATGACTGGATGGGCTGTAAGTGGGATCCCGAATACTTCCCAATGAAGGAGGCTGCAAAAGCAGTGGACAGGAAGAACAAATGAACTTCGGAGAGCGTTGTATTGCGCTCCCGCTCTCTTTCTGGCGGCAGTTCGGCAGAGTTTTTATCACACCGCAATCTGGTGTGCCATTTCGTTCTGGATGGCTCGGTTGATGAAATCGTTGATGGTGATTCCCGTGGAGGCGGCGAAGGCGGCAACGCGGGAATGGAGGTCAGAGGTCATGCGGAGGTTCAGCCTGCCGCTGAAGGGTTTGCAGGGTTCAATGCCGTCGGCACGACATCCCTCGATGTAGTCGTCAATGCCATCCTCAAAATCACGACGAAGTTCATCCAATGTCTGACCTTCGTAGAGGATGAGAGCTTTGGGCAGTCCCTGTACTTTGCCAAAGAGGCAGTTGTCTTCCTTGCTATACTCAACGGAACCTTTATACCCTTTGTATTCCAAGTAATCCATAAGTATTAAATCAGTTTGTTATCTTTCAAATGTTTGTAAATGGCCTTCATCATCCACTCCTTCATGATGCTCCCAGGATGCGGGCGGTGAATGTCTATATACATCCCTGTCTCCTCGTTCTTGAAACGGATGCGAGAGCCGGATGTCGCCCCCTTGTTATGCTTTTCATAGCCCAACGTAGCCAATAGTGAGACGGTTTCCTCAAACGTGAAGTCTTTCGGTAACCGCTTGAAACGTTCTTTCAATTTATTCTTTGCTACCATGTATGATACTATTTGGCTGCAAAGGTACTAATTTTGGTACTAATAACCAAATAATACGCTAATAATCTTTTGTGAACCTTCTGCATACATACCACTTTTTCTGCAATAATCCTAGTGCATACGTCCCCGTCTCTTCAATGGTATAAAAGTGTTACCAGCCCACGATTTCCTGAAACGGCTGTGGGCTGGTAAGCTATAGTTCTGCCTTTGCAGGAGCCTACTGTCGGCGAAGGTTCCACTTGGAATTGTCGCTCTTGAAGTCGTACTCGGCCAGGGTCGGGGTGCTGTCAGCGGCAGAATAGAGGCAGTAGCGGGTATTCGTGCCCTCCATGCCTGGGATGGCCTTCGGCATGATGCGGAACGTGCCGTCGGTGAGCTGCTCGATACGCCAGAGCTGCTCGTCGCCACCGGTGAAGGACTTGGCGGTAAGCTCCTTGTCGGCAGTGGCTGTCAGGGCGCGGTCGGTGCCGTCAATGGTAATCTTGAAGTAGGGGGCACTGAGGTAGCCGCCTGCCTCGGGAACGGGAACGATGTTCCAGATCTGGTGGGGACGGAACATAAAGTCGCCGCAGCGCACGCCAACGGGCTTGTCGGCGTCGGGCCATGTGGCGATAACTTCTCCGAGCGTCTGGTTGGCCACGGGCTTGGGAGCTTCCTGCATCTGGTCGCGGTTGAACCATCCCTGACGGGCTACCTGCATACGCACGAAATCGACGGCCAGCTCCAACGAGTAGCCACGGCGCTCGCTCTCAATCTCGTAGATGCCGCCCTTGAACTGTTCGCCGGCGTAGGGCCAGTCGTTCTTCCACAGCAGGGGATGAACGGCCAGCGTGGAGCGACCGCCCATGTCGAAGTCGGCCTCCCAGTGGAACGACGCGACCTCCACACCCTCGTCGATGATGGTGCGCCCGAAGTGTCCGGCACCCGTCTTGCGGTTGCCAGCATTGATGACCATGCGGCCTCCACCATGGTACATGTCGCGGCCCACATTATCCATATAAGGGCCTTCGACAGAACGTGAGCGTCCCACAACTATATTATAGGTAGAGTTCACGCCGTCGCAGCAAGTGCCATGCGTGCCCAGCAGGTAGTACCAGCCGTTGCGGTAGATGAGGTCGGTGGCCTCGCAGTCGATGGCGATGTCCTTCTCTACATTACCGCTCTTGCGGAAACCCGTCGTGGGGTCAAGCTCGATGAGGCGGATGGTGCCGAAGTAGGTGCCGTAGCTCACCCACAGGCGACCCGTCGTGGGGTCGAGGAGTATGCCCGGGTCGATGGCGTCCTGGTCTTCCATACCGTCAGAGGCACAGACCTCCACGGCAGTAGACCACTTGAAGTCGGGCGACTTCGGGTCGAGGGTCTTGTTCCACATCGTCAGGATGCGGCCGCTATGACCGCCGCCCAGGCCACCACCCGTGGCACCGTAGATGCAGAGGTAGCGGTCACCAATCTTAATCATGTCGGGTGCAGCACCGCCGCCGGGACGGTCGGCACCTGAGTGCCACAACCAGCCGTCGTCTGAGATAATGCCGCCTCCGCCCGTGCCGAAGGTGTACCACTTGCCGTCGCACTCGGCGAGGGTCGAGGGGTCGTGGATATAGGGAGCACCCACTTGCGCCGCTACGCGGCTAAATGAAAAATGAAAAATGATAAATGATAAACTCAGCAGATATTTCGTTTTCATAATCTATTAAATTCGTTTTGTCGTTATTTCGGTATGTCGTTATTTCGAGACTGCGTGATTTCGATAATTTGAGGCCGCGCTATTTCGAGGCCGTTGTGACCTTATAGTTCTTCACGGGATTTCCTTTCTCATCGAGGAAGCGGACGCAGAAGTCGCTCATGCCCGGGCCGTTGATGACGGCACCGCGCAGGATGTTGCGGCCTTTCTTCAGCGTAAGGCGCGACGACATGGCATCGTCCTTCACCATACGGCGGTCGCCGCTGAGCAGCAACACCTCTTCGCCGTTGAGCCACCACATAGAGGCAGAGTTGGAGCCTACGGCAAGACGGACGTTCTCGATATCCTCGTCGCAGTCGATGATGGTGACAGCCCAGAAGAGCACGCCATAGACCTTCTCTCCCCATTTCTCAGCGAAGCGGAAGAGTTTCACGTTCATGTTCTCGCTGTCAAGGGCATGCCAGGTGAGGTTCTGAGTGACGGTCTTCACCTCTGGCTGGGCGGGTGCCTGTTGCATACCACGTCCGAAGCCGGCGGGAGCCTGCTCCTGCTTGAAGACGGCCTTCACTTTCTGGCCATCCTTCGGGATGATGGTCTGCTGGCCCTTGAAGTACTCGCGGTAGAAGTGCTCGCGGAGATAGGTGTCCGTAAAGACGGTATTGCCGCTGTTGGGCTTGTCGATGGGCTCTAAGAGCAGCCAACGGCGGATGAAGCCTTCCTCATCGGGGCGCGACGGAGTCGCACCAGACACTACAGGAGTGAAATACTTGGGGCGGTTCTTGAACTTTACGTAGTCGATGCTCAAGGCACCGTTGCCTTCGTTGGTGATGACCAGGTCGGTGACACCCTTCGGGGTGTACTCCAGCGTGGCGGTCTGTGAAAGCCACTGGTTACGCAGGTCACGGTTAAAGCGCATCATCATGGGATTAGCAGCAGCACCGGCGGGAGGCTCTGGCGGACGAACCGTCATCTTGAAGCGGGCGATGACCTTACCCTTAGCATTGCCTTCACGGATGCAGAACTCGGTATCGTCGCTGGCCTTGACATTAACAAGGACGTAGCCGTCGGTGATGCAGTCGAAGTCGACATCCTTGTAGCAGAGCCAACTGCCCTTCACGGGCAGGGTGGCCTCATAGCTGCGGAAGGTGTTCACGGTGTCGATAAGTGCTGAGGTCACATCGCTGCTGGCTGAGCTGTAGCGGTCAATCTCAATCTTCTCCGTAGCCTTGTTGATACCCACGCCACGGATGGTCTGCTTCACCTCCTGGATGGTACCGTCAGGATTGAAGAACAGCTTCTCGATGCAGGCCGAGCGGCGCTTATCATCGTTAGGAGAGAAATAGTTGTGGTGGTAGAACAGGTACCACTGGCCCTTATAGTTGATGATGCTGTGGTGGTTGGTCCAGCAACCGTTGGGCTGCTCGGCCATGATGAGTCCCTTATATTCGTAGGGTCCCATCGGGTTCTTGCTCATGGCGTAACCGAGAACCTCGGTTTTTTCCCTCACATAAGGATAGGTGAGGTAATAGTTGCCGTTGTACTCAAAGGCGAACGGGCCTTCTGCCTGACGGCTGGGCAGGTCTTTGAGACAGTTCACGCCATACATCTCAAACTCCCGCTCGCCAAACTTCACCTTTTCCTTCGGTGTGTCGTCGGCAAGTTCCTTCATGTTGGGTTTCAGTTTGGCACAACGTCCTGCACCCCAGAAGATGTAGGCGTTGCCGTCGGATGCCTGAAGCACGCACGGGTCGATGCCACTGATGCCCTTGATGTTCTCGGGCTCACAGACGAACGGGCCTTCTGGCTTGTCGGCAATAGCCACGCCGATGCCAAATCCCCTGCCATCCTTAGGAGCTGACGGGAAATAGAAATAGTACTTCCCGTTCCTTTCGACGCAGTCGGGCGCCCACATGGAATAGGAATCAGGTCTCACCCAGGGCACCTTGTTCTGCGTGACAATCATGCCATGGTCAGTCCAGTCGGTGAGGTTCTCAGACGAAAAGACGTGGTAGTCCTCCATGCAGAACCAGTCTTGTCGCTGGCCCTCGGGAGGGAAGATGTCGTGCGAGGGGTACAGGTACACCTTGCCATTAAACACACGTGCCGTAGGGTCGGCAGAAAACTGGTCGCGGATAATAGGGTTTTGGGCTGCCATAAGCAGTGGCACGGCCAGTAGAAACATTGTTAAGGTTTTTCTCATAACTGCTGTATTAGTTAATGAATTGGGATGCAAATATAAGGTTTATTATTCAGAAATGCGGTCTGAGACAAAGACATAATGACATCCTGTGACAGAAAACAAAGCAAATGCAACAAATACACAAACTTAGGTGGCACGAACTGCGTAACTTTGCAACATTAAATTCTTTCATCCTATGAGAAAACTTTTGCTATTTGCCGCGACAGCACTGACCGCTTTGACTGTCGCCGCTCAGGTACAGCCTTGGCAAAACCCGTCGCTCAGTGCCAAGGAGCGCGCCAAGGATCTTTGTTCACGCCTCACTCTGGAAGAGAAGGCACAGTTGATGCTCGACGAGAGCCCCGCTATTCCCCGTCTGGGTATCAAGAAATTCTTCTGGTGGAGCGAGGCCCTGCATGGTGCTGCCAACATGGGCAACGTCACCGTCTTTCCAGAGCCGGTAGGCATGGCCGCCTCGTTCAATCCCGACCTGGTGTACAAATGCTTCGACGTGGCCTCTACCGAGTTCCGCGCCCAGTACAACCACCGCATGCACGACCTGAAGGGCGAGGACGAGAAGTTCCACAGCCTTAGCGTCTGGACGCCTAATGTGAACATCTTCCGCGATCCGCGATGGGGTAGGGGACAGGAGACCTACGGCGAAGACCCCTACCTGACTTCCGTCATGGGTGTGCAGGTGGTGAAGGGTCTTCAAGGACCTGAGGATGCCAAGTACCGCAAGCTGTGGGCCTGTGCCAAGCACTACGCCGTGCATAGCGGCCCAGAATACACCCGTCACTCGGCCAACCTGACCAACGTCTCGCCTCGCGATATGTGGGAGACCTACATGCCAGCGTTCAAGACTCTGGTGCAGGATGCGAAGGTGCGCGAGGTGATGTGCGCCTACCAGCGCCTTGACGATGACCCGTGCTGTGGCTCCCAGCGTCTGTTGCAGACCATCCTGCGCGACGAGTGGGGTTTTGAGTATCTCGTGGTGAGCGACTGCGGTGCTGTCTCCGATTTCTATGAGTCGCACAAGTCGTCCTCCGATGCTCCCCACGCGGCTGCCAAGGCCGTGCTGGCCGGCACCGACGTGGAGTGCGGCTACGGCTATCCCTACAAGACCATCCCCGAGGCTGTGCGCCGAGGCTTCATGACCGAGGCCGAGGTCGACAAGCACGTCATCCGTCTTTTAGAAGGCCGCTTCGACCTGGGCGAGATGGACGACCCGTCGCTCGTGGAATGGTCGAAGATTCCCTATTCCGCCATGTCCACTAAGGAGTCGGCAAACCTTTCGTTAGAGATGGCACGCCAGACCATTGTGCTCCTTCAGAACAAGAATAATGTGCTGCCCCTTCAGAAGAATAAGGAGAAGATTGCCGTCATCGGCCCGAACGCCGACAGTACCCCGATGCTCTGGGGCAATTACAACGGACAGCCCAACCACACCATCACCATCCTCGATGGCATCAAAGCTAAGCAGAAGAAACTGTTTTATGCCCCCGGTTGCGACCTCACTTACGACAAGGTGATGGAGTGCCTTATGGCCTCACAATGCAGCTTCGAGGGGAAGAAGGGCATGAAGGGCACCTTCTGGAACAACCGAAAGATGGAGGGAACGCCCGTCACCACGCAGTACTACACCCAGCCGCTGGCCGTGACGACCTTCGGCATGCACAACTTCGCCCCAGGCGTTCAGTTAGAAGACTTCTCGGCCAAATACGAGACGGTATTCACGCCGAAGGAATCGGGTGAGTACGTAGTGAACGTTGACGGCTGCGGACATTTCGAGCTTTACATTGACGGCCAGCAGAAGTTCCGTCACCACATCTGGCGCACCACGCCCAACCGCGTCGCCATTCAGGCCGAGAAGGGCAAGAGCTATAACATCGAGGTACGCTTCTCGCACATCCATACCTACAATGCCAACCTGGCCATCAACATCGCCAAGGAACTGCCCATCAACTACCAGGAAACCATCGACCAGCTGAAGGGCATCGACAAGGTCATCTTCGTAGGCGGCATCTCACCGGCCCTCGAAGGCGAGGAGATGCCCGTGGACATCGACGGTTTCAAGGGCGGCGACCGCACACACATCGAGCTGCCGAAGGTGCAGCGCGACTTCCTCAAGGCTTTGAAAGCTGCTGGCAAGACCATCATCTTCGTCAACTGCTCCGGCTCGTGCATCGCCCTACAGCCAGAGACTGAGACCTGCGACGCCATCATTCAGGCCTGGTATCCCGGTCAGGAGGGTGGCACCGCCGTTGCCGACGTGCTTTTCGGCGACGTGAACCCCAGCGGCAAGCTACCTGTCACGTTCTACAAGAGTAGCGCCCAGCTGCCCGACTACGAGGACTACTCCATGAAAGGCCGCACTTACCGCTACTTCACCGACGCCCTCTACCCCTTCGGCTACGGCCTGAGCTACACCACGTTTGAGGTGAAAAATGAGAAAGTAGAGATGAGAAATGACGGCGGTACAGTAAGTGTTGAAGTTGCCAATACTGGGCAACATGACGGGTCTGAGACCGTGCAGGTCTATATCCGCAACCTGCAGGATCCCGACGGCCCCCTGAAGTCTCTCCGTGCCTTCCAGCGTGTCAACGTGAAAGCAGGGCAGACGGCCACCGCTGCTATACAGCTTACCCGCAAGTCGTTCGAGTTCTGGGATCCCGAGACCAACACCATGCGCGTGAAGCCTGGCAAGTATGAAATTCTTGTCGGCACCAGTTCCGATGACCAAGATTTGAAAAAGTTTGAGCTGTCATTCTAATTCAAGCTACGAGTTAGGACTTAATGACAGTAGATGCAAGAAACGGAGTGGTAGACACAATTAATTATTATGTTTATAAGACATTATGTCTGTTGAGCATAATAGTGCAGCCCATTGGAAAAAAGTGTTGGAAAATTTGGTGGTTTCAATAAGAATGGCTACCTTTGCGAAAAATTTCGCAACGAAAAATTTCGCAACATGAGAAACCCTTTTAAATTCGGCACTGTCGTGGAGGATGAGTTCTTTACCGACCGCATCAAAGAGGTGCAGTATATCAAGCAGATGCTTGACAGCGAGAACCACCTTGTGCTCATCAGTCCGCGACGGTTCGGCAAGTCAAGCGTCGTGTTGAAGACGGTCAAGCAAGTCGGACGTCCATACCTTATGCTAAACCTGCAGAAGGTCATCAGTACGGAAGACTTCGCCTCACTGCTGATGAAAGAGATATTCCGCCTTTATCCGTGGGAGAAGGCGAAGCATCTGATGAGTCATTTCCGGTTTGTCCCGACCATTTCTGCCAACCCGATGACCAACGGCATCGACGTGTCCTTCCAACCTACAGCTGACTCTAAAGTGCTGCTGGAAGATGCCATGACACTGTTGGAGAGAATAAGCACGCCAGAGAAGCGGCTTATTGTCATCCTCGACGAGTTTCAGGAAATCAGGCAGATTGCCAAGGGACTGGACAAGCAGCTTCGTGCCATCATGCAATTACAGCAGGGGCTGAACTACATCATCTTGGGCAGTCAGGAGTCGATGATGACAGAGATTTTCGAGCGGAAGAAATCATCTTTCTACCATTTCGGTATGCTTATGCACCTCGACAAAATCCCCTACAAAGATTTTTATGAATATCTTCTTGAGCGCTTGACTCCTGTTCTTCCCGGGCAGGCAGAGCCTGTATGTGAGAGTATTCTCGCTGTTACCAGCTGCCATCCTTATTATACTCAACAGTTGGCATCGCAGGTATGGGAACTAGCCAACTATGAGAGCATCAGCAGTCAGGTGGTGGAAACAGCCGTGGGGAGGCTTGTCAACATCCATGACCTTGATTTTGAACGTCTTTGGATTGGCTTCAACCGAATGGACAAGCGCATCATGCAATCGCTGTGCAGCCAGCAGAACCCATTTCAGAACAGGCAGCTGCCCACCAGCACCACTTTCAGTGCCATCAAACGGCTGATGGCCGCTGGCTATGTCATCCGAACCGAGGCATACGAGGTGGAAGATCCGTTTTTCAAGCACTGGATTATTGAGAGACAATTATAATTACCCTGTTGTCCCATACGCTGCAAATCAGCCTTGCAGCAATGTTAAGCTATATGTTAAGCTACTGAAAAAACAGCTGGATTTTTTGCGTAAGCTGAAGATTCTTCGTACCTTTGCATGTAAAAAGTAGAATGACGGAAAAACATATTGTACTGGAGGGCATCGATCCTATGGTTTTCTACGGCGTAGGCAATGCCCACATGCAGATGCTGAAGGCACTCTACCCCAAGCTGCGCATCGTGGCAAGGGGGAATGTGCTGCGCATCATCGGCGACGAGGAGCAGATGACCGCCTTCGAGCGGGCGGCGGAGCAGATGCAGAACCACATCGTGCAGTTCAACTCGCTCTCGGAGGAGGACATCCTTGACATCGTGAAAGGCCGTCGCACCCGCGACGAGGTGCCCGAGGGCGTGGTATGCTACACCACCTCTGGCCGGCCCATCAAGGCTCGTTCGGAGAACCAGCAGCGGCTGGTGGATGCTTTCCTGGAGCAGGACATGGTGTTTGCCGTAGGTCCTGCCGGGACGGGAAAGACCTATCTGAGCATCGCGCTCGCCGTGAAAGCGCTGAAAGAAAAGACGGCACGGAAAATCATCCTTTCACGCCCCGCCGTGGAGGCTGGTGAGAAGCTCGGCTTCCTGCCCGGCGACATGAAGGACAAGATAGACCCCTACCTGCAGCCGCTCTATGACGCGCTGGAGGACATGCTACCGCAGGTGAAGCTACAGGACATGATGGAGAAGCGCGTCATACAGATAGCACCACTGGCTTTTATGCGAGGCCGAACTCTGAGTGACGCTGTGGTTATCCTCGACGAGGCACAGAACACTACGCCGGCACAGATACGTATGTTCCTCACCCGCATGGGGCGCGGCACGAAGATGATTATCACGGGCGACATGACGCAGATAGACCTGCCACACTCGCAGAAGAGCGGACTCATCGAGGTGCTGCACATCCTCTCGGACGTGGAGGGCATCGGCATCGTCAACCTCACGCAGAAGGACATTGTGCGGCATAAGCTCGTCACACGTATTGTCGATGCCTACGATGCTTACGACAGGGCAATGCAAAATCAATAACACATTATTATTTATGGAAGAGAAGATTCTAAACAACGAGAACGTTACTGTAGGGGCAGGCCCCGTGCCAGCCCGCGTGAGCTTCATTGAGCAGATGGTCATCGACGACTTGGCCGAGGGTAAGAATGGCGGACGCATACAGACGCGCTTCCCGCCGGAACCGAACGGCTACCTGCACATCGGACACGCCAAGGCCATCGCCCTGGATTTTGGTCTGGCAAAGAAATACAGCGGCGAGTGCAACTTGCGCTTCGACGACACCAACCCGCAGAAGGAGGACACGGAGTTTATCGAGAACATCGAGCGCGACATCAAGTGGCTGGGCTTCGAGTGGGCAAACGTCTACTACGCCAGCGACTACTTCCAGCAGCTGTGGGACTTCGCCGTGTGGCTCATCAAGAAGGGTAGGGCATACGTCGACGAGCAGAGTGCTGAAGTGATTGCCCAGCAGAAGGGCACGACGACCTCGCCGGGCACTAACTCGCCCTTCCGCGACCGTCCCGTGGAGGAGAGTCTGAAGCTCTTTGAGTTTATGAACAGCGGCAAGTGCGAGCCAGGAACGTTGACCCTGCGTGCGAAGATAGACATGGCTCACCCCAATATGCTCTTCCGCGACCCGCTTATCTACCGCGTGCTGAACATCCCACATGTGAAGACCGGCGACAAATGGAACGCCTATCCTATGTATGACTTCGCCCACGGACAGAGCGACTACATTGAGGGCGTCACCCACTCGTGGTGTACCTTGGAGTTTGTGGAGCACCGTCCCCTCTACGACCTGTTCGTAAAATGGATGACAGAGTGGATGGATGACACGGGCTACACTTCACCCATTACCCACCCCCATGAGGAACCCCATCAGACGGAGTTCAACAAGCTGAACCTGAACTATATCCTCCTGTCGAAGCGTAACCTCAGGACACTCGTCAGCGAGGGCGTGGTCAGCGGATGGGACGACCCCCGCATGCCGACCATCTGTGGTTTCCGTCGCCGTGGCTACTCGCCTGAAGGCATCAAGAACTTCATTGAGAAGATTGGTTATACGAAGATTGACGCGCTGAACGACATGGCTCTCTTCGAGAGTGCCCTGCGCGATGACCTTAACACCCGTGCCCTGCGTGTCTCGGCTGTCCTCGACCCCGTGAAGGTGGTCATCACCAACTATCCCGAGGGACAGACGGAGATGCTCACCGCCGTGAACAACCCCGAGAACGAGGTCGACGGCATCCACGAGGTGGAGTTCAGCCGCGAGCTGTGGATAGAGCGCGATGACTTCATGGAGGTGGCCGAGAAGAAATTCATGCGTCTGGCTCCTGGCAAGGAGGTGCGCCTGAAGAACGCCTATATTATTAAATGTGACGAGGAGCACCCCTGCGACAAGGACGCCGAGGGCCGCGTGACCACCATCTACTGCACCTACGACCCAGAGACGCGCAGCGGTCTGCCTGGAGCCAACCGTAAGATCAAGGGTAAGACCCTCCACTGGGTCAGCTGTCACAACGCCCGCCAAGCCGAAGTGCGTCTCTACGACCGCCTGTGGAAGGTGGAGAATCCCCGCGACGAGCTGAAACGACTCGAAGAAGAAGAGGGACTGAAGGGCATCGACGCCATGCGTGCCATGATGAACCCCGACAACCTGCACATCATCACCAACTGCTATATCGAGCCTTTCGCGGTGGGTCTGCCGGCCTTATCCTACCTGCAGTTCCAGCGCATCGGCTACTTCAACGTAGACCCTGACTCGACTCCAGAACATCCCGTGTTCAACCGCACGGTGGGACTGAAGAGTTAAGTGCAGTTTATTGGTCACCACATGGCATTGACAGAAAACAAACGGAAATCCCTCATAGCGCACCTCTCGATGTTCGGGGCGTGCGCTTTTTGGGGTTTGATGGCACCGTTGGGCAAGGATGCGATGACCCACGGCATCGACGGCCTGACCATGGTGTCGTTTCGTGTGCTCGGCGGTTGTCTGCTGTTCTGGCTCACGTCGCTGTTCGTCAAGAAAGAGGAAGTGCCGTTGCGCGACAAACTGATGTTCATCGGCGCAGCGGTGTTCGGCCTCGTCACCAACCAGTGCTGCTACACCATCGGCCTGTCCATTACCTCGCCCATCAACGCCTCCATCGTCACCACATCGATGCCCATATTTGCCATGATCTTGGCAGCCATCATCCTCAGGGAACCCATCACGGGGAAGAAGGCTTTGGGCGTGCTGATGGGATGTAGTGGTGCGCTGATACTGATACTGACATCGGCAGCACACAGCAGCGACAAGGTGGGAGACATACGCGGCGACCTGCTCTGCCTGGCAGCGCAGTTTTCCTTCGCCCTTTACTTGTCGCTGTTCAACCCCCTCATCCGCCGCTACTCCGTGTTCACCATCAACAAGTGGATGTTTTTCTGGGCCACGCTGATGGTTATTCCCTTCACTGCCAACCACGTCTATGAAACAGTGAGCCAGCCCATCGCCACAAAGACGTGGATAGAGGCTGGCTATGTGGTGTTCTTCGGCACTTACGTGGGCTATATCCTGACGATGATAGGCCAAAAGACGTTGCGGCCCACTGTGGTCTCCGTCTATAACTATGTGCAGCCCATCGTCTCCGTCATTGTCTCAGTATTGGCCGGCATCGGCATCCTGAAGCCATCACACGCCCTCGCCGTCATACTGGTCTTCACCGGCGTCTGGTTGGTTACCAAGTCGAGGAGCAGACAAGATTCAAAACAATAGAAGTCTGATTTTTCTTGTTCTTTGGAAACGAATTGCCATAATTTGAATAATTTCATCCACAAATTATAATAATTGTCGAATATTTCCTGCTGAAAGTTTTGCGCTTTCGGCTTTTTTGCGTACTTTTGCATCCGTGGCAGAAAGGCTGAAGATCCAATTTCACATTTAAGGTTTTTCCTACGACCTCTATTCGGAACTGGCAAAGCAGTCCTGCGCTTCTGCCGTGGAAACAGGTCATTTATATTATTAACAACTTAAAACAAGATTAAGAAGTATGAAAAGAAAGTTTTTCTTTATGTTGGTTGCTCTTTTGGCAACCGTGACCGTACAGGCACAGCAGATTGCAGTAGTGGCAGAAGACGGTACAACTAACATGTATCGAACCTTACAAGAAGCTATTGAGGGGGCGCCTAATGGTAGTGTTGTCTATCTACCAGGTGGAGGTTTCACCATTAGCAATGAAGTGAAGATTACCAAGAAACTGACTATAATCGGAATTGGACATAAGGCAAACGGTGATAATGTTGATGGTAAAACTACAATTGGTGGAAACCTCTTCTTCAATAAGGGTAGTGACGGCAGTGCGGTAATGGGATGTTATATTTCTGGGAATGTGGAAATAGCAGAAAGTGGTGTTGACTATGCCGTGAATGATATTACTATAAAACTATGTAATATCAACTCTATACAGGTTCGTGATAAAGATTGCATTGGTATATTTGTCAACCAGAATTATATAAGGAATAATTCTAACTGCGGTAATGCACCTGTGATTATAAGTAATAACGTCATGCATTCACTTGTTGGGGTTAATGGTGGAACGATAAATAACAACTTTTTTACATATTGGGGTGATGCATATACCGGTAGTTTGAATAACATCTATAATTCTGTCATATCAGGCAATGTTATTGCCTGTCTTTGGGTTGGTAATTTTGGGGGTTGGGCGGATTTCGATGGTACTGCTTTCTATGGTAATTTTCATCATGATGAATATGGCGAAAAATGTATATTAGCAATAGGAGGATGGGAAGACATTTTTGTTAACTGGCATTACTCTGATTATGAGAGTACAGTTTCTTCAGCATTTAACTATCACTTCAAAGAAGCCTATCAACAGTATGAGTCGTTATGTGGCATCTATGCCGGCACAGGCTTTGATGACAGCCAGTTGCCTCCTGTACCTTATATATCTTCCAAGTCCATTCCAGGCGAGACTGATGCTTCGGGTAAATTGCATATACAAGTAACCGTAAATGCCAAGTAAATGAAAAGGTTAGTGTTTATTATTGCGATGGCAGCGGTTTGCTCGCTGTCGTTTGCACAAGGCGTCAACAGCCGCAAGCTGTCGCTGACCACCAAGATGTTCCTCAGTGAACTGAATGACGGTGGCTTCGACCCTGCCAAGCAGGCGGAACGTCTGAAGGCACGAAGGGCGAGGGGCGAGCAGCCTGTCATGCGGCGCAGCAAGAACGAAGGCCGCATTTATGCCGCCCCCGACACCATCAATGGCCGGGCCTACATCTCTGCCTTCATCCGTCTCGACGACAGCAACAACACAAGTGCCATAGAAGCCCTTGGCGTGCAAGTTCAGTGTAGGTTCAAGAACGGACTTATCACCGCAAACATCCCTGTGGATAAGCTGCACGAAGTCGTTAGTCTGGATGAAGTAAAAGAAATAGATGTAGCTACATTGATGAAATCTTGCACAGACATGGCTCGTAATCTTACAAATGTAGACGATATATTGAATACGTCATTTACAGTTAGGGATGGGATAGATGTTAAATTTGACGGAAGCGGTGTGTTGCTTGCTGTTATAGACGAAGGAATTGGTTTCAGTCATATTGCTTTTAAAGATAAGGATGGAAAGAATCGTATTCTTCGTACATACGTGTATAATGGTATAAATGAAGAATTTACTGAAATGGAGAAAGGTTCAAGCTGGGCTTTAGATTTCACAGATAATCCAACGGAAGACCACGGAACCCATACTGCATCAATAGCAGGAGGATCCAGTGTTATCATTGATGGGTCAAATGTAACTGTGACTGATGACCATGCGAACGCCACTTATGGTGGAATGGCTCCAGCGGCAAATTTAATTCTTTGTGGTATAAAGGATAAAAAAAGCACCGTGATTGCTAATGCTTTTCATAAAATAATCCAATGGACAGATGACTTGGACATGCCTTTAGTAGTAAGTAACAGTTATAGTAATCAAGTAGGTCCACATGATGGAGTTTCTGGTAAGATAGCAGAGGTTTGTAATCAATTTTTTGATGACAAGCCTAACCGTATCTGCTTGTTTTCAACAGGAAACGAGGCAGACAAAAGCAAAGAGGGTGGTGGTAAGCATATCTTAGCCGAAGCAAGTGCCGATAACCCTATCGGTGCCATCATCCGAAGTAGCAGCGGTGGAAATTCGTATAATGGAGCGATATTAGGAGCCTGGGCAAGAAGTTCTTGCAAGAATGGTTTTATCTGTCATGTGTACATCTTGAATAATAGTACAGGAGCAGTATTGGCTGATGTTAATGTTGGTAATTGGGACAATACCATAAGTGGTATTGAAAACTATTATTCTGGAAGTATTACCGCTTATTATAATGACTATGGTACAAAACAAGGAGTTGTCCTTTATGCCGATGAAATGAAAGCAAATGGCAACTATACTTTGGCTTTCGAAATATCCCCTGTGAATGGTAGTTCCGCATTTGATATATGGGCAGGAGAAAGTGGCTATCTCACCAATCATCTGCTTACAGAAAGCCACAACTGGATAGCGGGTAGTGATGATATGTCAGTAGGTGATGAGGCAACTATTGAAAATGTTATTTCGGTTGGCGCATACGTATCACGAATTAAAGGAAAAGACTATAAAGGAAATGTACATCAGTTGCCTGACGAATTCAGGTCTGGGGATATTGCTCCTTTTTCCGGTTTTGCAACCGTCGGCCAAAGTCCAACGAACCAAATGTATCCTTGGATAACTGCTCCAGGCACATTGGTGGTTTCAGCAGTAAATCATTTTCATAAAAAAGGTGGATATTTAGATGATACTTTTAGTGATTTCAATGGATATCGTGTCAATAAAAACAAGACATATCCATACGGTACGATGAATGGCACTTCTATGGCAACGCCTGTCGCTGCAGGCATCGTGGCCTTATGGTTGCAGGCTGCAAAAGAGAAGGGCATTCAGCTGACTACCAGCCAAGTAAAGACTATTATGAAGAAAACAGCCATTCACGATAGTTATACAGACGGAACAAATGCCAAACGTTTCGGCAATGGTAAGATTGATGCAATGGCTGGTATTAATTATATATTGAATTCAATAGAGGTTTCGAAGACATGGCTGTCATTTAATGGCGAGATTGACGAGACTGTAGAACAGACTTTCCATGTCAGGATGACTAATGTTAGCGACAAGGTGACAGTGAAGGCACTATTGCATGATCCTGATGACGTATTCTATATAGATAAACCAATCATGGTTATCGGTACTGAGGGCGTGGACGTGAAGGTCACTTGGACTCCAAAGGCCGTAGGCACTTCTAAAGCCACCATCACATTGACTTCCACTGATGAAGATGGTATGATTGCCGATGTGGTAGTCAATCTGGAGGGCACCGTTCTGGCTCCCCCCGCTCTTTCCGTGAATACCAACAGGCTGGCGTTCACCGCTAAGCCGCATGGTGTTTCAACCCGCACGCTGACGGTGCAAGGCTATCGGATGAGGGAAGATGCAGTACTCTTCATGGGCAAAAATGACGGTGTGTTCTCCATCAACAAGACCGACATTCCCGCCAAGTATCTTGACGAGCCTACGACAGTCACCGTTTCTTTCTCGCCGAAGTCCACGGGCAATTTTACCGACACGCTGACCATTGTAAGCGGCGATGCAACGAATAAAATAAGCCTGTTTGGCTCGGCAGGTGACGCAGGCACGCTGGCCAAGTTCGAGTATTGGTTCGATAACGAAGCGCCTGGCAATCATTCTATCACCCTGAATGGCACAGAGGATGTGATAGACAGCGAAATAGACACTGAAGCTCTGACGGTCGGTGTGCACACGCTTCACGTGCGGGCTATCCAGACAGACGGCGAATATTCCTGTTCACCTGTTTCCACAACGCTGTTCTTCAAACGGCCTATAGGGACAGCCAATCAGATTGAGTACTGGTTTGATGATGACCGTGATAACATCGGCATGGTGAGCGGCACGTTGGACGGGCAGAAATATGAATTCATCAGCGACCTCAACTTAGATGATGTCACTCCCGGCCACCACCGCCTCTACCTCCGTGCGGTGAGCGGCGACAAGAAAGTGGTCGGTGCCGTCACATCGGTACCCGTCATCGTGAAGTCGCTATATGCCGGCGATGCCACGATGGCGTCCTTCAGTATTGTCGTCGATGACAAGACGGTGGCCTTTGGACCGTTGGCTTCCGAGAAAGTGGTGAATTTCTCATACGTGCTTGATGCGTCGGAGCTGTCACTCGGCACCCATCAGCTGAAGACCACGTTCTGGAACTCCTTAGGCTTGAGCATGACAGAGCAGACACCCTTCAAAGTGGTGGAGGTGGTCAAAGTTATTGGCGACGTGAACCTCGACGGCACCGTCGACGTGGCCGACATCGCGAGCGTTATCAGCGTCATGGCTGGGAGCGCGGGTGTCTTGTCTGCACAGGCCGACGTAAACGGCGACGGCGTAGTTGACGTGGCCGACATCGCCACCATCATCAGCGAGATGGCGGCAAGGGCGAGGATGCTGAATGAAACAGAGGAATAGTGGCAGGAATTGATATGAATCGCAAAATCGTGTGGGCTACTTGTTGGCCCACACGTGTTTTTACAGGTTGTCTGCAAAGAGGTCGTTCATCGTCACCTCGCTGCCCACGATGCTGCGGTAGTGTCCATTGGCAATGCCGAAGGTGGTGACGAATGTGTTAACCAGCGATTTCGTGGTCTTCGTCTTTGCCTGGAATATCTCCATGCGGTTGCGCAGTGCATGCTCGTAGTCCTCGCTGAGGCGGTATGGCTTCACCGAGAATTTCATCTCACAAAGGTTGATGATTCTGTCGGCCCGCTCTATCAGCAGGTCTATCTGCGCCCCCTTCTCTCCAGTGTCCTTCTTCGGCGGCACATATCTCCATGTCGAGGCTGAGGTCGATATGCCCGAAATGCCAAGCTTGAGCTTTATCTGGTTGAGGTGCATAAGGCATATCAGCTCAAAGGAGTAGCCCTGCCAAGCCTCCACGGCGTGCGACTGGAAATTGTGGCTCCACCACTGCTCGTCCTGGCTGTTGGAATCGTTGATGAAGCGGTAGTAGAAGAGCGTGTAGAAGTCTGTGAGGCGATATATGGCACCTTTCTTCTTGTTGCCGTACATGGAATAGCGCAGCACAAAGTCGCAGTGCTCCAGGTTGCGCAGCACCGTCGTCAGCATCGTGGGTGCCATCCCGGTAGCCTTGGCCAGCTCTTCGCGGGTCATGCCCTGACGGGTGTTGCTGAGGAGTCGCACCACTAAGGTGTAATTCTCGGCGTGCATGAAGAGGGCGTGATACAGTTCCTCGAACTCAGTCTGCAGCTCGCCGTTGCGACGGAAGAACAGCCGGTCGATATTCTGCACCAGGCTTTCGGATACATTCAGCAGACTATAGTAGAAAGGTATACCACCCACCACCATATATGCCTGCAGAATCTGGTAGCGGTCCCACGAGGCACCTCGGCTTTGAAGATATTCTTCCACCTCGTGCAGTGTGAAAGGCCGCACGTAGATGTTATTGGTGATACGTGCATGAAGCCCTCCCTGGTTCTCCACCAGCTTGTCCACCATCCACGATGTAGAGGAACCGGTAGCCACGAGCATGATGTCGTTTCGGCGGGCTGCCCATCCGTTCCAGAACATCTCAAGGGCGTTGACAAATTCCGACTGTGGTGTGTCAATCCAGGGCATCTCGTCGATGAAAACCACCTTGCGACGGCCTACAGGCAGACCTTCAAGATATTCCTCCAAGGCATCGAAGGCATCAAACCAGTCGGAGAACTTCGGCTGGAGGCGCATTTGTGCGTATCTCTTCAGGGCTTTTGCAAAACCTCGCAACTGCCCGGCTTTGTTGAGCCGGTGCCCTCCCACGTATGAGAAATCGTATTGCGACTGGAAGAAATTCTCCACAAGGTATGTCTTTCCGACACGTCGCCGACCGTAAACGATGACAAATTCTGAGCGGTCGGACTCCATGCTGCGCTGTAGCTCGGCTTTCTCCCGTTCCCGGCCAATCATCTTTCCTGTTTCCATAGCTGTCTGCAATTTCGATGCAAAAGTAGCAAAAAGAATTGGAAAAAACAAAAAAGTATGGGCAAAATTGTAAAAATGTGACTACATGAGCCACATTTTTACAATTTTGCATAGATTGTTTGTCAGTACGAAATATAATTCGTACCTTTGCATCCCGTAAACAACAAACAGACATGAAGAAGACCGGCGACGAATACTATGATAGCGAGGAGTTCCGCGAGATGCTGGCCACCTACGAGGAGGCGGTCAACACGGGGCAGCCTGTGTTTCTGGATGCCGACGAGCTGTCCGAGATTGCCGACTTCTACCAGATGACTGAGCAATATGACGAAGCCGATGCTGCCATCGACCTCGCACTGGCGCTCTCTCCGGGAGCCATCGCCCCGCTGACCTACAAGATTCACGAGGCCCTGTGGAATGGCAACACCGAGGAGGCACGCGAATACCTCGACCGCATCATCGAGACTGGCGAGCCCGACTACGTCTACGACAAGGCCGAGATTCTCATGGCCGAGGAGCGCGAGGAGGAATGTGACGAATACCTGCGCGAGGAGCTGAAGAAGGTGCCTGACGACGAATACCAGGACTACGTCATCGACGTGGCTAACCTCTGGGCCGACTACAACTACCCCGAGAAGGCCATGGCGTGGATGTCGCGCGCCAAGCAGGAAGACACGCCGGAGTTCAAGGAGCTGATGGGCCGGACGCTCTTCGGACTGGGGAAGTACAAGGACAGCGAGCGTGTTTTCAACGAGCTTATCGACACCGACCCCTTCTCGAAATATTACTGGAACGCCCTGGCCTCGGCACAGCTCATGGACGAGGATTTCAACAATGCCATACAGAGTAGCGAATATGCCATTGCCATCGACCCCAAGGATCCTGACGGACTCATTGCCAAGGCCAACGCCCTCTTCCGCCTGGGCAACTACGAAGATGCCCTGGAGTATTTCCGCCGATACTCAAATGAGGTGCCTGACGATGAGTTCGCTCTGCTGCATCAGGGCACCTGCCTCATCAACATGGAACGGGGAGAAGAGGCCGTCGAGGTGCTGCAGGAGGCCATCAAGGTGGCATACGTGGATAACGAATCCCCTAGAACAGACTACCTGCCTGATATCTATCAGGAACTCGCCTTTGCCTATAGCGAGATGGGCGAGACCGACAAGGCCATCGAATATCTCGACATGACCGACACGCTGGATTGCGACCATGTACAGATAGAGGTAATAAAGGGTCATATCCTGCTTTCCGACGGACACATGGAGGAAGCCGAGGAGCACTTCAAGAAGGCCGTCAGGGAGAGTACGGAACCGCTGACTACGCTCCTGCGCGTTATCGTCTCTATCTACGATAATCGTTATCTCGAAGCCGCCCACTCACTTTTCACTAACTTCTTCCGCGTAGTGCCCAAGGGTCACAAGGACGGCTACGCCTACATGGCCCTTTGCTGCTACGAACTGAAGCTTTACGCCGAGTTCCTCGACAATCTTAAAAAGGCGTGCGAGCGAAACCCCAAGGAGTGTAAGCTGGTTCTCAGTCACCTCTTCCCAGAGGAGGTTGACCCCAAGGACTATTACGACTTCCTGCAAGGTAAGATGAAGCGATAGAACCCCTACGTTGCACATTTTTCCTATTATTATTCAAACTTTTCTCTGTTTTTCTTGTTCGATTGCAGAAAAAGGCGTATCTTTGCAGCCACAATGGCAGTAGAGATAAAACGAGTGGAGTCGAAAAGCCAGTTGGAGCAATTCATCCAGCTGCATTATGACCTGTACCGTGGCAACAAGTACGACGCCCCTAACCTGCACCTCGACGAGGTACGCACGCTTAGCCCTTTCCTGAAACACACGAACCCCGCCTTTGAATTCTGTGACACAGAATACTACCTCGCCCTGCGCGATGGTCGCGTGGTGGGCCGCGTGGCTGCTATCATCAATCGCCGCTATAACGAACAATGGAATCGTCCCTGTGTGCGCTTCGGATGGCTCGACCTCGTCGACGACGAGGAGGTGTTGCGTGCACTGCTTACTGCCGTGGAGGATTTCGGACGCCGGCATGGCATGAAGGAAATCATTGGTCCTCTGGGATTCACCGATATGGATCCTGAAGGGATGCTCATCAAGGGATTTGAGGAGCTGGGCACCATGGCCACGATCTACAACTACTCCTATTATCCGCAGCTCATGGAGAAGATGGAGGGCTACGAGAAGGACAACGACTATGTGGAATACAAGCTCTATGTGCCTAAGGAAGGTGTGCCCGAGAAGTTCCGCCGCGTAGCCGAACTGACCATGGCCCGCTACAACCTCCACGTGACGAAGATAACGAAAAAGGATGTCTTCGGCCCACGACAGTACGGTCAGCGCGTCTTCAATGTCATCAATCGTACCTTCGAAAATCTCTACGGCTATAGCCAGATGACACAGAGACAGATTGACGAGTACATCAAACGCTACTTCAACTTCCTGGACTTTGAACTGCTCTGTCTTGTGGAGGACTGGAACACCCCCGACCACGACCTTGTGGGCGTGGGCATCACTATTCCCTCTCTGACCAAGGCCCTTCAGAAATGCCATAACGGACGACTCTTCCCCTTCGGCTGGTGGCACTTGATACGGGCACTGAAGTTCAAGAAGACCGATGTCGTGGACTGTCTGCTCATCGGCGTGCTGCCTGAGTATCGCTCCAAAGGGGCTAATGCGCTACTCTTCTACGACCTTATCCCCATCTACCAGAAATATGGCTTCCTCTGGGGCGAGACCCACGTGGAGATGGAGACTAACGGGAAGGTGCAGAGCCAGTGGTCCTATCTGGAGAACGAACTGCACAAACGCCGCCGCTGCTATAAGAAAGCACTTTAGCACTTCCCCTAACTCCCTATATTATGAATCCACTAGTAAGTATCATCATGGGCAGCACCAGCGACCTGCCTGTTATGGAGAAAGCCTGCCAACAGCTCGAGGAACTGCAGGTGCCATTTGAAGTGAACGCCCTCTCTGCCCACCGCACTCCTCAGGCCGTGGAGCAGTTTGCCCGCGAGGCTGCTGGACGTGGTGTGAAAGTCATCATCGCTGCTGCCGGCATGTCGGCAGCACTGCCTGGTGTGATAGCCGCACAGACCACCCTCCCTGTCATCGGCGTGCCCATCAAAGGCATGCTCGACGGACTCGACGCCCTGCTCTCCATCGTGCAGATGCCGCCGGGAATACCCGTGGCAACGGTAGGCGTAAACGCCGCGCAGAACGCCGCCTTGCTGGCCTGTCAGATGCTCGCTTTAAACAACCCCATCCTCGGCCAGCGCCTGGCCAACCATAAGGAAGGCCTGAAAGCCAAAATTGAGAAGGCCAACACCGACCTAGCTCAACTTCACTACAACTACAAAACCAACTAATCCACCCGTTCCGTATGTTGCGACTCTGTCGCAACCTCCCCCCAGCATGAAAAGAAGGAAGACCACTGTTGCCCATGTGGGCAACATTGCCATTGGCGGCGATAATCCTATCCGCATACAGTCGATGGCTACTACCGACACCAACGACACCGAGGCCTGTGTCGCCCAGGCCAAGCGCATTATTGATGCCGGCGGCGAGCTGGTGCGTTTTACCACTCAGGGCAACCGTGAGGCGGAGAACATGAAGAACATCTCTGCCCGTCTTAAAGCCGACGGCTACAACCAGCCCCTCGTGGCCGATGTACACTTCCGTTCCGACGTGGCCGATGTGGCCGCACGCTACTGCGAGAAGGTACGCATCAACCCCGGCAACTACGTAGACCCAGGCCGCACGTTCAAGCACTTGGAGTACACCGACGAGGAGTATGCTGCCGAACTGCTGAAGATCGAGGCGAAGCTCGTCCCCTTTATTAATATATGTAAGGAGCACCACACCGCTGTGCGCATTGGCGTGAACCACGGCTCGCTCTCCGACCGCATCATGTCGCGCTATGGCGACACCCCCGAGGGCATCGTGGAGAGCTGCATGGAGTTCCTGCGCATCTTCCGCCGTGAGCAGTTCGATGAAGTGGTTATCAGCATCAAGGCTTCCAATCCCATTGTCATGGTGCAGAGCGTCCGACTGCTTGTTAAGGCTATGGATGCCGAGGACATGCACTACCCCCTGCACCTAGGTGTCACCGAGGCTGGCGAGGGTGAGGACGGGCGCATCAAGAGTGCACTGGGCATCGGCGCATTGCTCACCGAGGGTATCGGCGACACCATCCGCGTCTCCCTTTCCGAGGAGCCAGAGGCCGAGATTCCCGTGGCACGAAAGCTGGTGGATTTGATAGAAGAGTGTACTGCTCTTCGTGCAGAGGCAGAGGCCAGTATCAAGGATGACACCATCACACTTACCGTCTTTTGTCAAGATTGGGAAACATTGCAGCTCAAAGCCGCTATGGCCGTCGGGCCACTGCTTATTGACCGCAAAGCTAAAAAATTGATTATTTGCAATAAGTTTTACGAAGAGTCCCGTCTTGTCGAACTTGCCGACTCCATCCTCCAAGCTGCCCGCATCAAGTTCACCAAGACGGAATACATCTCCTGTCCTGGCTGCGGTCGTACGCTCTACAACCTGCAAGACACCATACGCCGTATCAAGGCTGCCACCAGCCACCTCGTTGGACTTAAAATCGCCATCATGGGCTGCATCGTCAACGGTCCGGGCGAGATGGCCGATGCCGATTACGGCTACGTCGGCGCCGCCCGTGGAAAGGTGTCGCTCTATCGGAAAAAGGAGTGTGTGGAAAAGAACATCCCCGAAGAGCAGGCCGTTGAGCGATTGCTACAGCTCATCGAGGCCGACGCCTCAGCAGCAGCCAGGCCACGGCGATAGCTACAATGCCAAGGATGCCGATGATGATGTAGCGGTTGTACTGCTCAATGGTGGTCTCCAGTTGGTCTTCAGGCACGATGCTGTGCAGATACCAGCCAAGGGCTGCCAATATGGCGTGCCACACGCCCGCACCGATAGTCGTATAGAGCAGGAAGCGCCAGTAGTTCATCCTCGCCAGACCAGCAGGGATGCTTATCAAATGGCGTATGCCCGGAATCAGTCGCCCGGTGAGCGTGGCAGCAACGCCGTGGTCGTCGAAGTAGCGCTCGCTCTTCTCCACCTTCTCCTGATTCAGCAGGCACATCTTGCCCCACTTGCTGTTGGCAAACTTATACACCACGGGACGCCCCACGTAGAGTGCCACGAAATAATTAATGCTGGCACCCAGATCGGCACCGATGGTGGCAAAGAGCACCACGAGAAAAACGTTGAGGCCACCCGTGGCGGCATGGTAGGCGGCAGGAGCCACCACCAGTTCAGAAGGCACAGGAATCACCGTGCTCTCCAGGAGCATCAGCAACAGAATCGTGCCATAGTTGAGGTTTTGCAGAAGTGATGAAATCATTCCGTTTTTTGTGTCTAGACTTTGAAAATCGGGTGCAAAGGTAGGTAAAAAAGGTGAAAGAGGCAAATTTAGGTGAATAAATGATGCCATATCGCACTTTTTTCGTAATTTTGCAGCCAAATTTCAAAAACACCCAACACCCAAATAGTAAATCGTAAATTTGTAAATTGTAAATCCCCATGGTGTTTGAGAAACTCCTTTCCGCTATGCCCTACGACCAGCTGATGTCGTGGGCACTGACTTTTTGCAAGAACGCCATTCTGGCAGTTATTATCTATATCATTGGTCGCTGGCTCATCAAGTGGGCGACGCGGTTGGTGATGAAGATGTTGGAGCGCAGCAACGTAGACCCCTCGCTGTTTTCTTTCCTAAGCAGCATAGTGAGCGTGGCTCTGTGGCTGTCTCTGGCCATTGTCATTATCTCCGTTCTGGGCATCGAAACATCGTCGTTCATCGCCCTCTTCGCTTCGGCGGGTGTTGCCATCGGCATGGCGCTGAGCGGTACGTTGCAGAACTTTGCCGGTGGCGTGATGATTCTGCTCTTCAAGCCCTTCAAAGTGGGCGACTACATTGAGGCACAGGGATATGCTGGCACCGTGAAAGAGATACAAATCTTCAACACCATCCTGCGCACCACCGATGCGCAGACCATCATCATCCCCAACGGCGGACTCTCCACCGGCTCGATGAAGAACTACAGCACAGAGAAATACCGCCGCGTAGACCTCACTTTCCAAGTAGCCTACGGCAGTGACCTCGACGAGGTGAAGCAAGCCATCGCCGAGATTCAGGCCGCCTGTCCGCAAATCATAAAAGAGTCCGTGGCTGACTCACCCGTCGTCGCCGCCCCATGGATAGGTCTCTCTGCCCTTGGCGACAGCGGTCTGCAGGTGAATACTCGCTCCTGGTGTCTCGGTCCTGACTACTGGACGGTCTATTTCTACATGAACGAGACCGTCTACCAGCAGCTCCGCACCCGAGGCTTCATGTTCCCCTTCAACCGTATGGACGTCGCCATCGTCAATAAGGCGTAATCTCGTTATAACGTTATTCCGAAAATTCGTAATTCGTAAATCGTAAATAGTAAATAGTCAAATCGTAAATCGAAAATCCGTAAATCGTAAATCCCCAATGCTGTTTCGCATAAGGAAGCTCGATAAGTTCATCGCCAAGCAGTTTCTTCTGCTTTTCGCCGCCACGTTCTTCATCTGTCAGTTCGTGCTGATGATGCAGTTCCTCTGGCGCTATGTCGACGACCTCATCGGCAAGGGCCTGACGCTCGATGTCATGGCCCAGTTCCTCTGGTACATGAGCCTCATGCTTGTGCCCCAGGCCATACCGTTGGCTATCCTCCTCTCCTCGCTCATCACCTTCGGAAACCTTGGTGAAAGCTCAGAACTTACCGCCATCAAGGCAGCTGGAGTCTCACTGCTCGGAGCCATGCGCTCGCTCATCGTGTTGGTCATCCTCACCGCAGGGCTGTCGATGTACTTCCAGGATGTCATTGGTCCTGAGGCCAACAAGAAGTTCGGTCAGTTGCTCCTTTCCATGAAGCAGAAGAGTCCCGAACTGGAAATTCCCGAAGGACGCTTCTACGACGGACTGCCCAACACCAACCTCTACGTCCAACGCAAAGACCTTAAGACCGGCAAGCTCTACAACGTGATGATTTACCGCCAGAGCGGCAGCTATGAGGACCAGGCCATCATCCTTGCCGACTCGGGTATGTTGCAGTCCACCGCCGAGAAGAAGCACCTCCTCATGACCCTTTGGAGCGGCGAGTGGTTCGAGAATATGCGGTCGCAGGACATCGGTGGTACCGCTGAGGTACCCTACCGCCGTGAGACCTTCGGACAGAAGCAGATTCTCCTCGACTTCGACGACGGATTTAATCTTGCCGACGTGGCGGGCATCGCCAGCAGCGCCAAGTCGAAGAGCAGCATGCAAATTATTCACGACCTCGACTCCATCCGCCACTTCAACGACAGCGTAGGACAGAGCTACTACCGCGAGGCCCGCTACTACGTTCTCTTCATGGAGCCCCTCACCCCCGAGGACTCCCTACGTCTCAACTCTCAACTCTCAACTCTCAACTCTCAAAATAGTCAAATAGTCAAATTACCCAACCCCGACAGCCTCTATGCCTCCCTTAGCAACGACACCCGCCGCATCGTAGCCCGCGAGGCTGCCCGACAGGCACAGACAGCTGCCAATGACTGCGCCTTGAAGGCCAACTATGCCGACTATCTAAACCGCCAGGAACGACTCCACCAGATAGAAGTCCTGGGAAAGTTCACGCTGGCGCTCTCTTGTATTGTCTTCTTCTTCATCGGAGCACCCCTCGGTGCCATCATCCGCAAGGGTGGACTTGGCGTGCCCGTCATCATCAGCGTCATCGTCTTTATCGTCTACTATATCTTCGACAACTCGGGCATGCGTATGGCTCGCGATGATAACTGGACTGTGTGGTACGGCAAGACCATCTCCATGATGGTGCTCACGCCCTTGGCCGTTTTCTTCACCTACAAGGCCAACAACGACTCCACCGTCTTCAATATCGATGCTTACCGCCTCTTCTTCATCAAGTTGCTCGGTCTGAAGCAGAAACGCAACCTGGCCTATAAGGAGGTGGTCATCAACCAGCCCGACTATCCTGCTGACGCAGAGAAACTGCAGACCATCGTCGCCGACATCGAGGCCTACCGCCAGGAGCACCATCTGCTGCGCTGGCCCAACCCCATCAACGTCTTTTTCCGTCCCGGCGACGACCGACGCATAGAGGAAATCGACGAGAACCTCTCTTTCGTCATTGAAGACCTGAGCAACACCCGCGACCACCGCGTGCTCCACGAGCTGAACAACATTCCCGTCTTGGCCACGCACGCCCACACACGGCCTTTCCGCCGTCGCTGGCTCAACGCTCTCACGGGTCTCATCCTCCCCCTCGGCATCTTCTTCTACATCCGCATGATTCGTTTCCGTCTCCGCCTCTACCGCGAACTTTCAGCCACGGAGAAAGCCAGCAAGGCCATTACCAACCTTATTACGACAAGAAGCTAAATTCCCTGATGGGGCGTTTCTGGTGCGCAGAACTCAAGTTTGAAGGCATGAAGAGCCGCGACCTCATCTTCGTCCCTATTGAATATGTCAAGGTCGATCTCGCCATCCAGTAATTTTCTTCCTTAATGATTTGTGTAGTTTTGGATTTTTTTGCACTCGTTCTCTGAACAAAGCCGAAGCTCGAGCGAGGGCGCATCCTCCTTTATGCCCCCTTTACGTTTCCGGTCCAGAGGATGCCGTACAGTTCCCGCTCTATGGCATCCTTCTCCTGCTTCATCTTCTTGCCGCCTTTCAGCGCAGAGGACATGAGCTGGTAGCACTTCTTCTGCAGGTGGTGCCAGTCGAGGTGGAGCGTGTAGGGCCTGAATCCGAAGTACCGCTGTACATGTTCCTTGATTTCCGTGGCACCGTCGGTGATGAAGATGAGCTGCCTGTCCTCCATCAGGCTGTTTGCGAGCAGGAATGCCATCAGCCGCCTGAATGCCTCCTGCATACCGTCTGCGGCGATGTTGTATTTGCTGTCGCCGTGCTGTATGGATATGACCGTTGTGGCGACGAACCTGGTCGTGCGCCTGCTGCCCGGCTAGCGGCATTCCTTCTGGTGCTTCGTCAGCACGTCGTCAACATATACGTATATGCAGTCGTCCGGCCTTCCCTCCGGCAGCACGGATATAAGCGGCTTTGGTATCCTGAGACGCTCATCCCTGCCCTCGTTGTACCGTCTTGCCAGTGCCTTTACCGCCTCCTTGTCGGCTGTAGCCGCACCGGAGGGCGCAATTGCCTGCGCAGGAATCTTTGCGTCCGTACTGGGAATGCCCGTCACCGTGTCTATGCCATGGTCGGAGAGGATGGCATCCGAGCGCCGGGCGTAGGCTGAGCCTGTGTTCTTGCCCGTCCGCTCGACGAATTCCACTCGCGTCTGTTAAAAACTCTCGAAACGCCGATGTACAAAGGGCTGGGCGTGTCCGACTTTTGAAAAGGAATCCGTTTTGTATGCAAAGTTTAAATAAGTTTAAGTTAATTTGTATTGAATTTCCGCTAGGCGGCATGCTTACATCGGTGTCAAAATCGAAATGCGTACCTTTGCATCCGTTTATAAGTCGGAGCAGATATGCATATTGGAAAGTTCGTGTTCGCACAGATAACCCAATTCCTCCCACAGAGGCAGTTCAGGCGCATTGTCGCCAAGTACAACGACAGGACCAAAGACTGGTCGATGACGCATTGGAACCACATGCTGGTACTGATGTTCGGCCAGCTCATGGGTTGTGGCAGTCTTAGGGAACTTACAGACATCACTATTGCCCATGGTAAGAAATCCTTTCACCTCGGCTTCGGCATCCTTCCCATCAACAAACAGATGCTGTCGAAGGCCAACGCCCTCAGGGACCACCGCATCTTTGAGGAGTTCGCTTTCCACATGGTTGCCATCGCCCAGAGCAAGCGCATTACCCGGGAGTTCGAGCTGCATGGCAGGTTCTACGCCATCGATTCCACGACCATCGACCTCTGCATGACCGTTTTCAAGTGGGCAAAGTTCAGAAGCACGAAGTCTGGCATCAAAATCCACACACAGATTGACATCGTCACGGAAATCCCCGTGTTCTACAGAATCACCAATGCCAAGGTGCATGACGTCAACGCGATGGACTGGTTCACATACGAGCCATTGGCCTGCTACGTGTTCGACAGGGGCTACTTCGACCTTGCAAGGCTCTATCAGATTCACGTGTTCGGTGCGTTCTTCATCATCAGGGAGAAAGGCAAGCCCGCATACGAGGTTGTCGATGGGGAGGACATGCTGGACGGTACTGACAACGTACTCAGAGACCAGGGCATCCGCTTCACCAAGGAGGAGAACAAGGAGAAATACCCAGGCACACTCAGGCGGATTGTCTATTATGCCCCAGAGCTGCATCGCTGTTTCGTCTACTACACGAACAACTTCATGCTCAAAGCCAAGGACATTGCCCTCCTTTATAAATACAGGTGGCAAGTGGAGCTGTTCTTCAAGTGGATTAAGCAGCATCTCCAGGTCA
>Ga0310696_10001652_pt1 | contig 31775 bp, 9 predicted proteins | sample AusTroGonzalo_MG_4_FD_203885 | JGI IMG/M metagenome (GOLD analysis project Ga0310696, IMG submission 203885) | Bovine rumen microbial communities from tropical cattle in Woodstock, Queensland, Australia - Gonzalo_02 (v2) (version 2) | ecosystem: Host-associated > Mammals > Digestive system >... | reverse complement strand
CTCGGCTTCCGCTACCGCAGTCTCGGCGGCGGGCTCCTCGACGGGCTTCTCGTCCTCCTCGGCCTCGGCGACCTCGGTCTCGGCGGCGGGCTCCTCCTCGGCTTCCGCTACCGCAGTCTCGGCGGCGGGCTCCTCGACGGGCTTCTCGTCCTCCTCGGCCTCGGCGACCTCGGTCTCGGCGGCGGGCTCCTCGGTGACGGGCTCCTCCTCGGCGGGCTCCTCCTCGGCGGGCTCCTCTGCAGGTTCCTCCTCGGCGGCGGGCTCCTCGGCGGGTTCCTCCTCGGCGGCGGGCGCGGGCGCCGGTGCAGGCGCGACGTCCGGCGCGGCGGCGGGCGCGGGCGCCTGGCCCTTGTCTGCCGTCTCTGCGGCGGGAATGCTCCCTTCGAGGTCTGCAAGCAGATCGTCGAGGTCGTCCTGTGCGAACGAATGATAGCCGAGCGCCAGCGCGGCAGCGGTCGCTGTGACTGCGACATAGATTCTGAGATGCGTCATATCGAACCTACTCCTATGATTTGTCTGATATTATAGCCTAATTTTCGTCATTGGTCAACGGCTTCAAGTACACGATTTTTTCCCTGGGGATCCTCGATGGTCACCTTCGCGCCCTTTCCGACGCGCTTGATCTCGACGACCTTGTAGGTGTTGTCGTACAGGTTGAAGGCCTTGCCGGGCACGACGACGATCGTCGAAGGCTTGCCGCGGCTGAACTCGAGCGTCGCCTGCACGTCGAGCGGAGTGCGCTTCTCGTCGTCGCGCAGGAGGAGCGTCTTGCCGTCCGACTTGCGCTCGATCGTGGCGACGGCCACGGACTTCGTGCGCTCGAGGGCCTTCTCGCCCTTGACGTTCGCGACCTTCACCTTCACGGACTTGCGCTCGAGCTTCTTGACGACGAACCCGGTCTTGCCGATGTCCTCGCCCTCGAGCGGGTTGTACTGCAGCCCGCGCCCGCCGTAGGCGTTCTTCGCCTTCGGGTCGCGGAAGTAGTACCTGGTCTTTCCGCCCGGCAGGGTCTCGGCCTTCTCGAAGAAGAACGGGACGACCGTCTCCTTGAGCGGCAGCGTCAGCCTGAGCGAGTCGAAGTAGTCGGGATGCGACTTCTTGTCCGACGGGTCGGTCGCGGCGGCGAACTCCTCGGCGTTGGTGAACCCGTCGCCGTCGAAGTCCTCGTCGCCGTCGGCCGCCGCGGCGTTGAGGCCGAACTTCTTCTCCCAGTCGTCGGGCAGTCCGTCGCCGTCGGTGTCGAGCGCCACCTTCTCGGGCTCGGGCTGCTCGCCCTTGCAGAGCGGGCACTTCTTGACGTCGCCCGGTATCGGCTTGCGGCAGAGCGCGCAGAAGACGCGGCGCGGCGAGACGAGGAAGCTGCCTTCCGCCTCGGGCACGTCGGGGACCGTCAGGGGCTTCGTCGCGAACTGCAGCGAGCGCTCGAACGGGGCCATGTCGACGGGCTTGACGCCCGTGCCGGACTTCTTCTCCGACATGAGCCTGCCCACGAGCGACGACGCGCTGTCGTCGGGGTCGGCGCCGCCCGACGAGACGAAAAGGACCACGCCGAGCACGAGCGCGGCGACGCCGGCCCCGGCCACGAGCCAATCCCAGTGCGCGGCGAAGAAGCCGCCTTCATTGCTGCGGGAGATCATCACTCTTCCTCCTTGCTTGTTTGTTCAGGTGCGGCCTCGCCGTCGTCGGCGCCGCCCTGGGCGTCCGCCTTCGCGGCGGACCCGAAGTCGTATGTGGACACGGTCATCTTCACCAGGAACGGGGCTTCCTGCGCGGGGTCGTTCACGATGCCCTTCTTGCCCTCGGCCTCGCCGTCCTGCTTTTCCTGCTCCTGCTCCTGCTCCTGCGCGCGGCGTCCGCGCCCGCGTCCGCGCCCGCGTCCCCTCGGCTGCGCGCCGTCGGCCTGCGCGTTCTTGTCGCCCTCGCCCAGCGCGGCGCCGATCATGTCGGCCTCGCGGGCGAACGACATCGCGTCCACGACTATGAAGCGGTCGCAGGTCGAGAACATGTTGACCGACTTCACGAGCGCCGCGGGCTTCGCGCGGAACTGGACGTCGTACTTCTCGACGGTGTACGCGGGCTTCTCCTCCTCGGCGTCCCTCTTCGCGGCGCCCTTGCGGCGCGGCTTCTCCTCCTGCTGCTGGGCGGCGGCCTGCTGGGGCGCGCCCGCGGGGGCGATGGAGACGACCTCGGTGACGCCGCACCCCTGGAGCTTCTCGACTATGTAGCGCACGTCGCCCCACAGGCGCTGGTACTGCGGAAGCCTCTCGCGCTCCGGGAGCTTGTCGCCGGTGACGAAGTCGGGGAAGCCGAAGGTGAAGCCGGACTTGACGATCCTACCGTCCACGCCCCCCTCGAGCTCGGACAGCGCGCGCGCCTCGTCGACGAGCTGCTGCTTGAAGGCGGCCGGGTTCACGTCCGCCTTGATCGCCCTGTCGCCGACGGCGGCCGTGGCCAGCGCGGCCTCGGACCAGCCGGCGAGGGTGTCGGCGTTCTTCTTGTACTCGATCTCGCTTTCCTTGACCGGGCTCACTTCGGCCCTCAGCAGGCGCTGCACGGTGGACGAGGAGCCCTCGAGCTCCTCCTCGGCCTCGCCCTTCGTCGAGTACGCGTCGAAGGCCATGTACCCGAGCACGGCCGAGGCGACGAGCGCCGCCGCGCCGATCGAGGCCATGACGATCTGGTTCTTGCTCATGTTCATCTCGCTTCTCCCTTCTCGCCGTTCCTCTGGCGCGCGCCCTTGCCGAACCTGACCACCACGACCAGCTGGTCGAGGAGCGCGTCCTTGCCCACGGAGTTCATCGACTCGATCTTGACGGACGACGGGTCGACGTACGGCGAGCCCTTCAGGCGCGCCTCGATGATCTGCGCCGCGGTGGACCCGCCGGTCTTGGAGCGGGCTATGAGGGACTCGACGTCGTCGTGCCATCCGCGGATGGTGACCCTGTCGCCCTCCCACTTCTCGACCCACATCTCGGAGCCGAGGGCCATCCTGACCGAATTGAGCCGCGCGACGACCGCCGCGCGCTCGGCGAAGAGCCGCCTAAAGCCCTCGGCGCGCTCAAGCTCGCGCGCCTCGCCGCCTGCCGCCGCCTTGACCTTGTCGTCGGCGGACTTGAGCCCGCGCGCCGCCTCCTGCACGGCGTCGCGCTCGGCCTCGACGACCGCCGCGCCGTGCTGCACGGAAAGAAGCGCCAGCACCAGCGCCGCGACGAGCGAGACCGCGCCGATCGCGACGAACGGGATCTTCGCGACGTCCGCGCGCTCCTTGACGATCGACGGGGGGAGCAGGTTGATGGTGAACTGCGCGAGGCCCGCCGCGTGCAGCGCGACGCCTGCCGTGGCGGCGAGGCACGTCACGTCCGACTCGAGCGCGGCCTGGTCGACCTTGGGGCCGACGCCGATCGCGGCGAACGGGTTGAAGTACTCGACCTCGAGCTGGAGGTTCTCGGCGAAGAAGCGGTCTATCTGCGGCAGAAGCGCCGTTCCGCCGGTGAGGTACAGCTTCGTCGGCACGCCGCCGCCCTGCTGCGAGCGGTAGAAGTTGATCGAGCGCGAGATCTCGGCGTGGAGGCGCGTCATGACGGCGCGGCAGACCTTCGATATGCGGTCGCGCGTCTCGTCCTCGTCCTCGACGACGCCGCCGAGCGCGACGTACGCGTTCTCGCGCTTCGCCTGCTCCGCCTCGTCGTGCCCGGCGCCGAGCGCGGACGCGATGTCCTTCGTTATCATGTTGCCGGCGACGGGGATCGAGCGGTTGTAGAGCTTGTCGCCGTCCACGATGACGAGGGACGTCGTCTTGGCGCCGATGTCGAGTATCACCGAGCACTCGGCGTCGCCGCCCGTCGCGTGCAGGACGTTCGTCAGCGCGATCGGCGCGACGTCGACGATCTCGGGCATGAAGCCCGCGCCGCGCACGGCGGAGGTGATCTCCTCGATCTGGTCGGTCTTGGCGGCCACGATCATCACGTTCGTCTCGCCGCTCTCGTTCTCGCCGAGCACCTGGCGGTCGCAGATCATCTCGTCGATCGGGAACGGGATGTTCTGCTCGATCTCGAAGCGGACCTGCTGGTCGAACTTCTCGGATCCGCCCGCCGCCGCGATCGACGCGAAGCGCGGGAAGACCATCTGCCCGGAGACGGATATCGCCACGGGGCCGGGCTTGATGCCCTTCTCGCGCACGATCTCGAGGAGGGCCGGCGCGAGGATCGTGTCCGCGTTGCCGGCGTCTATCGGCGCCGCGAGCGCGGCGACGCCGTAGTTGACGAGCGTCAGGGCGCCCTTGCCGCCTTCGTATTCGGCAAGCTTGACGGACGACGCGCCGATGTCAAGTGCTAGGTATCTCTTTGCCATAGGTTTGATTCCTAATTATTGCGCGACCTGCTCGTAGTCGTTCGGGTTGACAAGGGCCCAGATCGTCTTGGAGCGGTCCATGAGGCCCTGGCGGCGCTCGATCATCGGATTGCCGTCGGCGGCCGGCGCGTTCATGATCTTCTGGTCGTTCCAGAAGGCCGCGTCAAGCGACTTCGGGTGGGTCGGAATGCCCTTGATCTCGCTCTCGCAGTCGCCGTTGAGCGTCTCACCCTTTGCGTTGGTGATGACGAGTCCGACGGCCTTGGGCTCGCCGTAGCGCTCGAGGTAGGACGGATGCAGGCACACCGACGCGGCGTGCGAGCCCTGCGGGATGTTCTGGTAGGTGACCGCCGTCGTGAAGTAGGAGTACGGGGGGAGGCCCTCCTTGTTGCCCTTGTTCTCGGTGGCGCTCTTCGTCTCGAGGAGGACGTGCCACGTGAAGGTCAGCTGGTCCTGCCACTTCGCGAAGGTCGTGTACTTCGCCTCGAGGACGATCCAGCTCCTCGGCTTGGAGTAGCACTTCCCGATGATGCTACCGCCCTGGACGCCCGGCGCGGCGAGCGTCGCCTGGCGGCCAAGCCTCGGGAACTGGTCGATGAGGACCTTCGCCTCCTTGCCCGTGGTGGGCGCGTCGTCGTCCGCGACGACGACCTGCTGCTTCTTCTTGGGCGCGCCGAACGCTACGGCCGCGGCGAGCAGCGCCGTGGAGAATGTCATAAGCTTCTTGTTCATTTTTTTGGTTCCTTTCTTTAGTTTGTAGATTGTAGTTGGCAGATGGTGTGACTAGTGGGAGGAGTGGGACGAGTGAGACGAGTTCATAGCACCTTCATCTTGGGCAGGTCCTGGATGTCCACGAGCCCGACCACCCGGCCGGACGCGTCGCACACCGGCAGGTCGTCGATGCGCTTCCTCTCGAATATCTTCAGGAGCTCCGCCGCGTAGGCGTCGTCGCGCACGAAGAGCGGGGAGCGGGTCATGTATTCGCGTATCGGCGACGCGAGCGGCGTCGATGTGGCGGCGGGCCGGGGGCCGCCCGCCCTGCCGGATTCGCTCATCACCCGGCGGAAGTCGCCGTCGGTGAAGATGCCGAGGAGCTTCTCCTCCGCGTCGACGACCACGGCGCTCCCTCCCTGGGCCTTCGTCATCGCCATGAGAGCGTCCATCACCGATGAGTCGGGGCCGACCTTGGCGAGCCTCTCGCCGGTGCGCATTATGTCCAAGACCTTCATCACGAGCGCCCTGCCGATCGCGCCGGCCGGATGGTTCATCGCGTATTCCTCGACGTTGAACTTCTGCGCGTCTATAAGCACCATCGCGAGCGCGTCGCCCATCGCCATCGTCGCGGTTGTCGAGTTCGTCGGCGCCATGCCAAACGGACACGCCTCCCTGCCGCACGGGATCTCCAGGTGCACGTCGCTGAGCGAGGCGAGAGTGGAGTCGGGGCGGCCGGTCATCGAGATGACCTTGAGTCCGTGGCGGCGGATGGCGGGGATGAGGTTGTTGACCTCGGCCGACTCTCCCGAGAAGCTGAGCGCGAGAAGGACGTCCTTCGCGGAGACCATGCCGAGGTCCCCGTGCATGGCCTGCACCGGGTTGAGCACGATCGAGCGCGTCCCGGTCGACGAGAAGATGGCGCTCATCTTCTCGGCTATGTGCAGGTTCTTGCCGACGCCGGAGACGACGACGATGCCGCCGTCCGAGACCGTGTCCTGGATGAGGCGCACGGCCTTGACGAAAGACGCGCCGACCGAGTCGCGGGTCTTCTGGAGACCCTCGATCTCGACTGCGAAGACCTGCTTCGCGCGCTCTATCATCTTCTCGTCGGTCATTTCAGGTTGGCGGTTGACAGTAGTTGATGGCTAGTGGGACAAGTGGGAGGAGTGGGACAAGTGGGACATGTCACTTAGTTGTAGACTGAAGCAGCGTTACGCAGATGGTTCCGACGATGTCCTCGGCGGAGCATCCGCGCGAGAGGTCGTTCATCGCCTTGGCGAGTCCCTGGAGGTTCGGGCCGATGGCGTCCGCCCCGCCCAGGCGCTGGGCGATCTTGTAGCCGATGTTGCCGGCGTTGAGGTCCGGGAAGATGAACACGTTCGCGTCGCCCTGGACCGCGCCGTCCTTGTTCTTCTGTTTGCCGACCGAGGGGACGATCGCGGCGTCGAACTGGAGCTCGCCGTCCATCCTGATGCCCGCCTCGGCGAAGCGCGGCTTCGCGAGCTCGACGGCCTTCTGGACCTTCTCGACGAGCGGACCCCCGGCCGAGCCCTTCGTGGAGAACGACAGGTACGCCACCTTCGGCTCGCGGCCCGTGAGGTCGCGGTAGGTCTGCGCCGTCGCGAGGCCGATGTCAACGAGCTGCTCGGCCGTCGGGTCGGGTATGACGGCGCAGTCGCCGAACGCGAGGACGCCGTCTCCGGAGGCAGTCGGCTCGCGGAGGTCGAGTATGAAGCAGCTGGAGGCCGTCTTCACGCCCTTCTGGGTCCCGAGCGTGTGGAATGCGGCCCTGAGCATGTCGCCCGTCGACGCAATGGACCCGGCGACGAGTCCGTCGACCCGGCCCAGCTTCACCATCATGCCGCCGAAGTAGATGCGCTTCGTGCGGAGCGTCTTCTGCGCGCCCGCGAGGTCGATGATCTTCTGCTTCTCCGGCGGCTTCTTCGACTCCTTGGCGTTCCAAGCCTCGAGGTAGGCCGCCTCGAGCTCGGCGTCGCCGGCGGTGTAGTCGATCACCTTGATGCCGCGGTCGGCGAGCTTGAGCCCCGCCTTCTCCTCGGCCGCCGCGATCTCCTCGGCGGTTCCGAGCACGACGGGGGTGCAGATCTTCCTGTCGACGCAGGCGCACGCGGCCGTAACCACGCGCGGGTCCATGCCCTCGGGCAGGACGACCGTGCCGTTCAGCTTCGAGGCCTTTTCGATTATTTCCTTGATTGCGTTCATAGTTTCAGATTTTTCAATTGTCCTTCAATGACTGGCGGGACTGGAGGGGCGAGCGGGACAAGCGCCTGTCGCGCCGGTCGCGCATGTCACGCCAGTCATCATCCCAGTACCTTTACCGTGTCTCTTGCAATCATGAGCTCCTCGTTGGTGGGGATCACGACGACGGGGATCTTCGACCCCTTGGCGGAGATCACCTTGACCTCACCGCGGACCTGGTTCGCCTTCGGGTCGAGCTTGACGCCAAGGGCTCCGAGGCGGCTTATGACGCGCTCGCGGACCTCCTTGGAGTTCTCGCCTATGCCGCCGGTCATGATGATCGCGTCCGCCCCGCCGACCACCGTGTTGTACGCGCCGATGTAGAGCGCGACGCGGTAGGCGAGCATCTCGAGCGCGAGCTCCGCCGCCTTGTCGCCCTTGTCGGCCTTCGTGCAGATGTCGCGGCAGTCGCTCGAGCCGGCGAGCGCGAGGAGGCCCGACTTCTTGTTGAGGAGCGTGTCCATCTCGGCGGGCGTCTTCTTCTCCGCCTCCATGATGGCGAGGACCGCCGCCGCGTCGATGTCGCCGCAGCGAGTGCCCATGACCATTCCGGCGAGCGGGGTGAGCCCCATGGAAGTGTCGACCACCCCGCCGTTCTTGATCGCGGCGAGGGACGAGCCGTTGCCGAGGTGGCAGGTGACGAGGTTGACCTTCGAGAGGGGCTTCTTCAGGAACTTCGCGGCGGCCTGCGTGATGAACTTGTGCGAGGTGCCGTGGAAGCCGTACTTGCGGATGCCCATCTTCCTGTAGTACTTCGGGTCGATCGCGTACATGCCCGCGCAGTCGGGCATGGTCGCGATGTGGAACGCGGTGTCGAAGACGCCGACGTTCGGGACGCCCTTGAAGATCTTCTCGCACGCCTCGACGCCACCGAGGTTGGCGGGCATGTGCAGGGGGCCGAACTTGACGAGCTTCTTCGCCTTCGCCATGTTGGCCTTGTTCATGAGCGCGGAGTCCTTGAAGACCTCGCCGCCGTGCAGGATGCGGTGCCCGATCGCGTCGATGCCCTTCGCCTCGTCGCCGAGGTCGGCGACGACCTTGGCGAGCGCCGCGGCGTGGTCCTTGGGGCCGCCGCAGCCGATCCGCTCAACCAGGCCCTTGGCGAGCCTGGTCTCGGACTTCATGTCGAAGAGCTGGTACTTGAGGGAGGAGCTCCCGGAGTTGATTACTAGGACTTTGCGGATTTTCATGATGGTGGCTAGTGGTTGGTTGCTAGTGGGACATGTGGGAGGAGTGGGACATGTGGGACATGTCCCCCTCCCCTTGGCGTTACTCCTCTATCAGTTCGACCTTGAAGAAGCCGCTGGCGAGGTCGAGCGACGGATCGAGCGGCACCTCGACATTCCCGTACGTCTCGGCCGTGATCGTGACCGGGTCGGACGTGTAGTGCTCGACCCAGTCGCCGGCGTCCAGCGCGTCCTTCTTCCAGACCTTGACCTTGACCGAGACGGAGCCGCTGCCCGGGAAGGCGTAGTACTTCTCGACCACCGTGCCGGCGATGCCGCTCGCGACGTCCGCGCCGACGGAGAGGTTCACCTTCGAGCCGTCCTGGTCCAGCGAGAAGGCGACGACCTTCACGGTGTTGGGAACGACCTTGCCCTTGATGGCCTCGGCGATCGCCTCGATCGTGGTCTTGTTGGACGTCTCGAGGCCAAGCAGCGCCGCGACGAAGCTCTCGCTCTGCATCGTCGTGAGCGACGCGCCAGGGAGTCCGCTCGAGATGCCGGCGCCGCCCTTGAGGTCGCCCTCGGCGATCGGCATGACGATTCCGCCGTCGGGCAGCACCGTCGTCGCCTTGATCTGCGAGGTGATCCTCTTGTTGCCCTTGAGGCTCTCCCACGTCGTGTTCCAGCCGCTCGCGGCGTACTCGTACGCATCGGGCACCCAGTCGCCGTCGGAGTCGCTGTCCTCGATCCAGACCGCGACGAGCGGCGCCCTGACCATCGTGCCGTCGTTGACGAGCGCGACGGACTCCTTGGCATAGCCCCAGGGCTCCCACTCGGAGAGCGCGTCGTCGCCGTTCATGTCGATGAACGCGCGGACGTAGTACGTGCCGTTCGCCGCGAGGCCCTTGAGGGAGGCGTTCGCGAAGGAGAGCGCCAGCGCGTCGACGTCGTTCGTCGCGATTCCCTGCGCAAGCGGCTCGCCGGAGAAGTCCTCGGCGTCGAACGCCTGGACCACGACCTTGCCCTTCTTCGTCGACATGTCGTCGCACTTGCCGAGGACGATGGACGGACCCGCGTACCTGACCGCGACCGCGATGCTGGAGTAGCCGTGGTCGTTCATCTCCTGCTGGGCGTTGACGGCGGTCGTGAACACCGACGCGCCGTTCTGCGCGGACCAGGAGTTGGAGCGGAACTTGGCGTTGTACATCGTGACCTGCCAGTTGTAGCTGCCCTCGGGGTCGTACACCGCCCCGTTCGCGAGCATGCTGCCGGCGCAGAGAGGCGCGGTCCAGGCGAAGTTGCCGTCGGCGTCCTGCGGCGGGGTCCTCTGGATTCCGGAGTCGTAGACGACGCTGTTGCCGGACGACGTGCGGACCTGGAGCCTGAAGGCCGTGTAGCTGGACCCGAAGCGCGAAGGCAGCCCCTCCTCGCCGCTCATGCGCCACTTGAAGGTGGGCCGCGCCGAGTACTGGATTCCGTCGACCGCCACGGGCACGGGCGTCGCCCTCGCGTAGTCGAAGCGGCGGACGATCATGTTCGGGAGCGCCTCGACGACATTCGATCCGCCGCGCGGCCACGTCGCAGGGCCGTCGCCGACGACGACCATGTACTGGATGTTCGTCACGCTCGTGCCGGAGCCGATCACCTGCGCGACGTTGCCGGCCGCGCCGTCGGCGCCGCGGGTGACGCCGCTGTCGCCGGCGACCTTGGCGGTGAACGAGGACGTCCAGTCGAGGTCGTACATCTTGTCGTTAAGGGTGTCGAGTTCGGTGAAGAGCGTCCTCCCCTCGGGGTAGAACGTGTTGTCGTACACGACGTCGGCGAGGCCCTCACCCCATGTCGCGGCCACCGGGTAGCCGTTGATGGCGTAGCGGACTATCCTCACCCTCGTCGGCGTCGAGGCGATGCCCGAGACGACCTGGACGATGTTGGACGCGCCGGCGACGCGGCTGTCCGCGAGCGGAACCGAGTCGTACCTGTCGAACGCGCCGCCCTTGAGGTCGATGCGCGGCACGACGGGGCTGTAGTCCCTGAGCTCGACCGTGAACTTCGCGCTCGCCCAGCCGACGTCGACGTGGCGGACGACGCCGTAGAGCCTCTGGGCCGACGCGCCCTCGCCGCCCTCGGACAACGAGGCGGAGGAGGACGAGGCGTCCTCGGCCTCGACGACGAACGTCGCAAGGCCCTCGCGGAGGAAGCCGGTGTCGGCGTCGTTCAGGTAGTGGATGCCGCGCACTGGGACGTTCACGATCTGCGACCACGCGAACTTGACGTAGCAGGACGGCGGGTTGAGGCCGTGGTACACCTGCTCGTCGCCGCTGGACGCGGCGTTGCCGGAGTTCGAGCCCGTCTCGGCGTCGGAGGGGTCGCCGACCAGAAGCTCCTTCGTGAACTCCTCGTCGTCGAAGTCGATCGTCACGCTGCCGGTCTCGTAGTCGATCGTGCCGACTTCGTGCGCCTCGGCGAACATGCCGCCGCGCGTGACCAGCTTGCCGTTCTGATCGATGACGCCGTAGAACCAGAGGGCCTCGTCCGGGTTGCCGAGGGTATCGGCGACGAAGTAGTTCTCGCCGCCGTACGAGACCGCGGTGCCCGTGACGTAGTTCTTGTCCTTGAGGCAGATCTTGAACGAGCCCTCCTTGATCGCGCCGGAGCCGAGGTGGTAGGTCCTGACGCCGGACGGCATGCGGCCGACGTACTTCTCCTCGACGCCCTCGCCGGTCTTCTCGTTCTGCTGCGAGCCGGTGCCGGACTCGTTGAGCGTCGTGACGGTCCACGTCGCGGCCGGCGCGTGAAGCGCGTCGGGGTCGGTGGCCTCGTTCCAGGCGCTGACAGTGAGCGTCTTGCCCTCGATGTCGGCGGAGCCGTTGTAGACGACCTTCATCTCGACCACGGGCACGGGGTGCTCGACGAGCGTGTAGTCGTCGATGCCGGTGCCGGTCTGGAGCGCCGGGCTCGTGCCGGCCTTGTACTCGGCGTAGTTGGACCAGCCGTCGCCGTCGAGGTCGAGGTCGGGGTCGTAGACTCCGCGCGCCGCGTAGTCGGTTCCGTCGATGCCGCCCTTCTCGTACTTCGCCTCCCAGGAGTCGGCGATGCGGTCGTGGTCCGCGAAGACCTCGCCCAGGTACAGCTCGCCGAACTTCCTGTAGCAGTCGAGCGTCGAGCCGTCCGTCATCGGGTCGTCCGGGTTCAGCTTGCAGAGCTGGAACACCTCGCTGACGAGGTACTCGGCGTAGTTCGAGAGGCCGTCGCCGTCCGGGTCCTCGCCCGCCTGGCCGCCCTTGAGGTGGTACATGTAGACATAGTTGTCGTACACGTTGTCGCCGTCGGTGTCCTGCGTCCACGGGTCGGTCGGCGCGTTGCCGCGGTCGAACTCGTCGATCACGCGGAAGCCCGCCGCCTCGCCGGAGGGCGAGTCGAACCTGGCGTCGGCGCGGTTCCACGGGGCGATCTTCGCGTCGGCGACGGCGGTCGCCGAGCCGGCGCCGGCGTGGCCGAACATGACGTACAGCTCCCAGCCGTCGTTGACTCCGTCGGCGTCGACGTCCTTGTTCTTCGCCTTGAGCGTGTAGTACGCCCACATTCCGTTGACGTTGACCCAGTCCTCGAGGCCGAAGCACTCGTCCCACTTCACGGAGGCGGCGGCCTTGTCGTCGTCGGACGGCTCGAAGCCGATCGCCTCGAGGTAGCGGACGACGAGGTACTTGTCGAGCGCGGTCATCTTCTTCGTGTTGACCGCCCCGTCGCCCGCGACGCAGGTCCTGGACGAGAATCCGAACCTGTCGTAGACCTGGGCGTGGACGAGCGCGACGGTCGCCTTGGCGTCGACCGCCACGACGCGCCAGTCGTCGCCTCCGCTGAGGGTGCGCGCGAGGCCGACGCCGACCTTGTCGCCGTAGTTGTACGTCGTGTACAGCGTCGCGCCGGCGATCTGGTCGCCGACCTGCGGCGCGGCGGCCGAGACGTCGATCGCCGCGAGGACGACCTCCTCGGTCTCGTTGCTCGAGACGGTCACGATGTACGCCGGGACCTCCGCGTAGGCCATCACGTCGTCGTCGTCGCCCTCGGCGTCCGCGTCGGGCTCGAGCGGGTCGAGCGCATCGTCGCTGTTGCGGTACTCCCAGCCGTCGGGCATTCCGTCGCCGTCGGTGTCCCAGGAGCCGGGCTCGGTGCCGACGTCGGACTCCACGACGGAGCTGAGGCCGTCGCGGTCGGCATCGTCGGCCGTGCCGGAGGGATCGGACGGGTCGTCGGACGACTGCGACTTGAAGCTGTCGGGCTCGAGGCAGTCGGGCATCTCGTTGCGGTTGACGTCGCAGTCCTCGATGTAGACCTCAACGCTGTCGAACCTGACGAGCGAGTCGACGACCTCGACGCCCTTCGGCGTGTAGATGTCGTCGCGCTCGGTGCCGACGAAGTTGGCGTAGCCCCACGACTCCCACCTGTCGCGGCGTCCGTTGTTGTTCTGGTCGATGTAGGCCATCACGTAGACCGTTCCGGGCGCGATGCCGCCGAGGAGCGCGTTGGGCGTGGCGATGTCGGCGCGGTTGGTGAGGTCCGCGATGTCCGCGAGCCTCGTCTGCGCGACCGGCTGGCCGCGGAAGTCGGCGGAGGCGTACGCCTCAACCACGACGTTGCTCAGGAGAACCGACTCGTCGTCGAACGGACCGAAGTACCTGACGACCGCGCCGGCCTTGCCGTAGCCCGTCGGGATCTCCGGGTTGATGCGCTCGTTGCCGACGTCCATCGTGAACTCGGCCCAGGCGCTCCAGTCCTTCTTGTCGTCGAGGCCGTTCGCCGGGAACGCCGCGTTGAACATCGCGACGCGCCACTTGTACTCGCCGTTGCCGGCGAAGACCGGCGCGCCGTTCGTGACGGCCGGGGCGTCCGCGTAGACCGGCGGCGTGAACCTGTAGGCCGCCGTGCCGACGCTCTCGGCGGAGCGTCCGCCCAGGAGCTTCACTCCGGTGTCGTAGACCACGTTGCCGTCGGCGTCGGCGATCTGGACCCTGAACGCCGTCGCAGTCTCATCGTCGCAGACGAAGGAGAGCGTCGGCGAGGCCGTGTAGACCTCCTCGCTCTGCACCGGCGCAAGAGGCGACGCCTTCGGACGGCTGGAGTTGAACGTCTTGGTGAAAGTGCCGATCGTTATGTTCGTCACTCCGCCGCCGGCGAGACTGTAGGACTCGACGATGGAGTAGTCGGCGGACTCGAGGCTGAGGCCCATCTCGACGGCGTCGGCCGCGAGGTAGCGCCAGTCGAGGTCGAACCTGTCGGCGGACTCGGAGAGCGCGTCGGCCTCCATGATGTACGGACGGTCGTCGAGGACGTACGTGTGCGCCATCACCTGGCGCGGCCTGCTGGGTATGCCGTTGACCGCGTTGCGGATGATGCGGACCGTCTTCGTCGCGCCGGAGCCCTCGCCCTCGGAGGAGCCGCCGGACTCGCCGCCCTCGGAGGAGCCGCCCGACTCGCCGGTCATCGACACGCCGGAGGAGGCGCCCTCGACCACCGCGCGGTCGGAGCTGCCGTCGCCGAGGTTGATGCGCGGCAGGACGGACGTGGTGTCCTTAAGCTCGATCACGATCTCCTGCGTCTTGTGCCAGCCGACGTCCACGCCCTTGGCGACGCCGTAGGGCTCGCCCGCCTGGTAGGCTCCGTCGCCGTTGATGTCGAAGAACGCCTCGATCGTGTTGGAGCCTTCCTTCACGTAGCCGTCGCCCAGGACCTCGGACGAGCCGGACCTGAACTGCCTTGCGTCGGAGAGCCAGACCGTCTTCGGCCACTCGTGCCCGACGTGGGTCGAGTAGGTGACGCGCAGCACGCTGTCGGAGAGGAGCTTCGCGTCCGCGTCGACCTCGGCGAGCTTCGCCGTGTCGAGCGACCACTCGCCCGTCTTGAGGTCGATGGTGCCGATCTCCTTCTGCGACTCGGTGTGGACGATCTTCGCCTTCTGGCCGAGGAGGTCGCCGACGGACCACGCAAACGCGTTCCACGTAAGCTCGGCGCCTTCAAGCTCGATGTGCGGAAACCTGAGCTTCCAGTACTTGTATTCCTCGAAGGTGCCGGAGACTTCGGAAGGATACCAGGTCCCGCCGTTCTCCTCGTACCATTTCCAGTTCCAGACGTAGGTCCTGTCGGACGAGACGACGGCCTTCTCGAACACCACGCTCGAGGGGAGGACGTAGCCCGGCGACATGAAGCCGTGCATCACGGAGTTGGCGATGATGCCGCCGACGTACACCGTGTCGCCGTTCGACGCGGCGGGGACGATGAACTTGGCGTCCGTGCGCTTCGAGCTGCTGGTCGCGGTGCGGACGACGAGCGGGACTCCGCCGACGTCCTTGGTGCCGTAGTACGTGGGCCTCACGCCGATCGCGGGCTGCGGGTGCAGGTCCTCGTGGTATTCGCTGTCGGAGAAGCGGTCGACCATGTCGGCGGCGTACTGGCTCTTCCAGGTGGCGGCCCTGACCTCGGACCAGTTGGACCAGCCGTCCTCGTCGCGGTCGAGGAGCGGGTCGTACTGGCGCGGATTGGCGAAGCCGCGCGAGTAGAGGTTCTCCCACCAGTCTTCCATGAAGTCGTGGTCGGTCGCGATCGAGCCGAGGTAGGTGTTGGCGTACACCTTCTTGCCGGAGTCGTCGTAGCCGCCCTCGGGAGCGGCGAGGAAGTAGTCCGTCACCAGCTGCCCGGACCCTGTGCGCTGGTTGGCCGGGTCAAGGAGCGGGTATCCGTTCTCGAGGCCGTACGGCGCGGGGCCGAAGCTGAACATGTACTCGGCGTAGTTGGAGAGTCCGTCGCCGTCGAAGTCGTCGTCGGCGTCCTGTCCGGCGACGCCGAAGAGGCTCTCCCACCAGTCGGGGATGTTGTTGCCGTCGGCGTCGGCCGTCACCGCGTAGGCGGGGTCGATCGAACCGTCGGGCTGCATGCCGCGGTAGATGTCGATCACGTACTGCTTGCCGGCGGGCAGCTTGACCTCGCATCCGCCGTAGACGACGGTGACGACGGTCTCCCAGCCGATGGAGGCGGACGGATCGATGTCAGGCGCGTAGTTGTTGCGGGCGTACTCCTCCCACCAGTCGGGGATTCCGTCGCCGTTCGTGTCCTCGCCGGTCTGCTCCCACGGGTCGGCGGGCTGTCCGTCCCACATCTGCGGGCAGGTCTTCGCGTATGCGCCGCCCATCGGGACGAGGTCGGCCGTGCCGTCGAAGTTGTTCCTGACCTGGAAGCGCGTCTGCGCGAGGTTGACGACGAACGCGTCGCCGCGCTGCTCGCAGAGGCGCTCGGCCCTGGCGAGACGGTAGTACCTCTCGAGGCTGTACACGGTCGCCGGGTAGGGGACGGCGCTGTTCGGGAAGACGAACTTGCCGACGCCGAGTTCCGTCGCCGGGGTATAGCCCGCGCCGATGTCCTCGCTGTAGATCATGCTGTCGACCGTGCCGCCGTCGATGAGCGGGAGGTGGCTGACGGTGTTCTTGATCCACGGCACGACGTGGTAGTCGTCGTAGACCGTGGAGCGGACGAGGCTCTCGCTCCACCAGCCGACGAGCAGGTCGCCCGCGACGGCTCCGTTGGGCCCGCCCTTGAGCTCGAGCAGGTTCGGGTAGAGCCCGGACACGTCGATGTCCTCGTTAGAGGAGTAGTCGCACCTCGCGGCGTTGAGCACGTTCTCGGTGAATCCGCTCGGGGTCTTGGCGACGTCCGCCGGGTCGGCTGCGCCGGAGATCGACGAGAAGCCGAAGTTGAGGACGAGCTCCGCAGGCAGCGTCGGCTTGCCGTCGTTGGCGTTGCGCGTGCCGTCGGAGAGGTACCAGGACTCGAACACCTCGTCGCGGTTTGCCTTGGCCTCGTCGTAGCCGAGCGCCTTGGCGTAGTTCGCCAGGATCTGCGCGCCGGTCCTGGCGCCGTCCCAGACGCGCACTTCGTCGACGTAGCCCTTGAAGTACTCCTGGAGGTTCTCGAACGACTCGAGGTGGGCTCCGGTCATGGGCTCGATGAAGTACGGGTAGAGCGCGTAGACGTTCTCGCGCTTCGGCCTCGCGCCGACGAACAGCGCGCTAGGCGTGCACTTGTACTCCGAGGCGACGAACGAGTTGGTCGCAGCCGGGTACTGGTGGATCTGGACGACGCCGTTCGCGGGGACGAGCGAGGTCGTCTTGTTGTCGCGCAGGAGCCCGTTGACGTAGATCCTGAGCGAGGCGCCGTCGAACGAGAGAGCGACGTGCGTCCACTTGTCCTGGGCGACCGGGCCGCCGTCGACGAACTGGCAGCTCTTCGGGGCGTCCACGCCGGACTCGATCGAGTCGTCGTTGTCGAACATGCCGTAGACGTGGCCCTGCTCGTTGAGCCCGATGCGGAAATTGGCGCGGATCGCGTACTTGTCGACGCCGATCGAGTCGCCCTCGACGGCGACGGAGCGCTCGACGACCGTCTCGCGAACGCCGGTCCTCTCCGGGAACATCCAGCACTCGACGGTGAACTGCTTGAGGAAGTCCTCGGCGTCAAGCGGCCTGTGCTGGTGGTCGCGGGACATCGCGTAGGCGTTCTCGCCGGGCAGGTAGAGCGCCTGACGGCGGTCGGGGTCGTCGAACCTGAGCGGGTCGGACGAGGGCCTGACCATCGAGACGACCTCGGTCGAGTCGGGCGTCATGTCGCCGTCGGTGTCGTAGCCTTCGTTCTCCTCGAAGCCGAACGCGTATGCGTTGCCGTTGTAGAGGTTCTTCGTCGCGTCGACCGCGTTGTAGTACGCGCTTTCGACCGCGGCGATCTGCGTCACGCCGACCCCTCCGACGCCCCACGGCATCGCGAGCGAGCCCGGGTACACGTAGTACTGCGCGACGTAGCTGGAGGGCGTCGTGCGCTCGGTGAACCAGAGCGGGGTCGGGTCGGTGTGGCGGCTCATCGGGTCGGCGACGTTGGCGACTATGCGCTCCGCGTCGTTCCTGAGTCCGTCGCCGTCGGCGTCGACCATCGGCGTACCCATTCCCCACGGATAGAGGATCGGGTCGTACGCCTGCGGAGCCTGGATCGGGCTGACGAAGAGGAGCTTGCCCTCGCGTCCGTCGACGCCCGGGTAGGACGGGTAGATCCACTCGTTGAACCAGGCGTTGAACGTGGCCCTGGAGTCGGTGTTCGGGTAGTTGGCCATGTAGTACTGGGCCGAGACGATGTCGCCCTGCTTGGCGACGATCCACGTCGTCTCATCGGCCGTCGCCGGCGTTGTGCCAAGGAGCGGGTTGAGGCCGTGGAACATCTCGTAGAAGTCGTCCATGCCGTCGCCGTCGGTGTCGTCGATGCGCGGATCGGTCGAGGCGTAGCCCGCGACGGACGACGCGACGCCGACCATGGAGCCCTCGGTGACCGGCCACATGTAGAGCGGGGTCGAAAGCTCGCCGCTCGCTACGGCGCGGTCCCACTCGCGGCGCGGGGACGCGAAGTAGCCGATGTCCCTCCAGCCGTCCTCGGTCCAGGCCTTCTGGATCCTGCCGCCCGAGGCGACGTGCTTCGCGACGAGAGCGGCGCCGGAGGTGAACCTCTTCTTCTGGGCGGTGTAGTAGGTCCTGTTGGTGACGGTCTCGCCCGTGTAGGCGTCGACCACCTTGACGACCTCCCTCACGCCGGTCGTGACGGTCTCGTAGTAGACGAACGACCTGCCGTTCCACGCCTCGGCCGCGTTGGCCGCGGTTTCGGACGCGCTGCTCGCGTCGAACACCGGGTAGCCCGAGGCCGTGGCGTCGGGGTCGGCGCCGGGGTCGCCGAAGCTCTGGGTGTGCTCGGAGGTAAGCGAGCCGGTCCTGGTGTACGAGCCCTCCTCGAGCTGGCGGCCCATGAGCGGGGTCGTGATGTCGTCGTAGCGGAAGTGGCGCACCGCCTGGACCATGTACTCCTGCCAGTTCTGGAGTCCGTCATGGTCGAAGTCGACGTCGCGGACCGTCATCGTGACCGGGTCGTACGACGTGCCCTTCTCGGGCGTCGAGAACACCGCGTCGCCGTCCCACGTCGCGTCCATGCCGCCGGCGATGTAGACGCGGTTGGTGTCAGTCACGCCGAAGTCGGAGGCGACCGCCGCGCCCTGCGGGACGTTCGTCGAGCCGCCGGCGTAGAGTCCGTCCGCGATGAACGTCGCCGTGTCGAGCTTGATCTCCTTGAGGTCGCCGCCACGAGGCGAGACGAGGGAGAGCGTCTTGACGTCGACCGGGACGCCCGCGTGCTGCATTTCCCATCCGTCGGGGATGCCGTCGAGGTCGGTGTCGATCGTGCAGGGGTTCATGCCGCCGCCGCGGAAGCACACGACCGTGCCGTCGTCCTCAAGCCCGCCGTAGACGAAGCTGAGGTCGATGTCGTTGTACTGCACGCCGCCGTTCGCGAACACCGTTGTCCAGGTGCCGCCCTCTATCGAGTCGAGGATGCCGTCGAGGTCGGTGTCGGCGCCGTCGGGGTTGCCCTGTCCGTTGTACGTGATGCGCCCGCCCTCGGCCGTCGCGGAGCCGCGCTTCATCGTGCCGGGGTTGGTCGGGAAGAACTTGTTCCACCAGCCCTGGCCGTGGCCGGGATGGTGCTTGTAGATCGACTCGCAGTCCTTGTACGCGTTGCAGGAGTCGACGCCCGCGTACTCCTGGACGAACGTAAGCTCGTCGCTGTCGAAGTCGAGCGGGGTGGGCGAGCTGAGCTCGTCGGCGATGTGCGGCGCGGCGTTCGGGCAGCGGTACATGTAGAGCTCCCATCCGTCCGGCACGCCGTCCTCGTCGGTGTCGGCGCCGTGCGTCGTGATCGGCGACTTGTCGCTGCCGAGCGACTCGAACGCGGCGGCCACGGCGTCAGCGATGCCCGCGGAGGCGCTGGAGCCGGACTGCCCGGCCTCGCCTTCGCCGTCCTCCGTGGACGCGGCCTCGGCGTCGTCGGCCTTGACCACGTTCGGGTTGGTCGTCTTGCGGCGCATGTAGGCCCAGACCGTCTCCTTGGCGGGATTGAACGGGTCGTCAAGTCCGCCTGGGGCTATAGAGTAGTCGATGCCGTACTTCTCGCGGTACCTCATGACCAGGTACTCGTCGTAGGTCTCGTAGGGCTTCGTGTTGTAGGCGAGGCCGGTCGAGTCGCCGACGTGGACCTTGCCGCCCTTCGCCGGGTCCCAGCGCTCCGAGACGTAGCCGTCGACATAGCCCCACGCCGTGCGGGGGTCGAAGCCGAAGCCGTCGTGGACCTGGTCGTGGACGAGCACGAACTGGAGGTTGACGAGCACCTCGTCGCCCTTGTGCATCTCGATCTTCTCGCTCTGCACCTTGTCGACCATGTAGAAGCCCCAGATCGTCTCGCGGGAGATCGCGGTAGGCAGGTCCTCCCTGAGGCCGTAGTAGAGGTTCGTCCTCGCCGCGCCCTCGCCGTCGTACATCGGCGTGAAGGAGTACGCCTGGACCTCGAGGTCGCGGAGCATCACGTACTTCACCGTGCCCGCTTCGACGTCGATCTTGATGTCGTAGTCAAGCCCGATCGTGAGGTCGGGCAGTCCGTAGACCCTCGCGCCCTCGGCGTACGGGTCGGACGCAGTGTCGGGGTCGAGCCAGCACACGTCGAAGTAGGTCGAGCGGTACGCCATGCAGTCGCCGTCGAGGTTGTCTGCCTTGGAGCCCTTGAGCGGGTCGAGGGCCATCATGACCTCCCAGGAGTCGCACAGGCGGTCGCCGTCGGTGTCCCAGTGGCAGGGGTTCGTGCCGAGGAGAAGCTCCTCGAGGTCGGAGAGGCCGTCGCCGTCGAAGTCGGTGCGGACGTACGCCTCGCCCGTGGAGTCCTCGGCGTTGTACTTGCTGCAGGGGTTGAACCTGGCCATGACCTCGGCGGGCGTGATCTCGGTGCCGACGAGGATGTCGGCTATGTTGAAGCGCTCGAAGGTGTAGCGCTGGCCCGCGCGCGGCTGGCCGGGATAGAGTTGGGCGTCCTTCGTCTCCTTGACGATGAGCTTGACGCCGCGGCTGTCGACGTCGTCGGGATGGGCCTGGCGCCACTGCCAGGACGGCTCCCAGACCTTGGCCTGGTACCAGAAGAAGTACTCCCAGCCGTCAGGGAAGTCGTCGCCGTCGGTGTCCTCGACGGTCGGGTCCATGCGGAACTTGTCGCCGCGCGGAACCGGGGTCCAGAAGGCGAGGTCGTATCCGTCGGCGTCGGTCCAGTCGGCGCCGGTCTCGGCGGCGAAGGCCAGCTGGTAGGCGAACTTCTCGTCGTCGCTGAAGTCAGCCTCGGAGACGACGTGGCCGTCGGTGTGGGCGTAGTTGAGCCCGCCGCCGAAGCCGCGGATCTCGTATGCGGCGTTGAACGGCGTCGCCGAGGAGACGTAGGGCGAGTAGCTGGAGAGGCCCGCGAACGCGAGGCCAAGTCCGCCCGAGGTCCACGCGCCGGGGATGAAGTCCTCGTCGACGTTGCACGTGTCGAGGCGCGCGAAGTGCTCGCTGCCGGAGCTGCCCGAGCCGCCCTCGCCGCCGCCAGAGCCCGCAGCGTCCACGAGAAGCCCGTTGTACCACTTGTGGCGGATGGCGAGGTAGTCGGGAATGCCGTCGGCGTTGATGTCGCCGAGGTTGTCGGACGGGAAGAACTCCCTGGAGAACACGCCCTCGACGTAGGTGACGGGATATCCCTCGCCCTCGCCGGTGGACTCAGCCGCGAGCGGGACGGGGCGTCCGGCCTGCGCGACGCCGGGGATCTCGGGCGAGACGTCGCCGATGAGCGTGTTGGCGGGCGTGCCGGCCTCGTCGGGCGTGATGTTCACGAACATGTAGAAGAAGCTGTCCTTGCCGCCGTAGGGCGCGTAGGCGTAGTAGGTCGTCGGCGCGGAGTTGCCCCTGGTGCCGCTGGGGTCGATGGCGATGTCCATGCCGCCGTTGAGCGAGCCGTTGTCGAGCGTCGGGTGCGCGTCGTCGCCGGAGTACTTGTAGCCGAAGCCGTACGCGGAGACGCTCGTCTCCTTGCCGCAGTTCCAGTCGAAGATGAACCTGGTGGCGGAGGAGAAGCTCGTCGCGCCGCCGGTCACGTAGACGTGGCCCTCGCCGAGGCCCTCGAGTCCGGACGCGAGGCTGCTCGTGGGCTCAAGCGGTCCGGAGGCGTAGGTCTTGAGGAACTTGGACGGCCTCACCTGGAAGCGCCAGGTGAAGGGCTCGAGGTTGCCGTCCTTCGTCTCGACGAGGAGCGTGACGTCGACCGGGCCCTGTGCGTCGCCGAAGTTGGGCGTGAACGAGCCGCTTGTCGGCTCGGTGACGATGGCGTCGCCCTCGGAGGCGTTGACGCAGCCGGAGAACGTCACCTTGATTCCGGCCTGGGGCCACTTCGCGTAGGTGTAGGAGAAGTCGTTGTCGACGTCCTTGCGTATGTTCCACCTGATCGTGTAGCCGGTGGCGAGTCCGCCGGCGACCTCGATGCGGTTCGTCGACGAGCCCTCGGGATCGGGCGTGACCACGCAGATCGGCAGCTCGTCGTCGACGTCCACGCGCGACGACTGCGCGAGGTAGTACTCGTTGGCGGGGGTGTTGCTGGTGGGGAGGACGACGGTGCTGACGACCGTGCCCGTGATGGTGTACCTGGCGTTGTCGGTGCCGTCGAGCGCGGAGACGTAGACGTCGTACTCGGCGTAGTTGTCGCCGTTGAGCGTGACCTCGTAGTAGTCGACGCCGTCGACCGTTTCGACGAAGAAGTTCTGGTCGAGCTTGAAGAGGCCGGGGTTGGGCTTGCCGGCGGAGTAGGGCGCGACGGCGAGGCGCAGCTTGAGCGTGCCGGTGTAGTTGTCGTCCCAGTAGTCGAGGCCGACGGATATCTTGGCCTTCTGGTCGGACTCGACGTAGGTCTCCTCGGCCGCGACGACGACGTGCGGGCTGTCGAGCACCTCGAACGTCACGGAGTACGTGAGGGGACTCCAGTCGTTCATGTCCTTGTCCTTGACCTGGCACTTGACGACCCACGTGCCGGCCTGGATGAAGTTGTTGGAGTAGCAGTTCGCGTCGTCAAGCGGGTTGCCCTCGATCTCCTTGTTCTCCACCTGCTTGCCGTTGCGCGAGGCGGTCCACTTCGTCTTGAAGCCCTGGGTCAGGTCGTACGTGCCCTTGTCGGCGACGACGGCCTTGAACTTCTGCCACATCCCCTTCGGGACGGTCGAGAACTGGTAGCCGTCGTACTCGGACTCGAATCCGTTCATCTCGATTCGCGTGATGACGGGCTCGACGTTGAAGACCGTTATGTTGAGGTAGTTGGAGTCGTAGCCCGATATCACCGTGGAGTCTCTGTACTGCGCCGACGTGCAGAGGACGACCTCGAACGTGACCGAGAGGCCGCCCGCGTCCTCGCTGTAGCCGTCGAGGAGCTTGATCTTCGCCTCGCTCGTGGAGATCTGGTTCTTGTTGATCGCGAGGCCCTGCGTCTTCGCGGCGTCGGTGTCGTCGCAGACGACGAAGAGGGGCGTGCCGCTGAACATGCCGGCCCTGGCGTTGTTGCTGGCCTTGAGGAAGGCGTATATCGTCGCGCCCGTGTCGTTCTTGTCGGAGAGCGTGACCTGGAACGTCGCCTGGTCGCCTTCGCTGTAGACGTTGTCCTTTCCGTCGGTCGTCACCACCCTGGAGGTGCGCGCCTCGGCGACGTTCATGGTGAACTTGACGGGGTCGGACTTCTTGCCGCTGATCGGCGAGATGACGTAGAGCTCGGAGTTCTGGACGCCCGAGGAAGGATATGTCACGACGAGCGGTCCGCCGCCCTCGCGCGCGACGAGCGCGCCGTCGTGCATGACCCAGTATCCGGGCAGGAGCGCACCCTTCGTCGTGGCGCCCGGCTTGAACCAGACCTGGTAGCCCTTCGTCGTGTCGGAGAGGTCGGCGACCGTGTCAGCCACGGCGACGGTCAGCTCGTACTCGGCGCCGCTGACGGGCCCGGAGGCCGTCGCGCCGTCCGCGGGCGTGATGACCACGGGCTTGGCCGCGCTGATCCAGATGCCGGCGGACTGCTTCTCGGTGATGACTGCGGCGGCGGCCGAGTCGTCGAAGCTGGGCGTGAGTATGATCTGGTTGCCCTCGCCGATCGTGTTCTCGTCGGACCTGAGCGCGTAGACGAAGATCGTCTGCTTGCCGGTGGAGTTGGCCGGGATTATCACCGTCGGCGGCGTCGCGGACGGGAGCATGCTGAGCTCGGTCGCGGTCTTGGAGAAGCGGACGTAGTTGCCCCAGTTCGCCGTGGAGCCGTTGGAGAAGCTGGGCGTGACCGTCACCTCGAGCGGGTAGTCGTAGGCCTGCGAGAGGTACACCGACAGCTGCGCCGTCGACCTGTACACGTCGCCGTCGGCGCGCGCGGGCGCGACGACCGTCGCGGTGTCGCACTCGACGATGAGCGTGGGCGGCAGCGGCTCGCTGCACTGCACGGGCACGGTGATGTAGTCGACCTGGCGGACGTACGTCTTGTTGTAGGAGTAGTCCTCGTACGCGCTGAGGACGAGGTTGGTGAACTGCCCGACGTGGTCGGGCGCACCGCCCTGGAGCTGGAAGCCCGCCTCGGCGAACGAGACCTGGGTCTGCCCGGCGGCGAACGTGACGTCGCCCATGGTGACGGTCTTCTTGACCGGGACGCCGCCATTGTAGCCGACGGTCATCTCGACCTCGCGGCCGCCGACGATCTTGATGATGTCCTCGTTCATCGACCAGACGTGCAGCGTGACTGCGTTCGTCGGCGCCGCGTCGGCGACGAGGCGCGGGGTGAGCGACTCGGTGACGGAGGAGCCGGAGTGGACGATGCGCCAGTAGATGGACGACTCCCAGCTGGGGTCGAAGCCGATGGTCCTGATGAAGAAGCCCGCGCCGGCGAGGGTGTAGTCGAGCTGGCGGCCGCGGGAGTCCTGCGAGGAGATCGGGTACGGCGACGTGCTGAAGAACTGGAACGTGGCGGGGTTGCCGTCGGCGTCCTCGACCGTCCACTTGTCGGAGTTCATGAGGACGTACTCGGTCGACGCGTCGCCGTACCCGGCCGGGCCGGCGTTCCCGGCGAGGCGGATCGGCAGCGCGAAGTCGCCCTCCTTGGTCGTGTAGGCGAATATGAAGTCGCGGACGTCGGTCGACGAGTCGACGTAGTTGACGTACCTCGCGTAGGTGAGGCGGCCCGAGACGTACACTCCGATCGACAGCGGCGAGAAGAAGTCGTCGATGATCTCGGACATGCCGTGGTGCACGAGCTTCCACTGGTCGCCCGCCGTCTTCATCGCCAGCGTGCGCGCCATGCGGACCTTGAAGTACACCGTCTCGCCTGCGACGAGCGGATACTTCACTGACGAGATCGGCCCCTGCAGCGGCTGGCCCGACTGCGTACAGGGCAGTATCTCGTATATGTTGCCTTCCGCGAAGGCGAGGGAGCCTGCGGCCAGTCCGACGACCAGCGCCAGTGTCTTCATTATTTTTGTCTTCATTTCGTCTGTTCCTTACTGCTTAAGTTCCTGTGTTCACGTACAAGATCTGCCGCCTTCCGGCGGTTCTCGAGGATCGCCTTCTCCGCCTCGGCCAGCGCGGCCGCGTCGCCGCGCTTCCTTGCCTCCGCCGCGGCCTTCATCAGCCGCACCCTCTCCGCGTGCGCCTCCTCGACAAGGCCGTTGTACTCCTTCTCGGCGGCGCTCAGCTCCGGGGCCGCGGACGGCGCCGGCGCGGCGGGCGCGGGCGCGGGCTTGGGCTCCTCGCGGCCGCAGCCGGAGAGCGCAAGCGCGGCGAGCGCGCAGACGATGATTGCCGTTCTGCTAGTCGCCATAGGTGCTGTTCTCCTTGAGTACTTCGACCGTGATGGGCTGGATTCGCTCGTCCAGGCACCAGTTGTAGAGGCAGCTCGCCGGCTTGCCGTGCTCCATGGCCCAGTCGTACCATCCCGCCGCGTACGCGGGCGACTCGGTCGAGAACGGGTCCTTGACCTCGATCCTGCACGTGAAGGGCTTCGCGGCGGAGGGCGGCGCGAAGGAGTTCGGCTCGAACACGAACCACCTGAGCGGCACCCAGTTGTCCTTGACGTTCAGCCCCGTGTAGCCGTTGTTCATGAAGCCGACGACCTTGAACGTCGCGCTGTTCCATCCGGACGCCGCGGTCTCGCCGGCGTACTCGAGCGTGCTCGAGCCGGGCCTGAGGCCGCGAAGCGCGTAGGGGCGCCACGCCGCGCCTGTGTTGCGGTTGGTGATCTGCATGAACACCTCGATCGTGACGTTCGTGAGCGTCTGCCCCGCGTCGCCGGTCCTCTTCGGGAAGAACGGCCCGTCCGACGTGTAGCCCTTGAGCGCGAGACCGCCGACCGTCGGGTCCATGTCGAGCCAGTACATCTGCGTCAGGTTGAGGTTCGTGACGACCACGTCGTAGCGGTTTATCAGGTCGGCGAGCTTGATGTCGCCGAGAGCCGGGTCCTCCCACCCGTTGCCGTAGAGGTCCCTGCCGGTCGAGAGCCAGTCCATTATCGCCGGCGTGTATGGGTTGTCGCCCGTCACGCCGTAGCCCTGCAGCTTCCTGTCGATCATGGCCGAGGCCACGACGGTGAAGTTGTTGGACATTCCCTTGCCGACGTTCACCTCGTACCTGCGCGTCCCGATCTCGTCGAACGCGATGTCGAGTCCGTTTGTGCGCACCGAGGCGAGCTCGTACCACGGGTCCACGGTGTAGACTATGTTGGTGCCGCGGTCGGAGCCGCGCCTCACGAATATCGTCTGCGTCGTCGCGGACTCCACGGCGTCGCCGACCGTCTGCCTGACGTGGCCGGCGGAGTCGATCGTGCAGAACACGATTATCGACTCGCCGTTCGGCGTCGGGTGGTCCGGGTCGATGGACTGCCCCTCGTTTATGCGGCCGGGCGTGCGCTTCATGACGTTGTTCCACTGGTTCGACGTCTCGCCCGCCGACTCGTGCACCCCGAGCGAGCGGAACTGGCCGAAGGCGTTCTTGTTCATGCAGTCCTCGCCCGCGTAGAAGATCTCGCTCTCGCGCATCGCCCTGCGCAGGAACTCGACTGCGCACGTAGGCGAGTAGTACTTCTCGAACCCGGGCCACGAGCCGTAGAAGTTCGTGCCGATGCACATGACCTCGTGCTCGACCACGCCGCTGGGCCTCACCAGCCTGATGCCGAACGGGTCGGTCTCGAATATCCTGCCGTCGGGGAGGAACGTCTCGGACGCCTCGAAGTCGCGCGAGAAGTCCCAGACGAAGTCGCGCGTGCCGTCCTCCTCGTGCAGCGTGTCCAGCGTGTGCGGGCTCGCCAGCACGCGGAAGACCATGTTCGACGCCTCGCCCATGTTGCCGGGCTTCATGCCGGGAAGCTCGCTCGACCCGAACACGGCGAGCGTGTTCGTGTAGAACTCGCCGCCTTCGTACATGTTGCCGCTTATGAGCTGGACGCTCCAGTTCGATATGTCGGCCTCGACCGGGACCGCGATCTCTATGAACTGCGCGTTCTCCTCGCTGTTCTCCCAGTCGTCGTCGTACTCGCCGAGGATGTTGACCTCGTTGATCCACGCCCAGCCCGGGGCCACCGAGTCGAGGATGTTGTACGCGGAGAACGCGGACGGGGAGTTCCCGCCGTAGTCCGCGTTGTAGTCGACCGGACGGTACCACGACGGCCTCGTCCAGTCGGCCTGCGTCATGTAGTTCGTCGTCGCGACCTTCGCGCCGACCTGGTAGTACCTGACCTCGAGCATGTACTGCATGACCGTGCCGGGCACGGTGGACATCGGGACGACCGCGCCCTCCGCCGTGGAGTAGCTGGAGCGGTAGACGAAGTTCGTGTCGGTCGCGCGGGCGAGGGCGGCGGCGTGCGCGAGCCTGCTCGTGCACCAGTTGTCGTAGCCCCACGGCTCGACGCCCTCGAACCAGTGCAGGATCACCGTCGGGTCGCGCGTCATGTCGATCTCGTTCTCGAGCTGCGCGGCGAACACCTCGCACTGGACGCCCCACCCCTCGTTGCAGAGCGGCTGCTCGCCCACGCTCGGGACGTTCGGGACCCAGCGCGTCCCCGACATGTCGGAGCGGAACGCGCCGACGTTCCTGAAGCCCATCCTGGCGCGGATCGCCTCGCTGACGGTCACCTCGTCGACCAGCACCCTGACCGGGGTCATGTACCCCTCGGGCACGACGGGGCCGGCGTTCTGGACGCCGTCGACGCCGGAGACCCCGAGGCGGAACGCCGCGTAGTTGGACCCCGGGTCGGTCTTGTAGGAGAACGAGTCGTAGAGGACGCTCGTGACGACGAAGTTCGTTATCGCGCGCCAGTCGGAGTCCGCCCCGCCGCTCTTCGAGCCGTACAGCGTCAGGCTCGACGGCTGTGCGCTCGCGGCGTCGTACTTGCGCGCCTTGAAGCTCACCTCGCCGACGATGTTGGAGGAGAAGGTAGGCGTCTGGAGGAACGGGATGTTCTGCCTGTAGGTGTCCATGTCGGACGGGTCGACGCCGTCGGACACGGAGTTGTTGAGCGCAAGCGACATGCCGACGTCGGACGTCGCAGGCGAGAGGTCGGCGAGGTACATCCTCTTCTCGACGTCCCTCCCGTTCGCCGAACCGAGCGTGCGGAGGTTCCAGCCCCACCAGCACGTCTCGTCGAGCGCGGGCTCGTCGCGGCAGACGACGCTGTCGATCGTGACCTCGCCGAAGAGCGACGTGTCGCGGACGTTCTGCACGGAGGCGACGAGCTCGGGGTCGACGAGGATCCTCATGAGGCCCTTGACCTCGTGGAGGCCGATGTACACGCTGACGGAACCCTTCTTGCGCTCGGCGGCCGTCATCTTCGAGAAGTCGACCGTATCGACCGTGGTCCAGTTCGCCGGGTCGAGCGTGTCGAACGACTCGAGGCTCGAGCTCGTCACGCCGTTCGTCGCGATCTGCACGAGGAGCTTCGCGTTCGCCTGCGCGTTGGCGTAGTCGAACGAGACCATGCCGAGGCCGGTGCCGCGCGTCGTGCCGTTGGCGTAGCGGTAGCCGTCCATGAGCGGCGAGCGCAGCGACGCCGGCAGGCCGGACCTCGTGCGCTTCGCGGAGAGGAGGATCGTCCCGTTCGTCGTCGCGCTCTTGCCCGACACCGTGACCGTGTTCTGTATCCACGCGGTCGTGAAGATCCAGTTCGTGAGGCCGTACCCGGGCTCGACTGCGTAGGGGTCGACCCAGTCGGGGATCAGGTCCACCATCTCCCTGCCGTCCGAGTAGTCGTCGCCACGCCACTGCCGCGTCTTAAGCGAGTGGAGGACGATGTCGGTCCTCACCTCCGACATCGAGCCGCCGGCAGCGAACTTGATGGAACAGTTCTCCGTCTTGTAGAGCGGAACCGTGAACGACTTGCCGCCGAACGTGGAGATCGCGACGTTGGTCGCGGGCTCGTCGCTCCAGTTCACCTTGCCGGCGTCGGCGAAGTATATCTCGAGCTTCTGCTCGGCGGGCGCGGACCTTATCGCCGAGACGTTGTCGCTGACACGTACCGTGGTCATGCGCCCTGGGACGATGTTCCACTCGGTGTCGTCCGTCCCGAAGTTCTGCACCTTCGGCTGCCGATTGGGGAACTTGCGCGTCTTGTTCGTCCAGTTCCCGCCGGTGTTGGCGCCGAGCTTCAGCTCCTCGCTCGCGCCCAGCGTCGCGGTCGCGATGAACTCGGGCTTGCCGAACACGCCGTCGCAGTTTGCGGAGAGGACGCCGTACGTTCCGCGAGAGAGGCGCGACGACGAGCTGTCGCGGTAGCCGACCATGCACCATCCGCCCAGGTTGCCGTCCATCGAATCCCCAAGCTTCATCGCCGTGCTGCGCACGCCCGCCGAAACCCACGTGCACGAGTTCTGGACGTCGTTGGACACCGTGATGAAGAACGGCATGAAATAAGTCTTGTCGTTGAACGCGGTCGTCGTGTTCATCTTGAAGTTGGCCTTCCAGCTCTTGAGGAGCTTCGCGTTCCGCCCGGAGCTCGTCACGTTCCAGCGGTAGAGGCTCAGCCTGCAGGCCGTTGTCTTCGAGGGCAGGTCTTCGCACTCCCAGCGTGCTTCGTAGCAGCCCTTGTTCGGCAGGTAGGCCGCCGCAAGCGAGAGCGAGGCGTTGCCGTCGAAGTCCTTGTTGGAGTTGAGGTCGAACGCCACGCGCGTCATGAACGTGTAGTTCGAGAGGCTCATCATCGAGTCGCCGTAGTAGTAGTTGAAGTCCTCGAACAGGACGAACTGGCCGAGGCGGGCGTCGAAGGTGAACGACTCGACCCCGCGCGGTGCGAGCTCGGCGTCGACGAACTGGAGGAAGCCCTTGCCGTTGCCCTCCATCTGGAGCGCGACGCCGGCGTCGTTCGTGGCCACCATGTACTGCCGCGCGATCCACATGCCCGGTCCGGCGGACCACGCCTCGTCGGTGTCGGCCGTGAACGGAACGTACGCCGTGCGCCCCTGGAGGTGGTTCACGTCCGTGAAGTGTGAGAAGGTCCAGTCGTTCTTCTCCGCCGGCATCGCAAGCCACTTGTCGAAGTCCTGCTTGAAGGTCTGCTTCTTCGGCGACGTGCCGGACTTCTCGCCGTCCTCTGTCGAGTTGCCGACGAACACCTCGCCGCGGGCGTCGGTCCACACGTTGAAGTTCTGGTAGTCGGCGTGGACGACGCTGAACGCGAGCGTGGACTCGTCAAACTGGAACATCACGTAGCCTGTGGTCGCGTCGAGGTTGAGCGTCGACCACGTCTCGGCGTCCGAAGGGTCGAGCTTGTCGCTGAGCGGAAGCTCCGCGCCTTCCGTCGAGCAGTACCAGTAGTTGGTGGAAGGCGCATACTCGGCGTACTCGCCCTCCTGCCTGTCGATGCCCTCGATCCTGTAGCGGACGTCCCCCGCCTGGCTCTTCATCGTCTGCACGTATCCGCGCCAGACGTGGTCGTTGACGAGCATCATCCGGACGCGTCCCTCGACCTCGGGGTCGCCGCGCCTGTAGACGATGTCGAAGCTGGAGTACTCGCTCTTCCCGGCGCGCACGCGGAAGAACCAGTTCGTGCTGCCGCTCGGCAGGTTCGAGGCGGCGTACAGCGCGTTCGTCTGCACTCCGGGCTCCTCGGTGTAGTCGATGGTCTTGCCCAGGCCCGAGTAGTCGACGTAGGCGTAGTACGGCGCCTGGAGCGCGTACTCGAACCAGTACTCCATGTCGCACTCGCGTCCAGGCGTCGCGAGCGGCGTCATCGCCCTGAAGCCGTCCGAGGGGTTGAGCGACACCTCCTGCCAGGCGTTCTCGACCTGCCCGAGGTAGTTCCAGCGGTAGTGCATCTTGGCGAGCGAGAAGAACGTGGACGTGTCAACCGGCGACCCGTCGCCGGTGTTCGTGTAGTAGGCCGGGACGCCGCGTCCGAAAATGGACTCGTCGCTCTTCGACGGATACGGCACGCTCGTCGAAAGTTCCCAGCCCAGCACCGCGGAGCCGATCTTCGACTCGTCGTAGCGTCCGGCGGAGTACAGGTCGCCGCCCATCGGGGGATACGAGGCGATAACGTTGTCGAGCAGGATCATCGACTGATCGTCAGCGCCCCAAGCGTTGTCGTGCGTCGTGCGGCGGATGCGGAACCGCACTGGCGACCTTACGCCGAGCGGAACGACGACGCGGTAGAAGTTGTCCTTGGTGCCGCCGTTCACGACGGCAAGGGGAAGCTCGTTGGTATAGGAGAGCTTCGCGAATTCCGCAGTCCCGTCGCGCAGGAACGGCAGCATCTCCGCCCTGTGCCAGCAGCCGTCGAGCTTGCCGTACCAGTTCGTCGTGATCTCCTCCACCTCGTCTACGACGTTCGTGGTCACAAGAACGCTGTTCGCGTCCGTAGGCTCGACGTTTTCGACCGTGTTCGTGGCGTACTCGACGACAATCTTGTAGTTCTCCGTAGCTTCCGCCCAGCCGTTGACGGCGTCGAAGTAGACCGTCCCCACGCCCTCTTCGTAGCACGGCGAATACACCGTCGCTTTGTCGAGGTTGCGCATCACGATCTGGCCGGCGGTCGCATTCGTTGCAGTTCTTCCGCGAGAAAGACAGCTCTTGGACGTAGATGAGAACGGCAAATAGTTCTGTGTTTCTACAAGACCGCCGCTGGCCGTGTCCTTCGGATAGGTGTTTCCGTGACGGCAATCGACGATATGCCACAGACGCTCAACATAATTCTGTGTCCAGAGAACGCTTTCCGTGCCCTTCTGGAGGTTGAACAAGAGGTCGTCCTCCTCCGTGTTGAAGTGTTGCCAAAAGGTTTTATTGTTGCTAGCCGAATCAGAATACCCCTGATAGTCAATTGCACACTTGGTGTTTGTATCACGGTTCATCAACAGGACGCGCCCAGACGTTCCAG
>Ga0310696_10001650_pt1 | contig 31794 bp, 26 predicted proteins | sample AusTroGonzalo_MG_4_FD_203885 | JGI IMG/M metagenome (GOLD analysis project Ga0310696, IMG submission 203885) | Bovine rumen microbial communities from tropical cattle in Woodstock, Queensland, Australia - Gonzalo_02 (v2) (version 2) | ecosystem: Host-associated > Mammals > Digestive system >... | reverse complement strand
TGTTTAAGAACTATGTAAAAGATAAGCTCGGCCCTGGACACACCATACCCATCTACAACGTATGGACGGACATCGGAGACCTGGAGAGAGACTGGCATAGCCTTCCAGAAGAGTTCGTGCTCAAGGCAAACCTACAGAGCGACGGCAGGAACATCATGTTTGTACATCACAAGTCGCAGACGGACTTCAGGAGGATAAGGCCGGAGCTGAAGAGATGGCTGAAAGTATGGGATACGTTGCTTAACTCTTGGGAATGGCATTTCTACAACAGTACACCACGTATCCTCGCAGAAAAGTACATGTCAAACATCGAAGGACAGCTCTACGACTATAAGATTTACTGTTTCGACGGTGAGCCATATTGCATGTATGTAGCTCAAGAACATTTTGTTGACAACAATTCCTATCCCATCACCTTTTACGATTTAGATTGGAAGAAGATAGACGTTTGCTATGGGAGCCACCGTAACGCAGATGCCGCAAAGCCAAAGCACTTTGCGGAGATGGTTGAAATGGCAAGAATCCTCTCAAAGGGCTTCCCTTTCATCAGGGTGGACTTCTTCGATACTGACGAGAAGCCCTATGTGGCAGAAATGACTTTTACGCCAGGGGGTGGCTGTGTGCCGTATAGCCCAGAGTCTTTCAACAGGTTGCTTGGTGACAAGTTGATTTTAAAATCTTTTTCTCATTAAAAATCTTGAAAAGTGCCATCAGCCATCATAAATGGCATTAACTTACAGAATACCAGAATATTATCCTATGATGGCTTGCCTCTGAAGCCGTCATAGAGCCGTCATAATTCTATCTCTCCGTACCTTTCACTTGCTATCATAGCCGTTCTTTCTCAGTATCAGGAAGTCAGTTCCCCATAGTTTCAACGGAGGAAACTAACAGTTTCCACGGGAGAAACAGTTTGTTTCTCCCGTGGAAACAATTTGTTTCCGTTATTATTGCTGTCATGAAACTCCGTTTAAACCAGTAAGTTACCTTACGATTACTTACATTTTTGACTACTTATCCAACAAAAATGAGGGCTATATGACGACATTATGATGGCTCAAAGAGCAAGCCGTCATAGGATAACATTTTGTAAACCAATGATATAACTATAAGAATGATGGCTTGAGCCTATTTTTCGTAAAATTTTTGAAACAATAGAAAACCCTGTTGACAAGAAGTCCGTACTTCCGAAACTTGAGTAAATGACAAGTGCGCCATAAAATAGAGTGTAGGAAAATATGTGAGGTAAGATTTGGCCGTTACGGAAAATGTTCGTAACTTTGCACCTGCGTTGGCAATCCCGTTGGCGCAGGTGTAAATCGTAAATCTCAATTCTCAAATCTCAAATCTCAATTCTCAACTCTCAACTCTCAATTCTCAAATCCCCATGATGAACTATCCCATTGGCATACAAGATTTCGCAAACCTCCGCAATGGCAGCTATGTCTATGTGGACAAGACTGACCTCGTTTATAAACTGACCCGCGGCCACATCTATTTCCTTGGCCGTCCGCGCCGCTTCGGAAAGAGCCTGCTGGTGAGCACGCTGAAATACTATTTCGAGGGCCGGCGCGACCTGTTCGAAGGGCTGAAGATGGTAGAGCTGGAGCAGGAATGGAAGAAGCATCCCGTCTTATTGTTCGACTTCAACCTGAGCGAGCATAAGTCGCCCAACGGTCTGCGTAACTATATACTCGATGTCATCGGCAAGGGTGAACAGGAGTATGACATCGCACCACTGATGGAACCTGACGGCAAAGGCCCGGTGCTCTATCCCCCACGCCGTTTGGCCCACCTTTTGGAGGAGGTACACAAAAAGACCGGCCAGCCGGTGGTGGCCCTTGTCGATGAGTATGACAAGCCGCTTCTCGACCTCCTTGAGACGGGAAACCCAGGCGATGAGGCGCAGCTGGAGACCAACCGCGAGGAACTGAAAAACTTCTTTGCCACTTTCAAGGCTGCCGATGCCCACCTGCGCTTCGTGCTCCTCACAGGAATCACCAAGTTCTCGCAGGTGTCAATGTTCAGCGGGGTGAACCAGCCCGACGATATTTCCATCGATGCCCGCTTTGAGGCTCTCTGCGGCATCACAGAGCAGGAACTATATACTGTCTTTGCCGACTCCATCGCCGAGCTGGCCGAGGTTATGGCAAGCACTGTAGAGCAGACGAAGGCCGAGTTGAAAGGACACTATGACGGCTACCATTTCAGCAAGAAACTCACTGACATCTATAATCCTTTCAGCCTCCTCAAGTGCTTTGCGAAAAACGACATCAATGACTATTGGTTCGCCTCCGGAACCCCTTCTTTCCTCATGCGTCTTCTGTCTAAGTGCAGCGAGGATGTAATGCAGTACACTGGCAGATATTACGATGAAGATACCTTTAATAATTTTAAGGCCGACTCTGCCAGACCCTTGCCCATGATCTACCAGAGCGGCTACCTCACCATCAAGGCCGTGAACCGCCGCTTCAACACCTATCTGCTTGACTTCCCCAACCGTGAGGTGCGCGAGGGTTTGACGACCCTACTGGCCAGTAACTATTTGCAGCCAAAGACAGATACAAAGTCGTGGGTGGTCGATATGGTCGAAGCCCTTGAGGCTGGCAACCTCGACTTGGTGCGCCGCCTGTTCACCTCGTTCCTTGCCGCCACGCCATATTCCATGCGTCCAAAAAAGACGCAGGAGCAGCGCGAGCTGTATTTCCACTACACGTTCTATCTGCTCATGCGTCTCATCTCCTGCTACACCGTCTACACGGAGAAGCAGCTCAGCGAGGGCCGAGCCGACTGTATCGTGGAGACGCCCGGACAGGTGTACATCTTCGAGTTCAAGCTCGACGGTACCGCTGCCGAGGCCCTGCAGCAGGTCAAGGACCGGGGCTATGCTACAGCCTACGCCGCCGACCAGCGCCGCCTGTTCCTCATAGGCGCCTCGTTCAGCAGCAAGACCGGCACCGTGGAGGAATGGCTGTCGGAAGAGCCTATATAATATCAAAAATCACTTAAAACTGACGGGGAAAAAACCCATCCATCATGTCACGAAACAAAACCATTGTAGCTTACCTGATGGTTGTCGCAACCATCCTTTTCCTCTCCTGTAGCGACAGGCAGGACAAGGTTCCTGCGGGCGATATCTTCGACGAGTCGAACCTTCCTGCTGCAGAGAAAATGATATGGGAGGCTGTTCATGCCTACGACTTCGACCGTGTGTTGATGCTTGCCGACAGCTTTGCGATGACTGGTGACATATCGTCCGTCACCGCCAACTACTACCGAGGTGCTGCCGCCGTCAACAACGGAAAGCTGAAGGTGGCAGAGAAGCATCTGAGGAATGCCACCGCCGACACGGTGCCCGATGGGGCCGACCTGAGGGCGTACCTGAAGGCGAAGGCCCTGTTGTCGCGCATCCTGTCATCGGAGAGCAACTATGAGGGTGCGCTGCAGGAAGCCTTGCCCACGCTGAAGGCGATGGACTCACTAGGCTGCAAGGACTACGGCGACATGTCGCAGCTACATATCGTCATCGGTGAATGTCAGCAGAACCTGCACATGACCGCCGAAGCCGCCACCTCGTTTACCAGGGCGTACGACGTGCTGCGAAAGTGGATGGATGCTGACAGCACGGGCAAGGACACACCCAGAATCATTATCAGGCTCGACAACATCTCGACCAGCTATATCTTCACGTCGGACTATGCCCGGGCCAAGATGTGGCTCGAAAGGGAAGACTCCGCGCTGACTGTCTACAACACGAAGCCGGAGGTCGTCGAGAACCAAGCCGACATGCTGAGAGGTTCCGTCTCGCTCGACCTGGCCGAAGTTTGCCAGCAGTTAGGCCAGAGCCAGGAGGCGGCACGACATTACGACGAATACTGCACGACCTCCTTCTCGAAACAACTTGTGGCCCGCATTAATGCCACCGACTACCTGCTGCTGGCAGGCCGCTATGCCGAGGCTGCCGACAACTATTCCAGCCTGGACGATGTGATTGCAGAGCGCAACATGGACCTTTCGCTCGACAACATCGGCACCTATCTGTTGCCGAAGATGCGGGCCAACGTACTGGCCGGACGCAAGGACTCGGCCGTCGCCGTGGGCATGAAGATTGTGGAATGTTTCGACTCAGCACTCACCCGCCAGAAAGAGGATGTCGCCGCCGAGCTGGCCACCGTATACGACACGCAGGGCAAGGAACGACAGATTGCCGAACAGGAGATGCGGTTGTCCAGAGTCCGCGTGCTGGCACTCGTCGTGGCCATCATAGCACTTACCATGTTCTTCTTCGTTATCGACATCTTCCGCCGCAGGGCCGCCAAGCGTCTGGCAAAGGTCAACGCCGCCAAGGAGCGCATGGAGAGCGAGCTGAACATCGCGCGAAACATCCAGATGTCGATGGTGCCCAGCACCTTCCCCGACCAAAAGGGTCTCGACATGTATGCCTCGATGACCCCCGCCAAAGAGGTGGGCGGAGACCTCTACGGCTATCACATCCTGGGCGACCAGCTCTACTTCTGCATTGGCGACGTCAGCGGTAAGGGCGTGCCGGCCTCGCTGTTCATGGCTCAGGTCACCCGACTGTTCCACGCCCTTGCCTCACAGGGCATGGCACCTGCCGAGATTGCCAATCACATGAACGTAGAACTGTCGGGCGAGGACAACGAGCAGGGCATGTTCGTCACCATGTTCATCTGCCGGCTCAATCTGAAGCTCTATTTGCTCGAGTACTGTAATGCCGGCCACAACCCACCCGTGATAGGAATTGACAATGGACAATTGACAAATGAGGAGGCACCAGCCAATTCTCAATTGTCAACTTTCAATTATCAATTCTTAAACGTGGAGCCCAATGCCCCCATCGGACTATGGCCCGAACTGAAATACGTGGGCGAATCCATCGAATCCTTCAAGAACCGACTGCTCTTGCTCTACACCGACGGACTGAACGAAGCCGAAGATACCGAGCAGAAGCAGTTTGGCGAAGACCACCTGTTGGACATCCTGCGCCATACCCACTTCAATTCGGCAAAGCAGGTTATCAAGATACTGACCGACGAAGTCAGGCGTCACCGCAACGGCGCCGAGCCTAACGACGACCTCACCATGATGTGTGTAAAACTAGGCTAGCGACACTTCTTAAAAACTATTCATACGGAATCAGGGCGAGGGCATCGGCCACCTTGTCCACTCCGTCTTGTAGCGGACCAGTGACCAATCCCTTGAGCATGAGGGGGATGTCGGCCTTCACGGTAACCTTCATCTTCGAGGTGTTGGCATCTATGGGCAGCATCTGAATCCAGAGGTTGAAGGGCATGGGCGACTGAAAGGCCTCAAACTTCACGCACTTGGGTTCTTCGCGCTCCACGATGCGCATGGAGACCGTTCCTACTGGTGGCACGTTGATGGTCACGTTGTCGGTATCGAAGGAGAAGTCCTGAATCTTGTCTCCTGGTATCCGGTCGCGTATGCGCTCTAGGTTACTCAGGTCGCTGATGTTACGGTAGACGGCCTCCTGGGGATAGGGAACCACCTTTACTTTGCTTTCAAAACTTGTCATAGATGTTTATTGTTTATTGGTTATTGGCTATTGTTTCCACTCGCTGGGATTCTTTCGCCACTCGGCCAGGAGGGGTACGTCGTCCTGGCTGATGTAGCCTGTGCGAAGGGCCTCTTCTACGACGGCTTCATAGTCGGTGAGCGTCACCAGACGTACGCCAGCCTCGCGGAACGCCTCCTCGGCAACGGGGAATCCGTAGGTGTAGCTGGCCACCATACCAATAACCTCGACACCTGCCTGGCGCAGGGCCTCGACGGCCTTTAGGCTGGAGCCACCCGTGGAGATGAGATCCTCGACGACCACCACCTTTGCTCCCTCGGCCACCTGTCCCTCGATGAGGTTCTGCATGCCGTGATCCTTGGCTTTCGAGCGTACGTAGCAGAAGGGTAGTCCTAGCTGGTCGGCCACCAATGCTCCTTGGGCGATGGCTCCCGTAGCAACGCCTGCTACGGCCTCGGCCTCGGGGAACTGCTCCTGGATGATGTGGCAAAGTTCCAGTTTTACGAACGAGCGTAAGTCGGGATAGGACAATGTCTTACGATTGTCGCAGTAGAAGGGCGACTTCCATCCACTGGCCCAAGTAAAGGGGTCGTTGGGCTGTAGTTTGATGGCCTTTACAGCCAACAGTTTCTTTGCAAAAATACTTTTAATAACCATTTTATTTACTATTTGACAATTTAGACTATTTACTATTTGACAATTTACTATTTACTATTTGCGACTGCAAAAATACACATTATTTTTCCAATGACCAAAAGTTTTCCATGAAATCCTTTGGCTGTTACAACTTTTATTAGTACTTTTGCCGACATGAACACTCAACATATCCGTATTAGCGACTATAATTATGAGCTTCCCGACGAGCGCATCGCCAAGTATCCCCTGGCACGACGTGACCAGTCAAAGCTCCTCGTTTATGACAAATCGTCAAATAGTAAATCGTCAAATAGTCCAATATTTGAGAGTACTTTCTGCCATCTGCCTGACTACCTGCCAAGCGGAGCCCTGATGGTCTTCAACAACACGAAGGTCATACAGGCGCGCCTACATTTTTATAAAGAGACGGGTGCCCTGATAGAAATCTTCCTCCTTGAGCCCGCCGCCCCTGCCGACTACGAACAGATGTTCCAGACTCGTGGCCGCTGCTCGTGGTACTGCCTCATCGGCAACCTGAAGAAATGGAAGGAAGGAACCCTGACGAAGTCATTGACCATTGACCATTCACCATTGACCATTAAGGCCACGCGACGTGGAGTGCATGGCACAAGCCATCTAGTCGAATTTGAATGGTCAATGGCCAATGGTCAATGTTCAAAGGTCAATGGTCAATGGTCAATGGTCAATGGTCAATGGTCAATGGTCAATGGTCAATGTGTTCCCTCCTTCGCCGAAGTCCTTGATGCTATCGGCGAGCTTCCCATCCCTCCCTACCTGAACCGCAACAGCGAGGAGAGCGACAAGACCACCTATCAGACCGTCTACTCGAAGATAAAGGGCAGCGTCGCCGCCCCTACTGCCGGACTTCACTTCACCCCCGAAGTGCTTGCTGCCATCGATGCCAAGGGTATCGACCGTGAGGAGCTGACCCTCCATGTCGGAGCCGGCACCTTCAAGCCTGTGAAGAGCGAGGAGATAGGCGGCCACGAGATGCACACCGAGTATTTCGCCGTGCGTCGTCAGACGTTGGGGAAGCTTCTCGAGCATGACTGCCAAGCTATAGCAGTAGGCACCACCAGCGTCCGCACTCTGGAGAGCCTCTATTACATCGGCCTTCGGCTTGAGGCCAAACCCGACCTCGCCACCGAGCAGCTACACATCGACCAGTGGGAACCTTATACGAGCAATGTTCAATGTTCAATGCTCAATGTTCAATGTTCTATCCGTAATATCATCGAATGGCTCGACCGCAACCATCAGGACGTATTCCACGGCAGCACGCAAATCATCATCGCCCCGGGCTATGAATACAAAATTGTGAAGATGCTCGTCACCAATTTTCACCAGCCGCAAAGCACCCTTCTGCTCCTGGTCAGCGCCTTCGTCCATGGTGACTGGCGCCGCATCTACGACTACGCCCTCAGCCACGATTTCCGCTTCCTCAGCTACGGCGACAGCTCCCTGCTCATACCCTAAGTACCATAATCCAGGAAAAAACATATAATCACGTCGTAGTTTTATCAAATCAAAAAAGCTCGTAGATAGTTGAGAGAAATCGCAAGAAAATTCCCATAAACAAAAAAATAAGCATAAAAGTTGATTATCTTGCCCAATTATTTGGAGAAATCAACTTTTATGTTTACTTTTGCAGCAGATTTAGAACACGATAAATGGAAAGGAACTTATTGATAGAACTGCTGGAAGATGGGGAGAAGGTTAGCCTATACTCTCCTCACTTCGAAGGCGAAGAATACTCAGAGTTTGAGAAGTTCCTGCTGACTTACAAGGACACATATCTAGACGATGTGCGTCAGTTGGTGTATAGGCTTGACATCATCAAGCGTGATGGTGCAAGAGACATGCACTTCCGCTATGAAGGAACTCGACGTGACAGAGTGATGGCTCTGCCTTCGCATCTGGAAACAACCTCTCTGAGATTATATTTGCTGAATATACAGGCAAAGATTCTTATCCTTGGCAATGGCGGACTGAAGAATACCGCTACTTACGAAGAGGACGAGAATCTGCATCGGCAGGTGAAAGTACTTCAAAAAATTGATATTGAACTGAAACAAAGAGAAAGAAAGAAGGTGATTGTAGTTACAGGCACAGAATTGCTGGGAGAGCTATCTTTTACTATTGATGATGAATAAAAGAAAGGAGAAGTTATTATGAAGACAAATAGAATTATGGATGATATTCGTAGCACCATCTCGCCTGAAATGAAGCTGCAGATGGAAATGTCTGTGGCTATCTCTAACCGTATATACGAAATTCTTGAAGCCAAGGGAATGTCGCAGAAAGATTTTGCACGGCTGATGGGTAAGACGGAAACGGAGGTAAGCCGATGGCTGTCAGGCACTCACAACCTGACATTATCCACGATATGTAAAATCGCTGCAGCATTGGATGCAGAGGTAGTGAAAGTGGCAGGCTACGAATTTGAACCAGCCTTTGCATAGAAATCCGAAATCGACAGCCTTCGGTTCGCCCGAATTTGTGTAATTTTGCAACCGCAATGTGCAGTATATATAAGTGATGAGGCATATATTTTTAGTTCTTTCCTTATTGTTGAGCGTCAGCATCGGGGCTCAGTCCACTTGGAACGCGCAGTTCCAGCAGTACATCGACCAGTATAAGGACTGCGCCATTGAGCAGATGCTGAAGTGGAAAGTGCCGGCAAGTATCACGCTGGCCCAGGGACTGATGGAGAGTGGTGCCGGCAAGAGCAGGCTGGCGGTGAAGGGTAATAACCATTTCGGCATAAAGTGCCACGACTGGCAGGGAGCCACCATCTATCACGATGACGATGCCCGTGGCGAGTGTTTCCGGGCCTACGGGTCGGCCTTCGAGTCATTTGAGGACCACTCACGGTTCTTGGCCACAAGATCGCGCTATGCCAGCCTCTTCCAACTGAAGATTACCGACTACCAGGGATGGGCAAAAGGACTGAAGGCCGCCGGATATGCCACTAACCCGAAATACGCACAGCAGCTCATCGACATCATACAGCTCTACAAGCTCTACGAATATGACAAGGTGAAGAAATACGACAAGTTCCTGACCCAGCATACCAAGGCAGCAACGCAGGGCGGGCAGGAGCTTCACCTGATAAAAATCTACAACAAGAACTATTACATCACCGCCCGCCGTGGCGACACCTTCCGCTCCATAGGCGAAGAGATAGGCGTGAGCTACAAGAAGATTGCGAAGTACAACGAACGTGACCGCAACTCGCAGCTTCAGGAGGGAGAAATCATCTGGCTGAAAAAGAAACAGAAGAAAGCCCCGAAGGAGTACAAGAAGCGTCGGCACTACGTCAGGCAGGGCGAGTCGATGTACTCCATTGCCCAGCACTACGGCATACGCTTGAAGTCGCTCTACAAGATGAACCACCTGTCACCCGACTACAACCTGAGAGTGGGCGACGAACTGAGAGTGAGGTAGACTGCCAAGGTTTTTAACCACGAATTTGACGAATTACACGAATTGTACGAATTGTTTTTGAATTTCATGAATTGTTTTTGAATATCACGAATTAAACCGAATTAAATGAATATTACTATGAGCAGAGTATTGATGATTGGCGCCGGAGGCGTCGCTACGGTGGCTGCGTTCAAGATTGCGCAGAACGCCGACGTGTTCACTGAGTTTATGATTGCCAGCCGTCGTAAGGCGAAGTGCGACGCACTGGTCGAGGCTATCCACAAGAAGGGCTACACTATGCCCATCAAGACGGCACAGGTAGATGCCGACGACGTGGAGCAGCTGAAGGCTCTCTTCAACGATTACAAGCCCGACCTGGTTGTCAACCTCGCCCTGCCTTATCAGGACCTGACGATCATGGATGCCTGTCTGGCCTGCGGTTGCTCCTATCTCGACACGGCCAACTATGAACCAAAGGACGAGGCACACTTTGAATACTCCTGGCAGTGGGCCTACCGCGAGCGCTTCGAGAAGGCCGGACTGACGGCTATCCTCGGTTGTGGCTTCGACCCGGGTGTGACGAGTATCTTTACCGCCTATGCTGCCAAGCACCATTTTAAGGAGATTCAGTATCTCGACATCGTGGACTGCAACGCTGGTGACCACCACAAGGCCTTTGCCACGAACTTCAACCCCGAAATCAATATCCGTGAGATTACGCAGAAGGGACTCTACTGGGAAGACGGAAAGTGGGTCGAGACCGAGCCGCTGGAGATTCACAAAGACCTGACATATCCAGAGATTGGTCCCCGCGACAGCTATCTGCTGCACCACGAGGAGATAGAGTCGCTGGTCATCAACTACCCGACCATCAAGCGTGCCCGTTTCTGGATGACCTTCGGCCAGAAGTACCTGAAGCACCTCGAGGTGATACAGAACATCGGCATGAGCCGTATCGACGAGGTGGTCTACGAAGCCCCGTTGGCCGATTCAATGGTCAATGGTCAATGTTCAATGGTTAAGGTAAAAATCGTTCCCCTACAGTTCCTCAAGGCCGTGCTGCCCAACCCGCAGGACCTCGGCGAGAACTACGAGGGCCAGACCTCCATCGGTTGTCGCATCCGTGGTATCGGCAACGACGGCAAGGAGCACACCTATTATGTATATAACAACTGCTCGCACCGCGCCGCCTACGAGGAGACGGGTATGCAGGGTGTCTCTTACACCACCGGTGTGCCTGCTATGATTGGTGCCATGATGTTCTGCAAGGGACTTTGGAAGAAGCCCGGCGTCTACAACGTCGAGGAGTTCGACCCCGACCCCTTCATGGAGCAGCTGAACAAGCAGGGGCTGCCTTGGCACGAGATTCACGACGGCGACCTGGAGCTCTAAAAACATGGAAGAGCGGCAGTTCAACGAGCAGCAGCAGACCGTCATTCGTGCACAAGGAGGTTACCATTTAGTACTTGCCCCTCCGGGATGCGGAAAGACGGCCGTGCTGGCTGAGCGTGTGGTGTGGGCCAGACAGCAAGGTATACCCTTCAGCGACATGGCATGCCTGACCTTCACTAACCGTGCTGCCCGTGGTATGCGCGAACGCATAGAGCAGCGGTTGGGATGGCAAATCTCTGGTGGAGGGGATTTGCAATCCCCGACCTTTGGAAGCAATGACCTCGACCAGCTGTTTGTGGGCAATGTTCACCGCTTCTGTTCGCACTTCCTCTTCGACAGTGGCACCGTGCCAGAACATGCGGCGGTCATCGACACCGACACGAGCATGAGCATAATGGCCGACTTCTTTGGCGAAGACGAGCTGCGCATACTGGGCGACACGAAGGAGCGGCAGCGCTATTCACAGGTCATCAACCTGCAGCATCTGCTCTATCAGTGTGAGCATCGCTATCCCAGGTCGCTTATTGTGCATCGTGATGCCCTGCCGCCGATGCTGCTTAAGGAACTATGCCTGGCGTTCTCGCTGCCCTATACGCAGGACAGCACCATTGAACTCTACCGTCATGCCGACCAATACCTTGACCAGCCCGCTTTGCTCAGCCGCGATGCCCGCCAGATGCTCCAGCAGATGCGTGTCGCCTGGCAATATGCCGACTATAAGCAGCGCAACGACCTGATTGACTTCGAGGACCTGCTGCTCTACACGTATGAGGCCATGTCCAATAAACGTGAACCAATAACCAATAACCGTGAAACAATAACCAATAAACGTGAAGCAATAACCAATAAACATGAAGCAATTCATCTTTATTCTTGGATACAAGTGGACGAGGTGCAGGACCTTAACCCGCTGCAGCTGGCAATCATCGACCTTTTTACCAATAACCGGGAAACAATAGACAATAACCATGAAACAATAAACAATAAACGTTTAGATAGCTCAACACCGACGGTGGTCTACCTCGGCGATGCGCAGCAGGCCATTTTCTCGTTTATGGGCGCTCAGACCAACATGCTGGATGCCCTTTACCACCGCTGTGGTGACGACCATTTCTATAACTTCCATGTGAACTACCGCTCGCCGAAGTATCTGCTTGACGTGTTCAACGGCTACGCCGAGCACCTTCTGGGTATCAGTTCTGACCTGCTTCCAAGCACCACTGACCATACTCCTCGCCACCCCGGCGACCTGCTCATTATGGAGGCCGATACCAGTGTGGACGAGGCCAACATGGTGGCCCGTGAGGTGGAACGCATCTATACACAATGTCCCGACGAGACTATTGCCGTAGTGGTAGCCTTCAACAGCGATGCCGACGAGGTAAGCGATGCACTTGTGGGCATCCCTCATTTCAAGGTCTCGGGCACCGATGTGTTCTCCACGACCACCATGCGCACGCTCTTGGCCCACCTCTCCGTGGTGAACATGGAGCATAACTTCATTGCCTGGTCACAGATGCTCACAGGTATTCGCCTCTATAGTAGTGCCAGCAGTTCCCGGCAATTTGTCCGTGCCATGATGGAGCTGGCACTTACGCCCGTCGACCTTCTCGATTACCACGGCCATTCGACCTATCTTGCAGAGTTCGTGCACGACTATGAGACCCGTGACATCGTGGTCTTCGACACTGAGACCACTGGTCTCGATGTCTTCTCCGACGATGTGGTGCAGCTGGCGGCCATCAAGGTGCGCCGGGGGCGTGTAGTGGACTCGCTCGACCTCTACATAGAGACCAACCGTGAGATCCCACCCATGCTTGGCGAAGTGGTGAACCCGCTGGTAGAGGAATATGGACGACATCCTCACCTCAGTCATTCCGAAGCCCTGGAGCAGTTCACGACCTTTGCTCGTGGCTGTGCCATCCTGGGACATAACGCCACCTACGACTATCACATCATGGAGAACAACATGCGGCGCTTTGCTCCCCATCTCTCCATGAGCAGCAATTGGCCTACCTATCTCGACACGCTGAAGCTAGCCCGCCTACTCCACCCCCGGCAGCGCAGCTACAAGCTGAAAGACTTGCTTTCACAATTAGGTTTGGAGGGAGAGAACTCCCATCTGGCCAGTGATGACATCGTGGCCACGCAAAGCCTTATGGTGCACTGCTACGACCGTGCCCGAAGCATCATAGGCCGTCAGCACGAGTTCCTCAGTCGGCATCGCAAGACCGTCGACCGCTTCTGCCTGCTCTACGCCGACATCTATCATGATGCTTGTAACCGGCTCTATGTAGAGGCCGACGGCCCTCTGCTGGCCCGCGAACTGAGCCATGCCCACGGCGAACTGCAACGAGTGGCGCGTCTTGAGGCGCTTCCAAAGCTTCCTTATATAGCGAGATACATAGAGCTCGACCTGCTCACCCCTTCTTCGGGCCGCTCCCTAGGGCAGCAATTGGCCGCCCACATACAAGACCTGACGACGTTGAAGGAGGCCGACCTCTGCGGAGCACAGAGCATGACGGAGCGCGTCTTTGTCTCCACGGTACACAAGGCCAAAGGCCTGGAGTTCGACCATGTCATTGTCTACGATGCCGTGGAGGGTAAGTTCCCCAGCAGCTACGCCAACACGCGAGCTGGAGGTGCCGAAGAGGAGGCCCGGAAGTTCTACGTGGCCATCTCACGTGCCCGTCGTCGTCTCATCGTAAGCTTCTGCCGTCAGGGCATCACCTCGTGGGGACGCTCATACCCACGTCAACCTTCGCCATACCTGGCAGCAATTAAAGACTTTTTCCGTTGATTCAGAGCAATTCAAACTGGTGTAGGAAAACCAACAGTATGAGCACCGGGACGATGAACCGGACGGTCAGTTGGTAGATAGGGAAAAGTCTTTGGGCAACGGTGCCGTGGTTGGTGAGTTCATCGCGAACATCACGTTGGTTGGCAAACCATCCGATGAAGATACTGGTGAGTAGTCCGCCGAGGGGCAGCATGAATTTTGCTGTGAGGTTGTCGCAGAAGTCGAGCAGCGACTGTCCCAAGACGCTGATTCCCTCCACTGCTCCCACGCTGAGTGAGCACAAGACAGCCAGCACAGAGCATACTGTGGTCAGTATCCATGCGGAGCGTTTGCGTGGCAAGTGTAGCTCTTCGGTGAAGAAGGCGGTGCCTATCTCGTGCATGGAGATGGTCGAGGTAAGGGCGGCAAAGACCAGCAGGGCATAGAACAGGATGGCGATGACGCGCCCAAGAAGAGGCATGGCGGTGAAGGCCTGCTGGAAAACATTCGGCAGGGTGACGAAGATGAGCGACGGTCCCTGCGATGGCTCTACACCAACGGCGAATACGGCGGGGAAAATCATCAGACCAGAGAGGATGGCGATGCCCAGATCGATAAAAGCTATCTGAGCAGCAGCCCTAGGCAGATGCGTTTCCCGCGAGAAATAGGAAGCGTAGGTGCAGAGACAGGCCGTGCCCAAGGAGAGCGAGAAGAAGGCCTGTCCAAGGGCGTCGAGCATCACGTGATGATCCAGTTGCGAGAAGTTGGGCTTGATAAGGAATGTCACGCCCTGCCAGGCTCCGGGAAGTGAACAGGCTGCGATGACGATGACGACAAGGAGGATAAAGAGGATGGGCATGAGGATTTTCGATGCGCGCTCTATACCCTTTTGTACACCTCGGACGATGACGAAATGTGTCATCAGTATGAAGGCTACACCCCAAAAACATGGTTTCCACGGATTGGAGGCGAAGGTGCTGAAGTAATTGGCCACATACTGTGCGTCGCCGCTAAGGGTGCCCACGGTAGAGGCAAAGAGATACTGTAGGCACCAGCCTGCCACGACTGCGTAGAATCCGAGGATGATGGTAGAGGTGAGGATGCCCAGGTGGCCTACCATGCGCCATATACGGCTGCCGGAGAAGTTGTGATAGGCTCGGGCTGCATTGCTCTGTCCACGGCGTCCGATGATAAACTCGCTGAGCATACCCGGTATGCCGAGCACCAACAGACAGCCAATATAAATGATGATAAAGGCGGCACCGCCATTCTGCCCAGCCACGTAGGGGAAACGCCACACGTTGCCAAGCCCTACGGCGGAACCTGCCGTGGCGAGAATCACGCCGACGCGTGTTGCAAAACCGGAACGCTCAGACATTGGATTATTGGATTAATGATTTTCTTTATACAACGAATTAGACGAATTTCACGAATTTCACGAATTGTTTTTTAATTATTCGGATTGCTTTGCTAGAGGAAAATTCGTGAAATTAGAAATAATTCGTAAAATTCGTGTAATTCGTCTAATTCGTTGTTCATAAAAATCAATTGTGAAGGTTATTTGGTGTCAGTTCCTTTGACAGTTTACTATTTGACTATTCACAATTCACGTAGCTGTCGGATGACTGCTTCGGGTTCTTTGGCCTTGAAGACGTAGCTGCCACTGACGAGTACATCGACTCCTGCGGCTACGAGACGTGGAGCCGTCTCGCCCTGCACGCCACCGTCGACCTCTATCAGGGCGTTGCTGCCGCTATCGGTAATGAGCTGGCGCAGACGCTTCACCTTGGCGATGGTGTTCTCAATGAACTTCTGCCCGCCGAAGCCAGGGTTGACGCTCATGAGCAGCACCATGTCCACGTCGCAGATAATATCCTCGAGCGTGGATACAGGGGTCGAGGGGTTGAGGGTCACACCGGCCTTCATGCCGGCAGCGTGTATCTCTTGCACGGTACGGTGCAGGTGGAGGGTGGCCTCCTGATGGACGTTCATCATCATGGCACCGAGGCGTGCCGTCTGGGCGATGTAGCGCTCAGGACGCTCTATCATGTAATGTACGTCGAGGGGCTTTTTGCAGACACTGGCAACAGCCTCCAGAACGGGGAAACCAAAGGAAATATTGGGTACGAACGAGCCATCCATAACATCGAGATGGAGCCAGTCGGCATCCGAGCGGTTGATCATCTCCATCTCGCGCTCCAGATGGAGGAAGTCGGCGGCAAGTAGTGAAGGGGAAACAAGGGTCATGGGAGTTATGAGTTAAGAGTTGAGAGTTAAGAGTTGAGAGTTGAGAATTGTCGCTGCGCGATTATGAATTAATAATTTAGGATTTAGAATTAAAGGCTTATCGTCAGTTAAGACAATAAGCCTGAGAGTTTACAACACGATACGTGTAGGCGATTTGTTTAATCAAACGGATGACTTTCTCGCTTGGAGTCATTTCTTCGTGAGTAAATATTTGCATAGGCTCTACATTTTGTGTTACATTATTCTAACGTATTCTATCGTCTATTTATTATGTTATCTTACAGAATATTTTTCAACATCCTTCATCCCGTTAAGGAAGGCCTGTGCGTCCATCCGCTTCTTGCCCGCCAACTGGAGGGAGTCTATCTGCAAAAGCTGGTCGGCACAGGCTATGCTGAGGTGCTTCCTGTCGGCAACGAGGGTGCCGACGCTTAATAGCTCCCCTCCTTTGGAGGGTCTGGGGGATGGGGGGCACTTCTCCCCTCCTTTGGAGGGGCTGGGGGATGGGGGGCACTTCTCCCCTCCTTTGGAGGGGCTGGGGGAGGTCTTGTAAATCTTCAGTACCGTCTCTTTACCGTCCTCGCCAACGAGCGTAGTCCAAGCACCCGGGTAGGGCGACAGTCCACGGATGAAGTCGTAGACCTGCTTCGCCGTCTGGCTCCAGTCGATGCGGCAGTTTTCCTTGAAGAGCTTGGGAGCAGACTTCAGCGGTGTTGACCATTGACCATTGACCATTGACCATTGACCATTATTGTCAACCGCCTCCTTTTGCGCAGCAGAATGGTCAATGGTCAATGGTGAATGGTCAATCATTGAGGTTTGTGGAGTTGACGCGACCTGTCCGTCGGCGGCGATAATCTTGTCGATAGTGCTCAGGGCAATCTCTGCGCCGAGGTGCATGAGCCCGTCGTAGACGTATTCTGCATCGGCATCATCGGGTATGGGGAAGGTGTGCTGCTCGATGATGCGCCCCGTGTCGATGTCGTGGTCGAGGAAGAAGGTGGTCACTCCCGTCATCGTTTCGCCGTTGATGATGGCCCAGTTGATAGGCGCGGCACCACGATACTGCGGCAGCAGGGCGGCATGAACATTGAACGTACCGTAACGGGGCATGGCCCATACCACCTCGGGCAACATTCGGAAAGCCACCACCACCTGAAGGTCGGCTCGGTAGCTTCGCAGTTGCTCGACGAACGCTGGGTCTTTCATCTTCTCCGGCTGTAGAACGGGCAGACCCTGCGACAGAGCATACTGCTTCACCGCCGACGGCTGGAGCACCGAACCGTGACGCCCCACAGGCTTGTCGGGCTGGGTCACCACCGCCACGACGTTATAACCATTCTCCACCAATCGCTGAAGGGTCTCCACCGCAAACTCCGGCGTGCCCATGAACACTATCCTAAGATTCTCTTTCGTCATATTAATATTAATATATATTACAATAACGTTTTATTACCGCTGTTATTGTTAATGCAGGAAATATTGCACCTGCGCCGGCATGTTTGCCAACGCAGGTGGCCAAATATTTTCTTCACTATAAATATTTATAATAGCCATCAGCCATCATATTTAGTATTAACTTGCAGAACCCCAGATAATTATCCTATGATGGCTTACCTCTGAAGCCATCATATAGCCGTCATATTTCCAGCCTACCCTACCCTTCTCCTACCATCATAGCCGTCTTCTCTCGTCATCAGAACGGCAGTTCCCCATAGTTTCAACGGAAGAAACAAACAGTTTCCATGGGAGAAACAAACTGTTTCTCCCATGGAAACAATTTGTTTCCGTTATTATTGTTATCATGAAACACCGTTTAAACCAGCAAGTTACCTTACTTTTCCTACATTTTTGACTACTTATCCAGCAAAAATGAGGGCTGTATGACGGCTATATGATGGCTTAAAGAGCAAGCCATCATAGGATAATATATTGTAAATCAATGATATAACTATAAGAATGATGGCTTGAGCCATTTTTCTAAAAATTTATTGAGAAAAAGTTTGCAAGTATCACATTTTTTGAACTGAGCGAGAAGGATAATCTGAGGCGTACGCTTTATGCCGAGGTGCTGGTTTCTGTGTCGGCATTTGAAAAACATGTGGCAGAGGACATTAAAGCAAAAGCGAAACGACAATTATTCCTATTTTATTATAAATCTTTGATACTTTCTTGGATAATACGAGAAAAAGAAGTAAATTTGCAGTCGAATAGTAACAACTAAAAACAAGATGAGCAATGACATACTTGAACCTGTTTCACAAAGAGGCTGTGGAGAGGAAACTCCACAAAATAGAAGAATCCGCCAAGTCGCCGATGAACTCCGTAGACGCTGCGAACTATATGAAGCGCAATTTCAAGATGGCGAAAAAGATGTAAACCATCTTGATATTGAGCAAAGAGTAGCGGAGCAATATGCCAAAGAAAACGGTTTGTGGTTCCCTATAGACAAGGTGTTTGACTTGGGCACACCAGGCCCAAGTGGAAATGAGAATGACACTTATGTCAAAGAAGACATAATATATAAGGTGAACAACCTGTTGAATTGTGGAAGCATCCTCCGTCTTTTCGATAAGATGCTTTGGCACAATGATTTGTTCTACGACACAGCTTATTCCTTTTATGCCTTTACAGGTTTTGATAGTAGAACCGTGATGCCAGTCTTTCAGCAAAGACTGGTGAAGTATGCCCAGCCTGCAACTCCCATTGAAATTGAAACATTCATGGCTGCTCTTGGTTTCACAAAGAAGAATAATGAAGGTCGCTTTGTCAATAACATGTATGAGGTTTGGGACTTAGTACCCAGGAACGTACTGAAAGATAAAGATGGCGACATGTATGTTGTGGATGCAGAGATAAGGAAACAATGAACAACCTTAAATACAAAACAACATAAAGCTGCTACAAATAATAGAACAAATTATGGCAAAGGATTTAACGACATCAGAAATTAGTAGGCAGAACATACTGAACAACCCAGTAGCTCTGCCTCGAATCCGCGAGGCTTTGGATATAAAGCCTCTGGAGTTTAATGGCGTGCTATATGTAACCAAGCAGATGGCAGCAGACTTCTATGGAGTAGACTTGCGTACGATAACTAATTGCCTCAATGCTAATGAAGAGGAATTAAAGAGGAATGGTTATAAGGTGCTTCAAGGTAAAGATCTGAAAGATTTTAAGTTACATTTTGCTAAGGAAATCGATTTCCCTACCAAAACAACTGTTTTAGGTGTCTTTAATTTCCGCTCCTTCCTCAACATCGGCATGTTGCTTACCACAAGCGAGAAGGCCAAGTGGCTGCGTGCCTGCATCCTCGACATTGTTATTGCCGTCATCAATGAGAAAACTGGTGGCGGCACGAAGTACATCAATCGCCGGGACAGAAACTATGTGATATCTGCTGTTCAGGAAGAGAACTACCACAAGAAGCTAACCGATGCTATTAAGGATTATGTGAGATGATGAATAACAACCCGCTATCGTATGAAGACAAAAAAAGTGTTAATGTTAGAGGTTGTACCGTGATTTGAAACAACGTAACGCTATTTTTGCATCTTGAATCGAATGTTGAACTAAAAAGGAGATGAGCTATGGATATTAAACTGGACCTTGTGCGTGGCTCCCTGATTGGCGGAGCAGCTGGTGATGCTTTAGGTTATGCTGTAGAGTTTGACCGATATTCAGAAATCGTTGCGAAATATGGTCAGTCAGGTATTATTGACTATGAACTGTTTAATGGCGTAGCAGAAATCAGCGACGACACGCAGATGACACTTTTTACAGCCAACGGCATACTGATGGGGCTTACTCGTTGGTACATGCGAGGCATTGGCTGCGCTCCAGAGTATTACGTGGTGTATGCCTATCAAGACTGGTACAACACACAGACAAAGTCGTATGCGAGTGTGATGGAACAGGACGACAAACATTGTTCCAATCGCCACACTTGGCTGGGTGCTTTGCCAGAGTTCTATTCACGCCGTGCTCCTGGCAATACCTGTATGACAGCCATAAAGGAAATGAAAGCAGGTCGAACTCCTCAGAATAACAGCAAAGGATGTGGCGGCGTGATGCGAATAGCCCCTTGGCCATTGTTCTGTGCCTGTCACGAGGTGAGATACGGGATTGAAGAAATCGATGTGGCTGGTGGCGAGATAGCCCGTCTGACGCATAAGCATCCATTGGGGTGGATTCCTGCCATTGTGATGACACATATCATCTATCGTATCGTAAAGGATGGCGGTTTTGAAGGACTTGATAAAGTCTCTGCGCTAAAGCATTTCACGGCGATAGTCAACGAGGCTTTGCAGCTATTACCCAGTCTTGTGGTTAGGAATAATGTGTCCGATATGACTTGGGACCAAGAGAAACCTATTGGCGAAGTGTTTCATAATGATGTGGAGCGACAGCGTGAACTCGTAGAGCGTGCATTGTTCCTTGCAGGAAATGGACTGAGCGACGTTGAAAATATCAGTCGCCTTGGTGAGGGATGGGTAGGCGAAGAGGCTTTGGCTATAGCCATTTATGCCGTAGCCCGTCATACCGACAGTTTCGAAAATGTACTTGTTGCAGCCGTCAACCACGATGGCGATAGCGATTCCACAGGTGCCGTTGCTGGAAACATCATTGGTGCCATTGTGGGTTACGATGCAATCCCTCAGAAATTCAAAGAGTATTTGGAACTGCATGATGTTATCCTCTCCGTTGCCGATGACTTGCATCAAGGTTGTATCATTAGCGAATATGATAAGATGGGAACACCAGAGAAGCGCCAGTGGGACGAACGCTATTGCAAGATGCAACCAGCAGGATTAAAACGAGATGATTAAGCCTCACGACAAAACCTGACTGACAGGTGCAAGGTTACAAAGAAATCTCGGTAATACCAAATATTGGGCGGTATAAAGAATTAAAAAATTCAAATAACTTGGATAATTCAAAGATAACCATTATATTTGCAAACAGAATACGATGAGGCAGAACCCCTTAAATAAGATCATTATGTTTATTGAAGTTACGAAAGCAGATTATTTGGATGGCTACAGAGTTAAGTTGCTGTTCAATAATGGTGAGACGAGAATCGTAGACTTGTCTCAGCATCTTAATGGTGCTGTATTCGCACCTCTGAAAGATTTGGATTTTTTTAAGCGCTTCACCATCAAGTTCAACACCATCGAGTGGGAAAATGGCGCTGACTTCGCACCTGAATACCTCTATGAGATAGGTGTGGCAGCTTGATAAAAACAGAGGGGATAGGGGCGGCTGCTCCACCTGTTGACAGATGTAATGAGGTGTATAGTCAACGATGAGGACAATAGCGAATCCATTAAATTGGAGTTATAAGAGGCGATGAGCCAAGGCATTATTTTTTATGAACCAGAATAAAAAAACAAACTTGTACCGCGATATGGCACAACATGTTAATAACTTTGCAAAACTGAAATAAAATACGATTAAGATTTATAACAATGGAACAACCAGACATTAGTTTTGACAACAACTTCAAGCCTTTGCCCATAGCGAACTTGCTTGATGGAAAACATCACTTCGTGATTCCATCATTTCAAAGAGGGTACAGGTGGGAAGAGAAGCAGGTTATAGATCTACTTGAGGACATCAAGCAGTTTGCCGATGATGAGTCTCCTTCAAGCGACAGCTATTTCCTCCAGCCAATAGTGGTAAAAGAGCTAAAGGCAAAAAGTCAAGAAGAGAAAAACTTCGTTTGCTTTGAAGTGCTTGATGGGCAGCAAAGGTTAACGACTATGTTGCTAATTCTAAAGCGCATAATGAAAAGGCTTGGTGAGGAAGAACGTGAGCAATATGAGAATTCTCTATATACTATTTCTTACAGAAATCGTCCTCAGCTGGACTTTGACAGTCCGAAAGCTGCTGATAACATTGATAGCTACTACTTGTCTGAAGCGAAGCAAATAATAGACGATTGGTTCTCAAATCAGACTAAGAGCAAACAGAACTTGAACAATTTTGTAAGCACACTCTTATATAATCAAAAGCGTCAGGTCAAGATAATATGGTATGCCATTGATGAGAACAGCAGAGACCTAGTCAGCATCAACATCTTCAACCGCCTGAACAAAGGAAAAATCGCCCTGACGAGTGCCGAGCTTATCAAAGCCCTGTTTATCATGGATTCCAGTATTGGGCAGGACAAGCTACGCGCCAAGAAAGTTTCAATGGAGTGGAACGAGATGGAGCGGAAATTCCAAGACGATAATTTCTGGTATTTCATCAGCAATGATAATAGCGGGACGCAGACACGTATTGACGTGCTGTTCGACTTTGTCACTTGCAAGGATGACACGAAAGACACAGACTATTCCTATCGGGAGTTTCAGAAATTATTCGATTTCTGTAGGGATAAGAAAAGGTGCTTAGCCGCAGAGCACTTTGCAAGCGAATGGGCGGAGGACATTGACAGTATGGAGGATGCCTGGCTGTTGGCAAGAAAGACATTCGACGGATTAGTGGCTTGGTATGAAGACAACCTGTATTATCATTATGTCGGATTCCTTGTGGCTGTGGGATTCTCGCCTCTGCAAATATACAACCATTTGGAAGAGGCAAAGCGTTTACGGAGAAAGGAAAGCCCTACCTATGAATGGACTATTGAGGACACAAAGTTGGCCTTTCAAAAAATAATGATGTCCCGATTCATGACAAGGGACAGGAAGTATGTCAGCAAAGACACCATCGATGAACTTGAATACGGTTCAGAGTTCATTTCGCGTCTGCTTCTATTATTCAATATAGAGTGTTGCAGAAGAGCGCAGAACATTCGCTTCGCTTTCGATCGGTATAAGAAAGAAGTGTGGGATGTGGAACATGTTGACCCGCAAAACGATGCAACCCTACAGGAATACGATGACCGTATGCGTTGGCTTGACCATATAAAGTTTATTCTTGGTTTGGAGAGAACAGAACGCTCTAAGGCTCTGGCTGCAAAATGCCAGGAATTAATAGATGATTTCAAAGGAGGCGTGGTAAAGCTAAAGCCCTATAACGAGTTCTATACGACAATTAACAAGTACTATGCTGTTGAGTCGGGCGAAAATGACGAAGATGTGGACTTGACAGCAAAGAGGAAAGACAGTATTAGCAATCTTACTCTGCTGAACAGTTCTATCAACAGAGAGTACAAGGATGCTCCTTTTGCCTACAAGCGATACTGCATCATAGAGTATGACAAAAAAGGAGAGGCTTTCATCCCGCTATGTACAAGAAATCTGTTTCTGAAATATTATACAGACAGCAACAAAGAGGCATCATATCTTGACACGCTAAGATGGAACAATGCTGACAAGGAAGGATATATGAAAGCCATCCACGAGGCATTAGACCCCATTTTCGATTCTGTAGTAACTAAAGAAGAGGAGGAATTACAATGAGCGGCAACTTAAGAAAATACAGTTTCAAAGACCTGCTCAGTCTGGGGAAGATTCGTATTCCCGAGATTCAGAGAGACTATGCCCAGGGAAGATTAGGTCGAAAGGTAAACGCGATTAGAAAGGAGTTCGTACATACACTTCTCTTGGTGGTGAAAGGAAAACGCCCTGTAGCAGAGTTGGATTTTGTGTATGGCAGCAACCAGAACAATGCCTTTGAGCCGTTGGATGGACAGCAAAGACTGACTACGCTGTTCCTTCTTCACTGGATGATGGGTATTGCGGTAAATGACGGGAAACACTCTCTCTTTAAATACGAGACTCGTAGCACTTCCGAAGAGTTCTGCAATGAACTGGTGCAGCATCCTGCCAAGCAGTACATCGATGAGGCTTTGAAGAAGAGAGCAATGAATGAGGAGGAGGACAATGACAAGAAACAAAAGAAGCCAGACACACCTTCATACTTCATAAAAGGCAGGGACTGGTTCAAATGGGAGTGGAAATATGACCCTACAATCCTCTCCATGCTTGTAATGATTGATGCAATATATGAAGAAATGATTCCTGACTGGTCTATGGATTTGACTGTATGCCAGAAGAATTTAGAAAACATCACGTTCAACCTTCTCAACCTGGGCGAATTTGGATTGTCTAACGAGCTCTTTATCAAGATGAACGCTCGAGGCAAGCAGTTGTCCGATTTCGACAAACTAAAGTCAACCTTGGAAGAAGAACTGCAAATTCAGCAGGGAGAGACCGATGAACAAGGCATACCCTTAGCTTCGGAAAAAGAAGAGGAAAGATGGCGGTCGCTTATGGATGGCCCTTGGATAGACTTCTTTTGGCACAAGTATGCAAGGGCTAAGATAGAGGATACAGAAAACGCAAGTGAGGAGGAACGCAAGAAACAGAGATTATATGCTGCGAAGCTCACTGAGCTACAATTCAAAAAGCTGTTACTAAGGCTCGTAGCTTTACAGTTGTTTGAGAATAATAATTGTAACGAAAAACTGTGTGTTGCTGCATACAATATTGATGAGACGGAAATAGACGACTTGTTGATGGAATATACCGACAGCTTGCTAACTGTTCGTAGCGACGGTCAGCACTCTGTCTTGTCCAGTTCACAACCAACCATCAATTTCAGACAACTAATAGCTGATGTAAACTCCCTCATTTTTCAGGATGACTTGGGAACATATTGGGAGATTCCCTACTTGTTGCCTAAGATTAGTCATATCGGGAATGATAACAGCACCTTGCTTGACTCTTTCCTTGAAACGAATGTGGCTAATGACGTGGAGCTGGTATTTTATGCTATGCTGCTGTTTTTAAGAGCATACCCGAAGCCTATAGATGGCGACGGACAAGCAGAATTCCTTTTTAGGAAGGACTTACATAAAGAATGGCTGAAAAATCTTGAGTGCTGGGTGCGTAGCACGCGCAATATACTCCTGAACAACAATAACAATCAGCGTATTGACAAAATGACCTATGCAAAAGAAGCAACACAGGGGCTTAAGCAGATGGTTGAAGATTTCGTAAGTTTTGTTAAGGAACACGCATTAAATGTAGAGTCAGACGAAACCACTGTAAAGAAATTCTTTGCTGGCACAGACAAGAACTATCAGCGACTTGACAACCAGTCATTGGCCGAGGAAAGAATAAAGGCTAAATATATTCTTGAAGATGCAACTTGGGAAAGTTGCATAGACGAAGCAGAAAGGCATCCTTATCTATGGGGACAAATACGCTGCCTGCTCAACTGGTCTGAACAAAAAATCGACTTGTTTAAGGAATACAGTGAAAGACTTCTTCGGCTGCTCAACTTTATCAGTGATTACGAAAACCGAAAGTTCTATTATGCCGCAATGTTGGTGTTCGCGCAAGATTGCTGGAAAGATAGCAACAGACTTTTCGTATATAACAACGACCGTGATAATAGTTTCAAGAGGTACTTACGCGAACATACTAAACAAGAATATGCTTATGGGGCAAACATCAAGGCTCTTTTAGACCTTTGGAAAAACGAATATTCAGACAAGACCGTGATGGAATTCTTGAACGATGTGATTGCATCAGAAACGGCTAAACCAGAACCTTGGATAAAATGCATTGCCCAGACTCCCTCCATCATAGACTACGCCTGGAACAAGCGAATATACACGGATAGAGGACATGTGATTCTTGCACAACGCCTGACCCGTGACAGTCATTGCTATGACCCGATATTCCTTTACTTCAGAAGCCTATGTCAAAGCAAGGGTATAAGTAAGGACAAATGTAGACTTTATGACTCTAAAGACACTCCCCCGCATGCTTTCGAACTAAATGGCAAGTCGCATAGCTATCGTGTGGAATGGGGTGAGTCTGACGGATTATATACCACAGAAATTGACGAATCGGACAAGCAAACCGTACAGTCATTAGGGGCCGTTTCTTTTATGAAAGAGGCTATAAGCAAAGAGGTTGAGGAGCCAACAATTTACTTTGAAGCCGAATTATAGTATTGATTAATGATAATATGAAGATGCTCCGCGCATAGCACGAAAAAGTACGTGCGATAAAAAACGTTAATCGGAAAAGACCAATGAAGATACCCACACTATTCAAGGAATATATCTGGCTGATAGAGACCATCTATGAGGCTGGGAAGATTACGTTTGCCGAGATAAACGAGAAGTGGCGGCGCACGGAGGAGAGCGGCGGCGTGGAGTTTGCACGCACGACGTTCAACCGTCATCGTGATGCCATCTTCGACATGTTCGGAGTCATCATAGACTGCGACCGAAAGGACGGCTACCGCTACTACATATATAATAAAGAGGTGCTCAACGATGACAGCGTGGCGAACTGGCTGTTCTCAACGCTGAGTGTGGGGAACATGATTGACAAGAATGTTGCCGTGCAAGACCGCATTCTGTTGGAGAGCGTGCCATCCGGCGACCGCCACCTCCAGCTCATCATCAAGGCCATGCGTGAGAGCCGGCGTATTATGCTAACTTACCGTCGCTATGGTGCTGCTTCAGCCAACTCGTTTTCAGCAGAGCCGTACTGCGTGAAGCTGTTCAAACGCAGATGGTATGTTCTAACAAAGCTTCAGCGAAAGTCATACGAGACGGGGGAAACGCATTCCACAATGGCAATTTTCTCACTCGACCGTATCGAAGACGTTGTCCTCCAGCAGGAAAAGTTCGTCATTGACAAGAATTTCGATGCCGCAGCATATTTCAATGAGTGTTTCGGCATCGTCGTTGGTGACGGCAGCAAGCCGGAAAGAATAGTGTTGCGTGCCTTTGGGCTGGAACCGCACTATATGCGCGACCTTCCGCTTCACCACTCACAGAGGGTCATAGAAGAGACGGAAGAGTACACCGATTTTGAATTGCACCTACGCCCTACATCGGACTTCATCGCACATCTGTTGTCACGGGGACAATGGCTCCGAGTATTGGAGCCGCAATGGATGGTAGAGGAGATACAAAAATGGCTTCAGGAAGCTTTGAAAGGCTATCAAAAAGAGAGAATTGAAGAAAATTTGAAGAAAGAATAAAGATTTCTTCTGGTTGTACCGCGATATGGTTCAACATGCCATTAATTATGCAGTCGTAAACTTGATTGTTTAACGTAAAACCGCAAAGATTATGGAAGCAAAGAAGAAGTATTTCATGGATTGCCATCTGGCAGGTCGTAAGTATCACGATGCAGACGAGGTCTGGGATAAGCTGAAGGTTGGCACTGTACTGCAATTGCAGCGTGACTTGGAGAACCGTCACGACATTGACGCTGTGGCCGTGATGTATCACAACGAGGAGGATGGAGATGATTACCGCATAGGGTATATCCCTCGCGAGGACAACGAGACCATCGCTTCGATACTGGAAATGGGGTGGACGGACTTGTTTGAGTGCCGCATCAGCAAGATTAATCCAGACGCACACCCTGAGTATCAGATTCATCTGACCATCAAGATTAAAAGAAAGGTTGCATAACTAAGAAACAATTTTACTATGGAACAGCAGACTAAGATTTTGGAGATTGGCAAAGGCAGGTCAATAAAAATTCCTGTGAACTATCAACATTTCATACTGGCCAATTCGAACAGTCCTGAGGCCTATGGCTGGAATCGGGAAGACGTGGTGTACATTCTAGAGTGTATCCAGAAAGGAAACCTTGAAGAACTTGATATGGACGCAGAGTTGATGAACGACATAGGTACGTTCTTCGGGGATGGAGTCTGTGTACAGCCGAACATTGAAGTTGCTGTATATTGGTTCGAACAGGCAATTGAGAATGGTAATGATTTGGCTCTCTCAAACTTGGCAGACATACTACGCAAGGGGAGTCAGGGCTATCCCAAAGACCTCCGTCGTGCCTTTGACCTCTACAAAGCTTGTGGACTGCCTTACGCTCATTACCGCGTCGGCGAATTCTACGAACATGGCTGGGGAGTGCGTCAGGATCTTGAAGCAGCCAAGGCATACTACCGCCAGGCTTACAAAGAGGGTCATGGACTGGCTGCCAAGAAACTGAAGAAATTCAATTTTTTAGATTGAAGTAAAGACATGTATACGTTTTTAAGTCCATAAAATGAATCCAAGCTATGCTAACCCAGCAGACGGGAGGTATCCTTCGGTGGCCAATCCACATTGGATTCCGTAACGGGGCGGTCTGCTCGCCGCCGTGAGGCCCCGGCTCAGCCAGGAAGCAGCCGCACCAACGGCGGGCTGGGGTCTCATTTCTAATATATGGTATGAAACGAAGAGCATTTATAAAAATTTGTTATGACACATGTCGGGGTTAGAGTCCTGTGATTCCAACGGGGTTCCTGCCCCTCCAGTAGTTATAGAGATGCACAGGGGGTAAGCGACCTCGCATCTCTTGAAGGCTGGCTGGATGGTACGAGTAGAACTACGATTTCGGAACGGTGAAAGCGAAAGCAAGTGGAGCAGGTTCTTTGCGAGCAAAGCGAACAAGTTCGAGCGCGAATCCTGCCGCTCGTATCATCCTTTTGAAAAAAAGGCTGGCAGGGTGGCATTGGGATGTTTAGCCCGCTGTTGTCTGAGGCTGCAGCGATTGGTGCTGCGAGGTGCAGATGATCTCGGGCGTTCGATTTGACCACAAAACGAAGATGTCCCCCCACTTGCCAGCCTTTACATATTGGATTGATGGTCGCACGGAAGCGGGAGGCATCATAATGATGGCTATATCGGAGGTTCAAATCCCAGAATCATGGGGACGGTTTTGCTGATCCGCTTTACCTCAGATAATTGAAGGCACAATAGGTGTGTCAATTAACAATAGAGACAACATCTAATACGTAAAAAAATGAACCAATGAATCGCAGAATATAGAATACAAGGAGGCGTGGCGTGACGAATACTTGAAGTCTATCGCTCAGGGAGTACTCTGCTGGAACTGCACGGGTCTACTCTTCAACAATTCTGGAAATCAGTGGCATTATCGACTTACCTTTACATATTATAATAATGTGTGATGATGTTGTCTCCGTAGATTTCTTTGCCAATGACCTTGGCGTTTGGAGGAATAAGTGGGGCAGGTGTTCCCTTGGGGACGGTGAGGGAGAGGTTTGTTTCTACACGGAGTTCGTCCCAGAGGCTACTGTCGAGGAATGATTGAAGTGTCTTGGCACCGCCCTCCACGATGAGCGACTGCACGTTGTCGGCATAAAGGCCGTCGAGGTCGAGGGGATGGTCATGACTCAGGACGATGCGGCGGGGCTGGCGGGCCATTGACCATTGACCATTGACCATTGACCATTGAACATTGAACGTTGAACATTGAACATTGAACATTGAACATTGAACATTGACCATTGAACGTTGGCCATTGTACGTAGACCAGTGGCGGACGTTCAGTTGTGGGTGCTCCCGTTCGTTGGTGATGCGGCCCACGGCGATGGCATCAGCCTCGGAGCGCAGCTTGTGGCAGAGCATCTGGGTGAAGTCTGAGGATATTTTAAGCGCCCGACCGTCATCATCGATAAAGCCGTTGGCCGTCTGTGCCCATTTCAGGATGATATAAGGCCTATGCTCTCGATGAAAGGTGAAGAACCGGCGGTTAAGCCATCGGCACTCCTGCTCCAGAACGCCGACGGTGACGCAGATACCTGCCTCGCGCAGCTTCTGTATGCCACGTCCCTGCACCTTGGAGAAATCATCCTGACACCCCACCACCACGCGGCGCACTCCTTTCTTGATGATAAGGTCGGCGCAGGGCGGCGTCTTGCCGTAGTGGGAACAGGGTTCCAGGCTAACGTACATCGTGGCCTCAGGGAGCAGGTGCTCGTCCTCTGGCCTAACAGAAGCGAAGGCATTCACCTCGGCATGACCCTCCCCACAACGTACATGATAGCCCTCACCGATGATGCGGGCCTCCCCCTGCCCCCAGGGAACTACTATCACCGCCCCTACCATGGGGTTAGGCCGTGCTCCGTTGCGGCCGTTTTGTGCCAGTTGAAGGCAACGGCGCATGAACTTCTCGTCTGTATTCATTTCTCCATCAGGTCAGCTACTAAATCATCACGGTTGCTCTATCTTCTCGCCATTGATGGTGACGTTCTTCAACTGGAGGTTCACAACGGGGTTTACTGAGAAGGCCTTTACCTTGGCCTTGTCCGTGACGTCGATGTTCTCGTAAGTGAAGTCCTTCAGGGCGTACTTGTCAGAGCCGTCTACATCGAAAAAGGTCGAACAATCCATGTGTATGTTGCTCAGCGTGATATTGTTACATTGCGAGAGCGGCATATCCTCACGTTCCTCTTTGTTATAGAATTGCGTCCAAGGCTTGCACACGAGGAACGACTTGGTGTTGCCCTTCATCTCGTCTACGGTGACATACTCATAGTGTTGTGGCGTATCGGGTCGCATTTTCAGCCAGAGAACACGATGGGCATCGTCCACCTGACAACGACGCATGATGACGTTCCAGTCGTGTACCGACTCCGAGCCGAGCGTCATACAACCATGAACGGTGCCGTAATGGCAATTCTCCACCAATATGTTATAGCAGGGTCCATTCTCCGGCGCCTGGTCGGCGAAGGTACCCTTGCCACCCTTCAGCACCACGGCGTCGTCGTTAACGTTCATGTAGCATCCGCGCACCACCACGTCGTGACAAACATCGATGTCGACGGCATCGGTCGACGGACCCTTGATGTCCTGCGTCGAAGAGTAGATGTAGAGGTCGAGGTAGCGCACATGGTCTGAGCGGTACACGTGGTTCGTCCAGAAGGGCGAGTTGATGAGCCGCACGTCCTGCACGGTGACGTTCTTGCAATTGGAGATGTATGTCAGTCGTGGGCGCTGCTCGTCCTTGTTCGTGCATTGGCGATTCCATTGACGGCGAATCCAGAACTGCTCCCAGTACGACTCTCCGTTGCCGTCGATGGTACCCTTTCCGGTGATGGTGAAGCCATCCAGCCCGTCGGCGTTCACCAGGGCCACGAAGTACTTGCACGTCTGCCCCTCTATGCGTGTCTCACGAATCTCGAAGTCGCGTATGCGGTCTGAGCCTTTCAGCACCGCGCCCTCCTGCAGGTGCAGATGCGTGCCCTGCTTGAAGAAGAGACTACCTGAGTAGAACGTCCCCTTCGGCACCACGATGACGCCACCGCCCTCGCTGGCAGCCTTGTCGATGACGGCCTGGATAGCCTTTGTCTGGATGTCGGTGGTGCCCTGGCGCACACCGTAGCTAGTCAGCACATACTGCCGTCCCAGGTCTTGCACCTTCACTTTCGTCGTGTCACGAAACCACTCGGCCATTAGCTCGCCGTTGGGCCATAGCTCCTGTTTCTCTACTTTCTTCTTTCCGTAGGCCATCGTGCACGCCATGAGCAGCGCCAGGGCCAGAATCATTGTCTGTTTCATCGGGGGTATAGTTTAGTGATAGTTAGTAATCCTATTTTTCGGCAAAAGTACGAAAAAAACTTGTAACCACGAAACGATTATGGAAGATTAACGTATCGCCAGCTGAATCCAACCACAAGCCAGCGGCCAGGCTGTGGCACGTTGCCGAAGTCTACGTAGGAGCGGTTGTTAAGGAGGTTGCTGGCCTCGGCATAGAGGGTGATACGGGATTGCGTCCAGGACAGACGGGCATCCATGAGGGCGTAGGGACGGTAGGGACACAGGTCACCAGAGAAGGTTGTGTAGGTGCCTTTGCGGTCTTGCCAGCGTAATCCGAGTCGGCCACTAAGGTTACGCCAGAGGGGTGCCTGAATGGTGGCCACGAGCTTGTGGCGAAGATACTCCAAGGCATATTGCGACACGAGGCCATCCGACAGGTGTTTGTCCTGAGAAAGATAGGTGTAG
>Ga0310696_10001649_pt1 | contig 31794 bp, 26 predicted proteins | sample AusTroGonzalo_MG_4_FD_203885 | JGI IMG/M metagenome (GOLD analysis project Ga0310696, IMG submission 203885) | Bovine rumen microbial communities from tropical cattle in Woodstock, Queensland, Australia - Gonzalo_02 (v2) (version 2) | ecosystem: Host-associated > Mammals > Digestive system >... | reverse complement strand
AGAAAGGTTTTATCATGAAAAGAACATTCCAGCCTCACAATCGTAAGCGCGTTAACAAGCACGGTTTCATGGCCCGTATGGAAGACCGTTGGGGTCGTGCTGTCTTGAGCCGTCGCCGTGCTAAGGGTCGCAAGGTCCTCACTGTCAGCGACGAAATCTATAAGAAATAAGTCGGGGTTGGCTTATAGCCACTCTGCGTTCTTATCGGCTGCCAAACCAGCCCGCTTACCGGCAAGTAGCCGTCCAAGGGAAGTTTCTCCGTGCACCTGCATTTAGCATGCGATGGATTGAAGCTCCGGACGGTTTTTGTCGTTTCTGCTTCTTGGCCAAAAAGAAGAACGGGAACGCCGTTTACCGCAACAAGTGCCGTAGAATTCTGCGCCCGCTGTTTTTTGGAATCGTACCGAATATCAAAAAGCCTGTGTGGGCGATGATTATCGTGAGCGACAATTCCAAGGAGATGTCATCGGAACGTTTCCGCGAATCGGCCCAGAAAATTTTCCACAAGATGGAATGGGACAAGCAGCCGGATGTGGCAGAAGGTTAAAAATGTCTTGGTGGCGGCCCTCGTGGCGCCCATCCGTCTATACCAACTGGTCCACCCCTATTTTTTCCATGGGGTCTGTAGATTCCAGCCGACGTGTTCAAACTATGCAATTGAAGCCTTGCGTCTGCACGGACCCTTCAAAGGTTTCTATCTTGCGGTTTTTAGAGTCTTAAGATGTAACCCCTTTTGCAAGGGCGGATATGATCCCGTTCCGCTCCCTAAGGATAAAAAATGAACAAGAATACAATCATCGGTTCCATTCTCATCGCGATTATCGTAATCTGGTGGATGGCTGTCAATAACGCAAACGCCGAGGCGCAAGCTGCCGCTCGTGCCGCAAAGGCGAAGGCGACTGCCGAAAAGCAGGCGGCTGCGGATTCCGCGAATGCCTCGAATTCGCTCGTGCTTCCGCAGAAAACGCCCGAAATCAAGGCGGCTCCGGTCCTTGGCGGTTCAGACGAGAGCGGTTCGGCTTTTCGACAGGGCTCAGGGACCTTGGCGGATGATAGCGTCGCAAAGGCGGCGGTGAAGGCTCCGGCAGAAATTGCGGAACGCTCCGTGACGGTCGAAACCGAAAAGTTCATCATGACGCTCACGAACAAGGGCGGCAAGGTGAAGAGCGTGATTGTGAAGGCATTGCCGGACTCCGCGGGTAAGTTCCCGGAACTCATCCAGGATACGACGCTCGGCGCCTTTGACTTGAAGCTCGACAACGCGGACTTGAGCGATGCGATGTTCGAACTCGGCAACACGCCCGAAAAGATTGTCGTGACCGATAGCGCAAATGTCCGTTTCGTTTTCCAGGATGCTAACGGCAACCAGGTGATTCGTTCTTACGGCTTTACCAAGGACGGCCCGGCTGTCCGTCAAGAAAACAAGTTTATCGGATTCCAGCCGTCTGCATATGAACTCGCCTGGAAGGGCGGCCTCAAGGAAACGGAAGATATCCCGAAGTCCAAGGGCTTCATGGGTATCGGCGGTGGCGGCACTTACTACTTCAGTGAAGTTGTTTTCAATAACGTTTATTCCGTCGAACGCGAAATGCCTCGCGAACAGACGTCTTTCAACTCTACCGAAGGCAAGGTCATTTGGGCGGGGCTCCGCCGCAAGTACGTCGCGATGACGGTGCAGTTTGACGAAGCCGTTCCGGCGGTACTCAAGACGAAGCCGATGAAGGTCGAAGATAGCGAAGTCGATCCGGGTACGTATAAGCTTACGATTGCGGACGATGTTCGCGGTGCGCAGTCCCTCAATTACGACTTGATGGTGCTCCCGCTCAACTGGGACGAAATCGCCTCGCTTGACAAGGACTACGAAAAGATTATCGTGAGTGGCTGGAGCTGGTGCGGTGCGGACGTCTGGTTCGTCTGGATTTGCAAGATGCTCCTCAAACTCTTGAACCTCTTCTATAGCATCATCCCGAACTACGGCGTGGCCATTATCCTCGTGACGCTCATCGTCCGCGGTGTGACGACTCCGTTCACGGTGAAGCAAATCAAATCGACTCGCGGCATGGCTGCCCTCAAGCCGCAGCTCGACGAAATCAACGTGAAGTACCGCAGCGATCCGCAGAAGAAGCAGGCCGCGATGATGGAACTCTACAGCAAGAACAACATCAACCCGCTCGCCAGCTGCACCGGCGGCTGCCTCCCGATGCTCATCCAGATGCCGATTTTCATGGGACTTTTCTTTGTGCTTGGTCGTGCCATCGAACTTCGCGGTGCTCCGGCGTTCCTCTGGATTTCTGACCTTAGCCGCAGTGACGTTGTGTGGAGCGGAATCAGCATTCCTATCATCATGCCGTCCGGCCTTGCGATTCTCCCGTGGCTCATGGTGATTTCGACGTATTTCCAGACCAAGGTGACGATGAGTTCGAACGCCGGCATGGATCCTGCCCAGCAGAAGATGATGGTGTGGATGATGCCCGCCATGATGCTCTTGTTCAGCGCCGTGATGCCTTCCGGTCTCGTGCTTTACTGGATTGTCGGTAACATCTGGAGCATTGCTCAGTACAAGTACATCTACAGCAAGTTCCCGCCGATCAACAACGGCAAGACTTCTTCCAAGCTCAAGGGCAAGAACGTCAAGGACGCCGAAATCGTGAAGTAACTGCACATTGTCATCCTCGATCCTGTCATCCTGGAGCGTAGCGATAGAGGAGGGAGGGGTTCCATAAAGCAAAAAAAGAAGCCTTACCACGGCTTCTTTTTTGTTTTGGGCTTTATGCCGGATTTTTACTTATCGCAGCGTTTGGCGTTGTTGTTGAGTCCCATCAGCTCGAACGCCGTTTTGCAGCGGTTCCACAATTTTTTTGATTCGGACGGGCTGGATTTGCTCAAGAAATTGCCGCGGTGGTACAGGATGTTTGCGGTCATGTAGGGCGTGTTCGCTTCGACCGATTTAGCTTCCGCTTTGCGGTAAAGCGAGTCTGCATCGCCTGAGTTTTGCAGGTCTGCCATGCGGGCTTCTGTCCAGAAATAGATTCCCGTGTCGTCATCGGTGCGCTTGCCCACCATTTTAAGGGACTGGTTTGCCTTTTCTCCGTTGCGGTTGCCGGCATAGGCGATGGCGCATTCCGAATAAAACGCCCCTTGCAGGTTGTCGTCGATTCCTTCCAAGTCGTTTTCGGCGACGCCTTCGCAAAGCGATACGGCATCGGAAAATTTTTCGGTAGCATTTCTCAAGGCCATTTTCGCCTTGACGAGCATAACTCTCGTTGAACGGTCCATTCCTTCGTTCTGGACGTAATTCAGCAGCGAATCCGCCAGATTGAAGTCCAGACTCATGGTGCGGATTTGACCCATCGCGATAAAAATGCGCGCTTCGGAACGCCTGTCCGCCTCTTTGCGGCTTGCGATAAGGGCGCGTTCCAGTTGTGAATATCCCTTGGCGAATTTCCCCGCTTTCAAGGACTTTTGTGCGCGGGACGCGATTTGTCCCGATTCCGAGGCAAAAGAGGTGACTCCGCTAAGCGCAACGCAAAGGGCGAGTTTGATGGCGTTTCGCATTACCATAGCGTCTCCACGACAAAGGGCACGGAATCATGCTTGGGGACGTGGCTCCTGAGAAGCCACATCTGGGACATCCCGCTCATTAGGTCGTCTGCATTCTGCAAGGTTGATTCCGTCGTATTCATGAAGTCCTGCAGGCCGATGGTGACCGCACCAAAATCATTGACGAGGTTATCGACGCGCCCGACCGTGGAATCCATGGAATTCAGGAGATTCGTCATTTGTCCCGGAACGGGCTTGAAGTCTTCGAGCATGTTCCCTATGTCAATGGTGAGCTCGTTGGCGCGTCCCACAAGGAGCGGAACGTCGCTTCTCATGGTGTCGATCAGGAACGACGCGTCTTTCAGCACGTTCTTGGTGAGATATGTGATTTCGTCAAGTCTGTAAAGCTGGCGGTTTAAGTTGTCGTAAAGAGCTCGGGAGCCGAACAGGGCGCCCATGGTAGTCGCTGTATCCAGTGCCATTGCGACAAGTTCATCCGCCGCATCGATGAGGTGGTTCACTCGTCCCAAGATTTCGTTGGCGGTTTCCAGGACGGTCTCGATGTCCTGTGCCTTGCCTGCCGGAAGGGCGTCCCCGTCTTGCAGAATGCGGCCTTTGCCCTTCTTGATGTCGATGTTGATGACACGCGCCGAAATCATGTTCTGGTCGCGGATGGCAAAAACGCTTGCGCTGTCGGTAATCAGGGGCTGGTATTCTTGGCGGATGGAAAATTCCATGAACACGCCCTCGCCGTCGGGATTGATCTCCATGTTCGTAATCTGTCCGACATCGACGCCGCTTATCTGTACACGTGTGCCCGGCCTGAGGCCTAGAGCCTTTTCGAATGTGCTGTGCAGCTTGTACTCCTTGGCCTTGATGACGCCAGTATCAAAAAGGTAGTGGTAAAGTACCAGCGAAAAAATCATGACGGCAACAGTGCTTAAAATGCCGACCAGGAGGCCGGACATTTCCATCCAGTTAATCTGTTTTATCTTTTGAAATGCCATTGCTTTCGTGAAATATAAATAGATTATATTATCAAATTGGATTTGGAATTTTTTTTCTTGAGGAATTATGGATTTTTTTGATCTTTTGAATACCGCAGTGACGCCGTATCATACGGTGGATTGTCTCAAATCACACTTTAAGGCAAATTCCTTTTTGGATTTTGCCGAGGGGGCGCCTCTTGAACCAGGGCGTGCCTATATTGTCAGCCGGGGTGCGTCTCTTATTGCGTTTCGCGTTCCTAGAGCGTGGAGCGAAAAGTCTCGGTTCAGGATTGCGCTTGCCCACACGGATTTCCCGGCGCTGAAAATTTCCCCGAATCCAGATGAGGTGCGTGCAGGCGTATGTACGCTCCATACGGAAGTCTATGGTTCCCCGCTTTATACAAGCTGGCTTGACCGTGACCTTGGTTATGCGGGAATGCTTGCGTATGTGGACGCGGCTGACGAATCGAAATTGCTCAAGACAAAATTGTTCCGTGGCGAAAAGTTGTTCAGGATTCCGCAGTTGGCGGTCCACTTGAACCGTAACGTGAACCAGGATGGCCTCAAGGTGAACCCGCAAATAGACTTTAACGCCTTGTGGAGTGGAGCGTCGAAAAATGGAAAGACCTTGTTTGTGAATGCGCTCGAAAAGGAACTCCCCGAAGGGGCCCGGCTAGTCGATTTCGACGTCCAGCTGTTTGATGCGCAACCGGCAAATCAAGGCGGAATCAACGACGAATGGATTTATTCTGGAAGGCTCGATAACCTGAGCAGCTGCCATGCTATTGCCGAGGCAATTGCGTCTGTGGATGCGGCTGAAAACGATTGCCTAGTCGCATGCTTCTTCAATAACGAAGAAGTCGGCTCCACGACCCGCGAAGGCGCCGCCGGAAATTTCTTGAAAAGCGTGTTGGATGAAATTGCGATGTCCGGGGCTCAGAATGGCATGAATACGTCATTGCGAGGCAACGCTGAAGCAATCTCTCTCGCCAAGGTTGGTGAGCCTGTCGAACCACGTCTCTCGTCTAGCATAGCGTTATCCATTGACATGGCGCATGCCGAACATCCGAACCATACAGAAAAGCATGAACCGAATCATGCCCCGCTTTTGGGTGATGGCATCGTGTTAAAGACAAATGCCCAGAAACGCTATGCGAGCGACTTGTTGAGTTCCGCGGAATTGCGTCTGCTTTGCGAACGAGCCGGAATCCCGCTTCAGGTGTTCATTACGCGAAACGATATGCCTTGCGGGAGTACGGTCGGGCCGACTGTTTCTGCAAGTCTTGGAATCCCGACAGTCGATATCGGCGAACCTATGCTCAGCATGCACAGCATCCGCGAGATGATGGCTGCAAGCGACCATGCCGACATGATCAAATTATTGAAGACGTTCTACAGCTAAGCTCTACCAACTAAGTTCTATCAACTGACCTTCGGTAAAATCCTGCCAGCGGCTGGTTTACGATTCCGCTCAGCGGCGAATACTTTATTGCAAGATAAATGACCGCAATAAGTGCGACCGAGAATAATGTCATCGTGCTGTTGAACAGTATGTATTGCAGGTCGCTTACCGGCAGTGCATAAACTTCGGCATACCATTCAGGACAAATTTTAAACCGAAATAGCGGAAAAGCCAAAATTTGATGGAACGCCAACAGAGCGAGGTTCATTTCGACGGGCTTTGCTAAGATAGGATTTGTTATTCCACGGCAGATGAGGATAAAACCGAAGGATCCGATAATGGCATTGGGCAGCGTAAGGTAATACGGCATATAGTAGCGGGAAAACATTTCCAGATGGCGCCGGCTGATTTCGTAGTCGTTTTGACTGATAAAATAAGTTGCGACCATCAAAACGATTCCGATGAGTAACGCCTTCCACCTTGCGTTTGTGACGAAGTTGTAGAAACCCGAGAGTTTCTGGTGATGGAATGCGAATCCAATAAACGTAAAGACCGTTCCGAAAAACGCGGCGTCAAAATTCCAGACTAAGGCCACATTGTGGAACTGGTTGAAAAGAATCCCGATTCCAAGAAGCAAAAGCGACAAGAGGCCCATCAACCAAAATCGGCCTCCGGCCAGCCGGTGGAATCCAAAAAGAATGATGTCGGTGAAGAACAATGCCGGCAAGAACCAGATGGCATATAACCGTACTTGATTGAATACGTTTGCAAAGCCGATGAAAAGGAAATGGTCGGGAATGGGACTGTTGAGCAACCATTTGATGAACAAATCGAAAAGGACGCAAATGAAGCCAAGCCCAAGCATCGGGACGATGTAGCGCTGTAACTTTTTGACGAGAAAGTCGCCAAATTTTTGGTTTTCGACTTTCAGCGTCATTCCGTTCAATACAAAGAAAACAGGCAGATGAAATGCAAACGCAAAGGCGACAAAATTGCTTTCCTTGACTCCGTGCGTGAACACGACTAAAATCATGGCAAGAAACTTGGCGACGTCAATATATTCGATTCTTTGGGGTTTCATGTTTGGCTTTAGGGTATGTTAGCGACAATATAAAAAAAGCCAAGACTTTTAAGTCTTGGCGAAAAAAGAATCGAGTCCTTTATTTACCTGTCAACCCACAAAGAATAGCCGAGAATGACTTTTTCGGGGGGAATATATGTGCTGGATTGATTTGGCCTGTTACCATCACGACGTATCTCGATGGTTAGATTACTGTTTGACTTCGGTGTGAAATCGACGACTTCAAACGGATCGTTGAAACTATTTGATTGTGCGATTACTTGCCCATTCTGCTTCACTATCAAATCTATGTCTTGGGCAATTTTTTTATTCTTTAAGAGATAAGTACCAGAAGTCAGCCATGCAATTCCTATACGGTAATGAGCGCCCTTGATTCCAGCTTCGGTGAATGTGATTTTTTCATTTGAGTCGAAAACTTGGTTGTTTTCGCCTTCCCAAGTGCGGAAATAAGAGCGATTCCAAGCTAAGCTTGAATACACTGGAATGCCTTTTGCTGCATTGCTAATGTTGTTTGGATCAAATGATGCTGCATTAGGAATGGGGCGTTTTTCTCCAGAAATCAAAATGGCTTTGACCAATTCTGGATGGCCTTTCAGCATCGCTGAAAAATATTGACTGTGCGACATTAAGTCCGCAATCATTGCTGCTGTATAGGGCGTTGCAGCGCTAGTTCCGCCGAAGTATCCGTCGTATGTACATGTCCCGTCGTCGCAGGGGTATTGGAATGTATAGCTGTTGTTGAAGTGGAAACTTGTGTAGTTTGCAACTTCTGGTTTTTCGTTGCCTATTTGGGAATTTTTCCAGTTGGAATAATATATGTAATTGTCATTAATTGGATCGATTGCACCGACCGTGATGGCGTTAAGGGCCTTTCCTGGGGATCTGACATAGAAATTGTCGCCTGGTTGGTCAGAATTGCCTGCAGCAACAACTGATACTATTCGGGTGTTGTATACGTAGTTATCCATCTTGGCGTCGACATCGACGTATTGGCCTGCGGGGCTGTCTGGTGATGACCATGAGTGCGAAGAAATGAATATGTCGGAATAGTTTGGACCGGTGGGGTGCTGCCAAGGCATCGGCCAAGGTTGTGCCTCCCCATTCATCTCTCCTTGGTCTTGTCCGTATATGGTTGCTTGGGGGGCCGTATTTGACAAAACTTGCAATACGCCAGTGGGGTGCATTTGCACGCCGTGTTCGCAGTTGTTTATCTGAACGTATTTTGATGTTCTGAAATGTGGATGCGGACAACCCGTTTCTTGGAAATGTATGCCGACTCCGTTGCCTTTTGCAGAATTGGTGAACGCGTGCGTTGATATCTGCGATTTGTTAAGTATGGAAGTGTATGCCATTTGGTTGATTGGCTCAACATATTTTTTTATATAAATACGTTTGTTCTTTTCTAGTAAGCTTTTGATTTCTTCTGCGCTTAAGGAGTCCGTGTAGCCGGCGACGAAGGGGGGTCTCTCGCGCATGGCTTTTTCGTTTGCTTTTTCGAGCTCTTCTGGAGATACTTCCTTGTCATTTAGCCATAAACGGACTTTTCCTGTTTCTCTGTCAACTTCCATCCTCCTTGAGGTTGTTTTGACCTTGTAATCGGGAATATCAAGATTTGTGATGTCAACACGAATCTTACGTTTCTTTGATGTTTTGGCCTTTCCCAAAAGTGTGATTTTGTTAGAGCTTTTCTTACGGCCAAGAACGTCAACGGTGTAAGTTTTGGAAGGTACGTTTTTTGACTCGTAAGAGTCTTCTTCGTCCAAGAAATCTTGAATTTCTTTGGATACGCTTGATTGTGAGGCGTTGAAGTTGCTTTCTGCCGCATAAGATGCACCTATGCCGAATGCAGCAACCAAAAGGATTGTTGCTTTTTTCATTTCTCTACTCCTGATAATTTTTTTAGGTTCGTGAAAATAAAATAACAGCAAAAATGCTACATTGCAAATTGTTAATTATAATTTACATTATTTTGTTGAAGCTTATACATGCAACGTATTATTATAATACATATAACAAAAAGATTGTGAGTAACATATTATTATACAAATTATTAAGATGTTTTTCATGATTTTATACTAGTTTAGAGTTGTCCCTGAAAATACATCCCTAGATTCCGCAGTAACTCAATCCAGAATTGTCAAAATAATTAAAACGTTATTGAAAATAAAAACTTGTGGATAAAATAAGAAATATCGTTCTTCATCTAATTTGATGATAGTTGAACAAACAAGTTAAAAAGGTAATGCCTGATATAGCGAAAAAACGAGACTCCCCGTCGGTGGTCCATGCGCACGCAAAAAGTTCCTGACAGGCTTCTGACCTTATGCGCAGATGCGGGGGTCTCACGAAGAACGTCCTGCAGGTCGTCTGCAAACCGTGCGGGCACATCTATCCGTGCATGTACAAGCTAGGAAAGATAGATGGAATGCGTGGCTATAAAAAAGAGGAACCTATCGGAACAGTGCGGGGAAGATGTTGAGTGCGTGTATGACTATCGATAACCTTGTCGAGGAGAAGGACTTTTTGTCTGGTCGTGCACCACACGCTGTGGGCATCGACCTCTTTGAAAGCGAGTACGTCTATCGCGCAATTGTGACGGACAACTTTGATATAAAATACGCTGTGTGTTATATGCAACATATAGAACTAAATTGCCTCTATTTCTATCATAAAAGGTCTTTTTCTCTTAAAAAATTGTTATTATTGCATCTATGCAAAAAGAATCTTTTGTTAAACGTCTTAGGAGAAAAATGCCTCGCAGTTCCTTGATGGGACAGTTTGTGCGTTACTTGGTGACGGGTGGGCTTGCTTTTGTTGTAGATTTTGGGCTTTATGCTCTTTGTCTTTACAAGTTTGATTGGTTCTACCTGCTTGCTAATTTGGTTGGACTTGTGGCGGGACTTGTCATCAATTACATCATGAGCATTGCTTGGGTATTCTCGGAATGCAAGCGTGTTCTTGAAGATCGGAAAACGGCCGAGTTTACAATTTTTGCCGTGGTCGGTTTCTTGGGTGTCGGCATCAACGAATTGCTGATGTTGTTGATGGTAGGCGGCTTCAAGTGGGATGAAATGATTTCCAAGATGGCGGCTGCCGTCTTGGTGCTGATGTGGAATTTTGGTGCCCGGAAAATGATGCTTTTTCGGGAACAGAAAACTGTTTGAAAAATCAAGAGATTATAGGAAGGATTAAATGTCTATTGAAAATGAATCTAAAAAGATTGCCGTGATTGCCGGTGCGGGTCCTGCGGGCCTCACTGCTGCCTTGGAGCTTTTGCGCACGACCGATGTGAAACCTGTGATTTTTGAAGCGGAGGACGTCATTGGCGGCATCTCGCGCACGGCGCGCTACAATGGCAACCGCATGGATATCGGCGGCCATCGTTTCTTTAGCAAGAGCGATACGGTGATGGACTGGTGGCAGGGAATTTTGCCGCTGCAGGGCGTCGCAAGCAAGGATGACATCGCTATCGGGCGTACCGTTCCGCTGACGGAAGGTGGCCCTGATCCGGAACAGACGGATTACGTGATGCTTTGCCGCAGCCGTCTTTCCCGAATTCTTTTTTTACGCAAACTTTTCGATTATCCGGTCAGCCTGAACGGTGATACTATCCGTAACCTTGGGCTATGGCGCATGATGAAGATAGGCTTTAGCTATCTCAAGGTGCAGCTTCTTCCTGCACGCAAGGAAAAAAGTCTCGAAGATTTCATGATCAACCGTTTTGGCGTGGAACTATACCGCACGTTTTTCCGAGACTACACCGAGAAGGTGTGGGGCGTGCCGTGCAGCAAGATTAGCCCCGACTGGGGTGGCCAGCGTATCAAGGGCCTCTCGATAACAAAAACCGTAATCCATGCCGTCAAGCAGATTTTTGCAGGCAAGAAGAAGGGTGGCGATGGTGCCGCAAACGGTGCCGACATCCGCCAGAAGGATACGGAGACTAGCCTTATCGGCCAGTTCCTTTACCCGAAATTTGGACCGGGCCAGCTTTGGGAAACTGTTGCCGAAAAGGTGCAAGAAATGGGCGGCAAGATTAGCATGAATGCCCGTGTCGTGGGCGTGAACCGCGATGAGAGCGGCAAGCGCGTGGTGAGCGTCGTTGTCGAGCGGAAGTCCGCGGAAGGCGCCGTTGCGCTCGAAACGTTCCCTTGCGATTATTTCCTTTCGACGATGCCGGTGAAAGAACTTGTTGCCGCAATGGATAAGGAAAAGACGCCTGTGCCAGCTGAAGTCAAGCGTGTCGCAGAAGGTCTCGTCTATCGAGACTTCATTACCGTGGGACTCCTTTTGGATAAGCTTGAAATCAAGAATCCTGCGAAGCCGGGCACTCCCGAAAGCAAGCTCAAGTTTGTTGCCGACAACTGGATCTACGTGCAGGAATCCGACGTGAAACTCGGTCGCATCCAGATTTTCAACAACTGGAGCCCGTATTTGGTGGCTGATCCCGAAAAGGTGTGGATCGGTCTTGAATACTTCGCGACCGAAGGCGATGACATGTGGTGCATGCCCGATGCGGATTTCATCAAGTTTGCCATTGATGAACTCGACAAGATTGACGTGGCAAGGCCGGAATCCGTGCGCGATTCCGTGGTGTTCCACATCAAGAAGGCTTACCCCGCCTACTTCGGCACGTACGGCGAGTTCGACAAGATTCGCAATTACGTAGATCCGATTGATAATTTGTTCCTCATGGGCCGTAATGGCATGCACAAGTATAACAACATGGACCACAGCATGCTTGCCGCCATGGAAGTCGTGAAGTGCATCCGCGACGGCAGTACAGACAAGACTGCGCTTTGGAGCGTGAACAGTGAAGAGGAATACCACGAAGGTAAAAAGTAATGCGAAAGTTTGTTAAACGGGAACTCCCTTTGATTCTGGGGATGGCTCTTTTTGCCATCCTTTCGTATGCATTCAATCCTGAAATTAAAAATGTTGTCCTCCATCGGCAGGGTACGTTTACTTTGACAACGCTGCCGGTGAGTATTCCTATGGAATCGGGGGAGTATTTTTCCGTTGAGATGGATGTCGCCGCTGGTTTTGCCGGTGATTTTCAACTGAACATCCATCCGGACGATTGCGTTACTGATCTTGTTATTAACGACGTGAAATTCCCGTTTGAAAACTATCCCGGTTATTGCAGTTGGAACCAGGGCTTTGTTCTTGATAAAGCCGAAATCGTGAAGAACTTGGGCAAGGATGCCTCTAGTTTGCATATCCAGATGGCCTTGCAGAACGGCGGTGGCCTTGGCGGCCTCACTGCTGTTATCGATGGTGGTGGCTTTATGCAGGGCTTCTTCTCGGTGATGTTCTTTGTGCTGCTTGGGGCCCTAATCTTTTCGATTGGCGCTCGCTTTAAATTGAAACGCAGCCTGCTCCTGGTATTCTTTATCGGGCTCTTTTTACGTGTTGCTTATACCCAGGAAACTTTCTATGACCAGCGTGGCCATGACGTGGGCGGTCATGTGCATTACATGCGCATTATTGCCGAGCAGAACCGCGTCCCCGCATCGGATGAATGTTGGACTTGCTACCATCCGCCAGTATATTTTGTCTTGAGCGCCGGCGTGTGGAAAATGGCAAACCTCATGAAGTGCGTGCCGCAGAATGGAGTCAAGTGGTTCGATTTCCTAATTTCGCTGGTCGCGCTTGGTTTTGGACTTGCGTGCCTCAAGAGTGTTTTGAGCGGTGCGCCCCTTTTTGCCGCATCGATTCTGTGGAGCGTATGGCCGAGCTTTGTCCTTGCATCTCCACGGCTTGGGAATGACATTCTTTTCTATGCGATGCATGCCGTTGCCTTGTGGGGCTGCCTCAAGTATATCCGTACCCATTACGGGAAGTATTTCATCGTTGCGGTTGTGGCGTCATTTATTGCCTACTGGACAAAATCGACGGCTGTTGTCACGTTTGGCGTTCTTGGGCTCGCTGCTTTGCTCCAGCTTTTCAGAAATCCCCGCACGTGGAGCCGTTCGGAACGCGTTGCAGCAGGGCTTTTTGTTGCTGCGTCGATTGCGGTTGCCTGCGTGGCGTTGACCCACGATGTCGTGGGGAATGCGAGCGGAAACGACAACACTGTACTTGTCCACAACAATCCCGGGAACTTCATGTTCTTTGACTTGAAGACGTTCATGACGCAGCCCTATACGGACCCGTGGCACGATGAACTCGGTCGCCAGTTCTTCTGGAACTATCTCGCAAAGACTTCCTTGTTCGGTGAATTCAAGTTGCTCGAAACACCCAAAGGACGTTGGCTTGCATCGATTATAAGTGCATGCTTTGTGGCGATGCTATGTTTTGGCCTTCGTGGATTTTGGAAATCCCGGTGGGATAAAGTTCAGGTGCTGCTTGCTGTGCAGGCGTTCCTTTTCTTTGCGGCGATGATTGCTCTCCGCCTGAAATACCCCTTCTCCTGCAGTAACGATTTCCGCTACATTGTGCCGGTCCTCTTGAGTTGCCTGCCGTGGGTAGGCCTGGGCTTCTGTGGCGACGGTGCTTCCCGGAAACTTAAAGTGTGCGGCTGGGGTGTCGTTATGCTGTTTACAATTTGCAGTTCCATTCTTTTGTTGAGCTTATAGCATGTTCATGTATAAATATCGAAATAACCTGAAACTGTTTATTTTTTGGGGCGTTATCTGCCTGCTTGCGAATGTTGTTTGTACCGCGGGCTCTGCATATGATGGCGATCAGGGCTATTGGTCGGGCTGGGTCCAGCAACTGATGAACAAGGGTTTTGGTGGTTTTGACGGAAACTATCCGCCTCTTTATGTCATTTGGCTCTGGGTCGTGGCGCAAATCCATTCGCTGTTTGGAATTGCGGTTGGCAAGACGTTCTTCTTGAAGTTTATCTGTCTATGGCCGATTTTCTTTTCGCACTTGTTCCTTGTAGATTGGTTTGCCCGTATTGCTGAAAAGTTCAATTATCCGCAATGGAAAAAGCACTTGCTGTTTGCTTTTGTTGCGTTGAATCCCGCATTGTTGCTGGATGGTCCGATTTGGGGACAAGTGGATTTGTTCCCGGTCGTGATTGCTGCACTTGCAATTTACTGCATCAGTCGCCCGCGCTACATATTCCTTGCGTCTATGTTGTACATGCTTGCGCTCTTGTCGAAGTTCCAGATGATTGCGTTCTTGCCGATCTTTGGCGGACTCTTTATTCGAAACTGGAGAACTTCGTGGAAAGGGCTCCCGCTTGCTGTTGTAGGCTCGGCCCTTGTGCTTTTGCCTTTTATCGTTGGCGGGAACTTGCTTCCGATGCTTTCAAGAGCGTATGTCCAAACGATGAGCCAGTATGCCTATGCCACTTACAATGCGGCTAACTTGTGGATGATTTTGGCAGGGAATGTAGCTCCTGATAACGTTCCTGTTTTTGGGGCTAGCGCAGATGGACTTGGTGCATTGCTGAAACCCATCGTTTTGGGGAAGATTCTCTTTGTCATCATTTCTGTATTTACTTTGATCAAATCCATTCTTTGCAAGAACGTACGGACCGCATTTGCTCTTTGTACATTGAACGGCCTTGCGTTTTTTGTTCTCTTGCCGGGAATGCACGAACGGTATTTGACGTATGCGGTTCCTATGGCGCTTTGCTGGTTTATGTGGGACATGAGACGTGGCGGTATTCCGTGCTTGCTCATTACGCTTGTATCGGCGTTGAACGTGAACATGATTAATTCGTTCAAAGGGCAGGATGTATGGACTATTGTTTCCGTGATGGGATGCTTTGCTCTTGTCGTTTCGTTTTTTGTCGTTGCAATGCCGAAGGTTACGGGCAAAATTGTGGACAATGTGGGCTCCATCTCGATTCCTTCATGGATACCTTATGCTTTGCTGTCTGTGATACTTTTGATTGAAGGCAGTGTCCTTGCTTATCGTAGCCGCCCTGTTCTCATCCCTGAAGGCGACAACATTGTTCTCTTGACAGACCTGAATTGGGTTAGGTCGGAGCAAAGTTACAAGGTTCCGAAAATAAACTATTCCGTCGATGACCATGAATTGATTTCCGGCAATAGAATATACAAGTACGGTATAGGTGCTCATGCGGCATCTTACTTTGTCATGGAACTTCCCGAAAATGCGGATTCGTTGTTCGTGGGCGCCGGAATCGATGCGGAATGTTATAACGAAGGTAGCGCGGTATTTATTATAAGTATCGACGGAAATCAGGTATGGCGGAGTAGTCTGATGCGAGGCTCTAGTGGTGTTGAATTTGCACGGATTCCTTTACAGGGGGGCTCGAGGCTTGAGCTCGAAACGGATCCGAATGGCTCCAACAATTGTGACCATACCGATTGGCTGAACGGATATGTCAAATTGCGATAAATCTGATATGGCAGAAGGGCCTGAAAGGTATTGTTATATCTATAACAAGAAACAGTAGAGGGCCGTCTCCTTTAGGAAACGTTTTTGTGTTATATATGGAAAAATATTTCTTAAAAATGTAAAATAATTCGTTTTTATGCCAAAAAATCAACTTTTGTGTTATACAATTTCTATATTGTACCGGTAAAACTATGAAACCGGTATTTGAATTTGTTGATTATAGGATCTACATGCATGCGTTTTATGACGAACGCAAGCGTACATCTGCATTTTCGTGGAGAGAGTTTTCACGAATTGCGGGATTCTCGTCGTCAAACTACATGAAGCTTGTGTGCGATGGCAAAAGCCGACTTTCAAAAATAGGCGCCGAACAAGTTGCTGTAGCGATGGAACTAGAAGGAAGCGCCAAGGAATATTTCCGCGAAATGGTTTCGTTTGCGGATTCTTGTGACGAAGAAAAGAAGAAAGCTTCCTTTGCGAGAATGCAGAAACTCGCGAAAGAAAATAAAGTACGTACCTTGGCCGGCGATGCGTACACCTATTTTGGCAAGTGGTATAATCCTGTTCTGCGTGAACTGGCTCCCATGAATCCCGGTGTGAAGCCGATGGAACTTTCGAAACTGTGCTATCCCGAAGTCAGCGCGACGGAAATACGCCAGTCGCTAGATTTTTTGGTGCAGGCTGGACTGCTCAAGAAAAACGGTGAATATCATTACGAACAGACTGAAAAGGTGGTGACGGGAGTTGCGGGCTGCGTTCGACCGACCATGCGGTCCATGCACAAGCAGATGGCGGAACTTGCCGCTGTTGCCGTCGAGAATATTCCCGTAGAAGAACGTAATTTTGCAGGCGTTACCATGGGAATTTCGCAGGAAACGTTTCGCCGGGTTTCGCAGGAAATTGAAAATTTTAGACGAAAGGTAATCTCCATTGCACGTGAAGACCAAAAGGGCGAACAGGTGTATCGGCTGAATTTGCAGTTGTTTCCTTTGACAAAGCGTAAGGAGGCAAAACATGTTTAGAAATTTTTTGCCGGCGCTTGGAGTCGGCTTGGTCTTGTTTACCGCATGTACGGAATCTAATCCTATCGATATTTCTGGCGTTACGACAGAATCTAACGACATTGCTGAGAGTGAGAACTCGACGGGAATCCAGTTGAAAGATTCTACGAAAGGTCCTGTGATAGATAACGTGAATTTATCTGCGGCCAATCCAGTTTCCAGTGCATCAACGGTTGTTGCAACATCAAGTACGTCGCGGGCTCCGACAACATCGAGTGCGGCGGCTTTTACCCCAAGGCAATTGACAGAAGCTGAACTAGCCGTTATCGACAGCATCCTTTCAAGTTTGAACGAAAATGCAGGTTTTTCTCAAAATCCCGATTCGATTGATTCGGCGATAACATCTGCATCTAGTACGGCCTACAGTTTCAAAACTTTAGGACAAACTTATTATGAAGGCCCGTCGCAGTGCTCTGTGCAATTGCATGAAGATGAAAAAGGCGTGCAGTTGCTTTTAAGTGGAAAACGCGGGAGCTTTTCGGAAACGTTGCTTGTGCTTGAAGACAAAAACGTCCTCTTGCGGATAGCCAACAAGCATTATTGGAAAGACGACAACATGACAGAATGTGTTTTGGACAGCATTGATTTTCGTCGGATATGCGAAATTCAATCGGGCGTATTCCGAAATTACAGAAAGGGGAACGGCTGCGGAAGTGCTGGCGGCGCTTTGCAAATAGCATGTGCTATGCCGATGCCTGAAAGTACTGTGGCTTCGAAATTGCTGATAGACGAAGCTGATTTGTACAAACAAAAATGTGCATCTGAGCCTCTCATAGATCCGAGTTGTATTATTGTTATCCAAGAAAAAACTGAAGACACAATGACGAACAACACGGTTTGCGCCGAATAATCTAAACAGATATCATCTTATGAAATTTATCAAGACTCCAGAGTTTATTACTGCTCTTTGTTTCTTTGTATTCCTTGCTTTAGGAATTGCGAGCAAAATTTCAATTGAAAACGTGAAATTTGTACAGGACGGGAAAGCGGAGACCGCTTCGTTTCCGTTTGTCAAGAATATCGAAATAAACAAACCCTTCAATATGGAATTCGATATCGCGAGCCATTTTGATTTCGCATACGACATGTGGATCGTCCCGGATGATTGCGCCGAAGCTATTGCCATTGATGGTGTGGAGGCGAGCCTTTCCGATATCCAGAACCGTTGCAGCTTTTCGAAAGGCTTTGTCCTTGCAGATGACTTTCTTGCTCCCTATAAACATGGCGGCACGACGCATTATTCGTTGACGCTAAAAAATATGGGTGGGCCGGGAGGAATGGCTCTTTTTATCAAAATGACGTCTAAAATAGGGTGGTTGATAAACGGTTTAATATTTATTTCGTTGGCGATGTTTTTTGCCTTGCTTGCCCGGAGGCTGCGTCTTGGAAAAACCTTGATAGTGCTGCTTTTCGTGGGTATCGTTTTCAGATGCTTTTTCTTTATGGCGACTCCATACAAGAAGTTTTCGATGGATGTAGAAGGTCATATATCCTATATTCAATATGTTATAGAAAATCATTCCGTTCCCGGTAATCAGGAATGCTGGTCGTGCTATCATCCTCCTGTGTATTATGTTTCGGCGGTACCGTCTTATCTGTTAAGCGAATTTTTAGGCATGCCGGGAACTACGGGATTGCAGACGTTCAGCTTGTTGCTTTCTGTGCTCACGACATTTTTTGGATTGCTGTTCCTGCGGAAAATTCTGGAAGGGCGGAATCTGGTTCTTGCATCGGTCCTTTGGATTTTCTGGCCCTTGATGATAATGGTTGCACCCCGCATCGGAAACGATCAACTCTTCTACTTGCTTCATGTCCTTTGTCTGTGGGCAGGAATCAGCTACTTCAAGGACGGCCGCGGAAAATATTTGATTGTGGCGGTTGTGGCGACCGCTTTGGCGCTATGGACTAAAACAACGGGTGTCGTTACGCTAGGAATGTTGTTTGTACTCATGGTGGGCGGATTCTTCGCCAAAGGGGAACTCAGGAAGCCTACTAGGTCTGAAGTAGTCTCATGGTCGTTGTTTATTGTACTTATTGCGGCGTTTGTTTTGCAAAAATTGCTGGGCTCTGATTTGGTCGGCAATGCGGATTACCTGAATTCATCAATGAAAGTTCAAAACGAGGCGTTCAATTATCTGTATTTCGACTTGCGTAGTTTCCTGGAATATCCGTGGACTAGCTGCTGGAACAGCATGATGGGTCGGAGCTTCTTCTGGAATTTTGCTCTAAAGACATCGCTTTTTGGTGAATGGGACATGTTGCCGACTGCGGAAGGACGGCTATGCGCTACGATAATGAGTGTCTTGTTGCTAGGACTTGTTGTGTATGGCATTCGAGGATTCTGGAAAAAGCGCCTCGACCTTGTCCATTGGATTTTGTTCTTGCAGGGAATCGCGTTTTTCGGATCGTTGGCGACGTTGCGTCTCAAGTACCCGTTCGCATGCAGCAATGACTTCCGGTATATCTTGCCTGTACTTTTGAGTATTGTTCCTTTTGTCGCGAACGGCGTTACCTTAAAGGAATCCTCGACGATATGGAAAGTCGGCGGTTACGTCATCGTTCTTGCGTTTGTTGTGAGTAGCGCCATCTTGTACATTATGGTGATGTAGGGGCCTTCTTCGCCCAAAACTTTGCTTTTTTGCCTGTTCTTTTTGTATATTCTAGCCGTAGAAAATAGACAGCGGAATGCTATTGATCAATGGTCAAACGACCATTGACTAACAATTATTGACTAATGACTATTATATGAAGGCGTGAAATGAAGCGAATACTACATTTTATGGTGCGATATTTGCCACGATTGCTGTTGACTGCAGTAGTGGTTGTAATGTGTCTATTGTGTTATGTCTTTTCGCTTTTGGAACGACCCATCAACGATGGCAACAAGATGTATGCCAATGGCGATTATAAAGGGGCTTTAGAGACGTACACGAAAGTTCGTGAATCGGAGCCGGCAAATCCATTGTTGTTCTACAATATCGGAACGGACCAGTACAGGTTAGGGAATTACGAAGAAGCCAAGAAGGAACTCGAAAGTGCCGTCCGCATGCCCGATAAGCATCTTTCGTCCCGTGCGGCGTATAACTTGGCCGATGCGCATTTCCGCGTGGGCGAGAAGGCGAACGAGCCGAGTGCGCGCATTGCCGCATGGCGAGAATCTATCGCTTACTTGAAAAAGGCGATTGATATCGACAATGATTTTGAAAACGCAAAGAAGAATATTGAAATCATCCAGCGCAAGCTCAAGGAAGAACTCGACAAACAGAAAGAGAACAAGGATCAGAATCAGAACAACGACCAGAAACAGCCTCCGCTTTCTGCCAATGCAAAGCAAGTCCTCGCACGAGCCATGCAGCTTAGCAAGGATGGCAAGTATGCCGAGGCGAAGTCGATGCTCGAAAATTTGATTGCCGAAGATGAAACCGCCGGACAGTTGAGCGGCCATGTGCAACGCCTCGACGATGTCATCGAAATCAAGGCGGGTCGCAAGCCCAAGACGAAGATTGACGCGAGCAATACCGACAACGACCTGGAGGTAATCTGATGATTAGTAAAGTCATTCGTCTCTCGTCTATAGCGTTCTTCCTCGCATCCGCTGCTTTTGCGGCTCCGAAGTCTGCTGCCGCCTATTACGGCGATGCTGCTTTCCAGTACATCGAAAACCGTTTGCCGTCGGCTGAAATTACCTGTAACGAGGGCTTGCAACAATACCCGAACGATCAAAAGTTGCAGATGCTCCTCGACCGCATCAAGGAAGCGAAGGACGAACAAAAGAACGAAAACAAGAAGAACGATCCCAAGAACGACCAGAATCAGAACGATCAAAATCAAGACCAGAATAACCAGGATCAGAATCAGGACAAGAACCAGGATCAAAATAAAGATCAGCAGAACCAGGACCAAAACCAGAATCAGAACCAGAATGGCGACCAGAGTTCATCCAGTTCTCAGGACGAGCAAAATCAGGACCAGCAGAACCAAGGAAATCAGGGCCAGTCGAGTGACAGTAACGCTCAAAGTTCCGACAGCAATGGTGGTGGTCAGCAACAGCAGCCAGAACAGCAGCAAGCTGAATCCGGTTCCAGCGATAGCAATGGATCTGACCAAGAAGAGCAGCAACAGCCGCTTCAACCTGGCGAGTTGAGCCCTGAAGAAGCTGCGCAGCTTCTCAAGGACTTTGACGAACAGAACGGCGAACGCAAACCGTGGAAACCGGTCCGTGGACAGGTTCGCCCGGCACGAGACTGGTAAACCAACTTTGTCCTCTTTTTTACAACTCAAATAAATAATATTTCAATTTACGCCTGCTTTTACTTGTGTAAAGCATAAAAAAATTGTACATTAACGAATAAGATTTAATAAAGAGGACTTTATGAAAAAAATTTTGACCATCCTTCCGGTTGCAGCCCTTGCCTTTACGGGCTGTGTCTCATCATCCGATGACTCCACAACGACGGCTCCGAAGAATCTTCCGACGGATTATATTATAACGCAAATGGGCGAATATAGCTATACTGAAGATGGTCGTCTAGAAATAACCAAGGCGACTTGCACAGACAGGGCTAACGAAGCTGTTTGGACAAAGGTAAATCAGCAAGGTTCCTTGACGGATGTCAAGGATGGAAAGGCTCAAATAGATTTGGGCGATGGACGAGGCAAGCTCGCTTATGATTTCAAGCCTCTTGTTGATGAGCTTTATCCGAATGCTCTCTACTACAATTCTGCTGCACTTGGCAATCCTCTTATTGAAGGCGTTGTCCTTGAATCCCCGAATTACTACAGCGAAGTTGCCTACATCAATACAAATTGCATTTTCCAGAACTTTGGGGAAATGCAGGAAACTTTGGCCGAAATTGCTAAAGTTCCCAAAAGCTCCATTACGATGGATTGTCGCAAGCTCAGTATCTCCGGCCTTGAAATGACTTATACCTCCCACACGGAATCGTCTATAGACTATACGCTTTCTTATGGCGGTATTTCTTGCCCGGTGAAACAAAAATTCCTTTATGCCTTTGACCAGGAAGATTGCGCTTTGGCATTTAAGAACTACCAGAAGGAATACGAAAATGGCGAGACGCAGGATTTCTTTAATTTTGAACTGCATGACCAGGACATTGATGCATGTTCTGATTTTGTAGATCTGATTGTAAATTTCCACAACGCGACTGGTCTTGCTAAGTCGGGCTCGACTTCGGCATTTACCGAAAAGCAGGTCAAGGATATTCTCCGTGCTGTGGGTTCCCGTCTTCGCGGCCGCAAGTAACCCTAAAATCCGCTAAATTTCAAAAAGCACCCTGCATAACGGGGTGCTTTTGGCTATTTGAACCTGCAAAGCGCGCTCCTCCGTGAAATTTTTTTGTAAAATTCGTATATATTTATAAACATCTCGTTAAAAATGCAGGGGACGCCATATGGATTTTGATAATCTGCTGTCGCACTACAGGGCCAAGGCCTGTATCGTTTCCGTCGAGTTTTTCCCTGACGGATCTTATGGTAATATCCGCGTTGTTGCGGGGAACCAGGCTCATTGCGATGACATGGCGGCGCTGAACCATCCATTTGTGCCGGACTCTCCATACGAGGCGTGCTTCCCGAAAAATCCGCATTTTGAGGAACATTGTTACCGTTGCATACGTGACGGCAAGCCGCTCCATGCTTATGTCAACCTTTACACGATGGGGCTGTGGTTGAACATGTTCCTCCTCCCGCTGGATTCGGATTGCGAGAATGTCGGCTATTGCCTTTATTGTTACGATGTTGCCCCCAAGGCCGATTCTTCAGCGATGGCGGATCTTTCTGCGGAGACTGCATACGACGTGTTGAAGGCTTGCATCAAGCTGCGCGGTTCGGACGATGTCCAAAAGGCGTTCCAGGAAGTTGTTGAGGATATCCGTACGATTTGCGGTTCCGACCATTGCTGCATCTTGCTGACGGATTCTAAAAAGTGCAGTTGTACAGTTTTTGCCGAATCCCTTCGTGAGGGGACGAACCTGCTTTCGATGTCGAAGTACATTGATGGCTTCTATGCAATTACCGAAACGTGGCCGGATACGCTAGCTGGCAGTACTTGCATTATTGTGAAAGACGAACGCGATATGGAAAAATTGTGGGAGCAGAACCCCATTTGGGGAGAGTCTCTCGACCAGGCGGGAGTCAAGAGTATCGTTCTGTTCCCGCTCCGGCATGGCGCAGAGCTGCTCGGTTACATGTGGGCGCTAAATTTCAATGTCGCCGACGCGATGAAGATTAAAGAAACTCTTGAAGTCACGACATTCTTTCTCGCTTCTGAAATCGCAAGCTACCAGCTTTTGAACAGGCTAGAAATTATGAGCACGATAGATTCGTTAACGGGCATCAAGAACAGGAATGTGATGAACAATCACGTCGATCAGATTGTCTCCGGGCAGGAACCTATGCCGTTGGCGGTGCTCTTTGCCGACTTGAACGGCTTGAAACGCATGAATGATGTCCAGGGGCATAGTGCCGGCGACAAAATGCTGCAATCGGCTGCGTCGATTTTGCAGGGCGTTTTCCATGATGGCGAAGTCTATCGCGCCGGTGGCGATGAATTTATGGTGCTTGTTCCCGAAATAGAAGAAGACGAACTGCAAAAGCGGATTGCGCGTGTCCATTTGCTCTCGAAAAAGACGGAGGATGTCAGTTTTTCGATTGGAGTCTGTTATGGAGAAAGCAATATTCGGAGAGCGATGCGACTTGCGGACGAGCGGATGTATGCCGAAAAGAGCGCTTACTATGATGCCCATCCCGGTTTGAGGTACAGATAAAGTTTATCGTACCTGTAGATGGACTGTCTTCTGAACGCTATTCTCGATCTGATTGGGGTATCTTCTGGTTAAGGTGCTTTTTAGTGCAGTAATATTCTATATTTTATTTTATGAGACTGCCGCACGAAACACGAACTTATGTTGCCATCGACCTGAAGTCTTTTTTTGCGTCGGTGGAATGCGTGCTTCGTGGGCTTGATCCGCTGAAAACGAATTTGGTGGTGGCTGATGCGAGCCGAACGGAGAAGACTATTTGCCTTGCCGTGACCCCGAGCCTCAAAGCGTATGGCATTCCGGGGCGTGCGCGCCTGTTCGAGGTTAATCAGAAGTTGCGCGAGGTGGAACGGCGCACGGGCGAAAAGGTCGATTTCCTGATTGCAAAACCGCAGATGGCGAAGTACGTGGAATATTCGACCCGCATCTATAAAGTTTATCTGAAATACGTCAGCGAAGAAGACATTCACGTTTATTCCATTGATGAATGCTTTATCGACTTGACGCATTATCTTTCGCTGTACAAAAAGTCTGCGAGGGAACTTGCGAAGAATATGATCCGCGATGTGTTCGAAACGACGGGAATTACGGCGACGGCTGGCATTGGGACGAACCTTTACCTTTGCAAAATTGCGATGGACGTGATGGCGAAACATGTCACTGCGGATGCGGACGGCGTGCGCATCGCGGAACTCGATGAAATGACGTACCGCAAGGAACTTTGGAGTCACCGGCCTATCACGAGCTTTTGGCAATTAGGTCGCGGAATTGCGGAACGCTTGGCGTATTGCTACTTGAATAACGGTCGCGGAATTTTTACGATGGGAGACCTTGCTCGTGCGAGCGTCAAGAATCCTGATGCGCTTTACAAGATGTTCGGCGTGAATGCGGAAATCCTGATTGACCATGCATGGGGTTACGAACCCTGCGGCATTGCCGAAATCAAAAGATATAAGGCGAAGACGCACAGTATCGGCGGTGGGCAGGTCCTAAGTTGTGCGTACGATTGCGCCAAGGCGAAAATCGTCATCCGCGAAATGGTGGAAACGCTTGCGCTAGACCTTGTGGAAAAAGGCCTCGTGACGAACGGCCTCACGCTCCATGTGGGCTACGACCGCGAAAATGTGGATAAAGGAATTTATCACGGCGAAACGGTCGTCGATGGTTACGGTCGCACGATTCCGAAACCTGCGCATGGGACGGCTCCGCTTTTGAATTATACGTCATCTGCTTCGACGATTGCGGAGGCGGTGATGAAATTGGCTGACCGCATCATGAATCCGTCGCTTACAGTCAAACGCCTGAACCTTACGGCGAACAATGTGCTGCACGCGGCGAACGAAAGCTACGACTTGTTTACGGACGTGAAGAAGATTGAACGCGAAAAGAAAATGATGCAGGCGCAAATAGCCATCAAGAAACGCTTTGGCAAGAATGCCATTTTCAAGGGCATGGACATGCAGGAGGGAGCCACCACGCGCGAACGCAACGAACAAATCGGAGGACACAAGGCATGAGATTAGACGAAAGAACGGCTCTTCGAGCCTACAGACGAGAGACGAAAGAATATGTTTTTTTTATTAGGCGGTGATGCCGCGACTATTTTCTCTCGTCTCTCGTCTCTCGTCTCTCGTCTAAAATAATCCCTAACCACTAACCACTGCATTATGCTCGACAATTACAAAGACATCATCGATTTGCCGTACCCGCGGGACGACTGGAATTTTTTGATGAAGCATCCGCGGATGTCCATTGCGAACCGGGCGAAAATTTTCAGCCCGTTTGCGGCGCTGCGCGGCCACAACGAAAAGATTGCGGAAACCGCCGAACGCCATTTGGAAGACAATCTCGACGAGAACATGTTGGATCCTGCCATTGAGTGAATGGCTTGTTCCTTTCTGCGATTGCGCGAGTCATGAAAAGAGAAAGCCTCCGGTTTTTGGCCGGAGGCTTATTATTCAAGGAATCATGAAAATAAAAACTGTTTGTCAACGTTAGTGATTGTGTTCTGGACCGCGGCGTTCGCGGGAGTCTTTGTCGTGCATTTTTTTCATGCGGTCGAACTGCATCGATTTGAACTTTTCCAGCTGATCTTTGGTGAGAATTTTGTTGAATTCCTTCACTCCGCTGATTCTGTGGTTGAGCAATGCTTCTTGGGCCTTGAGAATGCTGCCTTTAGCCGCTGCGATTTTCTTTTCGTCGTTGCTGTCAAGAGCTTCGCGGAGGGTCTTTTCGGCTTCCTTCTTTTGTTTGCGGAGGACTTTAAGCGTAGAATCCATCACCTTGCGTTGCTGTTCTAGCGCGGCTTTCTGTTCGTGAGTGACTTGCAGAACGGAGTCCATGAAGTCGGAGTCTTTTTTGAAGTCAAACTTCTTGTCGAATTTTTTATCGAACGGATTGCCTTCCTTGAAGTGGTCGCCTTTGAAATGTGGTTCGCGGGGCGGTTCACCGTGAAAGTGCGGCCCATGATGGGGGCCGTCGCGGAATTCGCCATGACGCATGCAGTGCGGACATTTGCAGCCTGGACCGCAGGGTGCTTTTTTGGAACAGCAGATGCCTTTTTCGAATGAGGCGCCTTTTGAACAACAGGTGGCTGCCTTGTTTGCACAGGATGAACAGCCCGAGTTGTTGAATGCGAAGGCTCCAATGAAGAAGCCGAGGGAGCAAGCAAAGATGATGAGGCTTGCAATGAATGTTTTTGTAGAGTCCTTCATTATTTTGTCTCCTGTAATAAATAGCTGATGGAACCGTATGTGTCTAAATTTTCCAATTCATCGTCGTTGGTTTCACCGAGATCGTTATACCACGAAACGAGTTCATCACTTGCGATACCTTGGACGAGGACAGTTTCGGAATCCATTCGGTTGACGGCAATAAATGCCGTAATAAACGCAATGGCGACAAAACTTGCTGCAAGTGCGTACTTGGTGCGTGTTTGTATGAAGTCTATGAATTTGTTTTTTCTAGAAGAATCGAGTCTTGCGCAGACCGTTTCCCAGGAACCTTCCTTGGGCTTGATTCTTTCGAGCCTTGAAAAATCGATTTGATCACGCATAGTTCACGTTCTCCTGTAAATAGTTCTTGACAACGGTCCTTGCTCGACTGAGTCTTGCTTTGATAGTCCCTTCGGGCATGTTGTAGATTTCAGACAAATCCTTGATGCCGAGTTCCTCGGCGTCCTTTAGCCAAAGCATGCTTCGCGTTTCGGCAGAGAGTTTCGACAGTCCAAATTCTAAAAGTTCCGGGTCATAGTCTATCTGCTCTTCATGTTTGCTCCCGATGGCGGATGCCGTCAGAAGCTCGATGTGCTCGCCTTCGAGTTCTGCGTGACGTTTCTTGGAACGCAGCCTCATGAGGCATTCATTTACGGTAAGGCGGAACAACCAGGTGTTGAGAGCGCTTTCACCGCGGAAGTTCTTGATCTTGCCGGGAACGGATACGAAAATGTCCATCAGTACGTCTTCGGCTTCGTCACGGTTCTTGAGCATTCTGAACGCTAGGTTCAGTACGTTTGCGCTGTGGGACTTCCACAGCATGCCAAGCGCTTCGCGGCTTCCTTGTTGAATCTTCTTTATGATGACTTTTTCGTCCATTTCGTTACTTTTGATGCGCTGTGTTTTGCGGTGGTTGCATGAATGATAAAATTTTTTTTGAGCCATTTTCAATAGCTATTGACTAGACTTTACTGGATCCTTCCCCTATCGCTACGCTTCAGGGTCAGGATGACGAACCGCTATTAACCAATGACTAATGACCAATAACTATTGACCAATAACTAATTAATTATATTTTATTGTGATGCATAAAATCCTTTATGAAAAATTGAGAGAGGCCTTTGCCTCTGTTTTGCCCATCACGCTTATCGTGTTGCTGGTGTCGCGTACTCCGCTTGTTACTTTTTCAGTGAAAGAACTGGTCGTTTTTTCGATTAGCGCCTTTTTTTTGATTGTGGGGATAGGGCTTTTTAACTTGGGGGCGGATCTTGCCATGACGCCGATGGGGGCGTATGTGGGTTCGGGGCTTACCAAGTCGCGCAGACTTTTGCTGCTCGTGTCGGTTTGCTTTGTGATGGGGGTCCTCATTACGGTCGCTGAACCGGATTTGTCCGTGCTCGCAGAACAGGTGAAAAATGCCGTGAAGCCGATTTTGCTGATTTCGACGATCGGTGTGGGCGTCGGGATTTTCTTGCTGCTTGCGATTTTGAAAATCGTGTTCAAGAAAGACCTTTCGCTGATTATCATTTTCTTTTACATGGTGCTGTTCATGCTCGGGATGCTCATGGTGTCTGTCGGGCGGAACGCGTTTGTGCCGCTTGCGTTTGACTCGGGCGGCGTGACGACTGGGCCGATTACGGTGCCGTTCATCATGGCGCTTGGTGTGGGTGTCGCGGGTGCGATTGGGGGCAAGAACGCTTCGGAAAACAGTTTCGGCCTGATTGCGCTTTGCTCTGTGGGCCCGATTTTGGCGCTGATGGGCTTGGTCGTTTTTTCGAAGGGCGACTTGACTTATGAACTTTCGACGGCGGCATATTCGGTGGAAGCGAGTCTTGGTGAACATTTCTTGCCGACGGTGATGGAAGTGGCGAAAGAGGTTTTCGTTGCGCTTGCGCTGATTGTCGCGTTTTTTTGTGCATTGCAGTGGACAGTGCTTAAACTTCCGCTGGTAAAACTGATTCAAGTGGGCGTCGGAATTTGTTACACGTTCGTGGGTCTTGTGATTTTCCTTACAGCGGTGACGGTCGGATTCATGCCGGTTGGTTTTGAAATTGGCCGTGAACTGGCCGCGCGTCCGCATGCGCTTGTGACAGCGGGCTTTATCATTGGCATGGTGGTGGTGCTTGCGGAACCTGCGGTGCATGTGCTCAACAAGCAGGTCGAAGAAGTGACGGGTGGACTCGTGACGAAACGTTCCATGCTGATTGCCCTTTCGGTGGGTGTCGGCATTTCGATTGGGCTTTCGATGTTGCGTATTATTATCGGGTTCCCGATTATTTATTATCTGTTGCCGGGATACTTTATTTCGCTTGGACTCTCGTTCTTTGTGCCGAAACTTTATACGGCGATTGCGTTTGACTCGGGTGGCGTGGCGAGCGGTCCTTTGACTTCGAGCTTTATTCTGCCGCTTGCTATTGGGGCTTGCTCCGTGATTCACGACGGCGGTGATTCTATTTTGAACTATGCTTTTGGCATTGTGGCGATGGTCGCGATGACTCCGCTCATTACGATTCAGGTTCTTGGCTTCAAGGCGATTGTTGCAAGACTTTGGCGCAACAGGATGATGATGCGTCGCTTGCAGGATGCTGATGACGAACAAATTATTGACTTTGTGTAGGGGCGGCAATGGCAGAAGAAATGAATTTGACAAAGAAACCGAGTGTGCGCAAAAGAGTTCACTCCAAGGTCTCGATGAATCGCCTGAAAATTCTCGTGACAACGGTGATGCGTTCGAAGGCCGACTTTTACATGGACTATATCCAGTCGTTTGGAGCGAATATGCAATTTGTTCTTTACGGTCATGGCACGGCTCCGCGTGAAATCATGACGGCACTTGGGCTTGCAGACCCTGAACGTGCGGTGATTATAAGCATCATTGGCGAAGACCATGTGCCTGCCGTTCTGGAATGCCTTGAAGAAAAGTTCAAGACGATTGTGAATGGAAAGGGGATTGCCTACACGATTCCGATGGCAAGCGTGATTGGCAAGTCCGTGTTTAATTTTTTGAGCGATAACCGTTCCCAGGTAAGGAGAGGATGATCATGGCTACGAATACACATGAACTCATTATTTGCATTGTGAACAACGGATTCTCCGATACCGTAATGGAAGCCGCAAAGGATGCCGGGGCTCGTGGTGGCACCGTGCTGAATGCTCGTGGAACGGCTAACAAGGAAGCGGAATCGTTTTTCCATATCGCTATACAACCTGAAAAAGAAGTCGTGATGATTCTTGTGCCGCTAAACGTGAAAGATGCGGTTTTGCGTTCGCTTTACGAAAAGGCTGGCCTCGATACGATGGGGCAAGGAATTGCGTTCTCTCTGCCGGTCGATAACGTTGTTGGGCTTACGCCGTGGAAGGCTGATGCCAAGACTGCGGAAAAGAAAGCCTAAAAGAGATGGCGGATCAAGTCCGCCATGACGTTGTTTTACACTTTCACATTGAAGTAATCGATTTCGGGGTGGCTGATGTAGAGGCCGCTCACGGATGCTTGCGGGTACATGGCGCCGTTCTCGGTGAGGTTAATGCCTACGCTGCCGAAGTCGATAAGCTTTGCGATGTTGAAGATTTCCTTGATGTTCGGGAGCACGGGGTAACCGACGGCCGGGCGGATGCCTTTCCAGCTATTGTTGCGGTCGAGTTCCTGGCTCAGGTATTCGGCGCCTGCTTCGGCGAGACGGTCGGCGACAGTCTGCATGAGGAGAACGTCGTAATCACTGCCGCCCTGTTCGGCTTTCAGCTTTTCCAAACGCTTGACGAACGTGTCGCTCATGGTCACTGCGAATGCACCGACGATGTCGCGGAAAACATCCTTGCCTGCGGGGGATGCGAAAACGCTTGCTGTGTTTGCGTTTGCCGGAGCGACGTAGTCGCAGAGCGCAAGGCAAGTGCCTTCGGGGTTCTGCTGGCGTGCGGTCGAGACTTCGATGAGGTCAGCATCTGTGCCTGTGCGGCCCGTGTTGAAGATGACGGATTTTTCGGTACCGGCAGCAGGGTAGAACGCCTGAACGGCACGGAGTGCGTATTCGGGCTTTGTGAGCGACTTGATGAGTGCTTCGGCGTCTGCCTTGAGCTTTTTGGCTTCTTCTTCGTCGGGTTTGATTTTCCAAGTGAAGAAGAAGTATTCCCAGCTGATGAGAGGAATGATTTTTTCGATAGGAATCGGCGGAAGTTTGCTTTCGCCCATGAACGGCGGCTGTATCGGCTGGTATTTGCTCCAGTCGCACTTGTAGCGGCGTTCTTCCGGCGTGGAGGCGGCTGCGGCCATGGCATTTGCGGCTTCGGTCTTGATGCCGTTTTGTTTATTGCGGATGCGCTGCTGTTCTTCGCGGTTTTCCTGAATCGTTTGTTCGCTTGTCGCGGGGTCGAGTAACTTTTGTACGAGGCCCGGATTGCTGGCGGCATCGCGCACGTGGAAAACAGGACCGTCGTAGCACGGGGCAATCTTTACGGCGGTATGCGTGGGCGAGGTGGTCGCGCCGCCGACGATAATCGGAATGCGCTGGCCAGCATCTTGCATGGCCTTCGCGACGGTGCACATTTCTTCGAGCGATGGCGTAATGAGACCGGAAAGGCTCAATATATCTGCTTTGTTCTCAATGGCTGCCTTGACGATCACATCTTCGGGAACCATCACGCCGAGGTCCACCATTTCATAGCCGTTACAAGCCATAATCACGGAGACGATGTTCTTGCCGATATCGTGCACGTCGCCCTTGACGGTGGCGATGACGATTTTGCCGCGGCTCGAAGCGTTCGCGTCTTTGCCTGCTTCGATGTAGGGCTGCAAAATTTCCACGGCCTTTTTCATGGTGCGAGCGGTTTTGACGACTTGCGGGAGGAACATCTTGCCCTCGCCGAAACGGCGGCCGACTTCGTTCATGCCGTCCATGAGCGGGCCAGAAATAATGCCGACTGGGCTGTCGCCGCGGTTGATGAGTTCCATTAGGTCGGGCTGAAGCGTTGTGGAAGTTCCCTTGATGAGTGCTTCTTGCAAGCGTTCTTCGGGCGTGGTGGGCTTTGCTTCGGCGGCTTTTTCGATCGCGTCGGAGGAGCTGCTTGCGCCTGTGCTCATCGCGAAAATCGCCTTCGGATCGTACTTGGCGCCTGTTTCTTTTGCCTTGGCCTGTGCGGCAGTCATGCGACTTGCAATTTCAATCAAGGCTTCGCTCGCGTCCGGTTCCGTATTGAAAATCACTTCGGTAATGGCCATGCGGAGTTCGAGCGGAATCGTCTTGTATTCGATAATGGCGCTCGGGTTCATGATGGCCATGCCCATGCCGTTCGGGATGGCGTAATGCAAGAACGTTGTGTGCATCGCTTCGCGGAGATAGTTGTTGCCGCGGAAAGCAAATGAAAGGTTCGAGAGACCGCCCGAAATGCGGACGCCGGGGAGGTTGTCCATAATCCAGCGGACAGCACGGATAAAGTCGATAGCGTAGGCGTTGTGCTCTGCCATGCCGGTAGCGACTGTCAAAACGTTCGGGTCGTAAATGATGTCGGACGGGTCAAAGTGAAGTTGCTTCACCATGATGTCGTAAGCGCGGGACGCAATTTGTACGCGGCGCTCGTAGTTCGTGGCCTGACCTTCTTCGTCAAAGAGCATCACGATGACGGCAGCACCCAAGCGCTTGACAACGAGGGCGTGCTCGATGAATGCTTTTTCGCCCATCTTGAGCGAGATTGAGTTCACGATGCTCTTGCCCTGGATGCACTTGAGGCCTTCTTCGATGACTTCGAAGCGGGAACTGTCGACCATGATGGGGACGCGGCTTACAGCAGGGTCGGATGCAATCAAGTTCAAGAATGTGCGCATTTCGGCGGTGGCGTCGAGGAGACCATCGTCCATGTTGACGTCAATGACGTCGGCGCCGTCATCGACTTGCTTACGGGCAATGTCGAGCGCTTCT
>Ga0310696_10001648_pt1 | contig 31806 bp, 48 predicted proteins | sample AusTroGonzalo_MG_4_FD_203885 | JGI IMG/M metagenome (GOLD analysis project Ga0310696, IMG submission 203885) | Bovine rumen microbial communities from tropical cattle in Woodstock, Queensland, Australia - Gonzalo_02 (v2) (version 2) | ecosystem: Host-associated > Mammals > Digestive system >... | reverse complement strand
CGATACACTTCTTGCCGGAGGCGGCATCACCTCGCAGTATAGTTCCGTATCGTATTGGGCCAACGGCCCGTCCGGAATGTCCTACGGCGGCGCTGTGCAGATTGTGCCGACGGACTCCGCAAACAACATTCTCGCTATGCAGTTCGCCTGGGATGTAGACCATACGAACGCGAAGACCGGAAAGCTCTGGTGGAGGGACAGGAACAATTCCGGCGGCACTCCGGGATGGGGCGAGTGGCACCTCCTGTACGACAGCGCGAATGCTAACCTCTCCACGATAGACTGGGCCTGCAAGGACCTGAACTCGGCTGGCAAGGTGAACGTCGGAGCGCCGTCCAGCACCTCGGCCACGGTCAATGTGGCAGGGACCATCTGGGCGTCCACGGGCATCTTCTCCGACGGATATGTTTCCGGAGGCGGCCTGTCGTCATCTTCTGATGCCCGACTGAAAGAGCATGTCAAGGACTTCAATTACTCTGCAGAGTTGCTTATGTCGTTGAAGCCGAGGGAATGGGACTGGAACGACAGGACTCCGCTGGAGGGGCACTCCGCGGGATTCATTGCCCAGGAGGTCGAACAGCATCTGCCCTATGCCGTCACCGAGCGGGCCTATAAGATGCTCACCTACGACATCTTCCACGCGCTTGAAGTCTCCGGCCTGCAGGATCACGAAAGCCATATCCAGGATCACGAGACGCGCATCCGGGCGCTGGAGAATGAGAATAAGGAACTGAAAAAACGATTGGAAAAATATGAGCTGGGACGCAACTAACAGATGGATCGTCGGGCCCGTCAGCATCGGCGACTTGAGCACCGCTACCGGAACGGCCAGCGGCGACCTCGGCACGCTGTGTACGAGTCCGCTGATCAACCCGCTGGCGTTGTGGAAGCCGTTCCGGAATCCGAATCCGGGATTCCCCTCCATTCAGGCGCAGCGCGACGCCATCAAGGCCGCACGGTGCGGCTTCCTCTCCGGCACCTACGGCCTGCCGAGCTACTTCCCGATGCAGGGCTCCGGGCTCGACATACCGCACGCGGTGTGGTCTTACGGCAAGCCGCGCGGGTTCGGTGGCGGCGCAGCCGGAGCGCACGAATACTATCGAATCACAGACTTTTCTCCGGTCGGCAACACCGTGGCAACCGGCGGCTACTATCCCGACGCCGTCGCGCCTTTCGGCGTGATGTTCCAGGGCGGATCTATCAGCACCGGCTCGAACGCGGTCGTCTTCTTGTTCGACCAGAATACCTATTCACTAAACGGAGGCCGCTGGCGCACGAACTACTGCATGTCCTTCGACGACGTGGTGCCCGCGTCCGTATATGGAAATTACAAGTTCGCACTCGTGTTCCAGAGCTCGCGCGGAACGTCCGTCGTAGTCTCCGGCACTACGGTGACGCAGGCGGCGAGCACGAAGATGGCAAGCGTCGTCTTCGACGCGGAGGACGTCACCGCCATCCCCATCACCGCCGGGCAGACGGTCGCCTGCGCGATGTGTCTGGTATCATCGTCCTGGGCGGAAGGCGTGTACAACGGAAGTTCGGAGTTCAACGACTACGTCATCTCCCTCGAGCTTACTTCGGGCTGCGACAGGCAGATCCTCACCTTCCGCGGCGCGGGAAGCATCACCGACATGCAGGGCCACGAGCACCGCGTCTTCACCCGCACGAATGAGGTCTACCCCGGTATCGGGAAGAAATTCACGATTGACCTGCTCGAAGCGGTACTGACGGCCGGCCCAGACTGGGGGCTCCTTGACAGCGTCGATCTCCGGCTCACGTACAGATGCATGACAAACAACCTGCTTTTCGGCGACGACAACGGCCATCCGATGGGCGACGATCCGCGAGCTGGCGTCTTTTACTTCTCCGTCCCGCTAACGGCCGGGCAGGAAGATCGAGAGTATACGCTCGCCGAGCGCGGCGTCAACGGATTCATGCAGTGCATCTACCTCATGCCGAACACCGGCGACGGGATCTACGACATAGACCTTACTGCTATACACGGCAGCGAGGAGCTGCGCCTTACTTACTACGCATACATTCTCAGATATAACGAAAACGAATAACATGAAGAAGATCCTTTACATTTTTCTTGCAGCGCTCCTGTTCCCCGGCTGCTCCGGGCAGGCTCTGGAGCGCGGAATCCACGGCAGCATCGCCGGGATGGAAGGGCGCGAGCACCGCGTCTTCACGAAGACCGGAGTGCAATACCCCGGTATCGGGAATAAGTTCACGATTGACCTGGTGACGGCTGAGCTGTCCGCCGGTCCGGACTGGGGCGACATCACCAGCGTCGAAGTCACCCTGGAATACGTGAGCTTGAGCGGCAACATCCTTTTCGGCGACGACGCGGGCCATCCTTATGCAGACCCCACTCGCGCCACGTTCACCTTCACGATGCCCCTCTTCGCCGGCGACGTTGACCGTACGCAGGTCGTTGTCCAGCGTGGCGTGGGCGGGTACTGCGGGTGCATCTACCTCATGCCGAACACCGGCCCCGGGCTCTACGACATTATTATGACCGCCCGCCACGGCTCGGAATCCGTGAGACTGACTTACTACGCATTTCAAATCCAATAGCATTATGAACGACCAGAACAAGAACAACATCCGCGAGGGGCTTGCAAAGATCGCCCTCGCCATCTACGTCCTCCTCACCATCGCCACGTGTGCCGGCGTATGGAACTTCTGCGAGGAACCCGCCGTCAAGGTGATGGCCGGACTCCTCTTTGCCTGCAACGCCGTCGTCGTGGTGAAACTCTGGAAGAAGTCGGACCCCGAAACGAAGTAATGACATGAAGAAGGTCGACATCATCAATCTTGCGAACGCAGGCGTGCAGGGCGCCACGAACCACACGCTTGAGGCAAAGGACGCCTACAAGGTCCTGAAGTTCCGCCGCGCACTCCTTGCCGCCTTCGAGGGTGTCCGCGAGGAGATCAAGGAGAACCAGGCCGAGGCGGGCATCGAGGACCCGCAGGCCTTCGACAAGGAGCGCGCCGACCTGCGCGCGCTCGAATCCCGTTCCGCGGATCAGGACAAGCGCCTCGCGGATCTTGACGCGAAGTTCCAGCGTTTCACGGAACTGCAGAAGGAGCTGCTCGCCGACGAGGCGGAGCTCGCTTGCATTACGATGCCCTACGCATCATGGCACGCCCTTCAGGTGGAGAACGAAAAAACCTGCCCGGCCCTTTCCGATCCCTACGTCGAGGACACTCTCGAGAATGTTCTCTGGGCCGCTCCGGAAGAATAGTACAAACCATTAAAACCACATCATCGAAATGACACCAGAGAGACGAAAGGAAGCCGTCCGTGAATTCCGGGAGATGACGAGCCGCGTGTCAACCATTACGTCCGTCGCGCTGATGATCTGCCTCGGCACTACTATCGCCCTGTTTATCCTCTCCGCTATCATCCCCCCGGTCGGCAGCATCGACCCGAGCATGTTCAGGGCGGCAGGATATATGACGGGGTTCGCTACGATCTTCGTCTTGCGTGAGGCCATCCGCGAGGGCCTCGGCGTGAAACTCACGCACGGCGACACGACTATTGAGATCAAGGACACCGACGGGAAGGCTGAAGAAACCGCCTCGCTGGTCAGCGAAGAATGACGGCCAAGGGGTTATTCATTACCTTTGCCGACGAGACGCAAGACTATCTGTTCAACCCTATAAAACACAATCATTATGGCTGCAGCACTTACCATTACCCCTAGCTCCTACAACGGAGATTTCGAGTACGTCAACGATGGCGGTACCGCCACCGTTAGCGGCTCCTTCTGCGTCGACGCCTCCAAGATCGTCAGCTTCGCCGGCGAGATCGCGAACGTCGGCACCTTCCAGGGCTCCTACGACAACGTGGCGGAGGCCCTCCTCTACAATCTCACCCCCGCGTCCCTCGACACGGCAGACGACCTCGCCGCCCTGGTGGCGGAGGCTGAGGCCGCACTGAAGGAGAATTTCTTCCCCACGCCCGACCCGGACCCCGACCCGGACCCTGATCCCGCACCTGAATCCCCCGCCGACGGCGATGGCGGTGAAGGTGGTAACGGCGGTACCGAGTAGAACCGATCGCCCCGGGGCCGCGAAGCTCCGGGGCTTTTAATTGCAACGCTATGGTACAACTGACACTGAGACGCCGCCGCGGAACCGTGGGCTACACCATCGGGGACCTCTCCCTGGAAGAGTGCGGATTCCTGTGCAACACGCTGGAACCGGAGGACCGCGGCCTGACCAAGGACATGCCCATCGAGAAGATCCGGGAAATAAAGGTCTACGGCGCCACGGCCATCCCTACCGGCCGCTACGAGATTAAGCTGCTGGTCTCCCCGTCGATGAAGGACAAGCCGTACGGCAAGCGCTACGGCGGCCTGTTACCCTGTATTATCGACGTCCCCGGATATTCCGGCGTGGAGATCCATCCCGGCACGAAACCGTCCGATACCAGGGGCTGCCCTCTCACCGGGGAGTATAACCCGAAATTCCCCGGCCAGATCTTCAATTCCAGGAAGGCGTACTACGACCTGATGGATTATTACCTCATGCCGGCCCACGACCGGAAAGACCGCATCTTCATTGACATCATCTAGGCCATGAACTGGAAAACCCTTTTATTTTCGATTTTAGCCGTGTTGACGGTTTGTGTGGTATCTTGCTCCATCTGGGGGCGCAAGGCCCGCGAGAAGGGACGGGAGCAGGGCTTCACGGAGGGATTCGCGGCGGGCTACGCCGCGCCCCATCCTGCGGACACCGTCATACGCATCGACACCGTCACCATCGAGAAGCCGGTACCGGTGGAGCGCGAGGTGGTCCGAACGGACACCATCGCGGTGAACGACACCCTCTATGTGCCGGTCCCGATCGAGGCCGTCCTGTTCGGCGGCCAGCCGGGAGACGAATACAAGGCGCTGGTCACCGGGTGGCACCCTTCCATCGAGTGGATCGAGGTGTACCCGCGCACCGAGGTGGTCACCAATTACATCGACCGCCCCGTGCCGTACGAGAAGCCGGTACCCTATACCTGGAAGCTGTCCGCGAAGGCGGACGCGCTGGCGATGCCCGGCCTGTACGACGCGCGCGCAGGACTGAGATTCGACCGGCAGCTGCGCGGCCCGATACGCTGGAGCGTGGAGGGCGGCTACCATATCGGAAACCTCGGCCGCGGCCCATACGTCCAGGGCGGGCTGGAGCTGGAGATACTGCACGACAGATAACCGAGTGATTCGGATACTTTCTTCATCTGGGAGGCCCGCGCCGTGACGGTTCGGGCCTCCTTCATCGTTTCCCGTACAGGACGTAGTCGATGACGCGCCGGTTCGCCTCGTCCACCTTACGCCTCATATCCGTACGGATGTAAATGGCGGTGACGGAGCGGCCGCGGGAGTGCCCGAGCGCCGCGCCTATCGTATCGACGGGGACGTCGATCTCGGCAGCCACGCTGGCCCAGCTGTACCGTGCCCAGTAGGAGGAGATCATCGGAAAGAGCGGGCGACCCGTCCGGCGCTCGCCGTTGGACCAGTGCGTGCCAAGCGACTGCAGCCCGGAATTGAAGTGCGAGAGGTAGTCGGCGTGCGACCGGTACCTGTCGAGGATGGAGAGCAGCTGGCCCTCGCCCCGGTACCGCTCGATGATCTCGAGCGCCTCGGGCTGCACGGCGACGGAGCAGTGGATCCCCGTCTTCGCCCGGTTGTATTCCACCCGCCCGCCGGTGATGCACTCCAGGGCGGCGAGGTCTTTCATGTTTATCCCGCACAGGAAGAAGGTCAGCTTGAATATGTCGACGTATTCCCGCTGCCAGTCGTCGCACGGGTAGGAGAATATCCGGCGCAGCTCGTCGACGGAGAGCGAGCGGTCCCGCGTCGCCTCGGTTCGGATCTGGTATTTCCTGAAAGGGTAGCATTTCGTGTACTCCTCGTCCAGGGCGTAATTGAACACCGTGCGGATGTTCCGCATGTGGACGGCCACGGAATTGATGCGGCCGCCGATGTGACGCTCCAGCCCGGAGAGCCAGGTGCTGGTCATGTCGTCCAGGAAGACCGGGCCGCCGGCGTAGTCCCTCACCCTGGCGATGGTCTGCCGCATCGACTGGATGGTGCCGTCCGCCCGGCGCTTCGCCCGGATGCACTCCTCGGCCACCGTCTCGAAATCCTGCCGGCCCTGCCGGCGCCTGGAGCCCTTCTCTATGTAGGCGCGCACCTGCGCGTCCTCCATGGCGGGGAGGCGTCCGTTCTGCTGGAGTTCCAGGACACGGGTCACGACTTCGGAGAGCTTCGAGGAGAGGAGGCCGTTCACTTCCGCCGCGTTCGGTCCGGAATAGAGCTTGGCACGTTCGGACCATTCCTTCTCGTAGCAGGACACGCCGGTGCCGATAAGGAGGGCGGTCCCGAATCCCACCTTAACCTTGATTGGATAGCGCCCGTCCTTCATGGGACGGCGCCGGTCCATGGTCAGAATACTGATCATAAAACTGGGCGCGCCTGCCGGGAAAAATTTGCAGGAAATTTGCAAGAATAAGAGCGCTTAAAAGTACGTTAAAATCGTCGAAGCGCCCTTTTTCAGTGCTTTTTGACGTCTTCTTGTCCCCGGCACAGCGCGCAAAAGAAGGTGACAAGCCAACACATAATTTGCTGACCTGTCACCATTTACACGTTATTTGTGACTCCAACAGGACTCAAACCTGTAACCTTTTGATCCGTAGGGTCTCACGCGTCTCGACAAGTCAGTACAGTACAATCATTTAAACCCCCGACCTTTTGACTTTGCGGGAAATTTGCGCCGACGTTGAGGACGCCTATTTCTTCGTCAGGGTCTCGATGATGCCCAGCAGGCGGTCCGCCTCCCGGGTCTTCCGCGCGAGCTCCTCGCGCAACTTCAGGATCTCCTCCTGGGCGGAGGCGCTATCCGTGTATATCTTCGGCCGCTCGATGGGCGTCGTGGACTGGGCCCCTACTTTGAGGAGCGATCCTTCGCCTTTGAGCAGGTAGTCCGAATTTATCTCCGGGAACGCATCGCAGATCTTGCGCGTCGCGGCGAAGCCGATGGTCTCCCTGGCGTTGAGGAGATTGGCGAAGTGCGGCGTGCTGATTCCGCACAGGTCCGCCGCCTCCTTCTGTGTATGTACGCGCGTGCTTAGATAGGTTTTGAGCGTCGCTGCGATAGTTTCTTTATTTGCCGGCATATCGAAATATTACATTTTATTACAATTATATTTGGAATTTCGAAATAAGTAACTATCTTTGTATCGAAATACAAAACGAAATCCGCAACAAAAATAGCAACAATTACTCTAATAATCAAAACCTATGGCAGATAATAACGAAGTTATGAACAAGTCGGCGGTCTTCTTCCGCGACACGCTTGGCCGCAGGGTTTCCGTGATGTTCATAGACGCGAAACCTACGGAGGAGGAGGGCTGGGAGTTCTCCATGTCGAGGATCCATACGGGCGTTGAGGCTCGCGGGATCATCGAGACGTGCCAGGACGGGGTGCAGATGCTGCGCTCGGTCTCCGGCCGTTCGGAGCTGGCCGTCACGCCGGCGGTCACGGTACCCGCCTTCCAGCTGTTCAAGTTCCTGGAATACGCCGAGGAGTACTACTTCAAGGGGAACTCCGCCTACCAGGTCGCCACCGTCAGCTAGAAACCATTTTTCAACAATCACAGCAATATGGAAAAAGTAATCATCCGCGCAGACCGCGCCGGCGTGTTCTTCGGAGAGCTCGCCAAAAAGGAAGGAAGTGAAGTCAATCTCAAAAACGCCAGACGATTGTGGTACTGGGACGGCGCCTGCTCGATTTCGGAGCTGGCCGCGACCGGCACTACCCGGCCGGACCGTTGCAAGTTCGCGGTGGCCGTCCAGTCCATCACAATCCTCGGCGTTATTGAGATTATCCCTTGCACTGAGGAGGCCGTGAAATCCATTGAATCCGTCCCGCTATGGTCGATGAAGAAGTAAAGCGGTTCCTCGCGGTGTACTCCGGCGACGGCTCCGGCGACGGCTCCGGCGACGGCTCCGGCTACGGCTCCGGCGACGGCTCCGGCGACGGCTCCGGCTCCGGCTACGGCTCCGGCTCCGGCTCCGGCTCCGGCTCCGGCTACGGCTACGGCTCCGGCTCCGGCTCCGGCTCCGGCTCCGGCTCCGGCTCCGGCTCCGGCGACGGCTCCGGCGACGGCTCCGGCTACGGCTCCGGCGACGGCTCCGGCGACGGCTCCGGCTACGGCTTAAAGGAATACGACGGGCGCACGATCTATATGGTCGACGGAGTGCCGACCCTGATAGACCACGTCCGCGGGACCTACGCGAAAGGCTCTATCCTCCGCGAGGACCTGACCCTGCAGCCGTGTTTCATCGCCCGCGTCGGCGACTGCTTCGCCCACGGCGAAACCCTGCACGAAGCGCAGCGGTCCGCCGAAGAAAAGGCGCTGGAGGACACACCCCTGGAGGAGAGGATCGGCAAGTTCGTCGAGGCTTTCCCCGACCCGGACAAGGCGGTCCCCTTCGCCGACCTCTACAAGTGGCACCACATACTCACGGGCTCCTGCAAGATGGGGCGCGACGAGTTCGTGAAGGCCCGCTCTCTCGACACCTCGAAGAACTACACGCCGAGGTATTTCATTACGATCACCGCGACATCCTACGGCTCCGCCCAGATCAAGGCGCTGGCCGACCGGTACGGGATCAAGCTGTAAAACCACCGGGGGCCTCCGGGCCCCCATTAAACGCTAAGACTATGTGCCTGTTAGGACATCACGGAGTACAGCAGCTCGGCCACGTCCGGCCGACGGCCCCTGCCGAAACCGAAGGGATCGACCGCGAGACCTTCGACAAGCTGCTCCGCACCTTCACCCGCCGCCTCGGCTGGGACTACGTCGCAGTGGTCAAGTTCGCCTTCCGCTATAAGCTGAAGACCGGCGAGCATATCCCCGAGGAGTGGTACCGTCATCTCAAACCGGCCCCCAGCCGCCAGGAATCCGCCGGCGAGTACACGGGGCGCCCCGGAACTCTACAGGATTACGAATAACACACAAAACCACATCAAGATGGGGAACACTATTATCGAGAAGCAGCAGGTCCTCGACCTGATTGAGGCTGAAATTAACCAGCTACCCCGTGACCATGAGAGCGAGCTGGCCATCCGGCACCTTACCAATCTCCGCCAGAGCGTTGAGGTTGTAGTGTTCGACGGATTCACCTGCGAAATGCTGGAGTGTGTCCTGGATAGCATATCGGCCGACGAAACGATAGACGACGAGACCATGCAGGAAAGGATGTCGTGGTGCGAGGCCCTTTATAACGCGCTGAGGAAATTGACCAGCTCGGCCCTAGACGGGAAGGTGGTCCGGTACGGAGACGGCCTGTCTGTTGAAATGGAAAGCCGCGTTGTCGCTGAATCCCTGAAATCTCGCGGATTCAAGCCCGGGGAGGATCTGGGCATCGTGTTCTTGAAAAAGGGGAAGCAATGAGACAGCGAAACAAGACACGCCGCGTCTATGAGTTCAAGGACGCCACCGTGATAGTGAACCTGCCGCTGACCGCCATCCTGGACGGCATCGTCCGCTCGCGCTTCTCCTGCGAGGTCCACCCGGCTAATGGTGGCGAGGTCAAGGGCGCCCAGGACATCCGGGCGTTCTACAGCTGGCAGGCGGCGAATATCGCCCTGGAGATCTATAGAGAATCCATCAAAAAGTAACGAGATATGATCTATTCGGTATTAGAACAGCACCTGGACGGTTCGTGGTGGTATCATCCCGGCTACACCTTCGACACGGAGGAGAAAGCCCAGGAAAAGGCCGACGACTTCTCAAAGAGGCACGAAGGCCGCCCGACAACGGTATTCGAACACGAAGAAAAGCTACCGCAGAGCTACGCAACCTGCACGAAGAATTTTAAAACCTTCGGGTTCGGTGGCATCGTCGAGTGGCCAGCGAGCCGGTTCGGCGAGAGGCAATAACCCCAAACACAAGAAACGTTGATATGAAACACGACACTAGAATCGAACTATTTACCTGCCTGATATGGGTGACTCTGACGGGTGCCTTTTGTCTCGCGACCCGCTTTTTGGGCGGGAGCACGCAGGATTACTTTCTCGCCGCCATACTCTACTACGTCATCAAAGAAAGATGCGAGCGGGTGGAAGAAATGAAACGTAAAAACGAGGAGTAATGAATCAGCTGCTATACATTGACCTGTTCTGCGGAGCCGGCGGGACGTCTACCGGCGTTGAGGCTGCGACGGTGGACGGCCACAAGTGTGCCCACGTCATCGCCTGCGTGAACCACGACCCCCACGCGATCGCCTCGCACCTGGCGAACCATCCCGAGGCTAAACACTACACCGAGGATATACGGACCCTCGACCTCACGGAGCTGGTGGAACTTACCGCCCGCCGGCGGGCCGAGAATCCCGGTGCGTTGCTCGTCCTCTGGGCGTCGCTCGAGTGTACTAACTTCTCCAGGGCGAAGGGTGGCCAGCCGCGGGACGCGGACAGCCGCACGCTCGCGGAGCATCTGTTCCGCTACATCGACGAGCTCAAGCCGGACTATATCCAGATAGAGAACGTGCGCGAGTTCATGATGTGGGGAGACCTGGACGCGGCCGGCAAGCCGGTCAGCAAGGACGCGGGGCGGCTCTACCTTCGCTGGGTTCGGAACGTCTGCCGGCGCGGCTTTGATTTCCAGCACCGGATTCTGAACGCCGCCGATTACGGCGCCTATACCAGCCGCGAGCGCTTCTTCGGAATCTTCGCACGGAAGGGCCTGCCCATCGTCTTCCCTGAGCCTACGCACAGCAAGGGGGCGGCGAACTCCCTGTTCGGAGATCTGGAGCCGTGGAAACCGGTGCGCGACGTCCTGGACCTGGACGACTGCGGCAGGTCCATTTTCCGCGACAAGCCGCTCTCCGAGAAAACCCTGCAGCGGATCTACGCCGGACTGATCAAGTTCGTGGCCGGCGGCAAGGACGCCTTCCTCGTCAAGTTCAATTCCATGAGCCGTAAGGGCGTCTACATCCCGCCTAGCATCGACGCGCCCTGCCCCGTGGTGGCTGCGCAGAATCGGCTGGCCCTGGCAAAGGTTCGCTTTTTATCGAAGCAATTCAGCGGCTCCCCGGAAGGGAAGAACGTAGGAATAGACGGCCCCGCTGGGACGATTACCTGCGTAGACCACCACGCCTTTATCACGGCTTTCTATGGAAACGGAGGGAATCGCTCGGTAGAGGATCCGGCGCCTACGGTCACGACAAAGGACCGCTTCGGCCTCGTAAAAATGCAGTTTCTCGACCAGCAGTACGGGACGGGCCGCCCCGCGTCGATAGACAAGCCCGCCGGCGCAGTAACCACAAACCCGAAACTAAACCTTGTCTCGGTCCGCCCGTGGGTTATGGATACCTCCTTCGATAACGTCGGCAGCTCAATCGACGAGCCGTGCCGTACAATTACGGCAAATCACAAATGGCACTACCTCGTCAATCCTCAATTTAACAGCGAGGGCGCATCCATCGACAAGCCCTGCTTTACCCTTATCGCCCGGATGGATAAGCGCCCGCCGTACATCGTCACGGCGGAGCGGGGCCCGGCGGTCGTGATCTATGAGGACGATAGCCCGATGACGGTGAAGATCAAGGAATTTATGGCGCTCTACGGCATCAGCGACATTTGTATGCGGATGCTGAATATCACCGAGTTAAAGAGGATTATGGGCTTCCCCAGCGACTATGTCCTCGTCGGCACGCAGACCGAGCAGAAGAAATACATCGGCAACGCCGTGGTTACGGATATGGCCCGCTCGCTTTGCGAGGCGCTGGCAATTTCCGCACAGCCGCTGGCAGCTGCCGCGGCATAATTCTGTACGCCATGCTGACACTGAAACAATGGCTGGAGAAGCACGGGCAGGAGCCCTGCGACGACTGCGAGTTCTTCAACATCCAGCGCTGCCACTGCTCGTATAAGCGGGGCTACTGCGTGAGATACGACGATTATCGTCAGGTGGAGAGGCAAAAATCCCGGTACCCGGACCTATTCGAGGACCAGGATCCCGTTGAGGCGCATTAAAAAATTTTGCTTTCGATATTTGGAATATCGAAATATATTACTATTTTTGTATCGGAATCGAAACAACCACACAATGAACGTACTGACTAACACGCTCAAAGAACAGGAACGGGAGCAGCGAAACAAGCAGCTCACGGCGGAGTTCAAGACGCTCCGCAAGGCGTTCCCCGATGCTTCGTCCGAAAGAATCATTCGGACCATCGCGTCGACGGGCAAATTCAATCTTACCGAGCCCGGAATCAAGCGGATTCTTTACGCCACCGGCACCATCGTCCCGAAATCCGCCCGGAAATGAAACCCTTCCCCCATACCACGGATCCCGCCGCCATCGACGTGCGCCGGAGTTACACCGTAGCCGAGGCGGCCGCGCTGATCAAGCTGTCCGCTTCCAGGGCGCGCCACTACGCCGTCACGGGAGAGCTCCGCACAGAGCGGAACCCGAAGAACGGGATGCGCATGGTGAGGGGGACGAACCTCCGTCTGTTCTACGTCACCAAGGCGGGGGCGTTCTGGAACATGTAACCGCAAAACACCACAGATATGAGACAGCACACCAAGAAAACCATCGGCACCGTCCTGCTCGCGCTCGCGTTCTTCGCGTCGCTGGCCTTCGGCGCAGTCACCAGGGGCATGGTCGCCCTGATCCCGACCTTCACCGCGATCTGCTCGGCCGTGGGATTCGTTTCCATCCGGACCGACTATGTCGGGTCGTACTGAGATACACGCCCGCCGTTGAGGCGCGCGGCCGGCAGCATATATCGCTCATAGGCATTGTTAGTTAATTTCTGACCGACGAATCATTTCACGTTATTTCACGCACCGTCCGGGTAAATGCCGGCGCCCGGACAACACAGGATAGTAGCTCAGCGGCAGAGCGCCAGCGCCAGCTGGAGGACGGCGGTCCGATCCCGCCCTACCCTGCAACCGCAGCGATGCGGACCGGACATACACTCTACGATAACACTTGATAGTTTTAGAGAGAAGGAAGTTTTTTCATTTTGACTAGTTGACATGTTGTAACAACGTCCCCGCCGTGGGGTTCCGGCGCAGCGGGGTTTTTTACAGGAAACCATCAAATTTTTAACGGATATGACATTAGACATTAAAACCAATCCCGGAAACGGGGGTCTGTACTGCTTCTTCGAATACGAAGGGAAGGAGTATTGTGCGGACCTGTGTGTATTGCCGCTCCACCCGGACGATGATACTGAGTGCATGGTATTTAAGTCAATCGGCGGCAAGGTTTCTGACTGGAGCGGACTGTACTGTAAGCGGGACATCCCCGTGACCGCATCCGCGCTGACGGAGTGCGTCAAGGAGTTCATCGAGTCCCTTGAATCCAAGAAATAGCGCGACATGAAGGATTTCGACTACATCGTACAGCAGGGCTGGATGTATACGCAGCTGCCCGACCTCACGAACAGCGAGCGGGCGGTCTATGCGCTGATATACAGCTTCTCCCGTGACGGTATGAGCCGGATGCGCGCAAGCGCCCGCTATATCGGCGAGTGGATAGGCTGCAAGGAGCGCAACGCGCAGTATATCGTCCGCCGGCTGGAGGACCTGGGACTGATATGCCATGAGGTGGTGAGGACCAACAAGGGCGTCTGTTCGGAGTTCTGGGCGGTGCTTCCCGAGGAGGCTTCCCCGGTGCCCGGCATCGTCAAGGACCGCATCGAATGGGCGGGGGGGTTACGCAATACATTGCGTAACCCGGTTACGCAACCGATTGCGTTACCCCCTCACGCAACCGATTGCGTAACCCCTAAAGCAGTATCAAGGTATTCTAGTGATAGTAATAATAATAAATATACTCGTGGTAAATATCGCGCGAGGCTTACGCAACAGAACGACGACCACGACGACGATTTATTTTCTTCAATGAATGAATCCGGGCTGGCGCCCGGAAAGGGTTTGGAGCTTCCCTTCCAGGAGGACGCCTTCGCTCAGGCGTGGCGTCGCCTGCTGGCGTCGCCCGTCTGGGCGGCGAAGGGCCGCGGGACGCTCCAGTTCATCCTGGACGAGATCGGCGAGAAATGCACCCTTTCCGAGGCGGTCTACTGCGTGAACATGGCGTTCCGCAAGGAATGGGCCGACATCAAGCCGGTGGAGATCCTCGCCCGCGAGAATCCCGACAACATCCCGGCCATCCTTTCCGATGCCGAGCGCGCCGACCTCCTGCAGGAGCTGGCGAACTCCGGTACCATCGACGAGGTGCAGGCCGCGGAGCTGGCGGTGCTGAACAAGAAACTGGGGAGGGCATGAGTATGAACGTAGAGGAGATCAAGAAAGCCATGACCGGCCGCCGCGTGGCGGCTGTGAATGACACCAGGCTGCAGGAGGCGCTCCGCCTCGAACTCACGCGACTGGCGAACATGCAGGGCAGGCCCATCCCTTCCACCGAGGCGTCCCGCGTGGCGTCCGCGGTCCTGCAGGCAGCTGCACGCACCGACCTGTTCGAGGACGAGATCGTCATCGCCCTGCGTGCCGGCATCGCCGGGGAGTTCCATAACGAAGACCGCCGGCTGATCCCGACGAACGTCTCCCACTGGCTCAGCGTATATGCCGCGTGCGGGGACCGTCACGCAGCCATCAACAGCATCAGCGTGTGCGCCGCCATAGCACGCCGCACGGCGGACTCCGTCCTCGCGGAGGAGAAGAAGCGCCAGTTCCAGGAGAGCGGGCTGTCCCGTGCCTGGGAGACCTTCATGGCAGAAGGGTGGGATTTCCGCGAGGGCTACGGCGCCGCGCTCTATGATAAGATCGGGAAGGACGCCGTCATCGCGCTCCTCTCCCCCGAATCCGTGAACCGCGCCAAGGCCGAGGCTCTCTACGGAGTGCGAAAGGGTTACCGCGGCCGGTACCGCTCGATGGCTGACGACGAGATACGCGGTACTGCGGTGTTCAAGATGCACTGCAAGTCCGAGCTGGTCCGCGCTTACTTCGAGACGCTGCAGGCCCGAGGCCTGGATATTACCTTCAACCCCGCGCAGATATGAGTACCAGGAGATCCCATACGTTCCGCAACCTCGCCGGCGAGACCTTCGTCCGGGTGCGCGTCCTCTCCTACGCGGGGAAGGCCAGGAACGGAGACGCCCTCTGGAACTGCGTCTGCGACTGCGGCACCAAGTTCATGCCGCGGTCGGCTTCCCTCCTCTCCGGTGCCACACGTTCCTGCGGATGCCTGAGGGCGGAGACCTCGCGGGCCCTCTGCAGGACCATCAACCGCAGGACCATCCCCGTCCGGGTGGTATCTCCCAACTGCGACGTACACTACTTCCCCTCGATGGCGGCAGCCGCCGTCTTCCTGGGCTGCGGGAAGGATGCCGTGCGCATCCACCTGAATAACGGAAGACCTTTCAACAACCACATAATCCAGCACGCGAAATGAAAAAGAACATCGAAATGAGACCCGTTGAGGTGATCGTCACCTTCGTGGTGGCGCTGGCCATCGGCGCCCTGTGGGGGCTCTATGTAGACCACAAGGATGCGGAGAAGCTCGACAGCCGCATAGAGCAGCTGGAGCAGGAAATCGCCGACCAGAAGGCCGCCATCCTCTCCGGTATCGTCCGCCGCGTCGATACCCTGGTATTCGTAAGCGACGCCCTCACGCCATGGCAGCAGCTTCAGCTCGCCATCGCATATACGGAGAGCCGCTTCAACCCTACGGCCGTAGGAAAGGCCCACGATTCCGGCGTCCTCCAGCTGACGCCCATCTACATCAGCGAGGTGAACCGCATCGCCGGTACCAGCTACAAGATCTGCGACGCATTCGACGTTGAGACGGCTGTGACCATCTTCGACGTGATGCAGCAGCACTATAACCCGGACCACGACATAGAGCAGGCCATCCGGCTCCACAACAAGAGCCCTTACTACAAGCGCGAGGTCCTTAAGAACATGGAGTTCATCAGAAACATGGAGGCCGTAAGGGAAGCAATAAAGAAATAGACTACGAAGCTGCGCGGTGTAAGATGCAGTGCCGGGGTCTGTCACGAATCTTTCTGTGGTTAACATTCACAGGCGCCCGGAGGTTGAGGTCGAAACCCTCACGCAGCTATTATAAGACACACGATAAAACACTATAGCGATGGACCAGGTTAGAATCAATCACCAGCAGAAGGTAATCGTAGATTTCCTTCGCTCGAAGAAGAACGGCGCCACACGTCTGCAGATCGCCAAGTGCGTCCTGATTGAGCGCGCCACCATCTGCCGCCGCGTGGCGGAACTCCGCGACATGGGGATAGTGCATATCCATCACGAATGTCTCGATCCTCTCACGAACACCAAAGCAGAATTTCTCGCGTTATGAAACAGACCACCAAGGAAGTGATAGGGCTCGACCGGCTGAATCGTCCGGTCTACCCTGGCGACAAGATTACAGATTCAGATGGCAAGAAGTACACCGTTACCGAGCGGGGCGCCTGCAAGAGCGCCGACGGCAAGGAGGTGAAGTTCTCCGACCTCCATGGTATAGAGCTGGTTACTGAGAACAAACCGGCTTCTGCGGTTGAGGCTAGTAAACCCGTTGAGGCTTCGAAGCCCTCCATGCACGCCTATGACGACCCGAAGTTGACCGGGCCGGTGAAGAAGCAGCCCAAGGAGAAGAAGCCGTGCAAGACGGATGCCGGCATCGCAAGAAATAAGCTCGGGATGGTGATGGTGTCCGCTGTTGCCGCAGAGGCTGGATTCCATGGGCGTGGCGCTACGGCCGTGCTGCGCGAGGCGTCCATCAACGTGATCAAGCGCGGCCCGAATAACTACGTCAGCCTGGAGGATAAGGAAAAGGCGCTGGACGTGCTGCGGTACAAGGTGACGCATCCGGCAGTCAAAGTGTGCTGCGATGCGCCGGCCGTTCAGGCGCTGGAGGAGATCCGCGTGGAAGTGGAGAAGGAGGCAGAGTCTGTCGAGCTCGCAGGATACACCGACCAGCAGCTTGCGGACGAGCTCCGCCGCCGTGGATTCGATGTAACGGCTACGAAGGTGGTCACGATAACCCTGTAGCCTCACGCGCGCGCTTAGTGATATTATTAATACCCTGCGCCTGTGCGCGCAGGTAGTAACTGTAAGAGACCATGAACTGAGATGAACTATAACATTAAAATCAACCTGCTGAAGCTGAAAGGCGCAGAAGTACGCCAGCTTACAACCTGGAACGGGAACATGATGGACTACATCTGCATCCCTATCCAGAACTACTACGGCACCGTGCAGAACGCCTCGGTGGGCGAGGACGGCGAGAAAAAGGCGTTCAAGGGCGTCTATCTGAATCTGGAAGCCATCGAGATGCGCGAGAAGGAGCGCGGGTCGCACATCCTGCTGCCGGCTCTCTCCAGGGAGCGGATGGCGAGCCTGACGGAGGAGCAGCTGCGCAAGCGGCCGATCTTGGGAAACCTGGTACCGTGGGGCCACAAGTCCCGCAAAAACGAAGGGGAGGAGTGATATGGAGGTAAAGACCAAGGACCTGGTTGGCCGGCGCTTCGGGCGCGTGGTGGTGCTGGAAAAGGTCGGCAGTTCGGACGGCCGGATCTCGATATACAAATGCAGGTGCGACTGCGGGCAGGAGTTTAACGCCTACGCCTGCAACCTCACATCCGGGCGCACGCGGTCCTGCGGCTGCCTGCGGGCCGAGAAGAACAGACAACGGATCAAGATAGTACAGTAGGTTATGAAACTGCCCTGGGACGCAAAGACACACGTCGACAAGCACGACGGCGGCTATCACCGCGAGGCTTCGGACCCGCGGTACCATACGCCGCGCTGGACGCGGCTGGCTAGCCGGTTCCGCGCCGAGCATCCCCTGTGCGAGGAGTGCAAGCGCAACGGAATCATCAAGGCGGCCGACTGCGTCGACCACATCATCCCAGCGCCGATCTGTGAGGACTTCTACGACGAGAAGAACCTGCAGTCCCTCTGCAGCCACTGCAATATGATAAAAGGTAACAAAGACAAACAACTCATACAGGAATGGAGAAGAACACACCAATAATGCAGCGGATTGCTGAGATATTCAGGATCCGCCCAGTCCGGCCGATGGAGCCGGCGCGGCCGAAGGTCGGCCCGATGGAGGGGAAGGACGGCAGGATGACGATGTGCGTGCGGATGTCGTGGCTTATGGCTTACCGTATGACGCCGTGTGGCCTGCTGCTGATCTACGCGGACGGAACCCGCGAAGAGCTTGAAATGAGCCAGGAGGATGCAAAGCGAGCCGTGACCCGGCTGACGAACACGGAGCTGTTGCGGTACCGTATGCGCAGCTCTACGCCGGACCTTGTTGTCATAGGCTGGACCCCCGGGGGTGGGTCAAATCTCTCGCCGACTCGCTGAAAAAACCACTCCACCGGTCAAGAAGGCGCGCGTGCGAAATTGGCGCGTTCTCAGTACCCGGTCTTCGCATTATGCGCGCGTATGTGTGACTGACACCGATATAAGGATTGCGTAATTCTAACTCAAGATATATATGGCACGAGGACGAAAACCACTGCCGCAAGAGATTAAGAGACTAAGGGGGACGGACCAGCCCTGCCGAGAGCGCCCGACCAGCGTCATCGGCGAGCCGGTCCGCCTGGAAGACATTGGGTCTAAGTGCCAGGTATCCGGCCTAAAATCTTCCACGCCCCGGGCGCGTGAAATCTACTGGGCAACCTGCCGCAAGGTCGCGGCGCAGGGGATGCTGGACCCGACGTTCTGCGCGCAGATTCTGTTCTATGCCATAGAGTATGACATCGTGCTGCGGTGCGAGGAGGACATCAAGAAGAAAGGAATGTACGTCGAGGTGAAAGGAAAGCGCGGAACCTTCCTGGTGCAGAATCCATCCGTGAAGCAGCTGCACGCAGCCATGGAGAAGGTGCTGAAGATAGGCAGCAACTTCGGATTCTCTCCAGTGGATCGTCAGCGCCTGAAGATGGAGCTGGGAGATAACAAGCCGAAAGGTTTCAAGGCCATTTTTGCTATGGTAGTCAATGATGACGAAGGACCAGATGATCAATAACCGATATGTCGCCGTATAGCATCGTAGAGAATTATGTGTCCGCCATCGAGAGCGGGGCGCTTCCGGCTTGCGAGATGGTCGGCCTGGCGGCGGCCCGATGGCGGAGAGACATGGCGCGCTGCGAGGAGGGCGGTGACCTGTATTTCGACAGGTCGGCCATCAGGCTGATCGTGCTTTTCATCCGGGGCAATAAGGACATCGGGTACGACGGGCTGAAGCACTTCAAAGGAGAATGGGCCGGGAAGAAGATGGAGCTGGAACCGTGGGAATGGTTCGTGATTCTTTCAATCTTTGGCTTTAAGTGGAAGGCCACCAAAACGCGGAAATACACATACGGCGACGTGTACGTCCCGCGTAAGAACGGAAAGACCACGCTGGCCGCCGTGATCGCGCTGATCATGCTGATAATAGACGGAGAGCCCGCGGCTGAGGTCTATTCCTTCGCGGTCGATAAGGAGCAGGCAAAGATCTGCTTCGAGGCGTCCGTCCAGATCGCCATGGCGTCTGGGCTGGTGCCCGACGTCGTGCAGTATTTCCGCAAGGGTTCCATGGTCTTCGAGTCGAGCAGCTACAAACCGCTGTCGAAGGACACGAAGAACAAGGACGGTTTGAACCCGCACTGCGGCATCGGCGACGAGGCGCACGCCTGGAAATCATTTGAGATTGTGGAGGTCGTGCAGACCGGTATGGGCGCCCGCAAGCAGCCGCTGCTGTTCCAAATCTCCACTGCAGGCGTGGATACGTCCTATCCATACTTCGGGCATCTGGAGTTCCTGCGCCAGATCCTGCGCGGACTCCTGGAGAATGAGGACCACTTCGCTCTGCTCTTTGAACCCGACGAGGGAGACCGATGGGATGACGAGGCCACCTGGAAGAAGGTGAATCCGAACTACGGCGTCTCCCTGAAGCCGAAATACATGAAGGACTCCTACCAGAAGGCGAAGCAAAAGGGTGGCAGCACGCTGTCCGCCTTCAAGACGAAGAACCTGAACATGTGGGTCGACGCGCCGTCCGTATGGATCCCTGACGATGACGTGGCTGCAAACAACCGCGAGATTTCCGGCGCGCAGCTCGACGGGGCGGAGTGCTGGGTCGGCATCGACCTTGCGCGCAAGACTGACATCGTGGCCGTGGCCTTCTGGTTCCCGCTTTACAAGGTATCCCGGTTCCTGTTCCTGGTACCGGAGGAGAAAGTTACGGCGCCGAAACGCGCCGAGGACCGCGTGGACTACCGGCTGTGGGTGGAGCAGGGCTGGTTGGAGATGGTGCCCGGCAGCGTGATCGACGAGGACTGGTTCGTCTCCCGCGTGCTGCAGGAGCTGGACCGCTACGATGTCAAGGCTATCTCATACGACCCCTGGGGAATGTGGAACGTCCTCGGGAAGTTCGGCCGGTACCAGGAGAAGCTGATGGAGTACCAGCAGAACATCCGGTACATGTCAGTCCCTACGAAGTGGGTGGAATCCTCCGTCCTGCGTCATGAGCTGAACTTCTGCGGAAACCCCATTATCCGCTGGATGTTCCAGAACGTGGTAATCTACCAGGACCCGAACGCCAATATCAAGCTAGACAAGGCGCGCTCCAGGAACAAGATAGACGGCGTGGTCGCCCTGGTCGACGCGGTCGGCGGGTGGCTCACAAAGACGTCCGGAAAGACCGGCGAAATCTACACGACGCATACACTTCGGACGGTTAAATTTTAGCCGTGCAAAGTATATGCAACAAGTATATGCAAATTCCTGATTTTTAAGAGATTTCTTTGCCATCTTCGTGAAAACCATTGATGGTGGCAAAGTCTAATCATATCCCGTTACGCAACCGCATCGGTGCTGCCCTCCGTGGCTGGTCCATCGGGGTTATCCCTTCTTCGCCCGTCTTTCACGGAAGCAATGGCATCGACTTCGGAGTCTCCGTTAACGAAGACTCCGCTTTGCGTTTTACTGCGGTGTACGCCGCAATCAAACTGCTTTCCGAAAACATCGCCAGCCTCCCGAAGTCCGTCAAGGTCGTGACCGACGCCGGCTATGAGGACGCGGCCGATCATCCGGCGACCCGGCTTCTTCGGGTAGCACCGAACGGTTACATGGATCCCTTTACCTACTGGTTCCGCAATATCGCCCAGCTGCTCGGCAAGGGCGTATTCTGCGGCCCGATCGAGCGAGACTCCGCCGGTAATCCGGTGGCGCTCCATCCGGTAGACAAGGACTGGGTCACCGTCCTGTTCAACAAGGGCGTAAAGGGGTACCGCGTGAACTGCCCGGATCCCACGTTCAGCTACCTGAACGGCACCTACCTGGAGCATGAGTTCCTGTATGTCATGCTGTTCACCCGTGACGGCCTGACCGGCATCGACCCGATCTCCTACAACGCCGCCGCCATCGGGCGCGGCATCGCCGCAAACAAGTTCAGCGGCGAGTTCTATAAGCGTGGCGGGAATATCAAGGGCGTGCTGGAGATGGAGAACAGCCTGGGCGAAGACCAGTTCGATAAGTTCATGGCGCACTTTAAGGCCAGCTCGCAGAACTACGAAACCCCGTTGCTGGAGTACGGCGTCAAGTATAAGGACGTCGGCATTTCCCCGCTCGCGGCCCAGCTGCTGCAGACGGAGACCTTCAGCATCAGCGACATCGCCAGGATCTTCGGGATTCCGCCGCACCTGCTCGCCGAGCTGAGTCATGCCACGTTCTCCAACATCGAGCAGCAGAACATCTTCTTCGGCGAGTTCTCCCTGCGCCCGATCTGCAAGCGCATCGAGGTCCAGTTGGAGAGTAAGCTGTTCCGTGAGGACGAGCGCGGGAAGTATTCCGTAAAATTTGACATGAAGGGCCTGATGCGCGGCGACGCCAAGACCAGGGCCGAGTATTATAATTCCGGCATCAACGCGGGCTGGATGACGCCGAACGAGGCGCGCCGCCTGGAGGAAATGAAATCCCTCCCGGGCCTGGACTTCCCGCGGATGCCTATGAACTATGTGCAGATCGACGAGGCCGGCAAGGCCGTGGTCGTCGATAATAGCACGCAAAACGAGTAACACCATGGCAGAGGAAAAGAAAGACAGCATCCTGCGCCGGCAAATTGAACAGGTCGAGATTCGCGCCATTAATGAGGCGGAACGCTCGGTCGAGTTCGTCGCCAGCAACGGCACCGTAGACAGCTACGGCACCGTGCTGAAGCCGGACGGCTGGGACCTGAGCCGGTTCCGTAAGAACGGCGTCATCGGATACCAGCACGACATCTACGACAGCGACGATCCGGACAACGTGATCGGTCGCGGCGAGGCCCGCGTGGAGAATGACCAGCTGCTGGTCAAGGTCTATTTCGAGCCGGCCGAACTGAACCGCAAGGCAGACAAGGTGTTCCGCAAGGTCGTGTTCGGGTCCATCAGCGGCGTGTCCGTCGGCTTCAGTCCCGAGCGCGGCCACTGGGGCGATCGGCGCGACGGCGAGGATCCGGACGTCTACTACTACGACCAGATGACCCTCATGGAGATCTCCGTCGTGAACGTCCCGTCCAACCCGGACGCCGTCAAGCGCAGCATCGCCGAGGAGCGCGCCGCCCTGGAGGCGCAGCGCAAGAAGCCCGAGGCGGAACAGCCCGACGCCGAGCAGCGCGATGTCGAAGAAAACGAAAAGCCCGCGGACGAGGTGAAAACCTCCAACGTGGACGACGTACATATCCGTTTAACCATCGCCAGAGCCAAGCGGCAACTGGCAAATTAAAACCCCAAAGCAATGAGAAAATCGTACGAAATTGCTGCTGACCTGAAGGCCAAGAATGACGCCTGCCAGGCAGAGACCGACGCCGCCAAGCGCGAAGCTCTGGCTGCCGAGGTCGAATCCCTCACCACCGAACTGCGTGAGGCACAGATCGAGGAGGCCGCCCAGCGCGCCCTCCTGAATCAGCGCGTTCTTTCCCCCGGGGAGAAGAAGGAGCTGAAGCGGTTCTCCATCACGAAGTTCCTGCGCGAGGCTACTGCTGGTAGCCTCACCGGCTTCGAGGCGGAAATGCACGAAGAGGCCCGCAAGGAGCTTTCGGACTGCGGCCAGTCCGTCCAGGGCTACGCCATTCCGTCCGTCCTCCTGGGTGTCGCGTACTCCCACAAGCGCGGCGACTACAACAACGCCACCGATTCCGGCTACGGTCCCGAGTTCAAGGCGATCACCGAGTGGTCCTATGTCGAGGCCCTGAAGGACGCGATGGTCGGTGTCCGCGCCGGCGTACGTTACATCCCCGGCATGCAGGGCAACGCCCGCATCGTCAAGGGTGGTTCCGCGGCCGCCAGCTGGCTCGCCGAGGAGGCAGCCGCCTCCGTGGCCAAGCCCGGCTACACCGCTGTCGACATGACGCCGCACCGCCTGCAGATCCTCGCGGGTTACACCATGGATCTGCTGAAGCAGAGCGCCCAGCCCGTCGAGCGGCTGATCTGGGACGAGCTGATCTCCGCCCATGCGCAGTCCCTCGACGCCGCCATCTTCAACGGCTCCGGCTCCAGTGGCCAGCCTACCGGCATCCTCGCCGCTTCCGGCGTCAACTCCATCGCCATGGGCACCAACGGCGGCGCCATCGACTGGGCCTCCATCGTCGGCATGGAGTCCAAGGTCGGCGCGTCCAACGGTCTGTTCGGCCGCCTGTCCTACGTCACCAACAGCAAGGTGGCCGGCGACATGAAGGTCACTCCGAAGGTGGCCAGCACCTCCTCGTTCATCATGGAGGACGGCCGCGCCAACGGCTTTGACGTCCACGTCACCAACGCCATCCCGTCCAACCTGACGAAGGGCAGCGCCGCCGGCATCTGCTCCGCTGCCGTCTTCGGCAACTTCGAGGAGGTCCTCGTCCCGCAGTGGGGCGGTCTCGACTTCATCGTCGATCCGTTCTCCCAGAAGGCCAAGGCCGTCATCGAGGTCACCGCGATCGCGTACCACGACGTCTGCGTGCGTCGTCCCGGCGCGTTCTGCAAGATCGTCGACATCAAGACCGGCATCTAATCCTCCGAACGATGACTGAGCGCACCTACGGAAATTTCCAGCCCACGCTGGCCGAGTTTAAGAACCATATCCGCCTAACCACGACGGATATGGATTCTGACCTCGAGCTGAAGCTGAAGGCCGCCATCCGTTCCGCCGAGCACTACATCGGCGCGATCATCGCGCAGTCGTCTTTCGTCTATACCGGACCGTTTGCCAAGACCATCCCGCTGGAGGGACCCGTCAAGGAGATCTCCAGCGTGAAGGTCGACGGCAACACTCTTGAAGCAAGCAAGTACCAGCTGGTCGGCACCGTGCTGAAATTCGCGGACGACGTGACCGGCGAGGCGGTTGAGGTGAACTACACCGCCGGACCGGGCCAGGTCGAGCCCGACATCAAGGCCGCCATCCTGCTCCATGCTGCTGCACTCTTTAACAACCCGGTGGATTCCGTGGAGACGCTGCCGAAGGCTTCGACGCGCCTGCTGGATTCGTACAGGACGTGGGGGGTGAAGTGATGGATAACAGGGTGAACATAGGCGAGCTGGATACGCTGGTGACGTTCTACTCCGTGGAGCGCACCATCGGCGACCAGGGGCAGAAGACCGTCCGCCGGACGCAGCACTGCCGGCTGTTTGCGAAGCTGGAGCCGCTCACTGACGAGTACGTCAGCGACGACAATCTGGAAGCCCGCACGGGCATGACGGTGACCACCTACAAGGTCCCCGGCATGAATACCCGGATGGAACTGGAGATTGACGGCGTTCCGTACGAAATCAAGGGCATCGACCCTATCGACAGGATGTCTCCGTTCTGCATCATCACCGCTTCAACCATTGAGAAGTAATGGCAACAGGGATCACCATTTCTGGCCTTGACGACTGCCTGAAGGTCTTCGACAACGCGCCGGAGAACCTGCTGAAGATTTCGCGCCAGGCGCTGAAGGATGCGTCCAAGGTGTCGGCGCGGACCGTCAAGTCCAGGATCCCGAAGCGCTGGAACCGGCTGGTCCGGTACAAGGTGGTGAAGACCGCGAACGGAAAGCTGAACGCCGTGTTCGGCCTGTTCAACAACAGGCAGGCGCAGGGTCATCAGAATCCCAGCGGAGCGCAGATCGCCGACTGGTTCAAAGCGTACTGGATCAACTACGGTACCCTGGAGAACCGCGACCCTTCGCACCACTTCAAGAATCCGGTGAAGCACCGCAAGACCGCCGCTGCGCGCCGCCGCAGAAATTCCACCGGCATCCAGCCGCGGAACTTCTTCGAGGCCGGTATCGCAGGATGGGAGGGTCCTTTTGTTGAATCGTTTAAGAACAGCCTGAAAAGGCAGGAAGACAAACTCTACGACCGATGACTGAATCCATAGGCACACAGCTGACCTCGCTCTGCAAGAATGTCTGTCCCTTCTTCCTCGCTGAAGCGGAGACGGAGTCCTATCCCTACGCAGTCTATGAGCAGACCACGCAGGAGTGGCGCACGAAGGACGGGGTGTACCAGATCACGGCAGACAGCGTCATCCGCGTCTACGACAAGGTGTTCGACAGCGCGCAGCAGAAGGCCGACGCCATCCGCGCGGCGCTTGACGCCAATGCGGACGGCCAGTACATCATCCGGCACCGGTCCACGACCAAGGACTGCCAGGAGGGCGTCTGGTCCATCGAAATGAACTTTTTCGTCAAACAAACTAGTTAAAAACATAATACCATGGTTGAAGGTTATAACATTGCAGTCCAGATCGGCTCCAAGACTATCCTGGGCCGTACGCAGGACGACCTGAACATCGCGGCCGTCACCAAGACGTCGATCACCAAGGACGACGCCGGCGTGCAGCAGGAGTCCGTGGTCCGCCACGACGTCACCCTCCGCCTGGCCGCGCTGCTCTCTCTCAATTCCGGTACCGGCACGTTCACGCAGCTGGACCGCGACGACGTCATCGAGCAGGCGCTGAAGACCGGCGCGCAAGCTGAGGTGACCGTGACGTACACCTGCACGGGTGGCGACACCTACACCGGCACGGCCATCATCACCGGCTACAGCGAGAGCTCCAGCGCGGCGGTCGACAGCGACACCACGTTGAACGTGGACCTGAAGATTGTCGGTGCTTTCACTAAGTCCGCCTAGTATGAACAACAGCATCACACTTACGGATGGCCGCACGTTTCGGGTGGAGCTCAATTGGAACGCCATTGTCGACTTCCTTGCGAGCTCCGGCCGGGACGACATGCGCGAACTCTCGAACCTCGATAACCTCAAACCGTCCGACCTTGCGGGCCTGCTGGCCGCGGGCATTAACGAGGGCAAACGGCTGGAGGGCGACACTGAGAGGATGACCGCCGAAGATGTCGGCGCGCTGTCGAACGCGCAGACGATTACGGAGTTCATCAGGATCTTCACGGACCAGATGACGCCGAAGGGCATCAAGGCTGAGGCAAAAAAAGGGTAGCTGACGGCGCGGCCCCTGAGCCGCTCAGCATCGGCAAGATCAGGGGCTGGGCCTTTGGCCTGCTCGGCATGAGCCGCATCGAGTTCTACGAGATGCGCCCGGGCGAGTTCTGGGAGGCGATGGACGCCTATGAGCACAAGGTGCGCGCGGACAGGAAACACATCGGCGAGCTGGTGAGAGGAGCGACACTCCGGCTGTGGAACCTGCAGGTCGCCCAGAAACATAGGACGGCCGATCCGGTGAAATTCTGGGCGATGCCCTGGGACGACCCGGACCGTGAAGGAAAAGAAATCAAACGCCTGAAAGACCTTACCGAGGCGGAAAAACAGGTTGAGGTCGAAAAATTCTTAAAGAGAGTACACCATGGCAAACGAACCGAATCTGAAGGTTAACGTCGGCGCCGACACCTCGCAATTCACGAAGGGGATGAAAACGGCGAAGGCCGAACTGCGCGACTTCGCCAAGGTGTCCGACAATGCGCTCGGCTCCATCGGCAACATGCTCGGCGTCGATACCGGGAAGGTGGAACAGTTCGCCTCCGCTATCCGCGGCATGGGCCGGCAACTGAGCGAGGCCGGCAGCACCGGCGCAAAGGCGCTGGGATCGCTGCTCTCCAGCGTCTCCACGCTCGGCGTCGGAATCGCAGCGCTCGGGATCTCAGGGGCGGTGGCTTCCTTCAAGGCGCTCAACGCCGAGGCCGAGGCGTTCAAGAACACCGTGGCCGGTGCGAACCTGGAGATGCAGACCGCGGCCTACATCGAGACATACCGGCAGGTCTTCCACGACATCAATAAGGAGACCGGGCAGAGTGTGGCGGAGTTCGAGTCTAACTTTAAGAAGACTTTCGCCGTACTCGGCGCGAACTTCAAGCAGAATTTTGTCGGGATCCTGACGGGGAAGCAATTGATGCCCTCGTCCCTTCCCAACATGTTCCTGACCGGCAACGCCCAGCAGATTGGCGCCGCTCTCGGCGCGGCCGGCAGGGCCGAGCAGATCTCCGAGGAACTCTATAAGCTGGACCGCCAGCAGTCCGACCTGACGCGCGAGATCGCGGACCTGGACGCCCGCATCGCTACGAATAAGGAGAAGATGCGCGACGCCACCGTATCGCTGGTGGAGCGTCTCGCCGCCTATGACCAGATCGTCACGGACATCAATAAGAAGGAAAGCCTCCTCGTCCCGATCGAGAAGCGCCGCACGGAACTGATGGACGAGATGGTCTCCCTGACGGCCAGCTCCCCCGCCGCCGTCGACGCGGCGAACCAGCAGTACGTCCGCCAGCAGTCGCTGGTCAAGAGCCTCACGGACGAGAAGGCCGCGCAGCTGCGATACGTCAACGGCATCCGCTCCCAGGCGGAGAAGCAGACGGCCGAGATGGAGAAGCAGCTGGAGCTCCAGCAGCAGATCGCGCAGAGCCGCGCGGATCTCGCGGCGCTGGACCTGTCCGTCGCCGGCATCCCTATGGCGGGCGCTACCACGTCCGCCGGCGGCGCTCTCATCCCCCAGACCATAGATACTACCGAGCTGCAGGCACAGCTGAACGCCGCCATCGGCGGGAAGGTGTTCATGCAGGTAGGCATCGAGATAGACAAGGGCGCGCTGGTGGACCTGTCGCGCGAGGTGGAGACGGTGGTCGGCAGTTTAGCCCTTAGCCTGAGCGAATCCATCGGCTCGCTGATCGGCGACCTGCTCACCGGCGGAGACGCCTGGAGCAACTTTTCGAACGCCGCGATGTCGGCGTTCGGCGACATGGCCACGGCCGTGGGTCGCATCGCCATCGAGACGGGTATCGCGGCGCTCGGCATCAAGGCCGCCCTGGAGACCCTAGGCCCGGCGGGCGCAGCCATCGCCATCGGCGCCGGTACCGCGCTGGTATTGCTTGGCTCCGCCGTCAAGGCCGGCCTGAGCAACGTGGCCAGCGGCAACTACGGCGCCAGCGCTAACGTCGCATCCAGCGCCTATTCCTACGGCGGCGGTGACTATGAGACCCGCGAGGTGGAGGTGAAGGTCACCGGGACCCTGCAGGCGGACGGTGACGCCCTGGTGGCGGTCATCGACGGCACTAACAAGAAGAAAGGACTGACGACATAATGGCATACGCAGTTAAATATCTTTTCCGCTTCGAGTCGCTGAACCATACGACCCGCGAGATCCGCGTCCTGCAGGACGGCTATTCCGGCAGTGTCATCCAGCGCGCGCTGGGGCGCAACCCCGTACTGAAGAAACAGCAGAACGGCCCGATCCATGGCACCTCGCTCGAGATCTACGCGCAGTGCGACGTGGACCGCGAGTTCATCGAGTTCTACACCTCGGACCCGAAGGAGTACCGCGTGGACGTCTACGCCGGCAATACGATGCTGTGGCAGGGATGGATCTCCCCGGAGCTCTACAGCGAGCCGGACATCGCGCCGCCCTATGACGTGCAGGTGGTGGCCACTGACGGCGTCGGTGAGCTGAAGCTCTACGACTTCGCGGCGCAGGGTACGGTATCGCTGCGCGCCCTGCTAACGTATCTTCTCGGGAAGACGGGCCTCTCCACGGATGTCTTCCTCGTCAGTTCCCTGAAGGCCGGCAGCGCCGGCGCAGGCGCGCTGCTCGACATGGAGGCGAATTTCGACTACCTCGTCGGTAAGACATGCTACGAGGCACTCTCATATCTGCTCACGACTCTCCACGCCACGATCACGTGGTGGGGCGGCCACTGGCTGCTCGTCAGGGAGAACAACGTCACGTTCACTTCCGGCAAGGTGCGTTACTTCAACGTGGCCGGAAACTCGGCCCTGCTGGCCAATTCGGTCCAGGCGCTGGGTCGCATGTATCAGGACGCCGTCTGGCCCGTCGGCCAGCTCTCCACGGTGATAGATCCGGCGAAGAACAAGGTCGTCGTCCAGGCGCCATGGCATCCGGTCACGGCGCTGCAGAACTCCGACATGACGGCCGACGCGAACTGGAACAAGAGCGGCGTCACGTATGATTCCGCGAAGGGCGCGTATTTCTTCGCGCGCGATGTGATCACGCCGGGCGAGCTGGCTCAGAGCGTCGCCTTTGGCGGGTTGCGCGTGCCCATGCGCATGACTTTGAGCGGCTGTGGAACGTCCGAGACCGGAAGCGGATTCACCGGAACGGGAAACGGCTGGGTCGGCCTGGTCCTGAAGTTCCAGGACGGCGACGGGAATGTCTACTATCTCGGCGTTGACGGCGACGGAAACCGGCGCTGGGAGCTGTATGACTCCGGGCGCATACCCCGCGCCTTCGAGCAGGATCTCCTTTCCGTCGATACGGACCGCGAGAACGCTGACCACATCGAGCTCGACATCCCGGCGCTGGCCGTAGATGGAGGCTTCCCCTCCGGCACTCTCACCGTCGGAATCTGGGGCGGTGCGGTCTATGTCTTCAGCGCACATCTCGACGTGATCCTGAATAAGGGGTATCAGGACGTCATGCACATCGACAACGGCGCCCGCGGCGAGGGCGACGATACCGAGATAGCCTTCGGGCGCGTGACGTCCGACGTGGCGTATTATCAGGCTTTCGTACAGGGTATCCTGCTCAATAACGGCGCGCTGATCACGGCCTTCTCGGACGCGAACTTCACGACAGGCACGGATTACCTCTCCTTCATCTCGAGAGACTATGCCAGGAGCGTGGCGCTGCCGCGCGCCCGCGTTGAGGGGACGGTGTCCCTGGAACCTTCCGTCCAGCTGCCGCCGCTCGTCTTCACGAAGGGCGGGCTGGACTACTGGCTGGAGACCTGGTCCTGGAATCTTTACGAAGACGAGCTGCAGATCTCGGCGCGCACGCTGCCGACAGCCACGCTGACCGTGGAGTCCGAGACGATCACCGAGGCCGGCGGCACCGCGTCGACGGGATCGGCTGACGGCGGCGCCACGCAGGTGCCGTCCTCCGGGGTGAACTATTTCGAGCCCGGCACCGTATCCGGCCTGATTCAGCTCAAATCTGACTACAACTACCTCGGCCCGCGCAAAGGGTTGATCTTCGGGAGAAATTCTTCCGAGGACGTGAACGTCGACCTGGAGGTGGTGAACATCGCACCGCAGGGTGAGACGCCGCGTTATGCGTTCCACTCCCGGCTTCCGTTCTTCTCCGACGGCTTTGTCTCCGGCAACGGCCTCTCTTCCGGGGGCGGAGCATCCGGCATCGACGCGCTGGCGATGTGGAAACTGCTCACCAACGACCAGACGCTCTCCACCTATGACGACAATACGAAGATCGCCGGTGCGCACATACCCGATATGGCGACCGCCTACGGCTACTTGAAGCAGGCGGACATCAACCCGATACTCGCACTGATCCCCGCACAGGCGTCCTCGACGAACCAGCTCGCGGACAAGGCGTTCGTGAACTCGTCCATCGCAACGGCTACGGCCACCTACCGGGGAAACTACAACGAGTATTCCGATCTGGGGCTGCAACCCTCTGCCACGCACGCGCAGATTGCCACGGCGCTCGCGTCGGAGATTTCCGGCGCGGACGCGAATGACTACTGCTTCGTGGAGATTCCGACCTCTGCGAGTACGCCTACGGAGATAGCGCGTACGGAGCGGTACAAGTACAACGGCACGGGCTGGGAGTATGAGTACACCTTGAACAACTCCGGCTTCACGGCGGTCCAATGGGCGGCGATCAATTCCGGCATCACTTCCGGCAAGGTCGGGACTTACGATACGATAGCTGGCTACTTCTCCGGCGGGAAGATACTCTCCTCGGCGCTCCCGGCTATGTATATCGGCCAGACGCCGGTGCGGTTCACGAGCGCGACGCAGGACTTGACCGGCATTGGGAACATCACGATGTCGGGAAACATCACCCTCCCTAACGGGAATGCCATCCTCGCCGCGAGTACAAGCGCGATGCTTGCGGTCACATCTAATGGGACGGGGTTTTATCTCGGACCGGGGTACGAGATTTCCGCCAATTACCTCCTGCGCTCCGGCAACATCGACCTCAAGCACAGAAAATATACGGCGGCAAGCACCTATAATGACCACATTATATGGGACGCCTCCAACGCATACATATCGTCCAATGCCGTGACGATTGGCAGCAATACCATTGGCACGGATAGCTCGCCGATAGAACACTCCACTTTTAACAGACGGTTCAAGCGATTCGAAGGAAGTTCAGCGGCTGGCGGATATGACCTCGATACACTTCTTGCCGGAGGCGGCATCACCTCGCAGTATAGTTCCGTATCGTATTGGGCCAACGGCCCGTCCGGAATGTCCTACGGCGGCGCTGTGCAGATTGTGCCGACGGACTCCGCAAACAACCTTCTCGCTATGCAGTTCGCCTGGGATGTAGACCATACGAACGCGAAGACCGGAAAGCTCTGGTGGAGGGACA
>Ga0310696_10001647_pt1 | contig 31817 bp, 28 predicted proteins | sample AusTroGonzalo_MG_4_FD_203885 | JGI IMG/M metagenome (GOLD analysis project Ga0310696, IMG submission 203885) | Bovine rumen microbial communities from tropical cattle in Woodstock, Queensland, Australia - Gonzalo_02 (v2) (version 2) | ecosystem: Host-associated > Mammals > Digestive system >... | reverse complement strand
TGCGAACGGTAGCCTTGTGCTGGGAACCCACAGGGTATTTCTCGCGGATGCTCTCCCAAGGGTTGGTGGTGAGCTGCTTGATACCCAGGGACATCTTGCGGGCCTCGCGGTCCAGGGTGAGGATAACGGCCTCTACCTCGTCGCCCATCTTCAGGAATTCCTGAGCGCTGTGCAGACGGGGGCTCCAGCTCATTTCGCTCACGTGTACCAGACCTTCCACGCCGGGTTCTACCTCTACGAAGGCACCGTAGTCGGCCACGGCCACTACTTTACCCTTCACGGTGTCACCCACCTTAAGGTCGGCGGAGAGAGCCTCCCAAGGGTGAGCAGAAAGCTGCTTCAGACCCAGGGCGATGCGTTTTTGCTGCTCGTTGAAGTCCAGAACGACCACGTTGATCTTCTGGTCCAGGGCAACAACCTCCTCGGGATGGGAGATACGGCCCCAGCTGAGGTCGGTGATGTGGATGAGACCGTCCACACCGCCCAGGTCCACGAACACACCGTAGTTGGTGATGTTCTTGACCACGCCTTCCAGCACCTGACCCTTCTCCAGCTTGGAGATGAGCTCTGCGCGCTTGAGTTCCTGTTCGGCCTCGAGGAGGGCTTTGTGAGAAACAACCACGTTGCGGAATTCCTGATTGATTTTCACAATCTTGAAGTCCATGGTGGTATCTACGAATACGTCGTAGTCACGGATGGGCTTGATATCAATCTGGGAGCCCGGGAGGAAAGCCTCGATACCGAACACGTCCACGATCATACCGCCCTTGGTGCGGGTCTTGACATAGCCCTTCACCACTTCGCCGCTTTCGTAGGCGGCGTTTACCATATCCCAAGACTTGAGCTGACGCGCCTTCTTGTGGGAGATGACGAGCTGACCTTTGCGGTCCTCAGCGCTCTCGACGAGCACTTCCACCTTATCACCGACCTTGAGGTCCGGGTTGTAGCGGAATTCGGGAGCAGAAATGACACCTTCGCTCTTGGCGCCGATGTTCACCACTACTTCGCGTTTGTTGATGGAGGTAACGACACCTTCCACCACTTCGTTTTCAGTGACCTTGGAGAGGGTCTGCTCGTACTTGGCAAGAGTTTCTTCCTTGGAACCCTTGTCTACGCCTTCGTTTTCAAAAGCATCCCAATCGAAGTTCTCGGGAGCCACAGAGGCGTTCAGCACAGTGTTTTTAATTTCTTCAGACATAAAAATTTGGTTGAAAAAACTAGTAGTTAAACATTATTTCTTAAGCCTTATCCGCGTTGCCACGGAAAAAAGCGCGCAAATATAAGGAATATTTGGTATATTTGCAAGGATATGAGACACTTATTGAAGATTGTTTGCGCTGCGTTCCTGGTTCTGCCTCTTGCGGCATCGGCCCAGGAGCCAGTCCTGGACAGCCTGGTCTTTGACGGGACCGTACGCTACCACTATCTCTTTGTCCCCGACACCCTGCTGCCGGAACGGCCGCTGGTGGTGATGCTCCACGGATACGGCGGAAAGGCCCTGGGCTATCGGCCGGAAATGCTGGAAAGCGCGCGGCGGGAAGGCTTCGCCGTCTGCATCCCGCAGGGGCTGAAGGCACCGGAAGGCAAGACCGGCTGGTATGCTGGATACCCTGCCCAAAAGGGGATGCGGCCCAATGACGACGCATTCATCTGCTATCTGGCCCGGGAGGTGGCCGCCCGGAACGGCTTCCAAAACCTCTTCCTCACGGGCATGTCCAACGGCGGGGAGATGTGCTATATCATCGGCCGGAAATATCCGGAAGTGTTCAACGCCATTGCCTCCGTAGCCGGCCTCACCATGAAATGGGTGGCCGATTCCCTCTCCTTCCACGGCCCGGTTCCCTTCATGGAAATCCACGGGACGGCCGACCGGACTTCCCGCTGGGAAGGCGACCCCACCGGAGAAGGCGGCTGGGGGGCCTACCTCTCTGTCCCCGATGCCGTGGAGGCCTGGGTCTGGGAAAACGGCTGCCGTCCCTGCGAGCCCGTCGCCCTGCCCCTCCTGAAGGACGATGCCCGGCAGGTGATTCTTCACCGCTGGGAGGGAGATTCCACGGAAGTGCTCCTATACGAAGTCAAGGGCGGGAAACACAGCTGGCACCTAAACGATCTGGACACCTGCGGAATCATTCTCCGCTGGTTCCGCCGCTGGCTCCGCTGAGTCCCCGCCGACGCCGCTGGCCGGAGGCGCGCCGCCGTCTGCGGAAGCTCGGCGGACGCCCGGCTGGCGCAGGTCGGCTGGAAGTGCCCTGTCCCGCGCCACTGTAGCGCGCACAACCCACATTCCTGGCGCAGGTCCGCACTTACTTTGCCTTCTTCGGCCCCCTTGCTGGCGCCGGTCCGCACTTTGGGGCCTACTGCGGAAACCCGGCTGGCGCAGGTCCGAGGCCTTTGGCCCCTCGCGGACGCCTTGTTGGCGCCGGTCCGCTGGAAGTGCCCTGTCCCGCGCCACTGTAGCGCGCACAACCCACATTCCTGGCACCGGTCACGCACTTTTTTCCCGACCTGCGCCATGGGCGGCCTCTTACTAGCACTGTTCTTCCCTGTACAATTCTGCGCGTATTCTCCTCCCGGGGAATACGTTTTTTCATTTTTTTGCAGCAAATGTAAACGGAAAAATGCCAGTAGGAACCATTCTGCGACCATTTCCCTCTTCATTTTTTAAAAATATCCGTTTGGACTCCTCTCCAAAAACGCCCTCTCAGGCACTTCCAGGCAATATTAATGCAAGTAAACGTTTCTATTTTGGATACACCGATAAGGTTTTATTCCTTTGCAGAAAAGATTGAATTATGGCTTTTCAAAGAATCGTTACCCGGGCCCTGCCAGACGGAAGCACTTCCAAAGTCTACCCTTTCCATATCAGCATGGAGGGGCTGGAAAACAACCTCCTTTGCCGGGAAGAGGAAGATTACGCAGTTGTAGAGAAGCTGATGTTCGTATCGGCACTGGAATCCAACTGCAACATTATCATTCATATCGTCATGTCCAATCATGGGCATGCGTCTGTGCTTGCACCCTCCTGGAAAGATGCCTTCCGGATGTCCGAGGCGCTTAAGAAAAGATGCTCCATGTTTATATCCAGCAAGTATAAAGAGCGGAATGTGCTGGCCCGGACATCGGCCTGCATCCAACTGCTGGATTCGGACTGGTATGTACGCAACGTACTGGCCTATATTCCCCGGAACGCGAATGATACAGGGCAGCGGATAGAAGATTATCCATGGAGCGGCTACAGGGGAATGTTCACCGGAGGTAGGATTCCTGACGGAACACGGAAAGTGGCAACGCTTACCCGACGGGAAAAAGAAGCCTTGTTCCACACACACGCCAACCTGGAGCGGGTTCCCTGGCTGCTGGACAGCGACGACCGGCTTGTCCCTGCATCCTGCTGTGACTGGGATTACCTGGAATCGGCCTTCAACCACGACCAAACCTTCTTTCTGAAATGTATCGGCACCGTGAATCCTGCGGAAATGGAGCAGAAACTCATCCTCAATCTGAAACAACGGCAACCCGACACTGTTTTTCGCCTGACGGTAAACGATTTAGCAGAGCGATGGTTCCATAAATTGCCCGCAGAACTTACGCTGGAGCAGAAAATACGAATTGCTCCCTACCTGTATCACAGCTATAGGACCACGGCCCAGCAGTTGGCCAGGTGCTTGAAAGTAGACATGGAAACAATAAAAAGGATCATTGGTACAAAATGAAGACGTTACTGCACATTTGCGAATTGGACGATGGGAAACTGGAGTTTTACGGAGCAGACTATTCCGAATTTGAGCGCCACCATTCTTCCCTCAACAGGTACATTCATCAACTAAGGATGGCTCCCTGGGCCGCCAAGTTCTGGATTAGCCTGTTTGGAGCCGCCCAACAGCTGCAGGAGTTGGATATGAACGATCTCTCCTTAGAGCCTGAGTTTGACAACTATTATGAAGAAGATGAATACCTGCCCGATTGGGATGATGACAGCTGGCACGCCTCACAAGTGGATGTTTTTTCCAAGCCCCAACGCAGCCCGGAAGCAGACCCTGAATGGCAAAAGAAGAAAATGGCCGTTTCGGCCAGTTTGACAGAATGGCGACAGGAAACGGCCGAGCGGAAAGGGATTCATGATTGGGATGTGATCAAACATTCTGTTCTGGCTGCCATAGCCAGGAAAATGCCGCTCTCCCGCGATGAACTGATGGACGTCCGTGGTGTAGGGAACGTAACCTGGGACCGGTACGGCGAAGAAATCCTCTCTGTCGTGCAAAAAGCGCTGGTTACTTTAGGGGAACCTGACTCCGTGAATGCAGATGACGGGAACACTGGCGCAGGTCCACACTTTGGGGCCTTCCGCGGAAACCCGGTTGGCGCCGGTCCGCTGGAAGAGCCCTGTCCCGCGCCAGCGTAGCGCGTACAGCCCACATTCCTGGCGCCGGTCACGCACTTTTTTCCCGACCTGCGCCAGCAGACATGCTTACAGCCGGTCCAGGTGGCAGAGGATGAGCTTGCCATCAGCATCGCGGAGGTGCATTCCGCCGCCGCGACAGTATTTCCAGTATCGGCAGTCGGCGCAGGTGTCCTTTCTCATCCAGTTGCGGTCGCGGAAGGGCTGGTAACGATTCCGCCACACATCCATGAAATCGTCCTTGTAGATATTTCCCTGGGTATAATCGGCCCGGATACTGGGGCAGGCCGATATGGACCCGTCGGCCAGGACGGACCCTATCGTGATGCCTGCTGCGCACATGTAGAAATGATTGCGGACTTCGCCTTCGTAGTTACCCAGGAAGCCTTCGCAGCCGAAGGAAGCCAGGATGACGCCCTCCTTGCGCGTGGCGCGGATGAAATCCAGCAGGCCGCGGTGCTCTTCCCGCGTGAGCTGGAGCTGAGGGTCTGCAGCGGCACGGCCCACCGGGAAAACGGTGAACAAGCGCCATTCTTTGAGCCCGAGACCGATGAGGAAGTCCCGGATATTGGCCAGATGAGGATAGTTCCGGCGGTTCACGCAGGTGACGACATCGAACTCGATTTCACCGGAATCAATAACCATCTTGATGGCATCGGCCGCCCGGGTGAAAGAACCTTCGCGGCCGCGCATCCAGTCATGGTCCTCCTCCAACCCGTCCAGGCTGATGGTCATGGCGCGGAGTCCGCTCTGCAACAAGCGTTTATACCGCTCCGGAGTGAGCAGGTATCCGTTGGTTACCATCCCCCAGGGGAAGCCTTTTTCGTAGATCATCCGGCCGCATACTTCCAGGTCCGGGCGCATCAGGGGCTCTCCGCCCGTGACGTTCACCATTACCTTGTGGGGATCCATCGCGGCGGCCACGCTGTCCAGGACCCTGCCAAAGTCTTCCATCGGCATGTCCTTGGCCAAAGCGATGGCCTTGCAGTCGCTTCCGCAGTGGCGGCATTTCAGGTTGCAGCGCAGGGTACATTCCCAAAAAAGTTGCCGGAGCGGATGCTGTGCAATAACATCGTCCTGCAACTTTTTGGTGATATCCAGCGCCAGACGGCGCCTCAGGGACAGGGATTCCATTATTCGTCCTTCTCCAGGGTGGCATCGGCCGTGATGGTAAATGCACCGTGGTACCAGCGCCCGTCTCCCTTCTCGGTTTCCGTAATCTGAATGTCCGTCGCCTTGAGCACCTTGGTCCGATAGCTGCCGTTCTGCTCCCCGTCCACGTCCTCAAACTTGACATGGCCTTTTGCGAAGCTGTCCGGCCAGCTGTACCGCAGCTGTTCCACTTCAAAATGCCCCCGGGCATCGGTGTAGGTGGTGTCGTTGTACCAGGCCTCATCTTCATTTTCAGTAGGATTGGCCACCACGCGGATGCCTTCCACGGGTTTTCCGGCAGCATCCTTCACGTCGCCAATCAGTTTGAAATTGGCATGGGGCTGTCCGTATTCCGCACGGATGAGACCAATTTGGCGGCAACTGCTGAACCCCAGCAGGGCCAACAGGGAACCTGCAAAATACTTCCAGACAATCTTCATCTTACAGCAGTTTTTTGCGCTTGAAAGCAATCCAGATGGCAATGCAGCTGAGGGCCATCACGCCCAGAATGATGATCCAGTTCCAGAAACTGGCGTTGGGGTCATCGGCCGCAATCATGGGCAGGCGCACGTTCATGCCGTAGAAACCGGCGATGAGGGTGGGCGGCATCAAGAAGACGCTCACCACGGTGAACACCTTCATGATTTTGTTTTGTTCCAGGTTAATCAGACCCAGGACGGTGTCCTGCAGGTATTCCAGACGCTCGAAGCAGAAGTTGGTATGACTCAGGAGCGAACTGATATCGCCCAGCAGCACATTGAGGCGGTTCTCCAGGCTGCGCGGCACCTTGGTGGAGCGCATGAGGTTGGAGATGAGGCGCTGTTTATCCACCACGTTCTCACGCACTACCATGGTATTCTCCTGCATCTGGGAAATATCCAGCAGGAGTTCCTGGTCGATGTCTTCCTCTTCGTTGATGCGCTTGGCATACTGCGAAATGTCCTTGGAGAGGAGCTCGATCATGTCGGCGTCCAGGTCCACACGCTGATCCAGAATGGTGGCAAAAACGCTGAAGCCGGAAGGGTACTGCTTGGGATTCACCTGCAGACGGCGCTGCAACTCCGTGAAGGAACGGAGTGGAACCTCGCGGAGCGTAACCAGGGTATCGTCCACAATGGTGAACGACACGGGCTGCATCAAATATTCGTCCTGACCGGGCGTCAGGAAGTTGGTGTTGGCGAAAATGGCGTCATCGGTCTCGAAGTAACGGGACGATGACTCGATTTCCTCCGCCTGCGCACGGCTTTGGATTTCCGTGCCCATGAAGTTCTCCACCATACGTTTCTCCGCCCCTGTGGGATCCACAAGGTCAATCCATACGGTGTCCTCCAATTTGATCTGCGGGAAGTCTTTCTCCGACTGGGAGAGGAGAATTTTTCCGTTTTCTCTGTAGAAGATACTCAGCATATCTCAGAACCTGTTTTAGCTCCGGGCCAGTCGCACCGGATGGGATTATACGTATTAAACCAGCTGACGTTACGGAAAAGTCAGCCCGCAAAATTACGGAAAAATCCTGAAAATGCAAATATTTTTACGCCTCGTACTCGGTGGGGTCGAAGCCTTCCAGGGCTTCCTTGCGCTCCACACAGGTGCCGCATTTGCCGCAGTGCTTCTCACCACCCTTGTAGCAGGAATACGTAAGCGAATAATCCAGGCCGATGGCTTTTCCCCTGAGGGCGATGGCCCGTTTGTCGATGTCACAGTAAGGAGAAACCACCCGGATGCCCTCGTAGGTACCCGCCTGGATAGCCTTGTCCATGCCTTCCACGAAGGCAGGCCGGCAATCCGGATAGATGGTATGGTCGCCGCTGTGGTTGGCCAGCATCACGGTATCCAGCCCGTAGCTTTCCGCCAGCCCCGCCGCAATGGAGAGCATGATGCCGTTGCGGAACGGCACCACGGTGCTTTTCATGTTGTCATCGGCATAGGAGCCTTCCGGAATGTCGCCGCCGCTCAGGAGCAGGTCGCTCTTGAAATACTGGCCGATGAACGCCAGCGGAATCACCAGGTGCTTGATACCCAGCCGCTTGCAATTTTCCCGGGCATAAGCGATTTCCCGCGCATTGTGCTTGGAACCATAGTCGAAACTCACCGCCAGCGCGATGCTGTCCTTATACTCATACAGCAGCGTGGTGCTGTCCAGACCGCCGGAATAAATCAGTACCGCTTTCATAGGGTTTCCATCATGTTTTTCACAGCTTCGCGTGCCGATGCCACGGCCTCAACCACGGTCTTGGGCCCCAGGATGAAGTCACCGGCCACCCAGACGTTGCTGAGACCATCGACAAGACCAGCCTCCGAAGTGGCGGGCCAGCCCCACTCGTTCATCTTGGCGTCCGTTCCCTTGAACATGCCAAAATCCGGTTTTTCGGAGATGGCGGTGAGCAGCGTATCGCACTCAACGAAATGATCTGTTCCGTCGATGATGCGCGTCACCACACGGCCGCCGTCCTCCGGCACCACGTTTTCGCAGTCGCGGAACACCACGCCGCCTTCCTTCACCTCCACCGGCGCCTGGAACACCTTGAACTGGACGCCATCGGCCTTGGCCTCTTCCACTTCCAGCGGATTGGCGGGCATGTTCTCGAAGGTTTTGCGATAATAGACCCAAGTTTCCGCGCCCTGGCGGATGGCCATACGACAGGCGTCCATGGCTACGTTTCCGCCGCCGATGACGATTACCTTCTTGCCCAGGTTGAAGGCGGAAGGGTCTTTAAGGAACGGAAGTGCCTGTACGGCCTTTTCTTCGCCGGGGATGTGCAGCGTGGCCGGTTTTTCTGCTCCCGCGCCGATGAGCACGGCGTCGAAATCGGCCGAAAGCAGCTCCAGGGTAATGTCCTTGCCAACTTCCACACCGCCGCAGAACTTGATGCCGGCATCGACCAACAGAGCTTCATAAGCGTCGCAGTATTTCTTGTCCAGGCGGAAGGCAGGAATGCCGTAGCGGAGCACGCCGCCCATGTGCGGATTCGCGTCCATGATGGTAACATCGGCACCAGCCTCATACAACCAGACAGCGGCGGCGATGCCCACCGGACCCGCACCCACCAGCGCAATGCGCTTGCCTTCCAGCTCCGCGGAACGGCGCTGCAGCTTGCACTTGAAAAGGTAGGCGGTGGAGATTTCCTGTTCAATCTCGTACCAGCGCACCGGCACCTGCTTCACGTTGAGCACGCAGTGACCATAGCAGAACTGCTTCCAGTCGCATACCTGCGAAGTGACGGCCGTAAGCGGGTTGTTGCGGAAGAGCATCTCCCCTGCCTCGTCCAATTTACCTTCCCGATATAAAAGCATGCATTCCGGCACGGGGGTATGCACCGGACAGCCCTGCAGGGCACATTTGGGTTTTTTGCACAATAAACAGCGCTGCGCTTCAGTATTCATGGTTTAAAGATTTGTCTGTTGGTCAGTGAACGGCCCAAAGTGAGGGAATCCGCGTATTCAAGGTCATCGCCGAAGCCCAGTCCGCGGGCCAGCGTGCTCACCTTGATGCCGGAAGCCTCGATTTGTCGATAAATATAAAATGCGGTGGTCTCCCCTTCCACATCCCCGCTCAGGGCCAGGATGATCTCCGACTCCGAGGGATTCTCCAGGGCATGCACGCGCTCTGTCAACTCTTTGATGGTAAGGTCCGACGGGCCTACGCCGGCGATGGGCGAAATGATGCCGCCCAGCACGTGGTACACGCCATGGTACTGTCCCGTTCCCTCAATGCTCATCACGTCGCGCACGCTCTCCACCACGCAGATGGTGCGCTGGTCGCGGCTGTGGTCTCCGCAGATGGAGCAAATCTCGCTGTCCGAGATCATGCGGCAGCGGCTGCAGTAGCAGACATCGTCCCTGAGATGGTCGATGGCCTGCGTGAAATGGTGCACGTTCTCCGCCGGCTGCTTGAGCAGATGCAGAGCCAGGCGCAACGCACTCCGCCGGCCAACGCCGGGAAGCGAGCTGATGGCCTCTACAGCCTCTGACAGCAGCACAGAAGGATAATTTTCTTTATAGGCCATGGTACAGTCTTAAGCCCTCCAGCGGGGAGGCGATGATGCGGGAAATAGTGACGCCGTATTCTGCGGCCAGGGTTTGCAGGATGTCCCGGCAGGCGAAGCCGAAGCCACCTACAATGCCCAGCGGGAGGCTTTCGTATTGCTGAACCGTCCGTTCAAAAAAGCCGCGGAAGTTCTTGTCCACCAATTCTTTGGCGTATGCGTTGGTCTTGTAGTGCGACACCACGAACGGTGCCAGACTGCCCAGGTAACGGGCCGGCGCGGGCGTGCGGTACACCTGCTGGACGATGTCGGCGTAGGAGGCCGGGAAAGTTTGGGCGAATTCCTGTGCAAGTTCCTCCGGCACCAGGCCTTTCAGATAATCCATGAGGAAGAGCTTGCCCAGCACGGCGGCGCTTCCTTCATCGCCCAGGATGAATCCGCCGCAGGGGACCTGGGCGCTAATGTTTTCTCCATCGTACTGGCAGCTGTTGGCGCCGGTTCCCATGATGGCGGCTATGCCCGGACGCCTGCCGCAGACAGCGCGGGCGGCGCCCAGCATGTCCGAGGCGTATGCGATGCTGGCCTTCGGGAACCATCGGCCCAAATCGACGGGCGACTCCCCTACCAGACCGGCGGCGTACAGATACAGCGCGTCCACGTCCGGGAACTTTTGGGCGGCGGTATCCAGGATGGCGTGCAACTGCTCTGCGGGCGTATGCGCCAGGTTGAAGCCTGGGGTACGTGCCTGCGTTCCGTCACTGCACAGCCAATCGGCCTTGGTGGCCCCGCAATCGATGATAACCGTTTTCATGCCTGTACGAATTTACCGTTTCCTTTCCAGTGAAAATAGCCGTAAACGGCCGAGGCTGTGTACATGACGTACAGGACAGCCATCCAATATTGTCCGGTGCTGATGCAGAGGGCTGTGGACAGGATATCGGCCACAATCCAGAGCAGCCATTGCTGCAGATAGCTCTGCGCCAGCCACCAGGTGGCGATTACGCTCAGTACGGCGGCAATACCGTCCAGCACGGGAGCGGCGTCGCCGGTGAGCCGGAGCACCTGGATAAGGACTACCGAGCCCAGCACCAGCAGGGCCGAACTCCAGATTGCCACTCTCTGGGGAAGAGCCTGGAGATGGAACTCCCCTTCCCCCACCTGTTCGCTGGCCTTTTTCCACTGGATAAGGCCCACGACGGACATGCCTACATAGTAGATATTCAGGCCCATGGACGCCCATACATGCTGCAAGCCGAAGCTCACGGCACAGGCGATGCCGGTAAAAATGCCCAGCACCCACATGGCGTTTTTCTGCAAGATTTCCAGCACCACATACGCGATGCCGGTCACCGTTGCAAAAATCTCTATGGCCTGAATCCAATCCAATTAGCGGACCTCGATGAGTTCTACCACAAACTTGAGCGCGCTGCACGGCGGGATGCCGCGGGTGCCGCTCTCACCATAGGCCAGATTATAAGGCAGATAGAGCTCGTACTTGGCGCCTTCGCTCATGAGCTGCAGGCCTTCGGTCCAGCCCTTGATCACCTGATTGAGGCCGAACTCGATGGGCTCCCCACGCTTGTAGGAGCTGTCGAACACCTGTCCGTTGGGGAAGGTGCCCTCGTAGTGGCAATAGACCTTGTCCGTAGCCTTGGGCTTGCGGCCGGTGCCTTCCTTGATGACCTTGTACATGAGGCCGCTCTTGGTGGCTTTTACCTCGGGGTCTTTGGCCATCTGGGCCAGGAACTTCTCCCCTTCCGCCTTGGCAGCGGCGCCTGCCTCTGCGGCACGCTGGGTGGTTTCTTCTTCCAGTTCTTTGTAGAAAGCCTCCAGGGCTTCACCGGCCTCTTCCAGGCTGATGGCAGGCTGGGCGCCCGTGAGCATGGCCTTTAAGCCGGCCAGAAAGTCATCTACGTTAGCTACGTGGATTCCCTGCTGATAGAAGCTGGAAGCCACGCTCATTCCGAATGCGTACGATTTTTTATCCATATCTTATTTCAATGATTTTGCTGCGGATGCGCCGGCCAGGTAGCCGGAGCAGAATGCGAGTTGCAGGTTGTAGCCGCCGGTATCGGCATCCATATCCAATACTTCGCCGGCGAAGTACAGGCCGGGCTGTTTCTTGGATTCCAGGGTTTTGGCAACGACCTCCGAGGTGCTGATGCCGCCCGCGGTGATGACGCAACGCTCGAAGCCCACGAAACCGGCGATGTCCATCTTCCAGTTTTTGAGGGCGGCGGCGAGGGTATCGACACTCACCTTGGAATTGGTCTTGAGGAATGCCAGCGTGACGTTCCAGGGGATGAGTTTGCCCAGCATGATGCGGAACAACTTCTGGAAAGGCTGGCCTTTGGAGCGCTCGTCATGGATGACCTCTTCCCATTTGGCGTGGATATCGGCATTGAGTTTTTCCTCCTCCACGGCCGGTTTCAGGTCGATGCTGACGCTCACTTTCTGCCCGTCCACCAGCGCCTTGACGGCCTTGCGGCTGACCATGAAGCCCAGCGGACCTTCCAGGCCGCCGTCGGTGAACTCGATGTCGCCGAATTCCTGCTGCACGGTCTCGCCGTTGACGAAGAGGGTGAGCTGGACGTTGTCCAGGTTGTTGCCGTTGAAGAGCTCGCCCAGGTCGCTCAGCGGGGTGACACGTTCGATGTGCTTCTCAAAGGTGGGATACCAGGAAGGAAGCGGGGCAATCTTGCGCTCCTTGGTTTTGCCATATACGGTGCGGCCGCGGAAGGCCTGCTTGATTTCTCCGGAGAGGGGCGTTTTTTCCTTGTAACCAACTGGTACAAGGGCGGTTAAGGAAGGAAGACAGGCGTCGATGCTGTGGCCCAGTTCCTCCGCCCACATATAACCGTCGCCGGTGGAGCCGGTGCCGGGATAGGACAGGCCGCCGGTGGCGATGATGAGCTTTTTACAGGTATATTCCACCGGTTCGATGGTGACCTCCTCCCGCGTGGGAGCCGGCTTGCCGGGACGCAGTTTCCGGGGATCCGCCACGGGGATGCGCACCTGCTTGCGGGAAGTTTGCACGCAGTCCAGGCTGAAGCCGAAAGGCGTGGGGTCGATGGTCTTGACCTCGCAGTCCGTCACCACCTTGACGCCGCTCAGGGTGCAGGCACGCAGGAGCGTGTCCACCACGTCGCCGGCCATGTGCGATTCCGGGAAGGCGCGGTCTCCGCGTTCCACGACGCTGCGCATGCCATTTTCCTTGAAAAGGGCCATGAGGGCTTCCGGGGTGAGATTGTGCCACGAAGGGCTCACGAAATTGACATCGGTCCGGATATGGTCGCTGAAAGCGGCCCAATCTTTTACGTTGGTAAAATTGCAGCGGCCTTTGCCGGTGATCATGACCTTGCGACCCGCCTTGGGCATTTTTTCCAACACGGTGACGGTGCCCCCTTCTGCACTTTCTGCCAGCACTTTTGCTGCACCTACGGCTGCCATCAGCCCGGCGGCTCCTCCGCCAATAACAATAATATCCGAACGCATACCTATAAATTTATCTGCAAAAATACGTTTAATCCCGAACCTCTGCAAATAAAGTTTGGATAGTTTTGGAAAAATGTTGTATATTTGCAGTCCCGATTCATCACAATCGGTCTTGCCACTTTAGCTCAGTCGGTAGAGCAGCGCATTCGTAACGCGCAGGTCGTCAGTTCGAGCCTGATGAGTGGCTCAAGAGGTTAACCCCATGCGGAGTTAGCCTCTTTTTTTGTGTTTATCGGAATAATCCGTTAATTTTGTGATGAAGACACTTATCCTATGAGAAAACACTGGCTGGACAATCTGCGATGGGTAACGGTGCTTCTGGTGCTGTTTTACCACGTCATTTATTTCTACAACAACAAGGGTGTTTTTGGCGGCATCGGTGGTTTTGGCGACGGCCCGCAGTATCAGGACGCGGTGATGTACATCCTGTATCCCTGGTTTATGCCCATGCTGTTCCTTCTCGCGGGTATCAGCGCCCGCTACGCCTTGGCAAAGCACAGCGCCGGCGAGTGGTTCAAGGCCCGGACGCGCAAACTGCTGGTTCCCAGCACCATCGGCCTGTTTGTTTTTCACTGGATGGTGGGGTATTTCAATACCGCCGTGGCAGACAGGATGGGCGTGTTTGAGGGCATCCCAGGTGTGGTGAAGTATGGAATTATGGCCGTCAGCGGCATCGGGCCGCTCTGGTTTATCCAATTGCTGTGGCTGCTGTGCCTGGTGCTCCTGGCAGTGCGGGCCCTGGACCGGAAGGACCGTTTCTGGAACTGGTGCGGGAAAGCCGGTATCGTCACTATAATCATGCTGGGCGTCCTGTTCTGGGTCGGAGAGCAAACTCTTGTGAAGCATCCCCGCCCGGAATCGGCCGACGGATTATACAATCTTTACAAACCCTTTTTCTACCTGATTCCTTTCCTGTCGGGGTATTTTGTGTTCTCTCACGATGCGGTGCAGGAAAAAATCAAACAGGCCTGGATTCCGCTGATGATCAGCGCCGTCGTGTCCGGCACCATTCTGCTGGTGACCACCTTCGGCCAGGACAACACCACGCCCCAGTACCTGGGCAGCCCGCTCAACTGCATCTACGGCTGGCTCATGTGCCTGGCCCTGATGGGTTGGTTCCAGGCCAAGTTCGACAGGACCGGCCCCTTCGCCACCTATATGACGCGCTCCAGTTTTGGCATCTACATCGTTCATTATCTGGTGATTGCCAGCCTGGGCTACATGATGAAAATCTATACCCAGCTGCCGCCCTGGAGCATGTACCTAATCCTGACGATTGCGGTCTTTACCCTCTCCCCCCTCCTGGCCGAATTGCTGCGCCGCATCCCCTTCATCCGCTGGTGCGTGCTGGGAGAGACAAAGCGATAATTTTTGTACCTTTGCAGAAATTTTTGAGTGAGTATGTACTACGTTTGCAAACGATTGGAAATATCATCGGCCCATGCGCTGCACCTGAGTTATGACAGCAAGTGCGAGGACCTTCACGGACACAACTGGATCGTAAAGGTGTACTGCAAGAGCGAAACGCTCAATGCAGACGGCATGGTAACGGACTTCACGCACATCAAGCGGGACATTTCCGGCGTGCTGGACCACAAGAACCTGAACGACGTGCTGCCGTTCAACCCCACGGCGGAGAACATCGCCCGCTGGATCTGCGACCACGTGGAGAACGCCTACAAGGTGGAGGTGTGGGAAAGCGAGAACAACATGGCCGCTTATGAACGGTAAGTACCGGGTCAACGAAATCTTCTATTCCCTGCAGGGCGAGGGCTTCTGGACCGGAACGCCTATGGTGTTCGTTCGCCTGAGCGGCTGCAACCTGCAATGTCCTTTCTGCGACACGGACCACAAACCGTTCAGGGAAATGACCGCGCAGGAAATCCTGCGGGAAGTGCAGCAATACCGCTGCCCACGCATCTGCCTCACCGGTGGAGAACCGCTCCTCCAGCTGGACGATGAACTGCTGGATACCTTCAGCGCCTTTATCGTCCATATGGAAACCAATGGTTCCGTTAACAAGCCAGAAGTAAATCGGGTTCAATGGGTTACGCTCAGTCCCAAGAATCACCTTCCCGGATATTCTGAGCGAGGGAAAGTGGCTATCACTGAGGTCGATGAGATTAAACTGGTCTATGACGGCACGCTCTCCGAGGAGCAAATCTGCGCCTGGGAAGGCTTCCCGGCCAGCCACCTCTTCCTCCAGCCCTGCGACGTTCCGGACCCCGCCCGTCGGCAACAACTTCTGGAGGAGACCATCGACTTTGTCCAACGCCACCCCCTCTGGCGCCTCTCCCTCCAAACCCACAAACTGTTGAATATCCGGTAAATTGGAGTGATCGCCAACTCTCTGATAATTAGACAACTATAATACAATCCTCGTTCGATTTTTGAACGAGGATTTTTACATAAGTTCCAATCAATCAACAACTTAGTTATCACTAGCCAGCTATAAGTAGTGAGTGATCATTAACTTACTAATAATCAGATAATTACAATACATTCCTCGTTCGAAAATTGAACGAGGATTTTTAGGATGTTGCTGATTTACAGGCGGTTACGAATCACCGAAGATTACAAGGGATAGATGCCGGCGCCGACAAAATCGATGAGGGTTTGCGGGTCGATGCAGATTTGCAGGCCACGGACGCCGGCGCTAACGTAAATGGTGTCCCACAGAAGGGCGCTCTCGTGAATGAAGGTGGGAAAAGGTTTTTTCATGCCGATGGGGCTGCACCCGCCGCGGATGTAGCCGGTGAGGGGCAGCAGCTCTTTCACGTGGATCATGGCGCAGTTCTTATTGCCGGAAATGCGGGCGGCCACGCGAAGGTCCACCTCCATGGACCCCGGCACCACACAGACAAACAGTCCCGTACGGTCTCCCCGGAGCACCAGGGTTTTGAACACCCGGTCCAGGTCCTCCCCCAGCTGTTCCGCCACATGGGAGGCCTCCAGATGTTCCTCGTCCACCTCATAGGGAACCAGCGAATAGGAAATGCCGGCGGCGTCCAGGAGCCGGGCTGCGTTTGTTTTCTGTAAAGCCATTGTGCAAAATTAAGGAATTTATTGCTATCTTCGTAAGTTGAGCGGGGAGATTCCTCGACTTCGCTCGGAATGACAGGAAGAAGTGCTCAGAATGACAGAAGGGGTTATGACACCTATTGAGGTACTAAAGACATACTGGGGCTATGACAGTTTCCGCCCCATGCAGGAGGAGATCGTCCGGGAGGCCCTGGACGGGAGGGATGTGCTGGCCATTCTGCCCACGGGCGGCGGCAAGAGCGTGTGCTTCCAGGTGCCCGCCCTCATGCAGGACGGGCTAGCGTTGGTGATTACGCCCCTGATCGCCCTCATGAAGGACCAGGTGCAGAACCTGCAGGCGCGGGGCATCCGGGCCATGGCCATCCACGCGGGCATGAACCGCCGGGAGGTGGACCTGGCCCTGAACAACGCCGCCTACGGCGATTACAAGTTCCTGTACCTGAGCCCGGAGCGTCTGCACACGGACCTGTTCCAGGCATATCTGAGCGTACTCAAAATCTCGTACATCGTAGTGGACGAAGCCCACTGTATCTCGCAATGGGGCTACGATTTCCGCCCCAACTACCTGCAAATCGGACAGTTAAGGGAACGTGTCGATGCCCCGGTCATCGCCCTTACCGCCACTGCCACGCCGCTGGTGTGCGAGGACATCATGGACCGCCTGCGCTTCAAGGAGAAGAACCTGCTGCGCTCCGGCTTCGAGCGCCCCAACCTGAGTTACGTGGTGCGGAAAGCGCAGGACAAGATGGGCCAGATCCTGAGCATTTGCGAAGGCGTTCCAGGCAGCGGCATCGTGTATGTGCGCAGCCGCGCCAGGGCCCAGGAACTCGCGGAGGCACTCCGCGCTGCCGGCGTTCCCGCCTCGTTCTACCACGCCGGGCTGGGAGCGGAAATGCGCGCCCACCGGCAGGAGGACTGGAAATCCGGCAAAACGCGCGTCATGGTGTGCACCAACGCCTTCGGCATGGGTATCGACAAGGCCGATGTCCGCTTTGTGGTGCACGCAGACCTGCCGGAAAGCCCGGAGGCCTATTTCCAGGAAGCGGGCCGCGCCGGGCGTGACGGACGCCCCTCCTACGCCGTCCTCCTGTGGAACGGCACGGACCAGACCCGCCTGAAACAGTTGGAGGAGGTTTCCTTCCCTTCCCTGGAATACATCGAGGACATCTACCAAAAGGTACATATCTTCTTCGAAATCCCCTATGAAGCCGGCATCGGCCGCATGCTCAAATTCGACCTCCCGGCCTTCTGCAAGCAATATAAACTGCAACGGGCGCCGGCCTATTACGCCATCAAGTACATCGAACGGGAAGGCCACTGGACACTCTCGGAGGACATGGACATCCCTACCCGTGTGCGTATCGAAGTGGACCGGCAACAACTCTACAACGTCGAGCTTCCGGACCCGGTGATGCCCGCCCTGCTGGAAGCCCTCATGCGCATGTACACCGGCATCTTCTCCTTTGCGCAACCCATTGACGAAGAAGCGGTTGCGCGCCGCATCGGCATCACCACCGCACAACTGAGGCAGGAGCTCTATCAGCTCAGCGTCAACCACGTCATCCGCTACATTCCTGCCGATCACGCCACCGTGCTCTATCTCCAACATGGCCGTCTGCAACCGGGCAACGTGCAACTCTCGCCCAAGCGCTACCAGATGCTCCGTAGCACCTACGGCGAGCGCGTGCAGACCATGCTGGACTACGTGGAAGAAACGGACGAATGCCGCTCCCGCTTCCTGCTGCGCTATTTCGGCCAGGAAAAGAGTGTCGATTGCGGCAAATGCGACGTCTGCCGCGCCAAAGCCGCCCGTCCCAAGGACCTGGAACAGCAACTAAAGGAATGGATCGAGCAACGGGACGGCGCATACTCCCTTGCCGATGTGCGCAGCGCTTTTGGCACTTCCGACGAAAACTGGCTGCCGGTGCTCCGTGCGCTCATCGACCGGAAGGAAATTCCGCCTTACGTATAATATTCCTATCTTTGCACCGCAGATGGCCTCCGGAAAAGACATACTGCTTGGCCGCATCCGCAGCGGTGAAGGGCTCAGTTTCGGGCAGCAGCTCAAACTGAGTCTCATGCTGAGTTATCCGGCTATCCTGGCGCAACTGTCGTCGGTGATGATGCAGTATATCGATGCCTCCATGGTGGGGCATCTGGGACCGGCCGCAGGAGCTTCCATCGGCCTGGTTTCCACCTGTCTGTGGCTGTTTGGCGGCTTTGGCATGGCCGCTACCAGCGGCTTTTCCGTGCAGGTAGCGCACCTGGTGGGAGCCAACGATTTCAGCGGGGCCCGTTCCGTCCTGCGGCAGGCGTTGGTGTGCGTCCTGGCCTTCAGCCTCTTCCTGGCCGTCGTCGGCATGGGTATCTCCCCTTTCCTGCCCCATTGGCTGGGCGGGGGCGATGACATCACCGGGGATGCCACCAGTTACTTCTTCATCATGACGCTGTTCATGCCCGCCATGATCATGGACTGGACCTGCGCGGCCATCCTGCAGGCCAGCGGCAACATGAAAGTGCCCAGCATCCTGAGCATCGGGATGTGCGTGCTGGACGTGGCGTTCAACTATGTCTTTATCTACCTGCTGGACATGGGCGTCACCGGAGCCGCGCTGGGCAGCGGCCTGGCGGAAGTGCTGACCGGCCTGGCCATGTTCTATTTCCTGGCCGTCCGCAGCCCGGAACTGAACCTCCGGCAGGAAAAAGGCAGCTTCCGCCCTACGCAAAAAGTCCTGAACAAGGCACTGGGCATCAGCGCCCCGATGGCCCTGCAGAACCTCCTGATGCGTGGTGCGCACATCGCCTCCACCGTCATTGTGGCACCTCTGGGTACCATTTCCATCGCCGCCAACACCTTCGCTATAACCGCGGAAAGCTTCTGCTACATGCCCGGCTATGGCATTGCCGATGCTTCCACCACGCTGGTGGGCCAGAGCGTGGGTGCCGGGCGCCAATCGCTTGCGCAGCGCTTTGCCTGGATCACCACTTTCCTGGCCATGGCCATTATGGGCCTGCTGGCCATCCTGATGTACTTCTTTGCCCCGCAGATGATGGGGCTCCTTACACCGGACGGAGAGGTCATCAGCCTGGGTGCCCGCGTGCTCCGCATAGAAGCCTTTGCCGAGATTGGCTACGCCGCTTCCATCGTCGCGTATGGTGCCTGTGTAGGTGCCGGAGACACCCGCGTCCCCAGCCTCATGAACTTCGGTTCCATGTGGATCGTCCGTATTATCCCCGCCATTTTCCTCGCCCGCATTTACGGCCTCGTGGGCTTCTGGGTGTGCATGGCTGTGGAATTGAACTTCCGCGGCCTCATCTTCCTGGTCCGCCTGTACCGGGGCAAATGGCTTTCCCCTAAAACCCGTTGACTTATGAATACCCTTGCCTTTGTAGTACCGCAGCCCGACGACCGCATCATGGGCGCCCTCCTCTTCCAGAAAAACAAAAAGTTCACGGTCTATGTACCTGAAAACGACCCGGTTTCTGCCGATTACGAAGGGCAGCTGACCCTGCGTCACGGCACCTGGAAGACGGTGGAAGAGCCGCTGGTGTGTATCCTGGAACCGGGAGCCCTTCCCAGTCCGCACTTCGTGTGCCGCGTACTGTTCTGCGCCTGGCTGTTCAAAAAGTCCCAGGTTTACCACGTCCGTACGGGGTTATCCTACGGTTGGAATGCGAGCGCCAAAAAGTTCTTCCGCCTGGCCGTTGTGGAGCACGTCCCCGCCCCGCTTTCCAGCTTCATCTTCCGCAGTGCCAAGCTCCGCGAGATGTCCGTAGCCAAGCCGGACGGCACCCTCGAGGTAATTCCGACGGTGATCGGCTGCGCCCCCGTCCGCAACGTCTGGTGGGAAAGACTCGCCTGGACCGCCCCCATCCAGCCCCAGGGGCCGGAAGCCGTGAAAGAATCGGTGAAGAAAAACCTGGACATGTTCCGCTGGTGCGAGTCCTTTTTCGGGGACGATGATTTCCCGCTCTCCGTAGGCGACCAGCTGGAGCTTTTTGCCACTGAACTCGCCCGCCTGTATCCGGACTATACGGAAGAGCAGCTCAAGGAGACCATGTACAGTTTCCAGGTCGCGCAGGGCACCATCCGGAAAATGCGCGCCTCCAGCGCCTTGAGCGACGCCATCAAAGCGAGGGAAAGACAACTTTAAAGAGTAAGCAGCGGAGAAGCCACGCCCCGCTTGAGCACCCGCAGGTTCACCGTTCCGGGCGCTATGCCCAGACTTGTCAGCGCCTGCCGGGCACTTTCGTACGCCAGTTCCGGCGTGTTGTTATTGCCGCTTAAATGGCAGAGAAACAGGTTCCGCAGTTCCGGATGCATGAACTGCGTAATGGCCTCGGCGCAGTCGGCATTGGACAGATGGCCGATCCCATGGGAAATCCGCTTTTTCAGGTATTCGGGGTAATTCCCGCCCAAGAGCATATCCAAATCGTAATTGGATTCCACCACCACCGTGGTAGCCAGCGAAGCCCAGCGCAGCGCCTCTCCCGTGGTGTGCCCCAGGTCTGTCATGAGCACGAAGAGTTCGTCCTCGCAACGGATGGCAAAGCCTACACACTGGGTGGCGTCGTGCGGCACCTCAAAGGACTGAACGTCAAAGTCTTCCGTCACCGGATTCCACACGCGCGGCTCCAGGTTGTGCCGGCAAGGCCCCGTCCAGTCCCGCGTAAACGGATGCCGCAGCAGGGCCTCATGGATGGTCGATGTGGTCCACACCGGCAACGCCAGCCGCTTGCAGAACGAGCCCAGCGAACGGATATGGTCCCCATGGTCGTGCGTCACAAGAATGGACGACAAAGCACTGAAGTCCAGATGCAGGTTGCCCAGCTCTTTTTTGATACGGCGGGGGCTCACACCGGCGTCGATGAGCAAGCCGGAATGCGGGCCCAACAAGAGGTAGCAGTTGCCGCAGCTTCCACTGGAAAAGCTCACGAAGCGCATTACGGGCGGTCCTCCTTCTCGCAATAACGGGAAATCACCGTGTACGCACCCTCCACGCCCAGTTCACCGGCACGGGACAGGTCGATACAGCCTTTTTCCTTGTCTTTCAGATAGATAAGCACCAGGCCGCGGTTGAAATATGCGCTGCCCAGCCACGGGTACAGCCGGATGGCTTTGTCGTAACTCTCGATGGCCTGCACAAAACGGGAACTCAGGCTGTACAGGTTGCCCAGGTTATACTGGATATACGGGAACTGCGGCAACAGTGCAGCGGCGGCCTCCATGTCGGCCAGCGCCTCAGAATAGTCGTACTCCTTCATCACCTGCTCCCGCACCCGGGCCCGCGTATTGCCTTTATCGTCCATGGTGAGCGTTTGCACGTTGGACTCGAAAGAGGCGATAAACGCAATCATCTCGGCCCGCAGCGCACCACGGTTCATCAGGTAAAATGCCTTATAATAAGGCGCATACGGGTCATCGGTAGCGGCAGACGCATCCACCGCATCGGTAAAGTGCAGCAGCGCCGTGGAATACTGCTTGAGTCCCACGCTCTGCAAACCCTTGAAGAAGGGATCGGAAACCTCTTCTCCGAGCAGGGCCGATGTCACCGGCAGGGTCGATGATTCCTGCGTGAGTTCCACCGGCAGCGGCGCCTTGGCCAGGAAGCCGTCCAGCAGCTTGTTCTCGTACCGGTGCGCCAGCGCATAATGGGCATCGTCCCGGCGTTCTGCCAACACAAAGCGGTAGAGCGGTTTCAGGTTGATATCGACATCCCTGTAGCGGAGCATTTCGTCCTCGAAACCGCCGTTCCGGGCGAAGTCCGCGTCGAAGGCCAGCAGGTTGGAGTACTTGCGCGTAGTATCCGAGAAGTCCGCGCCGCCGGAGGTAGCCTTCTCGTATTCAGCCACCTTGGTGCGCGCCGTGCGGTAGTCTTCCTTGGAAGCGCGGGACATGCCCAGCTGCAGTTCTACATAGGCACGGTTCATATAGGCCTTGGCAAAGTCCGGATACAGTTCGATGGCCTTGTTATAGTCGGCCAGGGCGTCATCCCAGCGCTGCATCTCGATGAAGAAACCGGCGCGGTTGAAGTAGGCCAGCACGTTGCCCGGGTTGATGGCGATGACGCGGTCCATGTCGTTGAGCGCACCCTCGTAGTCCCCTACCTGGGCGCTCAGGAGGCTGCGGTTGTACAGGGTGAGCGCATTGCCGGGCTCATACTTGAGCACCGTGTTCAGGTCCTTCATGGCAGCGTTCAAGTCCCCTTTTTCGCTACGGACGATGGCCCGCTGGAAATACGCCAGTGTAAGGGTGGAGTCCAGCTCTACCGCCCTGTTCAGGTCGCTGAGGGCCTCGTCGTACTGCTTGCGCGCAGCCATGAGGCCGCCGCGGCGGATGTAGCCTTCCGGCTCAAAACGGTCCAGGCGGATGGCATGGTTGTAATCCTGCAGGGCTTTGGTAGTATCGCCCAGGAAAAGATAAGACGCGCCCCGGTTCAGATAGGACGACGGATCCTTGGGTTCCTTGCGGATGTACTTGTCGAAATCCTGGACGGCGCGCTCGAACTGGCGGCTCAGGAAATAGGTGACGCCCCGCGTGAAATACAGGCCCGTAGACCCCGGGCGCAGCTCGATGGCCCGTTCCAGGTCCTTGAGCGCCTGGTCATAGTCGCCGGAGCGGCTCTCCGTGATAGCGCGGTAATGGAAGCCGGAAGTGAAGACGGGATTCAGGCGCACGGCAGTGGAAAAGTCGGCCCTTGCGCCCCGGATATCACCCAGATTGTACTTGGCGATGCCCCGGTAAAAGAAGGTCCAATAGTCCGTGCTGTCCAGCTGCGCCAGAATGTTGAAATTGGATACGGCTTCGTTCAGGCGGCCGTCCTGCAGGGCCGTGCGTCCGCGGAAAGAGAAGACGTCCTTGTCCCACTGGCCCCATGCTTGCATACTAACGCACAGAGTCAGGCAGAAAAGGAGAATATGACGGATGCAGTTTTTCACCAAAAATATTTTCATTTCCGCCACGAAATAGCTAATTTCGCGCCAAATGACAAAGTTAGCAAAAATTTTTATGATATTGCTGCTGGGGGCCTATCTTCCTTCAGCCGCCCAGGTCCGATACACCATCTCTCCCAAGAATGCAGAGGCCGTCCTGAAGATGGAAAACATCCGCAGCACCGTTGAATACCTTTCCGCCCCTTCGCTGGGCGGACGGGCCAGCGGAACGGACGGCGGACGCAAAACCGCCGCTTGGCTGGAAGGCCAGTTCCGGGACTTGAACCTGCAACCGTTCAGCGGAGCCTGGATGCACGGATTCCAGCTCGCCGGTTCCTTCGGCCGCAATGTGCTGGGCTTTATCCCGGGCAGCGCCTCGCCTGCCCGCTACGTGCTGGTAATGGCCCATTTTGACAACCTGGGCACCCTGGGCGGCACGTTTTATCCCGGAGCGGACAGCAACGCTTCCGGCGTGGCCTCCCTGCTGGAAATCGCCCGCATGTTCCAGCACATGAAAACCCGCAAGCGCACCTATGCCCGCGGCATCATCTTCGCCGCCCTGGACGGCAAGGAAAAGGACCTTGCCGGCTCCCGGGAACTGTGGCGCCTCATCGACCAGGGCAAGCTGATGGATCCGGTGAGCGGAACGCCCATCAGCAAGGACCAGATTATGCTGGTGGTCAATCTGGACCAGTTGGGTGCTACCCTTGCGCCTCTCACCAAAGGCAATCCCAACTATATCATGATGCTGTCGGACAACGCCACCGGCTGGCGCTCCACGCTGGAGAATGCCAACCGGGACCAGCATATCGGCCTGGAAATCGGCTACAGCTATTATGGCAGTGCGGATTTTACCCGTCTTTTCTATAGCCGTATCTGCGACCAGCGCGTGTTCCTGGAGCACGATATTCCCGCCGTCATGTTCACTTCCGGCATCACCCTCAACAACAACAAAGCTACGGATACGCCGGAAACGCTGGACTATACCGTCATGCGCAAACGAATTCAGCTCATTTTCTATTGGTTAGATAAGGTTTTATAGCCGGAATTTTGTATCTTTGTAGGGTTAGGTTAGAAAGTATGCGAGATTTCCTGAAAATGATGAGGCAGTACGCCTCTCCCTATAAAGGTCATTTGGTTGGGTCGGTGCTGCTGAACATGTTCAGCGCCGTTTTCAACATCTTCTCCTTCGCCGTCGTCGTTCCCCTGCTGGACATCCTTTTCAAGGTCAATGATGCGGTGTATCAGTTCATTCCATGGGATGCCCAGATGGATTTCAAGGAGAAGGCGGTCAACAACCTGTATTATTACGTATCGGATTTTGCCGCCACGCATGGAGCGGCCAACGCGCTGTTCATGCTGGCGGGCATCATGATCCTTTTCACGGCCCTCAAAACCAGCTGCTACTTCGGCTCCAATGCCATCATGATTCCCATTTCCACGGGTATCGTCAGGGAAATCCGCTGCCGCATTTACAATAAAATCCTGAGCCTGCCCATCGGCTTTTTCACGGAGGAGCGTAAAGGGGACATCATCGCCCGTATCACCGGAGACGTGTCAGAGGTGGAAAACTCCATCGTCGCCTCCCTCTCCATGCTCATCAAGGATCCTATCCTCATCATTATCTATTTTGGCTTCCTCGCCTGGCTGAGCCCGGAAATGATGATTTTCACCATTGTCTTTGCACCGGCCTTCGTGTGGATTATGGGCGTTATCGGCAAGCAACTTAAACGTTCATCACTGGAGGCCCAGGCCCTGTGGAGCGATACCATGAGCCAGGTGGACGAGACTCTGGGCGGCCTGCGGGTCATCAAGGCTTTCAATGCGGAAAATACCATGCGCCGCCGCTTCCAGGACGTGACGGACCGCATGCGCCGCAAGGTGGCCCGCGTGAGCATCCGCCAGGCCACGGCCCATCCCGTGAGCGAATTCCTGGGCACTATCATGATCATGATCGTACTCTGCGTGGGCGGCATCATGATTATCGGCGGCAAAAGCCTTATCGGCAGCGGCAAATTCATCGACGCCTCCACCTTTATTTACTTCCTGATTATCCTGTATTCAGTAATCGAGCCCATCAAGGAACTGTCCCGTGCCACCTACAGCGTGCGCAAGGGCCTGGCTTCCATGGAGCGCATCAACAAAATCCTGGAGGCGGAGAATCCCATCCAGGATCCGGCCAAGCCGCTGGAGATCAAGGCTTTCCAGGACAGCATCCGTCTGGAGGACGTATCCTTCAGCTATGACGGGACGCGCCAAATCCTGGACCATGTGAGCCTGGACATTCCGCGCGGTAAAATGATTGCCATCGTGGGCGAATCCGGGGCCGGAAAATCCACGCTGGTGGACCTCATTCCCCGTTTCTGGGATGTAACCGGAGGCCGCATCACCATCGACGGAAAAGATATCCGGGACCTGGCCGTCAAGGACCTTCGCGCCCTTATGGGGAACGTGAACCAGGAGCCCATCCTCTTTAACGACACCATCTACAACAACATTGCTTTTGGTGTGGAAGGCGCCACGCAAGAGCAGGTTATCGCTGCGGCCAAAATCGCCAACGCCCATGAGTTCATCATGGAGAAGGAAGGCGGCTATCAGTGCAATATCGGAGACCGCGGAAGCAAACTCTCCGGAGGCCAGCGCCAGCGGCTTTCCATTGCCCGCGCCATCCTCAAAAACCCGCCCATCCTTATTCTGGACGAGGCCACAGCATCCCTGGATACGGAGAGCGAACGCCTGGTGCAGGACGCCCTGGACCGCCTGATGACCACGCGCACCACTATTGCCATCGCCCACCGGCTTTCTACCATCCGTCACGCAGACGAGATTGTGGTAATGCACGAGGGCCGCATCGTGGAACGGGGCAAGCATGAGGAACTGATTGCCCTGGGCGGTTATTACAAGAAACTTAACGACATGCAGGCACTATGACGCGCTCGCAAAAGATTGCTTTCCAGGTAGTATTCTTTCTCTATGTAGCGGGTGTGCTGTTCCTGTGTTTCGGGCACTTTGAGCAAACGCCCTCCATTGAGTGGTCGCTGTTTGGCATTCCCAGCGACAAAGTGGTGCATTTTTGCATGTTTTTCCCCTTCCCCATCCTGGCTTTCCTGGCCTTTGACCGCTATACGGAGAGCGTCCGCAGTACCCTGCTGTTCTCCGGCATCACCCTGCTGGTAGGTCTCCTGCTGGCCGGAGGCACGGAGTGGGGACAGGCTCATCTCACGGACTACCGCAGCGGGGATCCGATGGACCTGCTCGCAGACGGATTAGCCCTGGTACTGAGCACCCTCCTGGTCATTTACCTGGACATCCGAAAACAGAAAAAACGCTTATGAAACACCATATCGTCTCTTTTCTTCTTTGTCTGAGTCTTATCGCCGGCGCGCAGAATCCGCCCCAGGTGCGGGATTTTCGCGGCGTGACGGATTCCCTGCAAGTGCGCCTGCAACGGCGCATGGGCGTAGACAACAAGTTCCGCTTGGAAAAGGTGACGAAACGTGGCAGAGCGGTGGACTTTTATTACACGCAGAACCTGGCCAATTACCCTTGGCGACCCGGCGACATCACCTGGTTCCGGGAGCAGTTGCGCGAACTGGGCGGCAAAGGCCTGGGGGGCCTCCAAGTGGGCAACGTTTACGCGAAAAAACAGAATATAGCCGAACTCCCCATTCCCGCCATCACCAATGACGGGCAGCCCGTAACCACCAGTTTCCGTGTCAAAGATATGCGCGAAGAGATCGCGCCGTTGGTGAAGGGTGACGAAAACTGGCCGATGGGCCTGAGCGGACGCCATATCGCCCTCTGGCAAAGCCACGGCCGCTATTGGGAGGAAAGCACGCAGCGCTGGGAATGGCAGCGGAGCGCCACCCACACCACCGTTGAAGACCTCTACACGCAAAGTTACGTGCTGCCGTTCCTGATTCCCATGCTGGAGCAGGCCGGCGCCGTCGTGCTCACTCCGCGCGAACGGGATACCCAGACTTGGGAAGTGGTCTGTGACAACGATCCCGCCTTCACGCCCCGCCGGGACCCGAAGGTGCGCCGGGAAGGTTCATACGAGGAAAAAGGCGATTGGGAGACGGTCGGCCCAGGTTTTGCCGATGCCAAAGAGCGCTATTCCGGCGTGGATAACCCCTTCAAGATGGGTACCGCCCGCATGATCGAAACCACCCGTCCGGGAGAAAGCGAGTCGCAGGCCATCTGGCGTCCGGACATTCCCGAGAAAGGCAACTACGCCGTATATGTGAGTTACACCACCCTGCTCCGCAGTACGGAGGACGCCCGTTACACCGTGCACCACCTGGGCGAAGCGTCCCTCCTGCATGTAAACCAGCAGATGAGTGGTGGCACCTGGGTATATCTGGGGACTTTCCCCTTCGACAAAGGCACCGAAGGCTTTGTCAGCCTCACCAGCCAAAGTGGCTCCGGCGGTGTGGTCTGTGCCGATGCCGTGCGTTTTGGCGGCGGCATGGGTAAGGTGGAACGCGAAGGAACACTCTCCGGCCTGCCCGCTTATGTAGAAGGTGCCGTGTACAACTTCCAGTACGCCGGCCTGGACATGGACATGCTGGAACGGTGGGAAGGCGATTATAGGAAAGATTTGTCGTCCCGCGGCGTGTGGGTGAACGAAATGTCCGGCGGTTCCCGCGTGAATCCGGAGGCCCCTGGCCGTCGCGTCCCGCTGGATTTGGCGCTGGCCTGCCATTCGGACGCCGGTGTCACCCCCAACGACTCCATCGTGGGCACGTTGACCATTTATACGCTCCGCAGCGAGAACAGCGAAGAATTTCCCACCGGCGAAAGCCGCATGAGCAGCCGACTGCTGGCCGACTGGGTGCAGAGCCAACTGGTGGACGATATCCGCGCCGGTTTCGAGCCCAACTGGATTCGCCGCGACATCCGCGACCGTTCCTACAGCGAGTGCCGCGTCCCGCAAGTCCCTTCCATGATCCTGGAACTGCTCTCGCACCAGAATTTTGCCGATATGCGCTACGGTCTGGACCCGTCCTTCCGCTTTACGGCCGCCCGCAGCGTGTACAAGGGCATCCTCAAATTCCTGAGCGCCCGCTACAACTGTCAGTATGCCGTGCAGCCCTTGCCGGTGCATAACTTCAGCGCCCGCCTGGAGAAAGGCCGCACGGTGCTCACCTGGAGCCCGACATCGGATACGCAGGAGCCCACCGCCAAGCCCAAGTATTATAAAATCTATACCCGTCGGGACGATGGCGCCTTCGACCAGGGGCTCCAAATTAAGGATACCGTCTGCACCCTGTCACTCCAGCCCGGCCATGTTTACAGCTACAAAATCACGGCCTGCAACGAGGGCGGAGAGAGTTTCCCTTCGGAGATCCTGGCCGTAGGAAAAACGCCGGTAGAAACCCGCAAGGTCCATATCGTCAATAATTTCACCCGCGTTTCCGCGCCCGCCAGCTTTGATTCGCCCGCCTATGCCGGCTTTAACACGCGGCTGGACGCCGGCGTACCGTGGGGGCAGGACATCCTCTTTGCCGGTGAGGTGAACCAGTTTGACCGCAGCCGCGAATGGACGGACGATGATAACCCGGGCTTCGGTGGTTCCTTCACGGACCATGGCGGCACGCTGGTAGCCGGCAACAGCTTCGACTTCGTAGCACAGCACGGCCGCGCCATCCTGGCTTCCGGATACAGCTTCGATTCCAGCAGCGTGGAAGCATTTACCGGAGAAGGAATCAATGCCTTTGCCGTCGATCTCATCTGCGGCAAGCAGCTCACCACCCGTATGGGCAGCGGCGCCCTTCCGGACCGTTACACCGTGTTCCCGGAAGCCTTGCAGGAAGCCTTGAAAACCTATACTAACGGCGGTGGTCACATCCTCATTTCCGGCTCCTATATCGCCTCCGACGCTTGGGATCCTATTTATCAAGGCGTCGCCAAGGCACCGGATGCCACCCGTTCGTTTGTGAAAACCATCCTGGGCTACCAATGGGTGACCAATTACGGCGACTACAGCGGCCAGGCCATCCCCGCCCCAGGCAGCGACTTCCTCGCCGCCACCTACAATCGCGACTGGTCTCCCCTTCTGTACCGCGTGGAAAATCCCGATGGTATTGCCCCGGCATCGGCCAAAACCAAAATGCTCCTGCGCTACAAAGGCACGGACATCCCCGCCGCCACCTTCATGGACAACGGCCGCTACCGCGTAGCCGCCTTCGGCTTCCCCCTGGAAGTCAGCCCCCAGATGGGAGACATCATCAAAAGGGTATTAACTCTGTTCCAATAAACCAAAAAAAGACTTATCCCAAGCGAGATAAGTCTTTTTCTTTCTTTGTATTCGTGGATTACATCCTGTCCGGGAGCTGGATGCCCAGGAGGGCCATCGCGTGACGGAGGGTGCGGGCCAGGGTGTCGATGAGGGCCAGCCGGAACTTGAGCACAGCCTCGTCCGTTTCCTTGAGGATGGGCGTGTCGTGGTAGTACTGGTTGAACTCCTTGGCCAGGTCGTACGCGTAATTGGCGATGATAGCGGGGCTCAGCGCGGCGCCGGCCTCGCCCACCTTGCCGGGATACAGGCCCAGCAGCTTGATCAGGCGAACCTCCTTGGCCGAGGGCTGTGCGCCCAGGGTATCGGCAGGTCCATACTGGACCGTAGCCTTGCGCAGGATGCTCTGGATACGGGCATGCGTGTACTGAATGAAGGGGCCGGTGTTGCCGTTGAAGTCGATGGATTCCTTGGGGTTGAAGAGCATGGTCTTCTTGGGATCCACCTTGATAATGAAGTACTTCAGGGCACCCAGACCGATCATGTGGTACAAGGCTTCTTTCTCGGCCTCCGGCATGCCTTCCAGCTTGCCGCTTTCCTCGGAAGTCTTCTTGGCTTCCTCGTACATCTGCTGGATGAGGTCATCCGCATCCACCACCGTACCTTCGCGGGATTTCATCTTGCCTTCCGGCAGTTCCACCATGCCGTAGGACAGGTGGTAAATCTGGTCCGCCCAGGCAAAGCCCAGCTTCTTGAGGATGAGCTTAAGTACCTGGAAATGATAATCCTGCTCGTTACCCACCACGTAAACGTGGGAGTCCAGTTTGAAGGTGGCAAAACGGCGTTCTGCGGTGCCCAGGTCCTGGGTGATGTACACGGAAGTGCCATCGCCGCGGAGAACCAGCTTGCGGTCCAGACCGTCCGCCGTGAGGTCGCACCACACGGAACCGTCCGGGTCCTTTACAAAGACACCTTCCTGCAAGCCTTTCTGTACCAGTTCCTTACCCAGCAGATAGGTTTCACTCTCGTGGTCAACCTGGTCGAAGGTAATGCCCAGGGCAGCGTAAGTTTCATCGAAGCCCTTGTACACCCAGCCGTTCATCATAGCCCAGAGTTCCCTTACATGCGGGTCTCCGGCTTCCCAGTCCACCAGCATTTTATGGACCTCGTCGATGACTTCCGGGTGCTCTTTTTCCATCTTGGCGTAGGCCACGTAGCAGTCGCCTACCAGATGGTCGCCCTTTTTGCCGGTGCTCTCCGGCGTGGCGCCGTTAAAGCACTTTTCCCAGGCGTACATGCTCTTGCAGATGTGCACGCCACGGTCGTTGACGATGGTGGACTTGACGACATCGTTGCCACAGGCCTTCAGGATGCGCGACACGCTGTCTCCAAGAAGGTTGTTGCGGATGTGGCCCAGGTGCAGGGGCTTGTTGGTGTTGGGCGAAGAGAACTCCACCATGATGCGCTTTCCCGTGGAAGGGAGCTGGCCGAAGGCCTCATCGGACGTGATGCCTTGCAGGACCTCGTTCCAGTATACCGGCGAGAAGGACAGGTTCAGGAAGCCCTTGACGCTGTTGTACGCGGCGATTTCCGGGACATTGTCCACCAGCCACTGCCCGATGGCATTGCCGGTAGCGTCCGGTGCCTGGTGGGTGATTTTCAGGAGCGGGAAGGTGACCAGGGTGTAGTCTCCCTCGAACTCCTTACGGGTAACAGCAACCTGAAGTGACGTTTCCGCCACTTCAGTGTTGTAGATAGCCTGGATGGCCGCTGCAGCTTTTTGCTGAATAAAGGATTCCGGCGTCATCCCAGATACGATTTAAGGAGTTTGCTGCGGGACGGGCTCTTGAGGCGGCGGATAGCCTTTTCCTTGATCTGGCGTACGCGCTCACGGGTGAGGCCGAAACGCTCGCCGATCTCCTCCAGGGTCATCTCCTGGCAGCCAATACCGAAGAAACTCTTGATGATTTCCCGTTCACGGTCCGTGAGGGTGCTCAGGGCACGCTCGATTTCCGTGTTCAGGCTCTCGTTCACCAGACCGCGGTCTGCGCTGGGAGAATCGTCATTGGGAAGCACGTCCAGCAGGCTGTTGTCCTCCCCTTCCACGAACGGGGCGTCCACGCTGACGTGGCGGCTGCCGACGCGGAGGGTATCGGAAATCTTGTCCTTGGGGACGTCGATCATCTCCGAGAGTTCCTCGTTGGAAGGCTGGCGCTCGTTCTCCTGTTCGAACTTGGACAGGGCCTTGTTGATTTTATTCAGGGAACCTACCTGGTTCAGGGGCAGACGCACGATACGGCTTTGTTCTGCAAGGGCCTGGAGAATGCTCTGACGGATCCACCACACCGCATAGGAAATGAATTTGAAACCACGGGTTTCGTCGAATTTTTCCGCCGCTTTGATGAGGCCCAGGTTGCCTTCGTTGATGAGGTCCGGCAGGCTGAGGCCCTGATTCTGGTACTGCTTGGCTACGGAAACCACGAAGCGGAGATTCGCACGGGTGAGTTTTTCCAGGGCTTCCTGGTCCCCTTTGCGGATACGCTGGGCCAATTCCACTTCCTCGTCCGGGGTG